>Ga0310691_10006574_pt1 | contig 12355 bp, 4 predicted proteins | sample 176DNAGHGlowgp2_FD_203887 | JGI IMG/M metagenome (GOLD analysis project Ga0310691, IMG submission 203887) | Sheep rumen microbial communities from Palmerston North, Manawatu-Wanganui, New Zealand - 1766 DNA GHGlow gp2 (v2) (version 2) | ecosystem: Host-associated > Mammals > Digestive system >... | reverse complement strand
TTTTTGAGCTGGGTTTACCGGGAAAATCGGGTGGAGCGGGCCCAGCCTTTCAAATTCGTGGATTTTCGGCGGGTGGCGAAGGTGGAGAGGGATGCTTGGAGCGTGGAGGAGGTGGAACGCATCGTGGAGGCGGCGCCTACGGCCGAGATGCGGATGCTGTGGGCGCTGATGGCCTACGCGGGGCTTCGGGTCCACGAGGCGGCGGGGCTTAGGCAGGCCGACATTCTGGGGGACCGTTTCCAGGTTGTGGGCAAGGGAGACAAGTTCGCGGTGCTGCCCATAAACGGGCGGCTCCGGCGGGAACTGGAGCGGTTCGGGAGCCTGGGAGACGGGCTGAAAATCGACAAGCAGAAGTCCATCCGTGAAATCAAGAAGGTCTGCGCGCGGCTAAAGATTGAAGGCTGGGCGTCAAACCACAAGTTCCGTCACAGTTTCGCGACGAATCTCGCGGCCAGCGGGTGCCCTGTGGCGGTGGCCATGCGGCTGTTGCGGCACAGTTCCAGCGCCATGACGCTGGACGTTTACACCCACATTGTGCCCGCCGATATGCGGGAGTGGGCGGAAAAGGTGTAAATAACGACATTTTGGGGCGGGGCGCGCGGAAGTCGACATTTTAGTTGATTTCGGGCCTGCTCCGGGTGCAAAAATCGAGCCAAATGCGGATAGACGCGGGTAGGCTCAGACGCAAAAACTGTGCCCAAATGCGGAAAAACGCGGAAGTCGGTTTTGGGGTTGATTTCGGGCTGGCTTCGGGCCTGCTCCGGGCCTGCTCCGGGCCTGCTCCGGGTGCAAAAACTGTGCCCAAATAATGCACACAACGCGCCAATTCCTTTATTCTAAAGGGAAAATACATACAAGCTATTTTAGAAAGACGGAATGCGAGACCGCGCGTCCCGCGTTTGTCCGTGTAGATAACCTTGTGTGTAACAAGGGGAAAGACGAACTTTTGGGTGGGCTGCAGTGTATGATTGTGAGTCAGAAACATAAATCAGGCGTCACGCTGATGGAAGTGATGGCCGTGGTGGCCATCATGGGTATTCTGAGCGGTCTCGGGGTAGCCGGACTGCGGAGTGCGGTCGCTAACGCCCGCATCAAGGACGCCGCCTACAACGTGACGGCTTTTATGGAACGTGCGGCCAACGAGACTAGACGGTTGAACACGCCCTTGTGCGTAAAGAAGGACGGGAACTACAAGCTAGTGATGTACAAGTCGGTCTGCACGGCTACCCAAAATGCTGAGAAGATAGACGAACTCAAACTGGACAGCCCCACAAAACTCATCAATTCTACCGTGACTAGCGCCAAATTCAAGGATGCCGAAAACAAGGACATGACCAACTGGTACGACAATGGCGCCGATTTCACCCCCCGCGTAGGTCTATCTGCGGCTCCATCCGCAGGCTATTATGCTGTCCAGTATGGTGGGCAGGGGCTTTATGGGGCAGCTCTAAAAAGCAAGACAAAAAATTCCTTTGAACCCATGATGAAGTTCGATGAGGGTTCCTGGTCAAAACTTTAGGGGACGGGTATGGTTTTCAAGAACAAGCGCGGCATAGGTATTATAGAGGTCATGGTGGCGGCCCTGGTGCTCGGCATCCTCTATGCGGCCGTTTCGAACCTGCAGAAAGGCAACCGCGAGGCCTTATTGCGCATTAGGGGGCGTGATGGAGCTACGGAAGTAGCGCAGAACATTATTGATTCGCTGAGTGCGCTGGGCCTTGCAAGATTTTCCAACACGGTGCTTGGCGTCGATGCCAGCGGCAATGTGAATCCCCTGGACACCATCCGCGTTACGCGTACCTGGAAAGGGCAGCCCGGCATAGCCGTGAATACCATGACCGTCACTTACAAGGCGGTGGTAACGGTTTCCGACGATAACGAATACAACGCAAAGGACTCAACCCTCTATACCGAAAATGCAACGGACGATGCGGACAAGAGGGTTTCTCACGTATATGCCAAGCGACTGAACGTAGTTGTCCTATGGCCTTTCAAAAATACGATGCAATCCATTTCTGTTTCGGGGGTAATCCGATGATTATCAGACGAAAGACGAAAGACGAAAGACGAAAGAGTGTCATCCTGACCCTGAAAGGGGAAGGATACAGAAACGGATTTACTCTGATGGAACTCCTGGTCTACATGGCCATCGTGGGCATCATCGTGATTGTCGCAGGCCAGGCCTTTTCCAACTCCACAAAATTCCGCGTGCGCACCCAGAACATGCTCAAGGCGACCCAGGAGGCAGAGAATGTTGGCCTCTTGTTCAAGGAGGACATCCAGCAGACAGGCGCTAAGTCCTCTATGGAAACGCCGGAAGCGACACACGATACCTTCTTTGTTTCTCCGCAGGTCTATATAGCCGCAAGTGCGGCTACCCCTGATTCGTCTTCGTTTAGCATTGTGAATCAAACCGAGGGCTGCACCGATAGTTGCGCTACTTTGTCTTTTGTCACGCGCCGAATGGTCTACGGTACCACCGGGTTGTATAAACGTGTAGAACAAATTACATGGACTTATGACCGAATGAACAAGAAATTGTTCCGTAGTTGTGAAATATTGGGTGGGAAAAATACGGACTCACAAAAAACAGAGTGTCCCGAAAATACGGACGTAGAAATTGCCAGCGATGTGTCGTTCTTTAGGGTTGTTCCTGCCACTCCGGGCGTTCTTAACGGAGGGCTTGCAATTGCAGGTGGCGCCTCGTTGTTGCCTTCTGCGGACACCAGCGTCCACGCCTTTAGGTTGAACCCTCGCATAGACGGAATGGGGCTGTTCTTTGCTCTGATTATCCCGGAAACGGGGGCGAGTACGGTTAGCATTTCTGGTTTTGCCACAAATTACAAATATGATGATGCGGAAATAGACGAACATGGTGTGAAAGCAAATGAACTCTACGTGGCCATGGCCAATGCTGTTGATAATACTTGGGAAAAGTGCAAAAAAGTGAACCTTGAGGCAAATGTTGAATACGAGATATCTTTTAGGGTGCCCTACTCTGCAGATGCAATCCGAACCTTCTGCCAGGGGCGTGACCATGCTGCAGTGGGTTTCAGATTGCAGTCAAATGGAAATAAGATTGCGCAACTGAATGATTTCCTCTTTTATCCACCCATATCACCCAATGCCTCTGAAGTGCGGTCCATGCGTTTTTCGTTGAGTCAGGCGGTGAGTGATGTTTGCATGGCGTTTACTTTTGCCAGTTATTCGCCGTTGGCGGGCACGGGGACCATTCAGATAGCGGACTTGACCTTGAGAAAGGTACCTAGTGCGAACTACGTGTTTAATGACAACTTTGCCACCACCATGACGGTGTGGGACAAGAAAAATGTGAAGGCAGTGCGTTTGGACTTGACAATTAGCCGGAAGGGAGAAACCGGAGAGGTTTCTGAAGTGGTCCCCATACCCAGCAACGGTCCCAGGGACTAGGAGGGAAGCATGAAATTTGGAATGAAAAATGAGAAATGTGTAATGAGGAAAGCGGGTGTTTCCCTCATCACCGTCCTCCTGTTCATGCTGGTGGCAACCATTGCCGCCACCGCCACCTACAAGTGGATTACTAGCGAAAACCGTTCTAGCGGAAGCCGCATGATGCTTTCGGAGGCTCACCAGGCCTCCCTTGCGGGTTTGGACAATGCCCGCTCCTGGATAACCAACCACGGCAACGAGGCGGGATCGCTTATCAAGCAGTATTTTGATAACGGAAAAAAACCGGTAAGGCTAGACGCCATTTTGCACAAGATTGACAACGGCAAGCAGGATTACAGCGTATGGCTCGTGGGTGTGGACGACAGCAAGCCAACCTTCAAACTGAAGTTGGTTTCTACAGGAAAGGGAAGAAACGGGAGCCGGTATAGTGAAGTTTCCATTTTGAAGGTAGATGGGCTGTATCGCATGCAGGTGCCCGGGACTCGTGGGACTCTGGATTTCAATGAAGCCTTTCATGGAAACATGAGGACTATTGATAAACTTGACGTTAATTCTGCGATTATTACGCAAACGATGGATGTGTCGAATGCTGGAGGGCAGGCGCTGAACTACATGCCAAGTGTGAAAGACTACTTGATTTTGGATGGAAATTTCTATGTCAATGATACGGGTAATGTAGGAAATTTGTACGTAACAGGAGACCTGTGTATTGGAAACAAACTCAGAGTGAACAACAATATGTTCATCGGAGGAGATTTGTATGGAAGAACTTCATCTACCCAGGTTATCGTCGCCCGCGATGCATATGTAGCAGGGAATTTTAGACCCAACGAAGAAAGTGATTATGCTGCAGGCCATGGTTTTGGTGCCGCTGGACATGGGGGCAAATTCTCCGTGGGTGGCAATATGACCATAGAGGGCTATGCTGATCATTTTGACGATAGCCAGGCTGGGGGTTCTTACCTCCATGTTACGGGAAGCTTGGTTGTTATGGACAAAATCAATTATCCACAATCGGCTCATTCGGGAGAGATAACAGTAGGAAACAACACCTATGTACATAATGCCCCCGTGCAAGGGGCAATCCCTCTCGATAATGTATCAACTACCATTTTGGGAACAGATAATGCAGATGACATTTACATGGCAGGTTTTACGGCCTACAGTACTGATTATCTCGTTTCGAGTAACAACGAAATATATGTAACGGCGGGAGGTTCTTTAGTATCGGCCCCTTCCAATGAAGAACTTAATTCATGGAAAGCGGATCATATGGATAGTTATGCTGAAAAAATTGCTACAAGAGATGCCAATTGTGGTAGTCAGATTCAAACGCCGGTGCAGTTTAGCGAAAACCTTACAACTTCTGACTACGTGCACAGTAGGGATAGTAAAAAAACTTGCGATTACGGCTTTTACACTGGCTCAACAAGCAACTGGATTTCGGCTAATCAGTTTGTTCAGGATTTGAACAACTGTTATGTGACTGCGAGAGGTGCTGATAATCTTTATGACAATTCTTGGTTGATAGTTAAAATTACAGGTTATCCTTGTATTTCTGGTACACCGCAAGATTCATTAAGTGGTAACTTCATCATAATTATCGATGGCACCAACGCTACTCCCGGCGCGCAACTTAATTTGCCTGCCACAAGGAAAAACTCAAAGGTCTTGCTATTTTTGCCCAATGGCTGGCCAGCTACGCAGCAGGGTTCCAATTTGTCGCTTTCTACTACTGGTTACCATAATTATTTCATCTATAGCAAGGGGAATATTTCTCGTTTTGATGCTGCCTCTACATCGGGAATTACTGGCTCCATGGTAATGGCGAACTGCTCGCAACTGAATACTGCGGGCGACAACAACACATTTAAAGCAACATTTAACAAGGATCTTGTTGACGCACTTAAGGAGTCTGGCATCATTTGTGCAAATACAGGAAATAATAAATGCGGTGCAGCCGGTGGTGGCGCAGAAGGTGGTGCTGCAGCTGTGGCTGGTCAAAATGATTCCTACTACATATCCGTGGCTCCGCAATTGCGCGTGGAATTGGAATCTCAATACAAGAACAAAGAGTTTGACGAAGACAACTTGGGAGATGACGACTTTTCCAACATAAGCCCATCCATCCTCGTGGTTCCTCGCATTATATACTTGACTCAGGACCCCATTGGCAAGTTGGGGGACTATTTCTCCCTGCTGAACCTGAATGGTGCCGCCGAGGAAAAAGACGTGAATCAGGTGAACTGTAATCCGGTCTTGGAGAAAACGGAAAGATTGTATGACCCTGATGAAGGACCGCTAACCGAAGGAACTTACACATGTACATATGCCTCCAAAGAAGGTTACAATAATGTACCTTTCTGGGTGAGCGTTAGTGGGGAATTGGGTCAGGTTCCTGAAGTGTCTTTGGATGCGATTAGCAAGGAAGTGACAAAACTCCAGCCCGCGACGGTTTACCTGGAAGTTCCCGAGGCGGCAAGAGCACAAATTTCCGTGGATATCAGCGTTACGGCTACTCCGAGCAACTGGACGCTTACTCCTGTAAACGCTACGCCGCGTAACGACGGAAGTGGCATATACACGGCAACGGTCAATACCAATGCATCTACGCCCCTTTTCACGGTTTCTGTTGACGAAACCAGTGCAACGAATACCAGTATGATATTCCAGTTGATACAGCCTTGCGACGGGTGCATTATTTCTACGGGCCACAGCGTGGAAGAAGTGTACATGACAGGCTACATGACAGTGAAGCGCGACGAGGCAAGCGTATATTGTAACGACTCGGAGCATGCGGATGACTGCGAAGATCAGGGAATTACCGACAAATTGGATTGGCCCAGTTGTGATGGAATTATAGGTGACACAAGGTGGATTGTTCCTGAATGTTTGAACCGTTCTACCGTAACAGAAAACAGCGAGTGGTCCTGCTCTATAGGATTCAACGAAACCAATTATTCCATCCAGTTGCAAGGGCAAGCCTTGCCGGACGACTTCTGCGAGGTGCTGCTGCCCGTTGGCGACGACAACAAGTTGCCCAGAAACGGTGAGGCCCTTTCGGACAACTCCGAGGGTACCCTGTATGCCTCTATTGTGCGTCGCAAGAAGACCTTGTATGTTGGCGTTAATGGTGCAAATTCTCCGACTATCACGGTCCAGTCCAATGGACTGAACCCGTTTGACCCGACAGACCCCACCGCATATGAATCTACGGTAACCTGTACAGCAGTTACCCCTACCGATTACAACAGGTATTATTCTTGCCCTGTTTACGTGGGCGACCACATTAGGTTGGTTCTCAACAGGGGCGCGACCACAAAGCCCTTCTCGTATTGGAAGGCCACCGGCGGTGACTTCAGTAGTTCCCAGACAATTTATCCGGACCAGGAGGTATTTACCCTACCGGTTATCCATTCGGACAATTCCGTCATTGCCTACTTCAACGAAGTTGACGACCGCTGCTTCTACGAGGACTTTAAGGAATTTACGGAAAATAGCGCTTATGCTTACATGTGCGCAAGCGTTAACGACCAGCGTTGCTTCTATACCTGCCCTGAAGGGGCCTGCTATGCAAGCGTTTCTGCGGTCAAGGCCGACTGGCGCCTGATTTATAGTAATTACGGAGATCTGGACCTGTCCACTTACCACGAAATCCAGTATAAGCGTAACCAGAATGCCAGCGCAACGTTGACCCACACGGGGGCGCATGCCGGCTTACCTACGGCAGACGACAACTTCTTTGCCCTCCACCGTGTCGAGGGCGGTATGGATGGTACCCTTTCTGCGACATTCACGACGGCGGATTACGGAGCGACACTGGCCAATGAAAAGGAAGGCACCTACGCCGATGTCCAGTCCTTGAATACGGGCTTTGTACTGCGTTCCTCCCCGGATGCCCAGAATTACCTGACCCTCAACATTTTCGGAAACGCAAAACCAGTGACAATCCATGGGAATAGCATTCCAGGCAAAACGATGGTGGCCCAGGTTTGCGAAGGTTCCGGGCAGGTGGTTACCTCTTCGGAAAGTTGCATTTACGGAACGTTTACGCTAACAGACGACCAGTTTACCAAACTATATAATGGCTGCGGAAAGGCCTATGGCGTTGGCTACGACGAACAGGCTTGCTTCAACACCAACGCCAAGTTCACTGTATCTGCAACCATTGCTGCCCATACCCTGAACGTTTCTCTCGCCTTCAATGACAACAATTCGCCCTCAAATCTAGCGGCCTCTGGTGGTGGTTCTCAACTACAGTTGGATCTAGGGCTGCTTCCATTGGGTGGTTTATACGGTTCTGGTTATGTGGACAACCAGAGGGTGGGCTTCAAGAGCGCAAGTGACAACTTCCGCCTGTACGATATTACTTGGAAAAGCGATACCTACGATGAGGAATGTTGGGATTACCCCCATGTGATGTGCTCCTTCAAGGCGAATTACCTGGGCGGGATTGTGCCTATGGATTCCAACGTTACCCCATGGGTGGCCATGAGTTCCTACTTTGGCGACAATTGCACCATAAGTTACCATTATAATGGTTGCGACATGGCTGGCACCAAGTGGAAACATTATGGTAGGCCACAGGAATGTGAAGGAGAAACGGGCAATCCTTCTGGACCTTCTAAAAATGGATATTTCCAGATTTACGATGGCGTTCAAGGGGATGGCACTTCTGTGTGGTATTCCCTAAACGGTATTAACGTCTACAAGAATAACTTGACCAAACTTAAGGATGGCCTGTACAATTTCAACGAAGCCGGTCCGCATAGCGTATATTACCATAATAAACTTGTTGGTTACGGTACCCAAACTGCCGATGGCTACTATAACAGCGCCTATGTGATTGTAGAATGCGAAAATACCAACTTGGCAATGAATTTTAGGACCGACAACTGCAATTCCTTCTATGTGGGTGACATTAATCAATGTACGGAAGACAAGATTTTGTTCTCGGGTTCGCAGCATTGTACTCCTTCTGAAACCTGTTCCCCCACCTTGACTGAAGACGAATCAAACCTCCGGGATGCCGACCTGTACATAAGTTTCGCAAACATGATAGAGGGGTCGAGTTTCAATGTCTGGGCAGAGGACAAGAACGGAGGAAAGAGTTCCGTTGTAGAAGTTCCCTATACGAGTGCATCGGGAAGAAAACTTATAAGCATGGACCAGTTGGCCAGTGCGGAGTCCTTTGACCCAGAGTCGGTTACGGACATCCATATTCAGACAAACTACAATGTCACCATTACCAGCATCGAAACGGTGTGTCCCTACACCACGGGTATAGCCAACTGCCGCGCCGAGTACAATGGTGCCTCTTGGCTTCTGCATTCCACCATCAAGAAACCCGAAAACGCAAAGGCTAATGGCTGCCAGGTAACCAAGTTGGAGGGTTCTGGTACGAACCTGCCGCTGACGGTGGATTGCCCCAGCGATGGCGAATTTACTGTTTCGGAATCGGGACTCTACGAATCGGTGAACCTGAGTGGAACCAGTGTGGATTACCAGTTCAAGATAACCATTACCAACAAGAATGACGAAGAAATGTTCTGCGAAACCGACGTTGTCACCATTGAGCCGATGGATATAGATTGCGAAGTGTCTGCAGCCTCGGTGGTGCAGGGTGCCGGCGTGCCGGACTTCAAGTACTCTATTCAGAACTGCCCGCCTGCAGGTTGCCCCGTTACCATTACGGGTAGTTTTGTGACCGGGAATTCCACAGGGACCTATACTGCTGAAGGGTCGCAGGAAACTTTCAATGCTTCCAGCATTACATCCGATATCAATACCAGCCCGGCCATGAATGCAGGGACCGGCTACTCCTACACAATTACATCCCTTGGTGGTCAATCCTGTTCCGCCACGTTCGATGTTATTGCAAAGAGAGACGCTTCTGCAAGCAGCTGCCGAATTGACGGAACCGATTTCAAGGCGGACATTACGGCGCCGAACTTCGGTACTGCTAACGCCACATTGCACAAACTTGACCCGCTTGGGAATATCCTTCTCTCGACTCAGACCATTACCACCGAGACTACAAGTTTTACCCATAGTGTTGCAGACCTTATTTCCACTCCGGGAACGTACGTGTTTGTCCTTTCGCTGGACGGCGAAAATGAGGCCTGTACAGTGACACATGTAGTGGATGGCGATCTGAATGCCACCTGTCCGGTGGATGCAATTCCCAACCAAGATGTGGGCGAAACGGTGAGCGTTTACCCCGTAGTTACCGGGTGCAATGCCGGCTGTTCTTGGCAGATTCTTGATGGAACCACCCAGAAGAATAGTGGCACGAATTACACATCCGGTATGGTCACATTTGCAGATAACAGCGCCGTGGCAGGGAATACTAAGCAGTATACCTTCAGCGTGACGCATAGTGTCTCGGATGATACAAAGACTTGTAACTTTAATGTTGCCTATAGGGTGCCGCTTACGCTTTCTTGCCCCGCAGATTGGACAGGTCAGGACCCGACAAGCGGAATATCCTTTACACCCGCAACCATAACGGGTTGCGAGAACAACAACTGTACTTGGAGTATCACGGGCGGAGCGACTGCCAGTGGCGATAGTTACGGTGGCGGAGCCATAAACTTTACCCATAGCAATCCTGTGGGCTTAAGGCAGTATACCTACAACCTGACCGTTACACGCGGCACTGGTACAGAGGCTGAGTCTCGTGACTGTTCCTTCAAGGTGACCTTTGCAAAGACAGGTTCTGACCTTAGTTTGACATGTCCCACAAGTTGGACGGACCAGGATCCAGCGGCTCAACCCATATCCATTAATCCGACAAGGAGTGGTTGTGACAATGGAGACTGTTCTTGGGCTATATCAGGTGGTACTACCGCATCGGGGTCGAGTTTGGGAAATACTGGAGCGATTTCGTTCTCTCAGGCCAATGCGGAAGGGAGAAAGGATTACACGTTGACCCTTTCCCGTGAAGGAACCTATGACGCGACGCCATGTAGCTTTAGCGTCACCTACAAGTCCCTTGGATTGGAGTGCCCGGCGGATGTCACTGACCAGGATCCCGCAACGTCCATTTCAGTGACTCCCTCGGTGAGCAACTGCAATAGCAAATGCACAGTCGCGATTTCTGGCGGTGGATTGCCCACTGCAAGCACTACGACTTCTTACAACAGTGGCGCGGTTTCATTTAGTCATTCGGGCGCTAGGGGAACAAAGACATATACAATGACCCTATCCAGGACGGGATACGTGAGCAAAACTTGCAATTTCAAAGTGTCTTATATCGCAAGCGGTGCAAGCGACATCTCGGCGACATGTTCTTGGTGTGAATGGAATAATAATGGTCAGTGTGTAGACATATCATCAACATATATTACAAAGAACAGCGCTGTTTTTAAGGCTACGAACTTTACAGGCTACTCGGCGGATCATATAAACATCTATCTATATGACGCAGATGGCAACGAAAAAGGAAATAGCCAGGGCTTCTATGCCCCGAACGGAACATATACAAGGTCCTTAAATGATATGGGTTTAACTCCTAATACGGCAGGAACGTACACGTTCACCTTAAAGGATGAAGATGGCTACAGTATATGTCCGACAGTAGACCTGGTGGTAAAAAATCCTGAACCAAATTGTGAGGTGTCATCAAATAGCATTGAGCAAAACAAGGCCGTGACGTTTAGTGTACCTGGAACAAATGGATGGGTCCCAGCTGATATTACTTACAAAAATCTAAAGTTATACTACGACGAAGGAAGCACACCAATTAAGACTTGGAGCGATACATACGGGAGTACAGGCATTTCATACAGTTACACCCCGACGACAAGTGGGTCTCACAAATTTACGTTGAAAGGATTCGATCCTAGCATAACACTTTGCGAAAAAACGATTACCGTCACAAAGCCCAGACCGACCTGTTCTGTAAGTGACTTTAGTGCCCAAGAAAATACCAATGTTACGATAAACTTGACATCTACGGGTTGCACTTCAGGGCCATGCTCCTATGCAGTCTCTGGAGGAACCCATGGCGGAACTTCTGGAACTGGTTACGATGATAGTGACGGTTCTTTAGGTAATACGATTACTGGCGAAGCCGCTAGCACAACTCCAGTCTCCTATGTCCTGACCTTGACGGATGGGGATGGAGTTTCAGGGTCGTGCAACTTTGATGTAACATATACTGCGGAAAGTTCCGGCGGGGGATGTAATTGTACCGACTACTGTACGCAGGCTCAATGTGACGATTTAAGAATATCTGGTGATCTCAAATTTGATGGCAACTGTTATTTTGCCACATCCATCTCTGTTATGAATGGAGACACATACAAAATAAACGGTCAAGAGCTCAGTCAGTATAACACTAGTGGGTTTGGAGATCCCGTTGACGGAGGTTATTACATAACTTCAACAGGACATAATTATGGCAGTTCCGTAACATTGGGGAAACCCAATCCCGAATGCAGTAGTTATCACGTATGCACCAAGATGGCATGCATACAGTTTGTCGGTGGCACAGGTGGATATGATTCACACTGTTATTCATCTGGGTTACAAAATCATACTAATGGAAAATGTTATACACTGAATACAACTAATGTGAGTGACACGCAATGGCCGGATCAAAGTGCCACAAACACTTATTGGTGGAAGGAAGTAGATTGTAATAATTTCTGCATTTAATTATGCCTAGATTCAACGCCAAATAAGCAAGCCCCCCCCCCAGGGGGGCCTTCCCTTTACCCTCTAAACAATCAAAGCCCCAGGACACTGATGTGAACCCCGAAAGTTGGACACAACTTTCGGGGTTTTCATATATGAAATACACAAAAGAAGAATGGGATAAAGTCCTTGAACTCTATCAAAAAGGGACTGGATCCATTCTCATCTCAAAGATTACAGGCATAAACGAACGATACATCCGACACCGATGCAGGCAATATGACCT
>Ga0310691_10006573_pt1 | contig 12356 bp, 12 predicted proteins | sample 176DNAGHGlowgp2_FD_203887 | JGI IMG/M metagenome (GOLD analysis project Ga0310691, IMG submission 203887) | Sheep rumen microbial communities from Palmerston North, Manawatu-Wanganui, New Zealand - 1766 DNA GHGlow gp2 (v2) (version 2) | ecosystem: Host-associated > Mammals > Digestive system >... | reverse complement strand
GCCTTGGTATTGGTTTCCGATTACAATCGGCAACGCCATCGGTACTGGCATCGCTTTACTGATTAGCATTATCTTCGGCTGGGCGACGCTATGAAACGGCTGAAACAATGGCTTTACAGCATCAAGGTTGACAAACTGCTGCATTTCATTTGCGGTATGGTCATAGCGCAGGTGGCTTACGGGCTGCTTGCCATCGCCTTGCCCAAATGGGCTTGCATTGTCTTGTCGGTGGTCGCCGTTGCCGTCGTCGGTGGCTTGAAGGAGCTTGTTGACGTGAAATACGGTGTACCGTCGTGGAAGGACTTCGTGGCCACCGTGACGGGCGCTATTGTAGAACTACTAATAATGATGCTATGGAACTGAAACTCAAGAACAACAAAGGATTGGTAGAATACTGCAAGAAGCAACTCGGCAAACCATACTGGTACGGATGCTTCGGGCAACTGTCCAACCCTTCTCTTCTCGCCAACAAGAAGACGCAGTACCCGAAATACTACACGGCAAACGACTTCGGGAATCAGATGAACGTGAAGGTTCACGACTGCATAGGCCTGATTAAGGGCTACATGTGGTGCAAGGACGCAGACGACACGAAGCCAGTGTATTGTTCAAACGGATTCCCAGACTGTTCCGCAGACATGCAGTACAACCGTTCCAAGCGGAAAGGTTCGACGATAACGACATTGCCAGAGGTAGAAGGCGTTTTGGTGTTTATGTCTGGCCATGTCGGTGTCTACATCGGAAACGGCGAGGTGATTGAGGCTCGCGGTCACGCATACGGCGTGGTCAAGACGAAGCTATCGCTCAGACCTTGGAAGCGTTGGGCTTACATAGACGAGATTCAATACTTGTAGCAAAATAAGCACGCTGAAATCCGCTTAATTGAAATCAACGGATATGTAATTGAAAAACAATTTGTTGGAATAGAAAAATAAGATGACACATGTCGAGATAACTATAAAGAGAGATGGCGAGGAATACGAGATAAAGCGCAAGATGGACTACAAGGACAGGGCGGATGCTTGTGCGGATGTGCAAGGCATCATGGAGTTCATCGCTAACTACATTGAATAGGATTTTTTTGGTGTTTTCATATTTATTGATTTTTTTTGGTTATTTTTCGGCGGAAACGGACACCCAAATCCGTTTCCGCCGTTTTTTTTCAACAAAAATCATTGAACTATTGCAACTTGAAAAAAAAAGTCGTACTTTTGCGGAAAATTACAAGTAGTTGTCATGGATGCAATAATTGTCGGAACAGAGGTAAAGTTCGCCGTATCGGTCGAGGCTCAAGGCTTTAGCATGGACGATAACGACTTCACCCTTTACATCATGAAAGGAAGGAATGTCGTAAAGGAATACCAAAAGTCAGACCTCAAGGTCGAGGGCGACACATATCTGCTTTGCGTAGACACGAACGAAATAGGCATCGGAACATTCGACCTCGCAGTCAACGCGCAAGTCCCCGACGTGCACTTTCCAGACAGCTATAGGACTGAAATCGAGCGTGTGCCACTAATGAATGTGAAGAAACTATGAACTGCCTCAGACTGAAAGCGACAAGATGCCCAGAGCCTATCAAGGTCTCTGTTGGTTTGGTTTGCTCTGTCGGAATAATGGGTGGTCTCATGTCGAGCGACAAGAAGTATCTGTTCTCAAAGGACGGATTTTTGCTGTACCCTCATTTGGGCTATATACTCTTGTCAAATGAAGGAGAAAATCTTTCGGATAATGAAGGCGCATTACTTATCGGAAAATAACGAACATAAAAACATAAACAACAATGAGCAAGACATACGAGTTATCATATACCGCTGAAAGAATAGACGAGATGCTCAAAGAAGTCGACGAGCATACTATATATTCTGATGCGACGACAGAAGAGCACGGCTTGATGTCTGCTACCGACAAGGCCAAATTGGGCGCGATGCCGAACATAACCAGCTATGATTCGGCCAACGACCGCATCACCATCGGCGGAAAGACATACCAACTCACTCCTTATGTGCCGACACCAGACTACTATGTAGGCTTCGCCAACTCGTCAACAGCCAACTTCCAAGCAATGACCAAGGAACAACTTATGGCATTGGTAGGCAACGGAAAGACGGTGGATTCCAATCCATTGCACAGCGGCACATGGGACGAGTATATCCTATTCGTGTTGAAGCGAACAAATGTGAGCATTGCATCGGCCACTTTCACAAGCATCGCAGGCGGTGGCGCACAGCAGCTTGAACTCGCCACGATGCACGACAACATCACCGTTGACGGAACTACCTACAATGTGGTAGGCAAGAGACTCGGGGTGTTCAACGCGGGTCAAGATACGTTTACAATCATTTTCAGCAAACAATAAAAACGAAAATATCATGGCAACATTATCATCGACAGGAAGATTTGCGGCAGGCGAGGCTTGCGCTGACAACGACATACTCTATGGCCCATACGCTACCATTGCAGCGGCACACGCGGCTTTGCTCAATGCGGAGCAGAATGTGGTAGGCAGAACCGTAGGCATACAGACTGGCAACACCATTGAGGAATACTGGTATCAAGGCGGTACTACGGAGCAACACTTGGTAAAGAAACAAGTAGCAGCGCAAGAAGAGACCGACCCCACCGTGCCGAGTTGGGCGAAACAACAGAACAAGCCATCGTACGACTACAGCGAGATTGGCAACACGCCAGACCTCGGCGGCTTCGTCACCAAGAGCGTCAACGACCTAACTAACTACTACTTGAAGTCGGAGACCTATACCAAGGCAGAGGTAGCATCCTTGATTGGTGCAATACAACAGTTCCACTACGAGATTTACTCCACATTGCCGCAGACGGGGCAGAGCAATGTCCTCTATCTCATCGGGCCTACTGGCAGTGGCTCTGACAGATACGAGGAATATGTGTACGCCAACAACGCTTTCACGAAGATTGGCGACACATCCATTGACTTGTCTGGCTATGTAACCACAAGTGCGTTGAACACGGCATTGGCGGATTACACAACTACATCAAACCTAACGGCGCTTCTTTCAAATAAAGCAGACAAGGTTTCTAATGCCACAAACGGCAACTTCGCCGGGTTGGATGCAAACGGAAACCTTACGGATAGCGGGAAGAAGGCGAGTGACTTTGCAACATCAGCTCAAGGCGCGAAGGCAGACACAGCCGTGCAACAAGTTACTGTAGGCACTACGACAACTGGGGCGGCTGGGACGGACGCAAGCGTCACCAACAGCGGAACGGCGACGAATCCCGTTCTTGAGTTCACGATTCCGAGAGGAGCAAACGGACAAGACGGTGCCGACGCATACAACCCGTTCAAGGGCACATATCTCATAACGGACACACTTCCATCAACAGGGCAGTCTGGAGACTACATTTACGTTGTGGATTCGCAGACACCTCCCGTCACGCATCTTTACACTTGGGACGGAAGTGCCTTTGCTGACAGTGGAGAAACTGTTACTTTTGGAAATGCACAGTTCGCCAACAGCACCAAGCTAATTTCGCAGACGAATATCGTCAACAACTTGAATACTGGCGGTGTTGACGATGTGCTAAGTGCGGAGCAAGGTAGAATTGCAGGAGCAGGTTGGGCTGTTGCAACATACAATAATAGTTCAATTGGCTATATTAGTATTAATGGTAATATTAAGAATACTTCACAAGGTGGTCATTACAATTATGAATTTAATGTAAAATACAATGAAGTTTATTTGATTAAGACATCTACATTAATCAATACAGGTATTTGTGTTTTCAAAGACGCTAATGGTAACACGCTTACTGATACGGTGGTTGTGAATACTGATGGAACAGGTGAATCCAATGCAATTGTTTCAGTGCCTTATAACGCAACTAAAATGGTTGTTTGCAATTTGCCAAGTTTCACAGCTTTTACAGTGAAGAAAACAAACACTAATAATAATAATATATCTTCAACTACATCTATTAAGAATATAGTCCCAATTGCAGTAGGTGACTCAATGAATACAGCAGTTCTTAAACTTGATTCCAAGATTAGCACTGGTTTGATTGACAATCCAACAAGCATAACTGAAAGCGGCAAAGAACACGAATATATTATATATTCAACCGGAAATATTGCAGTTTCTTCAAATCCTGATAATTCAAGAAACCTTTTCACTTATGAAGTCAATGAAGGACAGATTTGGTTTGTTGATATGCACTGTTTGGGAACAGTTGCAGCAAATGTTGCTTTTTATAATTCAGCTACAATTGGAGCAGATTCTTATATGAAGGAATATAGCATCCAATCACCTGGTTATGTTGACAAGCATTATATTCTCAACATTCCAAAAGGTGCTGTAAGAATGTGTATTTCAAATGGTTATGTAACAACTTTATATCGTGTGAGATATTCAGAACAGGGTGCTATAAACTATTACAATGAATTGCACACTGAAATTCAAGATTTAGAAACACAAACAACAAACGGTAATCTTGCTTACAATGTACTTGAATGTGATTATTTGGCAACAGGTGAACCAATACAACTTGATTTGTATGCAAACCTTTATCTAAAAGTTAACAGAAATATAGAAGCAGACAGTCAACAAAGAAACTATTGGAACATTTATGCTTGCCCTGCTTCAAATGAAGACAGATGGCTTAGAATTGACCAATTCATTGGTGGTTTTTCTTCATTACCTGTTGGTGGCGCTTTTCTTGTTGATAATGCAAGTCAAATTGCGGCAGGAACAACTATACCTTCATCTGATATTTTGATTACACCGTCAACTGTTGAAAGTAATACAACTAAAACTGTTAATCAAAGTGTTTTTGTTCCATCAGGAAAGATTTTGTGTTTGACACAGTCAAATTATATATCTACAAGTTATTGCAGACTTTATAACACTGTATTAGGTTCTACTGTAATCAATGATATGCAGAATGACATTCAGGACTTGCAGGATAACATTGATGAAACTATTGAAAACACAATTGATAACAAACTTGGTGTTGATGCTATTCCTGATGCAGAAAATCCATTGGCTGTTATTAAAGAAACAGCAGGATATACGGCAATATTCAGAAGAATGGGTGTAATTGGTGGTTCTATGAGTAGTGGAGTGCATTCTTCAAATGAAGGCACACAGCCACTTGACCCATCAGCCTATGCTTATTCATCATTGCAATTTATGGCAAGACTTTGTGGCGCTGAAGGATTCAATTTTTCAGTTGGTGGAATGAGTGCCCACAATTGGAACACTAACACTTCAATTGGTGGAGCATCTGACTTATTCAATAATAATCCTGTTCAGATGTATCTTATTCAACTTGGAAATAATGATGTTCAGTATGTTGACCCAAGTTCAAGTAATTATGATTCAACTTATTCAATGGGTAATGTTTCAGATGTTGCAGGAAACAATGGTGTTTTTGCTAATACATTCTATGGCAAGATGGGTGAAATACTTCAAAACATTAGAAGGGTTCAACCAAGGGCTTATGTATTTCTTTCAACATTCTTAAAAGGTTATGGTACAATACCTCCATCTTTTGCACCTGATTTTGACTACAACCAAGCAATCAGAAACATTGTAGAATATTACACAGCCAATGATGGTGCAAACCGTCCTGAAGGTGATGAATTGCATTACTACTTGATTGATTACTACACTTACGGAAAGCCATATAGTTATTATTATCAAGGTATTCACACAGGTACAACAAGAGGCTCACATTTGGTTGCAACAGGTTATCTTCTTTGGGCTTACCAATATTGCACTTATATTGATTGGATAATTAAAAATAATATGTCAGATTTCAATGATGTTGCTTTTGTTGGTTCTGACAGATATTGGGTTTAATTGCAGCTGTAAAGAAAAGAATTTTGTTTTGGATAACATTAGGTGTGGCGGTAGTTTAATTATAGCATGGTTCTGTTTACCGCCACTTGGAATAATTGATAACAGTGTTCTTATTGCTGTTGGTGAATTAGGTTTCTTTGGTGTTATTGCTGAATTACCTTCATACCTTGAAAGCAAAAAATGACATTAAAATTCAACACGGCAACGCTTCAATAACTGTTGCTGATATGAATCAATGAAAGCCGACGGTTTCATATCCGAATGCAAACAATGCTGGAAAGCCGACTAAGCCAAAACGAAAAAACGCCTCTCCGTAATTGGAGGGGCGTTCTTTTTAATGAAATGGAAAATGATATGAGTTATTTGTAAGCGATTTTCTTTCAAAAGACGATTAAGTGTTCAACTCGATTCCAGAACCTCGTCATTCGGCTTGTTTTGAGCCTCCTTGTTGGTTTTGAGAAACCGTGGAGTATTGAGCCTCCAACTCCTTAGTCCTTCTTTCCTTCTCCAACTCCTTTTCAATAGCCTCAGCCTCTTCCTTCTTCAAGCGTTCCCACTCGTCTGGGCGACTGATGGAATTTTGTTCTGTCGCCGTCAACTGTGACAAGATGCCAGAGTTCTTCATCGTGCATAGCATTTGGTTGTAAGATTCTTGTGAGTACGGTTGCCAAATGTCGAAAGAAGCGTTGATGTTTAATTTATCAAACTCCGTGATTGCATCCTTCTTAATGCCCTTGTTGACCAACTCGATTGCCAAGCCACGCTTGAAGAGGCGAACCATCTTGTCGGCTACATTCTGCCACTCGACGATGCCGTTCTTCGCGGTCTGTATGTCCAACGATTGCGTCATTTGAACTGCGATGCCGCTCGTGTCGGAAGATGTGTGGATGTCGGAAGGTAGGATAAAAGTAGTGCCAGTCGCAATCTCGATTTGCTTGAACATCAAGTCGAGGGTGTCGATGCCGTTCTGCGGCTTGGGCGGGTCAAGGAACTTCGCGTCTCCCTTGTCCTCGTAGCCCACGTCGTTCAGCACAATGTTGCCCGCAATCTTCTTTGCGTTGGGGTCTATCCTGCCCTTCACATACAGCAAGCCCCATCCGAACTTGTTCTGCAAGACTTGGAAGATGTTAGCCGTTCGCTCGTAGCCCTCAATCAAGGTTTGTCCCCTATCCCAAGCGACTGCCGTGCGTTTCGTAATCAACGGTATCTCTCCGAACGGATGCGGCTCAACGACCAACTCGTAGTCGCCAGTCTCGGTTGTCGTGAAACGGTAGAAGTTTCGGTCGTCCCAACAGTCGATGCACTCGTTGTTGTCGGAATCGACATAGTAGACCACTTCGAGCATACGGTCTCCGTTCACGTCGTTGTGCGAGCAGATGACATATCCGTCCTCGTATGAGATTAGTCTTGACTTGATTTCCCCGTGGCGGTCGAGGTAGTAGAGCAATCCTGCGTCACCGAACGACTTAGCCGTCGCTACCATCTTGACCTTCATTCCGTCTTGGTTGCGCAAGTCCCAGTAGTGCTTGAAGGTCACGAAGTCCTCTTGCATCGAATCGGTAGGCTTCTTGTCCGACAACGTGAACTTCATCGGAAGGCAAGCCATGTGCAAGGTCTGCTTCTCCATGATGCACTGCTGGAACGGAAACGCGGACTTGACGAGTTTGATTTCCACCGCCCCTTCTCCCGACTCCCTTGTCTTGACGCAAATCGCAGGTATGTTGTCGTCGAAAAGCACGGTGTGCATGTACGGGTCTAACTCTGCCAAATAGGTATCTTGGCTGATTACCGTCCTTCGCATAGCCGAGTGCTTCGCCGTGACCTTCGTTCCAAGGCTCACTCCGTTTCTGTAGCCTCCGCTCGTGGTGGGCTTTATCGTCCCTCCCCTCGTGAAAGGCTTCTTCCTCAATAGTCTGTCGCGGTCTTTCAAAAGAGCCGAGACATCGTTCTCTGTTTTTGCCGATGCAAGCAGGGCATCGACATCTTGTGTGTTTGTATTATTCTCCATTGTTTTGAGTATTTTCGATTAGATTCCATTTCTTCATTGCAAAGTCCTTGTCGAGTTGGTAGCACTCTTTTCGTGTCGTTGGGCAGACAAAATCGAACTTGCGTTGAACAATTATTGTGCGTTCACGCTGTTTGCTCTCGACCTTAAATTTATCATTGAGCTTGACACGGATGTCTGCCATAATTTTTAAACCATCTTTCGGGTCTACCAATCCGTCATCCATCGACTGTTGTGTTTTTTTCAAAAGCAGTTCCATTTCACGACGGTTTTCCTCGAAGGTAATCGTGCCAGTGTCATTGTCTTCACTCACGCTTCTTATGTATCCTGCGTCGGACATGTATTGCTCCAACTTCCCTCGCATTTCGTCGTCTGCATAGTCTTCATACCCTTCCGCGCTACCGAAAAGGCATTGGTATGCTGTCTTTCCATCGACAAACATCTTTGAAAGCAAGGTGTAGGCAATATCCCTTACTCGGATTGTCTCTCCGCTTTCTTTGAAGTGCTCTATTGTTTTTTTGATTTGGTCGTTATCCATAGCTTATTCCGAAATTTGTGTCATCATATATGTCTACTCTGTTTCCAGAGTCCTTTTCGTCTTGGTAGCCTTCGTATTGTCTACGGCTGCTCTCCAATTCATAGCCGTTAGGTATGTTCAACAATGGATACATTCGCATTGAAAGTGCATCAGCTAAATCCATTGAACGTCCTCTTCCTAATTGTTGGTTTAGTTCTTTTTTTGTCATCAGACGCTTTTTACCGTTTGGTGCGTCGACCCAACGGACAACCCTAATTTCCTCAATGAACTCGTTCTCAACAGTCAAGTCTGACTTTGTCTTGGATGCAACATTAATATAGGTGCGTCTTGCGACTTCATCCGAAATAGAAAATCCATTATTCTTTACTAACCAGACAAGTTTACCATAGCAGCAGTCTTTTAATTTAACATATTGCAAAGCATCTACACCAATTGGTGCTCGATAACCTTCGTAAGGTATGGCTTGTGGTATGTAATCCAGAAAGTACCTTCCTCTGATTGCGTCGAAGATTATGTGGCTGTATCCTATGTTGTGCTTGTTCGCGAAAACCATAGCCCTACGAGCGTTCTCCGCTGGCGTGGTGAACGGCGCAATGTCTACATCTATGACATCCAAGCCATCCCAAGCAAATTGGATAAAGTTGTTAGTTCCGCTGTCCGCAAGGTCTACCGTTATCCATTTTTCTCCGTTCCGTTGAGGGTCGTTTGTAAAAACAGAGCTTGCTTCTTCGTATGATACAAGTACATATTCTTCATCCTTTGAACTTGCGTTCCAACAACCCTCCAATTTTTTTGCGGCTTCCGCGCCTCCTGCCATTGCGATTGTGCCTATGTAACCGTCATTGTTTTCAAGGCTGTCTATATTCTCGCTCATTTTCCCAAGATAGAAAGTGAACGACTTAATCATTTGAGGCCACTTGTCTCGACCTTTCATAAAACCAAAAACTTTGTCAAGTTTTCTGTCTATGTCAGATTTGCATTGCCTATACACTTCCTCCTTTGTCCCCCCAAAAACAACATCTTTCACATCAGAGCCGAGCATATAGAAATATCGGACAACACCGTCTCGTTCACTCATAATAAAACCTTGCGCATCAATGTACCAATCAAGAAAACTCCTCAGCCAATGTTCTCTTTCTGGGTTCGTTGTCATCAATATCTTACCAGCGTATTTTGATTTTCCTCGGTTACGAGAAATAATAGAAGTAAATGTATTCCATTGAAAACCAGTGCCTTCGTCGAAGTATATCATATCATATTGACGGCCTTTGAATCGTTGGTCAAGTACTTCTGGCCTTTGGTCGGCAACGTGAGTTATATCCACAAAAGCTCCGCTTGGGAAAGTAACCCTTGGGTCTTGTGCTGTTGTAATCGTAATTGTATTCCCATACACTTCCCTAAATGTATCGAGTATTGCGCCACCTGCTTTCAAATCTCCAAGGTTGTTACGAAGAAACAATCCACGCCAATCTGGGTCAAGAGAAGGTTCAGCCGTAGCAAGAACAGCACCCATTGTTTTTCCGCAGTTGCAAGTAGGGATATATCCGTCTGTCAGATACATGTGTTCTTCTCCGCTTACATGAATACATTTGCAATGTTTTTTTCCTATTAGTTCATATTTTGCTATTGCTATATATAGACCTTGTCTTCTTTTTGATTCTTCAGAGCATTTTTTCTTTTTTCTGTCAAGTCTGAAAAGGTCTTTAACATCTTTTATCCTTGCATTGATTACATAAGGGGTATGGCATTCGTGCCACTTGCCCTTTATTATGTTTGAAGTTGGTCTTGTGTGCATATTTGCATTGCCACCGATTGAATGTATGACATCACAAATATCCTTTGCAAGTCTCTCGCTTATTGTAGAATAAATTCCATAAGACGACACACCAGCCTTATTGCAGCAACCGTCACTGTCAAATAATCCTTTAAGGAGCATTATCTTATTTTCGTAAGATGAATGTTTATATATTTCTGGGATAAATTTGTCAAGTGCTTTCTTTCCTAACAAACCTAATTTTCCCAGTTCTCCTATAATTCTTCCTCTATCGAGGAATGCAAATCTGAAGCAATTGCTTTCACATCGTCTTTCCTTTAATCTATAACCATGTTCCTCAAAAAAAGCGGTTACTTCCCTATCGGAAGTGCTTATGTATATTTCATGCCCTTTACCAGATATGCTTCCATTACCCAATAAATAGCCCAACACATAAGGAGGAATTGGTAAGATCTCGCTGTTACCAGCAGCCACGGGGGTTGGTTGGTAAATATGTAGCATGTCGGTCTTCCTTCTGCCTCTTTCTATGTTTTTTCTTTCTTGCTCGTTTATATAATCAACTATTTGTTGCGCAGTCCACTCAAACACTCTATTATGAGTCGTCTTTATCCTCCAATTATGAGAAAGAGCTGATTGTACTTTTCTACCGTCAAGTGTTGTAAATTCAACGCAGTCTTGCAAGCCTTTGTCTATGACAAACAAAACTTTTTGTGTAGAACCTATAGTGTCACATATCTCATCACCTGTTTTTACATCTCCCATTCTCACAAAACCATTTGGTGTCGCAATTAGGCTATCTATAGGTTGCGGGTTGAGTACTCCGCCTCCAATGACAAAATCCACGTTGCTGCTCACAAATTTCTCTTGGAAACCTTGATGAGGAGCTACTATTGTTGTTTTTTCTGCCATTGACTTCTTTTCTGTTATCATTGTCGTGCTTTTTGTTTTATGTCGTGCTTTGAAACAAGGGGATGTGGACAAAGCACGACATAAATCCACACCCCCTATAAGTTGGATTCCGCTTGCAAATATACGCTTTTTTCCACAAAAACAAATGTAAACACTTAAAGTAAAACTTCAAATAACGGTTGGAAATCGTTGAAAAACCGAATTTTCACTATAAATAAAAGTTATTATTTAAAAATTCATAACATTATAAAACAACAACTTAACCTTTATCGTAACCAAAACTTTAAATAAAGTTGCGTAACTTATTGAAAATTATACATATATTTGCACCGAAATATGTTCAACTAACTTTAAAAGTAAATTCACATGAAATTCACGAAAGAACAGGCTATCAAAGCACTTGAAGCCAAAGTCCCAGCCAAGGACAAAGAACTTGACCTTGGTCGTACCATCTCCGAGGCTGTAGACAACAGCTTGGAGCTGATTGGGGAAGACAGTGAGATGGAGTTGGAGGATTTCGTAGCCAAAGTGTTCAAGCAGGTGAAGACCTCTATCGGCTTGACGCACAGCGAGAACTCCAAGGTCGCTCAGAAGATGCAGTCGCAACTCGACGAACTTCAGAAGAAAGTCGACGGAAAGTCGGCACAAAAGAAGGAAGGTGAGGATGGCGACGGCGAGAACGAGAACAAGGAAATCAAGGCGATGAAGGAGAAAATCGCCAAGATGGAGGAGAAACTTGCGGCAAAGGAAACGGCGGACACCGTAGCCGAGAAGCGCAAGCAACTCATCGCCAAGATGTCAGAGGACATCAAGGACAACGAATGGATTGAAGGCTACCTTGCCGAAATCAATGTCACGGCTGACACCGATGTCGAAGCCAAGGCAAAGGACTATGTTGCGTTCTACAACAAGACGCACACCAAAGGAGGCAAGGTCACACCGAAATCCACCGACGGCGGCGAAGATTCCGACACCAAGTATGTGAAGAGCACGGTTGCCGAGGCAGCGAAGATTAAGAAGTCTTTGTCTGCGACTGCTGGCGGCAGCCCAGTAAGGTCAACAACAACGAACAACAATAATTAAACATTCAGACTATGCCTATCCAGAACAATCCAATTGGACATTTCCGTGGTCTCGGTCTCATCCAGAAGTCTGGTGAGATTGGCGGCTACCGCAATGTCTTCGTGAACCTTGTGGGCAACCATGACGACTTGGTTTACCCGCATTTCGGCGGCAAGGTTATGAACCCTCCCAAGGGTCGTGCAAAGATGTGGGCTGGCGACTTGCTCGAAT
>Ga0310691_10006571_pt1 | contig 12357 bp, 8 predicted proteins | sample 176DNAGHGlowgp2_FD_203887 | JGI IMG/M metagenome (GOLD analysis project Ga0310691, IMG submission 203887) | Sheep rumen microbial communities from Palmerston North, Manawatu-Wanganui, New Zealand - 1766 DNA GHGlow gp2 (v2) (version 2) | ecosystem: Host-associated > Mammals > Digestive system >... | reverse complement strand
TTCTGGCCGCCATCGGCTATTTAGACAGCGGCCACGTGGTGGAGGTTGATCGCGCCAAGATGGTTAGCCCCTATCAGGGTGAGACGCCCAAGGTGGTTGACCGCTTGTGCGACAAGGCTATGGGCGGCATACTCTTTGTCGACGAAGCTTACACGCTGGCACCTGTGAGCCAGGCCGGCGACCGCGACCAGCAGGGGGCACAGGCCTTGGAGAAACTGATGAAGCGCATGGAGGACGACCGAGGCAAATTCATAGTCATTGCCGCCGGCTATCAGACCGAGATGGACAACCTGTTCCGCGTGAACCCGGGATTCAGGAGCCGCTTCAACTATTTCCTCAATATCAAGGACTACACCCCCGAGCAGCTCTACGACATTATGATGGTCTTTGCCCGGGAGAAGAAATATATCATGTCGCCACAGGCCGAGGCGCGCGCCCGTGAGTGTATCAAGCAGATGTATGACAGCCGCGACAAGGATTTTGCCAACGGCCGCGCCATGCGTACGCTGTTTGACTCTATCTGCAAGAAACAGGCCCAACGCTTGCAAGGCAGCGACATGTCTATGCTGAGCGACACCCAGCTGATGACCATCGAAGACGAGGACATACCCTTCGAGGCGCCCAAGGCGGTAGATTACACGGAGTGCCTGAAGAAGCTCGACGGGCTTGTAGGGCTCTCGTCTGTGAAGAAGGAAATCAGCAATCTGGCCGCTTTCCTCAACCTCCAGATCAGACGTGGCGAGAGCAACACCTTCCAAGGCAAGCACTACGTGTTTACCGGCAACCCCGGCACGGGCAAGACCACCGTGGCGCGCATCATGGCCGACGTGTTCAAGACCTTAGGCATTGTGGCTCGCGGCCAGCTCGTCGAGGCTGACCGTGCCAAGCTCGTGGCAGGCTACAGCGGACAGACGGCCATCAAGACCAACCAACTCATAGACACCGCCATGGGCGGCGTGCTATTTATCGACGAGGCCTATACGCTGAAGTCCAGCGATGGCGACACCTTTGGTGCCGAGGCCATCGACACCCTGCTGAAAAGGCTGGAGGACGACCGCGGCAAGTTTATCTGTATCGTAGCCGGATATACCGACCAGATGCACGACTTCATAGACTCCAACCCCGGTCTGAAGAGCCGCTTTACCCAAACCATCCATTTCGACGACTATACGCCCGATGAGCTGACGCAGATATTCCTCAACCTGGCCGCCGCCAAGAACTTCACCATCAGCGACGACACACGAGGTGCCATCCACCGTCAGTTTGAACAGCTCTACCTGCGCCGTGACAAGAACTTCGGCAACGCCCGCGAGGCGCGACGCATCTTCGACGAGACCGTGGAGCGCCAGAGCCAGCGACTGGTATCGCTGATGAGCGACCCGGGATTCAAGGAAGAGGACATGTATCGGCTGACTACCGACGACCTGCCGTCGGCACAAAGCGAGAAAGCCCGCCCGCTGGACGAGGTGCTCAATGAGCTGGACGACTTCGTAGGCATGCGCTCGGTGAAAAACAGCATCCGCCGCCTGGCCGTGCAGAGCATGTTTATGAAGCAGCGCGCCGCCATGGGAGCCGGCAATGTGCAGCAGCTGGCCATGAACTTTGTGCTCACCGGCAATCCTGGTACCGGCAAGACGTCAATAGCCCGCAAGATGGGCGAGGTGCTCAATTCCATGGACATTCTGCCAACAAGCCGTGTGCTGGAAGCCAGCCGCGCCACATTGGTGGGCAAGTATATGGGCGAGACACCGAAGATTGTCAACAACATGTGCGACAAGGCCATGGGCGGCATACTCTTCATCGACGAGGCCTACACCCTGAGCGACCAGAACGACCAGTATGGCAAGGAGGCTATCGACACGCTGATGAAGCGCATGGAGGACGACCGCGGCAAGTTCGTGGTCATAGCCGCTGGCTATAAGGACAAGATGGAGGAGTTCATGCTGATGAATCCCGGCCTGGCCAGCCGCTTTACCCATAAGCTGCACATCGACGACTATAATGAGGATGAGTTGCTGGCTATTTTCAAGAAGATGGCTCAAAAGGAGCAGTACACACTCTCGCCTACGGCGGAGTTCAAGGCTCTGGATGTCATCTTCAAGATGGTCATGTCTAAGGATGCCACCTTTGGCAATGCCCGCGAGATGCGCAACCTGCTGGACCAGACGATACAGCAGCTGTCTATGCGTGTGTCGCAGATACCACCCGACCAGGTGACAAAAGAAACATATCAGCTGATATTACCAGAAGATATAGTAGACCCTGTACAGGTTAAACCGTAAATAGTAAATTGTCAAATAGTAAATATGATTATATGTCCTAATTGTAAAGAGGAAATTGATGACGACAGCCATTATTGCGACCAGTGTGGCCAGGCGTTGTTATACTGTAATCAGTGTGGACGTGTGGGCATAGGCCGGCGGTGTATTCATTGTGGCGGCCTGATGATTACCCCTGAGGAATATATGAAGTCGAAGGGCGCTCAGACGGCTTACTCAATGTCGGTCTCAGCAAGTGCGGTATCCTTTACTGATAATCCCCGCACACCATCCGACGGAGGAAATATCACCCAAGCCGTACCTCGAGGCGTGCCTGTGCTCACCCTTTACAATACCAACCTGAATATCCGCATGCAAGGTATTAATGGGGCTGTCATCGGGCGCCGTCAGGGACCCTACGTGCAGTTCTTTCAACAGAACATGTATGTATCAGGCGTGCATGCCCAGCTAAAGTACAATGCTGCTACAGGGTGGTGTATCGTTGACAAACATTCGTCTAACGGTACAAAAATCAATCAGCACCCTATGCAGCCAGATATAGAGATGTCGCTCAAGAATGGCGATATTGTAACGCTTGCTAATGTTAACCTGCAAGTCAGTATTAATTAATAAGATTCATACGACGTGAAATTACAAGTGAGTGCCGTCAGCCATGTGGGCTGCGTGCGTCATAACAATGAGGATATGATCCTGGCAGGTGAGCGCTACCTGAGGAATGAGTCCATTGACTTTGAGGTGGACCTAGGCAATCATCAACGCTACCTGCTGGCTTTGGCCGACGGTATGGGCGGCCATAACAGCGGCGAGGTGGCCAGTCAGGATGTATTGGCCAATATGCATTATTTCTTTTACGACCTGCCGCAAGGACTGAGTGTAGGCGACTTCAATGAGGCTATCTTTGAGTGGCTCGACTCTATCAACAACATTATCGATTCCAAGGGACACTCTGAGCCGCGATACTATAATATGGGTACCACGCTCGTTGCCTTTGCCTACTTTAACAATGATTTCTATTGGATGAACTGCGGCGACAGCAGAGTCTATCATCTGCGTGACGGACAACTCAGGCAACTCTCTACCGACCATTCGCTGAACAACCTCATGGGCGAGAGCGAGCATTCCAATATTATCACCAACTGCATCGGTGGCGGCTGCAAGACGTCGTACATTGATATGGTTACCTGTACTGCCGACGTTCATCCCGGCGACCTCTTCATGCTCTGCAGCGACGGACTGACAGACATGGTTGGCGACGCCGAAATAGAAGAAAAACTCAACAATGGTGCCACCGTGCAACAGTTGTGCGATGCTGCCATGGAGGCAGGAGGTTACGACAACATTTCTATTTGCCTCATCAAGGTGGTATAGGCTATTAACTCCATGTAGGTAATGAATTCTAACTCCTTCTAACTCCTTGTAACTCCCTCTAACTCCTTATAACAGATATGCCATTAAGATTACCCGACCGCCTGCCGGCCATCGACCTGCTGAAACAGGAGAATATCTTTGTGATGAGCAATGCGCGGGCTCATGCCCAGGACATTCGTCCGCTGCGCATTGTCATTCTCAACCTCATGCCGCTGAAGATTACCACCGAGACCGACCTCATACGGCTGCTGTCGAACACGCCCCTGCAGCTGGACATCAGTTTTATGAAACTGCAGAGCCATACGCCCAAGAATACGCCCATAGAGCACATGATGATGTTCTATCGCGACTTCGACGAGATGCGCCACGAGAAGTTCGACGGCATGATTATCACCGGGGCTCCCGTGGAGCAACTGGAATACGAGGAGGTAGGCTATTGGCCTGAGATGCAGGAAATCTTTGCATGGGCGCGTACCCATGTCACCAGCACGCTCTACATCTGCTGGGCAGCACAGGCAGGACTCTATTTCCATTACAATGTGCCTAAGTATCCGTTGACGAAGAAAATGTTTGGCATCTTCCCGCAAACGAAACTTGAGCCGCAGTTGCCCATCTTCCGTGGCTTCGACGATATATTCCAGATGCCTCACAGCCGCCACACCGAGCTCCACCGCGACGACATCACAGCCAATCCCGACCTGCAGCTCATTGCCGAGGGCGAGGAGAGTGGCGTGAGCATCATCATGGCCCGTGGCGGACGCGAGTTCTTTATCACCGGCCACTTGGAATACGCCCCCGACACCCTTGACAAGGAATATCGGCGCGACAAAGACATACGCAAGGATGTGGAGATGCCGCGCAACTATTACCGAGGCAACGACCCGCAGCAGGGACCGATGGTAACGTGGCGGGCACATGCCAACCTGTTCTACTCTAACTGGATCAACTACTACGTCTATCAGGAGACGCCGTATAACATCAATGACATTCAATAATTCATAAATTACTATTAGGGATAGAGACGTTGAGGACATTGGAACTATTGGCTCCGGCCAAGAATTTGGAGTGCGGCATAGCAGCCATAGACCATGGTGCCGACGCTGTTTATATCGGGGCACAGCGCTTCGGCGCACGTGCGGCAGCGGGCAACTCCGTGGCCGACATTCGCCAGCTGTGCCAATACGCCCACACGTTCCGGGCAAAGGTCTACGTCACCGTCAACACTATTCTCTACGACTCCGAGCTCGACGACACGCGGCAGTTGCTCCATGACCTGCAGCAAGCCGGCGTCGACGCCGTTTTAGTTCAGGACATGGCGCTCCTTCACCGCTCTGCCACTCTCCCCTCACCACTCCCCCTCCACGCCTCCACGCAGACAGACAACCGTACGGCTGCGAAGGTGCGCTGGCTACGCAGTCTGGGGTTCCGGCGCGTAGTACTGGCGCGCGAACTCTCTGTCAGCGAGATCAGCGCTATCCACAAAGCCGTGCCCGACGTTGAGCTTGAGGTCTTCGTCCACGGTGCCCTGTGCGTCAGCTTCAGCGGTCTGTGCTATGCCTCGCAGTATTGTTTCCGTCGCTCTGCCAACCGTGGCGAGTGTGCGCAATTCTGTCGCATGCCTTTCGATTTGGTGGATGCCGACGACCGCGTGATAGAGCGCAACCGCCATCTGCTGTCACTGAAAGACCTGTGCCAGATTGACAACCTTGAAGCTTTGGCTGATGCCGGTGCCACGTCGTTTAAGATTGAGGGACGCCTGAAGGATGTGGCCTACGTCAAGAATGTAACGGCCGCCTACAGCCAGCGCCTCAACCAGATTATCCGCCGCCATCCTGACCGCTATTGCCGAGCCTCCTTGGGGCGCTGCACCTATACTTTTGAACCCAACCTGCAGAAGACTTTCAACCGCGGCTATACAGCTTATTTCGCCAACGGTAGACAGGCTGACATTGCCTCCTTCGATACCCCCAAGGCCATGGGCGAATTTGTAGGCACGGTCAAGGAATTGCGTAACCATTCGTTCAATGTGGCCGGTATGACGAGCTTTGCCAATGGCGACGGCCTCTGCTTTGTCAATGCTGACCGTCAGCTGGTGGGCTTCCGGGTGAATAGGGTCGAGGGTAACAGGCTCTATCCTCAGCGCATGCCCGACGGCCTGCATGCCGGTATTCGCCTTTACCGTAACAGCGACCAAGCTATGGAGCGCCTGTTAGCCAAACCCAGCGCCGAGCGCAAGATACCTGTCACCATGACGCTCTCGGCTATTGCCGACGGTTTTCGCCTGTCGGCTAATGACGTAAGCGTGGAAATGACCATCGACCACCAGAAAGCCGACAAGCCGCAGCGCGACAATATCATTCGCCAGCTCACGAAACTTGGCAACACACCGTTCAATTGCTCTGAAGTGTCGATGTCCGACGATTTCGACTTCTTTATTCCCAGTAGTCTGTTGGCAGAGCTGAGGCGACGGATAGTCGAAAGACTATTAGAGCAGGGGAATATTGGGAATGATGAGGCTGATGAGACTACTGGGGCTGATGAGACTACTGGGGCTGATGAGACTACTGGGGCCGATAGGACAGCTGGGGCTGAGCCATACCGTCAGTCACATCTCTATAATATTGCTAATCATGAGGCAGCCCATTTCTATGGCACAGGTGAGCTTACTGCCTATGAGCTGATGCCAACGCCTGATGCCATGCTCATGCAGTGTCGTCACTGCCTGCGTTATAGTCTCGGCGCCTGTGTTAAGCATGGCGGGCATCGCCCGACATGGCGTGAACCTCTTTACCTTCGCCTTGGCGACGGGCGCCGCTTCCGCCTTGAGTTTGATTGCTCTAATTGTCAGATGAATGTTTATGCGGCACATCGTTAGTATCTTTTTCACACTACTGCTGCTTGTCTCCTGTTACAACCAGGGACAGCAGACGCCCGATGCCTGGAATCTTACCGAGCAGCAGTTGGACAGCATATCGTTCTACACTACTCATCACTACACGCAGAACTATAATTTCCTGGTGCGCACAGACTCCATGCCCGTTATTCCACAGTTGCCCGCAGAGGCTCTTAGCGACATGCCCGTAGACACGCTGATGCTCCACAAAGGCGACCATTTGGTGGTGGCAGATATCAGGACCGTGCCTATAGACACTATCGACTCCGTATGGGTGAAGGTAGCACGCGACCAGCAGACTGCAGGTTGGATCCATGAGCACGACCTGCTGCAGGGGGTGTCGCCCGACGACCCTATCTCGCAGTTCATCGATTTCTTCTCCGATGCCCATCTGCTCATCTTCCTAGCGTTGGTAGTGGTCGTCGTTGCCGTTTACATCAATCGCACGCTGTTGAGTAGGCAAGCCAAGTTAGTACATTTCAATGATATTGCATCACTTTATCCTACGCTCCTGTGCTTGCTCATAGCCCTGGCTGCTACCGTGTATTCCACCATCCAGATGTTTGAACCCGAGAAGTGGCGCCATTTCTATTATCATCCTACACTTAACCCCTATGCCGTGCCACCTGTCCTGGGGCTGTTCCTTGTCTCCGTGTGGGCCATACTCATTGTTGCTATTGCCGCGCTCGATGACTTGCGACGCCAATTGCCACTGGGCGAAGCTTTCCTTTATCTCTTAGGACTGGGAGCTACCTGTGCCGTCGTTTATGTGGTGTTCAGTGTTTTTACCTTATATTATATAGGCTATCCCCTGCTGTTGGCTTACACAATCTTTGCCCTATGGCGCTATTTCCGCCATCCCCGTCCCCGATACCAGTGTGGGCGGTGTGGAGGCCTGCTCTATAAGAAAGGTACTTGTCCCCACTGTGGAGCTCAAAACGAATAAAAAGTGTGGGACAAGGGGTGGTTGGCAGGTACGGACGTCTCATCTAAGGATAGTAGTGCGACGTCAGGCCAGCGTGAGGTAGCCGTCCTCCATGTAGAGAAATTCTTCGAGCATGAGGAATTCGAGGGCTTCTTCTATCTGTTCGTAGGGTAGGGTAATAGTGCGCAGCTCGGTGACGTGGTGCTTCTTGTGGTCAGCCAAAAGTGTGAGGATTAGACTTTTGGCTTCTTCTTTCTTTTGATTGTTAGTGAGAGCCTGGCTGTGGCTGAGGCAAACGTCGCATTGTCCGCAGTCGTGGCTGTTATGCTCGCCGAAGTAGCGCAGTAGTTGTCGGCTGCGGCACTGATTGTCGGTGGTGGCGTAACTAATCATTGCGTGGATGCGTTCGGCATATCGCTGCTTCAGATCGCTGTAGACGGCTGGCGGAAAGAGCAGGTGCTCGGAGTCTTCGCGGCGCTGCATGTAGCGGATGTAGGGTGTGTGCTTCTGAGGTATAAAGTGTATGATGCGTTTCGAGGCCAATCCCTTCAGCGTGAGATAGACGACAGGTCTGGTGAGCCCTGTCTCATTGGCCAGCAGCGCCTCATCAATGAAAGCGTAGTTAACGAACAGTCCGCCGTAGTTGCGTAGCAGGGCGGTGATGACGCGTTCTTCGTTGGGCTCCGTCTGCTGCAGACGGTAAAGTTGGTCGCGGCTGAGGACGAACATGACGCGAGCCAGAGCATCCTGCTCCTCGATATACTCCAGATAGCCGGCGCGGTGGAGAATTTTTAAGGCGGAGTGTACTTGGATGGGGAAGTGGTGGAACTTTCGACAGAAGTCATCGACGTTGAATTCGAAGGTGGCGTTGTGGCCTGCTCCCGTGGCCACCTGGTAATAGAAGGCCAGATGGTCGTAGACGCTGCGGATGTATTCTTTCTCGGGGAAGGTGTCGCTGATGCGCTTGAGGAGCTTGCGTTGGTCGTTGTCGTTGTAGAGCAGTACGGCATAGGCTTTCTGGCCGTCGCGCCCGGCACGTCCAGCCTCCTGGAAGTAGGCCTCTATGCTGTCGGGGCTGTCAATGTGTATGACCAGACGGACGTCGGGCTTGTCAATGCCCATACCAAAGGCGTTGGTAGCCACGATGACACGCTGCCGGTCTTCCTGCCACGCTTTCTGGCGTCTGTCTTTCTCGGCATTGTCGAGACCAGCATGATAGAAGGTGGCGCTGATACCGGCGTCGTTGAGCATGTCGGCAATCTCTTTGGTGCGGCGGCGGCTGCGTACATAAACAATGGTGCTGCCTTTGACGCTGCTGATGATATGTAGCAGTTCGTCGCGCTTGTCATTGGCATGACGTACAACGTAGGCCAGATTATTCCGTTCGAACGACATGCGGAAGACGTTGAAGACTTTCTGGGTGTCAGGGGTACTGACAGAGAGTTTGTTCTGGATGTCGCTGATAACGGCGGGAGTGGCGGTAGCAGTGAGTGCCAATACCGGCACACCTGGCAGCTCGTGGCGGATAGAGGCAATCTGCAGGTAAGAGGGGCGGAAGTCGTAACCCCATTGTGAGATGCAGTGAGCTTCGTCGACTGTAATGAAACTCACAGTCATGTGACGGAGCTTGGTCAGGAAAAGGGGCGTTGAGAGACGCTCTGGTGACACGTAGAGAATCTTGACGGCCCCGAAGACGGTATTTTCAAGGGTGGTTAGGATAGCGTCGTGATCCATGCCGCTATAGATAGCGGCGGCGCGGATGCCGCGGCGCTGCAGATTATGTACCTGGTCTTTCATCAGGGCTATCAGGGGCGTGATAACTATGCAGACTCCCTCCTGTGCAAGTGCCGGCACCTGAAAGGTAATGGACTTTCCACCGCCAGTAGGCATGAGCCCCAGGGTGTCGTGCCCACTGCCTATCGACTCAATAATCTTATACTGAATGCCACGGAAGTTATCGTAGCCCCAGTACTGCTTTAATATGTCTTGATAATTCAACCTCTCAACCTCTTCACTCTTCAGCTTCGCTGGGTTTGATGTCTTCTATCTGCAGCTGTACTTCGCTGCGTTTGTAGATGTTTTCCTCGATGGTATATACAATGTCGAAGGAGCGTTTCGACTTGATGTAGCGTGCTGCCTGGCTCTGCCCGAAAGCGATGCCGTTCATGACGTTGCTCGACTTGGAGTCGACGAGTTCAAGCTTGACATGCTCTTGCTGCCTGCCAACGACTTTGGATGTGCCGTAGTCATAGACGTTGCGCGTACAGAACAGTGGTTTGGGGTTGTCGGGGCCGTGGGGAGCAAATTTCTTCAGGTCATTGTGCAGCTTCTTGGTAATCTCGCGGAAGTCAATGACCTCCTCAATATCCAGTGTGGCCTCCGTCTGCTCGGGCAGTATATGTTCGGTGACGTATTGCTGGAAGCGGCGGCGGAACTCAGGTATGTTTTCAATACGTAGTGACAGACCAACGGCGTAGGTGTGGCCACCGAAGTTCTCGAGGATGTCACGGCACGACTTCACGGCGTCGTAGATGTCGTAGCCGGCCACCGAGCGTGCCGAGCCTGTGGCGAGGTCGCCGCTGCGGGTGAGCACTACCGTGGGGCGAAAGTAAAGCTCCGTCATGCGTGAGGCGACGATACCCACAACGCCTTTTTTCCAGTTCTCGTCGTAGAGTACGATGGAGTTATGGTGCTTCTGGCTCTCGAGTTTCTCAATAATCTGGTTAGCCTCTTCGGTCATCTGCTTGTCAACATCCTTGCGCTGCTCATTGTACTCGTTGATGTGTGTAGCCTCAGCCAGCGCTCGCTTGAAGTCTTTCTCTACCAACAGGTCGACGGCCTCAGTGCCGTTCTGCATGCGGCCGGAGGCATTGATGCGTGGCCCGATTTTAAACACGATGTCGGTCATGGTAAGCTCGCGGCCGGTGAGTCCGCAGATTTCAATGATAGCCTTCAGGCCTACAGAAGGGTTCTGGTTGAGCTGCTTCAGTCCGTGATAGGCCAGAATGCGGTTTTCGCCCGTCATTGATACGATGTCGGCGGCTATAGATACTGCACAGAATTCCAGCAGGGGGATGAGCCGTGAGAAGGGTATGCCGTTGTTTTTGGCGAACGCCTGCATGAACTTGAAACCTACGCCGCAGCCGCAGAGATGCTTGAAAGGGTAGGTGGAATCCTCACGCTTGGGGTTGAGGATAGCCACCGCCTCGGGCATCTCCTCGTCGGGCACGTGGTGGTCGCAGATGATGAAATCGATACCCAACTGCTGTGCATACTTGATTTCTTCGACTGCCTTGATGCCGCAGTCGAGCACAATGATAAGTTTTACGTCGTGCTCTGCAGCAATGTCTAATCCCTTTTTGCTGATACCGTATCCCTCGTCGTAGCGGTCGGGAATATAGTATTCGATATTGGAATAGAACTGCTGCAGGAACTTGTAGACCAATGCTACCGCCGTACATCCGTCGACGTCGTAGTCACCATAGACCATGATACGCTCCTTACGGCCCATAGCGTCGTTGAGCCTGTCGACCGCAACGTCCATATCGTTCATAAGGAAGGGGTCAATCAGTTCGTTGAGCATAGGACGGAAGAATCGCTTGGCCGCCGATTCCGTCTTGATGCCGCGCTGTATGAGCAGGTCGGCAAGGATTGGGCTCATACCAATCTTCTCTGCCAGCTCTTTAGCCGCCGCGGTTCTTTCGGATGTTGGTGGTTCGTAATTCCATTTGAAATGCATTTATATCTTATTTTTGTTCTTTTCGTTGCTGTGGTAAATGTCTAATAAGGCAATTTACGCTCCAAAGTTAAGCATAAAAAATGGAATAGCAGCAAAGTCGGCTGAAAATTTAACAAAAAATAAATCCATGCTTAGAATGAAGATAACAAAAAATTCCCGCTTTAGACCGAAGTCTTCCGCGGGAACCAATGAAAGGAGGAGTGGTACCTCCAGGAATCGAACCGGGGACACACGGATTTTCAGTCCGATGCTCTACCAACTGAGCTAAGGCACCATGTTGTGTGTTATCGCATTCCTTTCGTTTGCGGGTGCAAAGGTACTGCTTTTTTTCGGTTCTGCCAAATTTTTCAGTAGAAATTTTCAAAAAAAGTTTGTTTATGTCTTTTTTCTGCCTTCTGATGAGGCCCGGAGCCTCTTCACCAGCCATTTTACTGGATAGTGAAGAGGTTATAGAATCCGGTCATCATGAATACCTTTTTGATTTCATCGTTGATATTCTTGATGATGATAGAGCCACCTTTGGCCGTTGCTTCTTTGCGCAGGGCGAGGAACAGTCGCAGTCCGGAGCTGCTGATGTATTCCAGAGCCTCACAGTCGAGTGTGATTACCTTGTCAGCATTCTCCATCAGCGGCACCATGTCCTGCTGGGCTTTGATAGCGGCCGGTGTGTCAAGACGGCCATTGAGATGTGCTACGAAGCCGCCGTTTTCTTCTTGAATAGTAATGTTCATAATCTTTTTTTATGGATTAATAATGTGGATTGCTGTTTTTATTTCAAACTATTGGGTAAGTATTTCTTCAGCGTAAGTATATTGCGATTGTCCTTGCGCTCGTATGCCACTTCGTCCATGATGTTTCGGATGAGGTGGATGCCCAGTCCGCCGATTGGTCGCTGCTCGGCGCTAAGAGTAATGTCTACCTCTTCCTTTGTAGTGGGGTCGAAGGGTTTGCCACTATCACTGATAATGATGCACATCCGATGGTCTACCGTATTGATGTCGATGTCGACATAACCGGTGGTGCCTTCAGGGTAGGCGTAACTCATGACGTTAACAACCGCTTCCTCAAGGGCGAGGTTGAGTTGCATGGTGTTTTCCATGGAGACTCCGGTCTCTTCGCAAATGCCTTCTACGAAGGTGCCCAGTTGCGGAAT
>Ga0310691_10006570_pt1 | contig 12357 bp, 8 predicted proteins | sample 176DNAGHGlowgp2_FD_203887 | JGI IMG/M metagenome (GOLD analysis project Ga0310691, IMG submission 203887) | Sheep rumen microbial communities from Palmerston North, Manawatu-Wanganui, New Zealand - 1766 DNA GHGlow gp2 (v2) (version 2) | ecosystem: Host-associated > Mammals > Digestive system >... | reverse complement strand
GCCTTATTGTAATCTAACTCATCGAGGGAAAGCGGTATGCTGACGCGATCCGCTTTCCCTCGATGTATGTTGTCGCCAAGCTCAGATATATAAACAGTGTTGCTTCGCAACACTCACGAATAACAAAAGCCATACCCTTGCAAGCAAGCTTGCGGGTGCTCATTCGGACTACGGCACTAAAGTGCCGTAGTCCGAATGTATGTTGTCGCCAAACTTGAGGATAATTATACAGTACTGCTTCGCAGTACTTACACAAAAATAAGAGCACACCCTTTCATGCACGCATGAGGGTGTGCTCTTATTTTGTGTAACCACTTCGTGGTTACTGTATAATTATCCTTGAGTTTGGCTCGTTATCACTCATACTCCACCGTAGCTGGGGGTTTGGGGGTGAAGTCGTAGAGGACGCGGTTGATGCCCGGGACTTCGGTGATGATGCGCTGTACCAGATGATCAATGAGTTCGGCCGGAAGGTGCTCTACGGTTACTTCCATCACGTCTGTTGTGTTGATGGCGCGGATGATGCAGGGCCAGTCAAAGGTACGCTTTCCGTCCTTTACGCCTGTGGACTTAAAGTCCGGAACAACGGTAAAGTACTGCCAAACCTTACCTTCAAGGCCGTTCTTTGCAAATTCCTCACGCAGGATGGCATCGCTTTCACGGACTGCTTCCAGTCTGTCTCTGGTGATGGCTCCGGGGCATCTTACGCCCAGGCCCGGTCCCGGGAACGGCTGACGGTAAACCATGTTATCCGGCAGACCGAGTTCCTTGCCGACTACGCGGACCTCATCCTTGAAGAGGATGCGTACGGGCTCAACGAGTTCAAACTGCATGTCCTCGGGCAGGCCGCCTGCATTATGATGAGCCTTGATACCTGCTTCGCTTTCCAGAATATCCGGCCAGATGGTACCCTGTGCCAGGAACTCGATGCCGTCCAGCTTGCGGGCCTCCTCTGCAAAGACCTCGATAAACTCGCCGCCAATGATCTTTCTTTTCTGTTCGGGGTCGGTTACGCCTGCCAGCTTATCCAGGAAACGGTCTGTCGCGTCCACATAGATGAGGTTTGCCTTCATCTCATCGCGGAACACCTTGATCACCTGCTCCGGCTCACCCTTTCTCAACAGACCATGGTTTACATGAACGCAGACGAGCTGCTGTCCGACTGCCTTGATCAGGAGGGCGGCAACAACGGAAGAGTCTACTCCGCCGGACAGTGCCAGCAGCACCTTCTTATCGCCGATCTGTGCCCGAAGGGCCTCCACCTGCTCGTTAATATACTTCTTTGCCAGTTCCGGCGTGGTGATGCGTTCCATCGTATCCGGTCTTACTTCAGCCATTTGTTTCTTCCTCCTGTTTTCTGTATTTGTCGTAAAACGGTAACTGTTCAGCGGTCTTGCTGAGCAATGTTTATGTGCAGCCTTTTCCTACAGCAAAATATATTTCAGGATAAACAGCACCGCCAGTACATACATCAGCGGGCTGATCTTCTTTGCCTTGCCGCAGGCCAGATTGATCAGTACATAAGAGATGATTCCGATGGAGATACCCTCGGAGATGCTGTAAAAGAGCGGCATGGCAATTACGCAAAGATATGCGGGAATTGCCTCGGAATAGTTTTCCTCGTCCACCTTCAGTTCGGAAATCGTACTGAACATCAGGAAGCCCACCAGGATCAGCGCCGGTGCTGTCGCAAAGGACGGCACGGAGGTAAAGACGGGGGCGAGCAGGGTGGAAAGCAGGAACAGAACTGCTGTGGTAATGGCTGTAAGACCTGTACGTCCGCCCGCGCCTACACCGGCTGCGGACTCCACAAAGGTTGTTGTTGTGGAGGTACCCAGCACTGCACCGGCAGAGGTAGCGATCGCATCGGAAAGCAGCGCCGGCTTGATCCCGGGCAGCCTACCTTCCTCATCAAGCATTCCTGCCTTGGTGGATACGCCGATCAGCGTTCCCAGCGTATCGAAAAGGTCTACAAACAGGAAGGAGAAGATGATCACGATGAAGTTCATGATACCTACTGTCTTCATGTCCACGTTGAAGCACTGTCCCACGGTTTCCTTCAGCGCACCGAAATCGGTCATATGGAAGGAAGGGATCAGTGTAAAGAATCCGGCCTCCTCATCTGGCTGGTACAGCTTTACCAGCTCGCAGATAATGCCAAGGATCCAGGTAACAAAAATACCGATCAGAATGGATCCCCTTACCTTTTTGATGTAAAGTATAGCCATGATCAGAAGGCCGACCAGTGCCAGAAGCGCGGTAATACCGGCGGTCTTAAAGTGATCCTTAAAGTCCACAAGTCCCACAAGTGTAGCGGAGGATACGGAAAGTCCCGCATTCTGCAGTCCGATAAAGGCAATAAAGAGACCGATACCTACGGATACCGCCCTTTTCAGAGAAAGCGGAATGCAGTTGAAGATTGCCTCGCGGACATTGGTCAGGGAAAGGGCAATGAAGATGAGACCCTCCACAAATACGGCCAGAAGCGCTATCTGCCAGCTGTATCCGTACTGGAAAACGACTGTGTAGGTAAAGTACGCATTAAGACCCATGCCGGCGGAAAGCGCAAAGGGCAGATTGGCCATCAGGCCCATGAGCAGAGAGCCAAGGCACGAAGCCAGACATGTGGCCAGCATGACTGCAGTGGAATCCATACCGGCCTGCCCCAGAATACTGGGATTCACAGCCAGAATGTACGCCATGGTCATGAAGGTGGTAATGCCCGCCATGATCTCGGTCTTAACACTGGTGTTACGTTCCTTGAGTTTGAAAAACTTTTCCATTTCTTCCTCCTGGATGTGTATTTGAAAGTAACCGTTTACTCACCATACTCCGCAATGTAAGGCAGGTTCCGGTAATACTCATCATAGTCCAGTCCGTATCCGATCACAAAATGATCCGGGATGGTAAAGCAGACATAATCCGCCTGGATATCCGCCACACGTCTTTCGGGCTTATCCAGCAGCGTGAGCACCCTGAGCGAAAGAGGGTTTCTGCCCTTCAGGATATCCACCACCGCCTTGAGCGTCCGCCCGGTATCGATGATATCCTCAAGGATCAGCACATGATATTTTGATATATCCTGCGCCAGGTCGTATACGATCTCCACATTACCGCTGGATTCTGTTCCGATATAGCTTCTGGTCGCCATAAATCCGATCTCACAGGGAATGGTAACCTCCTTGGTAATATCCGACAAAAAAACAAACGCACCCTTCAGGACGCTGACCAGAAGAACAGGCTTACCCTCATACTCCCGGTCAATCCACGCAGCAGCTTTTGTTACCTCCTGCCGGATTTCCTCCTCACTCACAAGAACGCGTTTGATCTTATTCTTATATTCCGATTTATCTGTAATCAGCATTTTTTGCCTCCGAAGAGAAACAGTTTTTTGCTTTCGCGGGTCATTACTGATTCTACCACATTTTTTCCGCTCTGGCAATCTGCCTTTTTCCGGCTTCTCTCTTGAACCGGCGATGAATCCTCTCAGAACCGGCACTGTTTCCTTAAGGCTTCGCTTAGCCTCCCCGACCGGCGAAGATTCTTCTTGACATCTGTCTACGATGGTGATATAAAATAATCAAGAGTTAGCACTCACCAGTTGAGAGTGCTAACAGTCTGAAATGAGGAGGTGTGAGAATGAATCTTGAAAAGTACACAAACAAATCACGCGAAGCCATCGAACTGGCGCAGAAGACTGCTTACGAATATCATAACCAGGAGCTAAACAGCGTTCATCTTCTGTACGGGCTCGTCACTATGGATGACAGCCTGATCCGGAAGCTGATCGAGAGAATCGGCGTCGTTCCGGATTCCTTTATTAAAGATACGGAGAAGCTTCTGGCTGCTCTTCCCCATGTGGGCGGTTCCTCCCAGGATCTTTATGCCAGCCAAGACCTCTCCCGCGCGCTCATGCAGGCCGAAGCCGAGATGAAGCGGATGCGGGACGATTATGTCTCTGTTGAGCATATCATGCTTGGGCTGATTGAAAACGGCAATAATGACGTGAAGAAGCTCCTCCGTCAGCACGGCATCACAAGAGACGCCTTTCTGGCTGTGCTGGTCGAGGTGAGAGGCAACAAAAGGGTGGAATCCGAAACGCCGGAGGATACCTATGACGCGCTGGCAAAATACGGAACCAGCCTGGTGAGTCGGGCACGAGAACAGAAGCTTGACCCCGTCATCGGCCGGGACAGCGAGATCCGGAACATCATCCGTATCCTTTCCCGAAAAACCAAAAATAATCCTGTTCTGATCGGCGATCCCGGCGTAGGTAAAACCGCCGCCATCGAGGGGCTTGCCCAACGGATCGTCAAGGGGGACGTACCGGAATCCCTGAAGAATAAAGATATCTTCGCCTTGGATATGGGTTCTCTCATCGCCGGCGCAAAATACCGCGGCGAATTCGAGGAGCGTCTCAAGGCGGTTCTGGAGGAAGTCCAGAAATCCGACGGGGAGATCATCCTCTTTATCGATGAGCTCCATACCATTGTCGGAGCCGGAAAGACCGACGGCGCGCTGGATGCCGGCAACATGCTGAAGCCAATGCTGGCCAGAGGCGAGCTCCACTGCATCGGCGCCACCACTGTAGATGAATATAGAAAGTATATCGAGAAAGATAAGGCTCTGGAGCGCCGGTTCCAGCCGGTCATGGTAGCCGAGCCCACGGTCGAGGATACGATATCCATCCTCCGGGGGATCAAGAACCGGTATGAGGTTTTCCATGGTGTAAAGATTGCGGATACCGCCCTTGTGGCAGCCGCTACCCTCTCCAACCGGTACATAACGGACCGTTTTCTTCCGGATAAAGCCATTGACCTTGTGGATGAAGCCTGTGCCATGGTGCGGACCGAGCTGGGTTCCATGCCGCAGGAGCTGGACGAGATTTCCCGGAAGGTTATGCAGCTGGAGATCGAACAGGCCGCTCTCCGGAATGAAGATGACAGGCTCTCGCAGGAACGGCTGGCCGCCCTGGAAAAGGAGCTTGCCGAGCTGAGAGAAAAGGCTGCCGGCATGAAGGCTACCTGGGAAGCGGAAAAGCAGGAGGTAAGCCGTGTACGGGAGATCCGGGAGGAGATCGAATCGGTCAAGGACCAGATCCAGATCGCGCAGCGTTCCTACGACCTGAATAAAGCTGCGGAGCTGCAGTATGGCAAGCTGCCCGCTCTGGAAAAAGAGCTTGCGGAAAAAGAAAACGCCATGGCGGAAAAGGATCGCAAAATGGTGCATGAAACCGTAACGGATGAAGAGATTGCCCGGATCGTATCCAAATGGACAGGCATCCCCGTAGCCCGGCTTTCCGAATCGGAACGGTCAAAGACGCTGCACCTTGCCGATGAGCTGCATAAGCGTGTAGTCGGCCAGGATGAAGCTGTGGATCTGGTGAGCGACGCCATTCTCCGCTCGAAGGCAGGCATCAAGGATCCAAACCGTCCCATCGGTTCCTTCCTCTTCCTCGGTCCAACGGGCGTGGGCAAGACAGAGCTGGCCAAGACTCTGGCGGAAGCGCTCTTCGACAACGAAAACAACATGGTGCGGATCGACATGAGCGAGTACATGGAAAAGTACAGTGTCTCCAGACTGATCGGCGCGCCTCCGGGATATGTCGGTTATGATGAGGGCGGTCAGCTGACAGACGCCGTCCGCCGCATGCCCTACTGCGTCATCCTCTTTGATGAGGTGGAAAAGGCTCACCCGGATGTATTTAATGTCATGCTGCAGATCCTGGATGACGGACGGGTTACGGATTCCAAGGGAAACACTGTGGATTTCAAGAACACCATTATCATCATGACCTCCAATCTGGGCTCCTCTCTTCTTCTGGATGCCGCAGAAAACGAAACCGGTGATATTTCCGACGAAGTTAAGGAAGAGATTGAGAAGCTGCTGAAAACGCACTTCCGGCCGGAGTTCCTGAACCGGCTTGATGAACGGATCTTCTTCCGGCCTCTGACAAAGGATAATATCCGAGGAATACTGAAGCTGCTTGTTGCCGATCTGAACCGCCGGATTGCCGATAAGGAGATCACACTGCAGCTAACGCCCGAAGCTGAAGACCGGATCATCGATGAAGGCTACGATCCCGAATTCGGTGCACGGCCGCTGAAGCGCTATCTGCAGAAGCATGTGGAAACGCTCCTGGCCAGACAGATCCTCGGCGGAAAGATCGGGATCGGCTCCACCCTTACGCTGGATGCCGCCCCGGACGGCGGATTTGTGATCCGGTAACATGCACGCGCTCCCGAATACTTTTGCAGCATCTGCTGCAAGATCCTGCACATATAAAAAGCGTCTTCGGTATACTCTCCGAAGGCGCTTTTTTCATCATCAGTATCAAAACTGCCTGAACTCTGTCGAAGCATTTCAAGCAACATTATCCGGGAGGCATTCGGCACATTAGTCCGGTTATTTTGCGGACGATGTACTACGTCAGGGGGATATCCCCGGTGGAAAGACCAATGTAAGCCAGCTGGCTGACCACGCCGTAGGCCACCTGCATATCCTGTGCACACGCCAGGTTATCCACCTCCACGCCGGTGTACATCTCATCCACCGACATGACCAGCTCACCACTGTTGGTGGTGATCCGCCGCTCGCGGATATTGTAGGGTTCCTGCATCATGGTTTCCTTCAGCGCCGCACCGAAGTAAGGCATAGCATCCGGAAGCGATACATACAGCTTATTGACCAGCATCGCTTTGCCGTTCTCGCTGAGCTGGCAAAGCTGTTTCATCTTATTCTTGGTCGACATACTTTCCACAAAGGCCTTCGCCGCATGGGTCATAACCTCGTTCCGCTCCTCATTGGAGGGAGCAACAAACATCATGTTCAGGTTCTGCAGGGTCTGCTCCCGATCGGAAAAGGCTGCCGTGATCAGCTTCTCCGGTGCATATGCGCCAAGTCCGATCAGCGCATTGCTGAAGATCTGCTCCAGCTCCTCCTTAACGGAGAATACCCGGCTGGCATCAATATCCGCCTCGTGGCTGGTGTACATCTGGATCAGTCCCTTTTCCATCTGCTCTACGCGGTCAATGGTAATATAATCCACAGGCAGGAACTCAAAACGCTTGGCATCCTTCATCAGGTATCCGGTGATGCGGCGGCCGTTTTCATCCAGCATTCTCATGGAATCCCTGAGATCCGTATCAAACTGGATATAGGTTTCCTCCAGCTGCTCCGCAATAGTCCGGAGCTGACGGATCAGGTCGCCAAAGATATCCTGATCGTTCATGCCGGTAATGAGCATGGTCCGCTCCTTTTCCAGCGCATTCTTGATGGAGGCATCGAAATAACCGTTCTCCGTCTCCCTCTTGGCCGCCGGGAAAGCAAAAAACCGCTTGGCCACAATATCCTGGATTGAGTCGATCACCCGCTCGAAATTGCCCGCCGGCTGATAATTCTGCATCATCTGTTCCAGAGAGATCAGCTCCCGGATCATGCCGGAATCGGTCTCGCAGTGGCCGAAGCCTGCTGCTCCGATAATATCGATCGTCTTGAACGGGCCATAAAGCTTTTTATACTTATCAATATGATCCAGAAGATTCTGGTTGATCTTATTCTTCAGTGTTTTTACAGCCACAGGAACGTTCTGTTCAAAAACAGAAAGCTTTCTGGGAAGGTCGGTTCTGAGCGTATCCCTTCGCTTCTTGATATCCTTATATGCCGGACGGCTGAACTGCCCCGGACGGATCAGATCGTTCAGCGGAAGATTGATATCATCCCCGGCCTGCCCGGAAAGGAATTCCCGGATCTCACCGAAGGTTTCCTGCATATCCCGGTCGGCAGTCTCTCCGCCGACAGCCGGTTCATGCAGCTTTTCATAAGCCTCCTTGAAGATATCATACTCACAGATATTCTCAATCTCCGGCACGGGAATCTTATAATCCGACTGATTGGCTACCTTGAAGCCGCCCTTTTCGCTTTTCCGGAAGAAGAAGTCCCTGAGCAGCTGGCGCCCCTCCTCCGCATAGATGTCATTGGAGCCGATATACTTATACTGCACCATCTTGGTGAGGAAATACGCCACATCGCTGCAGATGATATTCTCAGGCACATAGCCCTGCGCGTCCTTCCGTCCGCTGCAGAGAATGCAGGAATCGAAAATGTTTTCTTTAATGCTGAGCCTTCTGGCATTGCTCTCAAATACATAATTCTGATCCGTATCCTTCAGACGCATCCATTCGGATACCTCCTTCAGGGTAGCGTAGCCATTGGCCAGCATCAGCTGTTTCTTTTCAACATCCGAGTCAATATCCGAATTACCGAAGAGAACATCCGGAGTAAGAAGACATCCGCCAATCCGGAAATTCTCCCAGCGTTTGGACTTTGCATAGGCGCGGATATTGTAGGCCACATCGCCCAGGATACCGCTTCCCGTTCCGCCGCTGGTGCCGCAGACCAAGATCACATCCATTCTGCCTGTAGCAGACTTCTTATGCACCTCATCCAGCTTTTCGAAAAGGATCAGACGCATATCCTCATAGGCGTTGGAGAACATAAGCCGGCCGATCTGCCGGTTTCCCTTTGCCCCGTCCGTACCGATGTTCAGATGCGGAAAATCGGGCCGCATCCAGCGGCAGAGGGTTGCCTGAACAGGCTGCCCGTCCACGCCGGTTTCAAAGATATTCTCCAGATTCGGACGGTATATGCTGGCAACCTCCAGCGCGTTCAGACCGTCGCCATCCATACTGTTTTTAATGGTTTCTTCCATCTCGGGGATATCGGAGTCGATCATCATAAAGTGGATATTATCTTCATGATGGATTCTGTCCCGGAGCATCTTTTTCAGCGCCGTAACAACCTTCCGGCCCATTCCGCCGAGTCCCAGATAAAGGATATCACCGTTAAACTTTTCCTCGCCGGTCTCCTTACCAAAGATTCTGATGTCCCGCAGCCGGTTAAATTCTTCCTTTTGCGTCTCTAATAAGATCATCTCTTCTCCTCCGATCCCGCCCACAGGTAGCAATATGCCTGTGTACGTGCAGCAAAACGCTCTGTTTTCAGAAGCTTTCTCACTTCCTCACGGGTGTACCAGCCGGCTTCGATCTCCTCGAAGGATGAATCACTTTTCCGGATTTCTCCGTCGCATACCCCCACCACACATACATTCATTTCATTGGAAAAACCGACAGCACTGTAACTCAGTCCGATCCGATCCCGGATCTCCACCAGTCTGAGTCCTGTCTCCTCTCTGAGTTCACGGGCAGCCGCTTCCTCAGGCGTTTCCCCCGGGTCAATGAGACCCGCCGGAAAATTATATACCCAGCCGCCTACGGCCATCCGGAATTCCCGGTTGATCAGGATCTTTTCCCCGTCCGGGCTGTGCATCATCAGCACCACCGCATCCGCGCCGCGCCCATGCAGCCGCTCCAGACCGTCAATCCCGCCGTCGCGGCTTATCATCTCATAATTCTTTTCCTGCCCGTCCTCCGTCAGATACTGCACATCGTACCTGTGGATAAACCGGCCGGCTTCCTTTTTAACAATGCCTTTATACTTCATTTATTCTGTCATTCCGTTTCCGCAAAATTTACCATATATATCATGGAATAGTTTTATCTGTTTGTCAACTCTCAAAATCAATGGAGCGGCGGATATTTTCCATCTCATCATCCATGTCCGCCAGCGTCTCGGCGCACAGTCTGAGCTTTTCCATGATCTCCTCCGAAGACCGCAGATGCTTTTTGTAACGGAGCTTATGATCCACGGAGGCCCAGAAATCCATCGCAATGGTCCGGAACTGCACCTCCACCTTCATATGCCGCTTGCCCTCCGCCAGAAAAATAGGAATATCCAGCAGCATATGCAGGCTGCGGTAACCATTGGGCTTCGGCTTCTCAATATAATCCTTCCGGGAGATCAGCAGAACATCATCCTGCCGCACCAGAAGATCCGAGAGCTTATAGATATCCTCTTTAAAGGAGCAGATCACGCGGATACCGGCAATATCAAAAATCTGCCGTTCCATGGCAGCGCAGGTCAGCTCCAGTCCCCTGCTCTGCATCTTCTCCACAATGCTTACCGGATTTTTCAGCCTGGTCTCGATGGACTCAAAGGGATTACGGTCATATTGCAGGGAAAACTCGGCATCCAGCACCCGGAGTTTGGTCTCGATCTCCATGATGGCGCAGTTATAGTAGGTCATCAGCTCGGTAAACTCTCTGGAACGGGCAAAGTTTTTCGCGATCTGTTCTAACTCACCTGTCATAATTCACTATCCTGCCGTATCTGTGAGATCTTGTTGCGGTACTCCTTCGGCGTCATGTTCATCACTCTCCGGAAGGTACTGATAAAGTAGCTGTGGGAGGAGAAAGACAGGTCGGCCGCGATCACATGGCTCGGTTTATCGGTAAACTGCAGGAGCCAGCAGGCCTCCGTGATCTTTTTGGAACGGATGTACGCGCTCACCGTCTGCCCTACCTCCTTTTTGAACAGCTTAGACAGGTAAGTTTCGTTCAGATTGACCTTTTCCGCAAGGTGGGAAACGGTCAGATTGCTGTGAAGGTTTGCATTGATATATTCAATGCAAATGGCAATCTGCTTGGAGTGCGCCTTTACACTCTTGTTTTTCGCCATGCACTCGGAAAAATATACCACCATTTCCTTCTGCAGAGAAAGGATCTCCTCCGGCGTTTTCAGCCGGTCGGCGTGCTGGATATATGTATCACTGATCTTATAGGCCAGCACCTGATCCAGTCCGTGCTGAATACAGAACCGGGTCACGATCGCCGTCATGGAAACAAAATGATACATGGCATTCCGTAGATTATTCGGAGAGAGAACCCCTCTCACCTTGGCATACGCCTTCGGCCCTCTGTCCCAGCGCGTCTTTACCTGCTCCGTCCTTCCCTGGGCAATCAGCTGATAAAACTCCCTTTCCCTTTCATAGGACGGATGCTTTTCTTCACTTTCTTTTTCCTGAAATACTTCTTGGGTTATCTCTCTTTCGATCTGTGTCATGGTGCCTCCCTTCATGTCTGAAATGGCATTTGGGCTGCCGTACTGTTCCAAAAAACAGATCAGTGTCAGCTCCCAGTCAAAAACTCGAAAGATAATTGTAATAAATTGCAAAATCCTTGTAGCGGATTATTTCAGAATAACCTATAATCTATTACATCATCAATACTTTTAACCTTCACAAGGTAAAGGGACGGATTCTTACGGGTTCGTCCCTTTATCCTTTTTCAAGGTACATTTCATTATACCTTTTTTTCCTGCTCCCGGGCAACCCTTTTTCCCTTAATAAATAGAAAATTTACGACTTTTTTCCACTATTTTCGATTATTTTTTCCAAAGGCATGATAATCTGGAAAGTAATAATGCCCTCTTTCCAGCTTACATTGATCCTTCCCCGGAACTTTGCCGCCATGGATTCCGCCATGGAAAGGCCTATACCAAAGCCCCCCTTCTTGCTGTTATGGGACTGATCCTCCCGGTAAAAGCGTTCAAAGAAACGGCTGTAATCCACGCCGGCGCCATCTGCATAGTCATTGGATACCGCAAGCGAGGCTGTTTTTCCCTTTCGCCCAAGGGTTACGCTTACCGTCCCTCCCGCGTCGCAGTATTTTGCCGCATTATCCGTCAGAATGGAAGCCAGTTCCCGAAGGCCGGCTCTGTCTGCCAGAACATGGATGCCTTCCTCCAGATTCATTTCCAGCTTTTTTCCTTCTGTGGAAATAACCGTTTCATATTCCTTTACCGCTTCCTCCGTCACCTCAGAAAAATCCACATCCGTCAGAACAATCTGTTCATTTTCCTGAAGCCGGGAAAGCACCACCAGCCGGGAAATCAGCTCGGACATCCTTTTCACCTGTTTCAGCGTACTCTCCGTCCACTCATTCTTTCCCTCCATCATCTCGATCACCTCCACATTGGCCGAGATCACAGCCAGAGGCGTCTTCAGCTCATGGCTGGCATTGGTGATAAACTGCTTTTGGGCCTGCACATTCTTCACCATCGGTTCAATGGCCCTCCGCGCTGCAATGGATATGATCAGAAGGAAAAGAAGCAGACTGGCCAGACCGACAAAGAGCGAAAAGCGCAGGAGATTATTGCTGGCCATCATTCTTGGCGTGAAATTCAGGACCGCCGCTGTTACCGAACCATCATCATTCTTTCTTTTCATATAGGTAAAGACATTATGGTCCATCCGGATCACGCCCCTATATTTTTTCCTGACGGAAAGCTTTTTGATCAGCATAAGGGCTTCGGACTCGTCCAGCGATGCAATGAACTTCAGGTCCATCATCATGACTTCGCCGTCCTCATCCATGATGGCAACAAAATACCTCTCCTCGTACTGGGAATCCTCCGTAAAGGTCATGTCATGCATCCAGACCTCTGACTGAGTCGCCGGCA
>Ga0310691_10006565_pt1 | contig 12364 bp, 9 predicted proteins | sample 176DNAGHGlowgp2_FD_203887 | JGI IMG/M metagenome (GOLD analysis project Ga0310691, IMG submission 203887) | Sheep rumen microbial communities from Palmerston North, Manawatu-Wanganui, New Zealand - 1766 DNA GHGlow gp2 (v2) (version 2) | ecosystem: Host-associated > Mammals > Digestive system >... | reverse complement strand
TGCAGGATGTGTGCCGCCATGCTCGATGTGGTCGTCTTGCCGTGTGTGCCTGCAAAGCACAAGCCCTTGCTGTGGAAGGTCACGACACCCAGCAGCGCGGCCCGCTTCACGACTTCAAAGCCATGGGTACGGAAATAGGACAGCCCCTGATGACTGTCGGGCACCGCCGGTGTGTAAACCACCAGCGTGCGCTTCGGGTCACGGCAATAGTCGGGGATGAGGGCGGGATCCTCGTCAAAGTCGATGTGGACGCCCTCTTGCTGGAGGGCACTTGTCAAGTCGCTCGGTGTGCGGTCATAGCCCGCAATGCGCTTTCCCTGAGCGAGGAAATAACGCTCCAAGGCAGCCATCCCGATGCCGCCTGCTCCGACAAAATACAATGAATCAAAATCTTTCATTCTTCTATTTGTTATCCAGTTTTTCGGTATATTCATTACAACTCCTGTCAACGGCGGCCGATGACTTTCTCCACTTCATCGACGATGCGCTCGGCAGCGTCACGCAGGGCCATCTGCTGCACATTGCGGCCCAGGATTTCGGTTTGTTGCTCGTCAAGGACAGTATCGAGCATCGTGTTGACCAGGCTGGCCGATGCATCGGCATCGGTGACCATGATGGCGGCGCCGTGCTTGACCAGGGCGAGGGCGTTCTTGGTCTGATGGTCCTCGGCGACATTTGGCGAGGGCACCAGAATGACCGGCTTGCCCAGCAACTGCAGCTCGGAGATGGAACTTGCTCCGGCACGCGAGACGACGAGATCGGCGGCACGATAAGCCATGTCCATGTTGGAGATGAACGGCATCTGCACCACATTTTTCACGCCCGAGGCCTCGAGAGCCTCACGGCACGGCTGGTCGTAGTTCTTGCCCGTCTGCCAGATGACCTGCACGCCATAGGTGTCACCTATCTGCTTCAGGCCCTGGATAATGGCGTTGTTGATTGTGCGGGCTCCCAGGCTGCCACCGATGATGAGTATCGTCTTCTTGCCCGGCTGGGCTCCCATCGCCTGCCGCGCCTGTTCGGGCGTGGCGCCACACTCGAGCAGGTTGCGCCTCACAGGATTACCGGTGAGCACAATCTTGTCGGCGGGGAAGAAGCGCTCCATGCCTTCATAGGCGACACAGATGCAGTCGGCCTTGGCAGCAAGCAGCTTGTTGGTCACGCCGGCATAGGAGTTCTGCTCCTGGAGCAAGGTGGGGATGCCTTGCTTCTGGGCTTCCTTGAGCATGGGTCCGCTGGCATAGCCGCCCACACCGATGGCAATGTCAGGGTTGAAATCCTTGAGAATCTTCTTGGCAAGGCGCATGCTCTTGAACAAGCGTGCCACCACCTTGAAGTTGCGCAGCAGGTGCTTGCGGTCAAAGCCGCTCACCGGCAGCCCGATGATATTATAGCCCGCAGCGGGCACTTTTTCCATTTCCATGCGGCCTTCGGCCCCGACGAACAGGATTCTGGCATCGGGATAGCGGCGGCGCACTTCATTGGCGATGGACAAGGCGGGGAAAATGTGGCCACCGGTGCCACCACCACTGACCAAGACGTTGAGTTGTTGTTTATTTCCAGACATTTTTAGGAGGTATTTCGGTTGGGTTTTCGGCATCAAGGCCCTCGATGACAAGGGTCTCTTCTACCTTGTTTTTCTTGTTTCCGTAGTTAGCGATGGTGCGGCTCACGCTCAGCATCACGCCAAAGGCGACGCTGATCACCAGGATCGACGTGCCGCCCTTGGAGATGAGGGGCAGAGGCTGTCCCGAGACAGGGAACACGCCCACGTTGATAGCCATGTGGAACAGGGCCTGGAAGGTGATGAACGACGCCATGCCGATGACCAGCAGCGAGGGCAGGACACGCTTGCTGCGACGCACAATCATCGCGGCACGGCCCAGCAACGACAGGTACAACAGCATGACCAGCATACCGCCCATGAAGAATCCCAGTTCCTCGACGATAATCGAGTAGATGTAATCACTGAATGCCAGCGGCAAACGGCTGCACTCGCGGGACTTGCCGATGCCGACACCCAGCAGGCCGCCATGGGCCTGAGCCATGCGCGAGAACATCTCCTGCTGGTTCTTGGTGGTGATGGGACGATACACCAGCGAGTCGCGGTTCAACCACTCGTGGATGCGGCTCGACCAGGTGCTCTGACGGCTGAATTCACCGTCGTCGCCCGAAGGCAGTTCCTCGACCAGCATGCCATTGTCGGTGGCCGGCACCTGCATCTCGTTCAAGACTTCATCTTTTTTCTCGTTATTGTGCTTGATGATCACAAACAGGCCGAAGATCAGGCCGAAGAAGACCATCAGCATACCGATTTTCTTCAACTTGGCACCGCCGATGAGCAGCATCGAAGCACTGATGGCAATCAGCAGCAACGTGTTGGTCAGACCGCTCTTGATCATCAGGCCACCGTACAATACAACGACAACTGCCGCCAGCGTGAGTCCCATGTTGCTGATGTCATGGTTCTTCTGGGTCTTGGCGAAAATGTAGGACAGCAGCGTGACGATAGACAACTTGGCCAGCTCTGCAGGCTGGAGCGTGAGGAAATGGGGTATAATCGTCATGGCACGGCGGGCACCGTTGATGGTCTCGCCGAAGAGCATCACATACACCAAGCTGAACACGGTGAATACCGCAAGACCTGGCACCATGGCATAGAGGAATCGGGGCTTGTTGTAATCAATGCGCTGGAGCAATATCACGCACACCAGGCCCAAGCCCAGAAAAGCCACCTGCTTGATGACCGGCATATAGATGCCCTGGGTAGCGATTTCACGGCTCGAGGCGCTGTAGCTCTCAACAATCGAGATGAGGAGCAGCATGATGTAGATGCCCCATATCCAGGGGTCGCCATACTTCTGCGACAGCTCGTTATATCGGTTAGTTTTTTCGTTGGGTGACATAAAATACTGCTATTCAGATGTTTAACGGGGTTATAGTTATTCTGTTCTCGATTAAGCCTTCATCTGCTTGACACAATCCTTGAACTGGTTACCGCGATCGGCCATGCCGTTGAACAGGTCAAAGCTGGCACAACAGGGCGAGAGCAGCACGGTGTGACCCGGCTGGGCAAGCTGGCGGCACTTTTCCATACACTCGGCCATGCTGCCGGCATCGGTCACCACAGGCACCTTGCCGTCAAAGAAGCTGTGGAGCTTGGCGTTGTCCACGCCCAGGCAGACGATTGCGGTCACCTTCTTCTTCACCAGCGGCTCAATCTGGCTGTAGTCGTTGCCCTTGTCGATACCACCCAGGATGAGCACACACGGCTCATTGACGCTTTCCAGGGCATACCAGCAGGCATCGACGTTGGTGGCCTTGCTGTCATTGATGTAGCGCACGCCATCGACCGTATCGACATACTCCAGGCGGTGGGGCACGGCCTCAAAGTCGGCCAGCGCCTCGCGGATAACATCCTTACGGATGTCAAACACCTGTGCCGACAGTCCAGCCGCCATGGTGTTATAGACGTTGTGCAGACCCTTGAGCGACAGGTCGCTGCGCGGGATATCCCAGCGGTCGCCATCGACATTGAAGTGGAGGATGTCGTCATGCACCCAAGCGGCAGTATTGTCATCGTCATCACCGGTAAAGCTCAACAACCTGGAGTCGATGTGGTGCTGACGCAGCTGGGAAGCGATAATGGGGTCATTCTTCCAGAAGATGAAAGAGTCCTCGTCGGTCTGGTTGCGGGTAATGCGGAACTTGGCAGCGGCATAGTTCTCCATCTTGTAGTCATAGCGGTCCAGATGGTCGGGCGTGATGTTGAGCAAGACAGCCACGTTGGCCTTGAACTCATACATGTTGTCGAGCTGGAAACTGCTCAGCTCGATGATATACACGTCATGGTGCTCGGTGGCCACCTGCAATGCCAAACTGCGGCCCACATTGCCGGCCAGGCCCACATTCAGGCCCGCTTTCTTGAAGATGTGATAAGTCAGCTTGGTGGTTGTGGTCTTGCCGTTGCTACCGGTGATACACACCATCTTGGCATCGGTGTAACGACCGGCAAACTCAATCTCGCTGACGATGGGGATGCCCTTCTCGATGGCCTGAGCCACCATGGGAGCCGTGTCGGGGATTCCCGGGCTCTTCACGATCTCGTCGGCATTGAGAATCTTCTCGGGGGTGTGTCCTCCTTCTTCCCAGGCAATGTCATACTTGTTAAGCAAGTCCTTGTAGTCCTGTCCGATCTTGCCAGCATCGCTCAGCCACACGTCCATGCCCTTGACACGAGCCAGTACCGCTGCTCCGGCACCGCTTTCGCCGCCACCCAATACTACTAATCTCTTGGTTATCATTGTTGTGTCTAAATTTCAATTCATAAAGTTAACTTGTCTCTCTGATACTATCTGATTTTCAGCGTCACAAACGTCAATGCAGCCAGCAGGATGCTCACCAGGAAGAAACGCATCACGATCTTGGGCTCGGGGATACGGTGGTCGGGGGTCTTGACCTTGTAGCTCCACGTGATCTTGGCCGGGTCGATGGTGAAGTGGTGATGCAGCGGTGTCATCTTGAATAGGCGCATATTCTTACCCTTGTGGCGCTTGACATACCACACCTGCATGATGACCGACAGTTCCTCGATCAGGAAGATGCCGCACAGCAGAGGGATGAGCCACTCCTTGCGGATGAGCACGGCAAACACGGCGATGATGCCACCCAAACACAGGCTGCCCGTGTCACCCATGAACACCTGCGCCGGGTAGGAATTGTACCACAGGAAACCGATGGTCGCGCCGATGAATGCCGCGGCATACACTACCAGTTCGCTGCTATCCGGGATGTACATGATATTCAGGTAGGATGAATAGATGACGTTACCACCCAGATAGCACATGATGGCCAAGGCTACTCCGATGATGGCCGACGTGCCCGTTGCCAGGCCGTCCACGCCGTCGGTCAGGTTGGCGCCGTTGCTCACTGCCGTGATGACAAAGATGGTGACCAGGATAAACAGAATCCAGCCACCGGCCTGCTTGTGCTTGCCCATCCAGCCAGTGAAATAGGCATAGTCAAAGTTGTGATTCTTGACAAACGGCAGGGTTGTCTTGGTGGCCTTGACGGCCTGTGACTTATGGATTTCCACCAGTTCAGGGGTCTCGTTGCGGTTGGTGACGTGCACATTCTCGTTCATCACGATGGCGGGGCTCAGATACATGGTCAAGCCCACGATGATTCCCAGACCCACCTGGCCGACAATCTTGAATTTGCCCTTGAGGCCCTCCTTGTTGTGGTGGAAGACCTTGATGTAGTCGTCGGCAAAGCCCAGAGCACCGCACCACAGGGTGGAAACGATCATGAGCAGCATGTAGATGTTGTTGAGCTTTCCCAGCAGCAGGCAAGGCACCAGAATCGAGATGATAATGATGATGCCGCCCATGGTGGGGGTACCCTGCTTGGAAGCATTGCCACCGAGTTTTTCTTCACGCTCCTTGTCACACATCTGGGCATTCTTGAGCTTGAAGATGATGCGGCGGCCGATGACGATGCCGATAAACAGCGACAGGATAAAGGCGAAGCCCGACCTGAACGTGATGTAATCAAACAGACGTGCGCCCGGCACGTGATACTGCTGAAGGTAGTGGAAAAGATGGTATAACATAACCCAAATAGTTTGTTAAGTCATTAATAATCAATTTTCTCCCGAGAATACCTCGAGAATCTGCTCACGGTCATCAAAGTGATGTTTCACGTGGTTGATCTCCTGATAATTCTCATGACCCTTACCCGCAACGAGCACCACATCGCCGGCTTGTGCCAGCTGGCAGGCTGTGCGGATGGCTTGACGACGGTCGGTAATGATGAGCGTGCGAGGACGTGCGTCGTCGGGCAGCCCTGTTTCCATCTCACGCAGGATGGCATCGGGATCCTCGGTGCGCGGGTTGTCGCTGGTGAGCACCACCCTATCGCTGCGCACTGCGGCTTCACGGGCCATGATGGGGCGCTTGCCGCGGTCGCGGTCGCCACCGCAGCCACACACGGTGATGATGTTGCCGCCAGTGCCCACTACCTCACGGATGGTGTCGAGCACGTTGACCAGGGCATCGGGGGTGTGGGCATAGTCCACGATAGCGGTATATCCGCGGGGTGAACGCATGGTCTGGAAACGCCCGGCGACCGGTTCGAGGAGACTCATCTTCACGAGCACCTCCTGCGGGTCAAACCCGAGCAACAGCGAGGCGCCATAGACCGACAGCAGATTGTAGGCATTGAAGCGCCCCGTGAACAGCACCTCCACTTGGTTGCCGTTCAGCTCCAGTGTCGTGCCGTCGAGGCGTGACTCAACGATGCGTCCCTTATAATCGGTGAGGGTGCGCAAGGAGTAGCGGTACTTGCTTGCACGGGTGTTCTGCAACATCACCTCGCCCACTTTATCATCGGCATTGACCAGAGCAAAAGCGCCCTCGGGTAGCGCGTCAAAGAACATCTTCTTGGCAGCGATGTAGTTGTCCACGGTCTTGTGGAAATCCATGTGGTCGCGGGTCAGGTTGGTGAAGATGCCCCCGGCAAAGGTGATGCCCTCGATGCGGTGCTGCACACACGCGTGGGAACTCACTTCCATGAAGGCATACTCACAGCCGGCCTCAACCATCTCATGCAACAAGCGGTTGAGGGTCAAGTGGTCAGGGGTCGTCTGCTTGGCCTCTTGTTCTACCGTGTCAATGATATTCTTGACAGTAGAGAGCAGTCCCGCCTTGTGGCCCAGGAGACGTGCCATCTCATAGAGCAGCGTGGCCGTCGTCGTCTTGCCGTTGGTGCCAGTGACACCCACCAGACGCAATGCGCGGGACGGATGGTCAAACCACTCGTCGGCAAGATGAGCCAGGGCGATGATGGCGTCCTCAACCAGTATATAGGTAACCTGGTCGCTCAACGTGCCAGGCAACGTTTCGCACACGATGGCACGTGCCCCGGCTGCCACCACCTCGGGAATGAAACGGTGGGAGTCCACGGCGACGCCTTTCACGGCGACAAACATCACGCCGGGCACGGCCTTGCGCGAGTCGTTGATCAAGTCAGTAATTTCGATATCGGTGTCACCCACCACCTTCAGTGGTCGGATGGACATGAGCAGTTGTGAAAGTTTCTTCATGATGTATATTTAGCTTTAGGAATTTCTTAATCTCAGATTTACACGTTGTCCACGGTTGTAGGCCGAGCCCGCAACTGGATTCTGGCTGGTCACCATGCCCGAACCCGTGAAGTTCACGATCAGGCCCGCATTCTCCAGCACCTTGATGGCGTCTCGCACGTTGAGCCCGATGACATTGGGGACACCCTTATCCACCTTGGCAGGGCTGGCATAGCGGTGAGAGGACTTGATATTGAATGCACGCTGGATGTAGTTGGCGCCGTTCTTGCTCAACGAGGCAAACAGCGTGGGATAGGCCTTGGCTTTTTCCTGCGGTTTCTCCAGTGCAAAGTCGGGGGCATCGCCCAGCAAGCCGCGGGCATACATCTTGCGGGCAATGTTCTTCATGACCATGCCGCTGCAGGCTCCTGCGCCCCGGTCGGCGCCCAGCATGAGCACGATGCACGAGTACTTGGGCTTCTCGTAGGGGAAGAAGCCGCAGAAGGCGAGTCGTTTCATGGCACCATACTGTCCACCGGCATTGATGAAGGCAGTTCCCGTCTTGCCGGCGATGTGCACACATGAATCCTTTACCCAGTGCCTTGCCGTGCCATGATCGCCCCACACCACATCATGCAGCATGATGCGGAGTTTGGCGGCATTATCGGGCGAGCAAACCTGCTTGCGTATGTAGGTCACGGGGATGATGGAGTCGGGTTCTCCCTCACGCGAGAGTTTCTTGAACAGGTGGGGACGCACAAACTTGCCGTCGTTGGCAATGGCATTGTACATGGCTAACGTGTACAACGGCGGAATCGTCGTGGCATAGCCATAGGCCTGGCGCGTGAGCGACAACCGGTCCCAGTTCTTGTTCCCAAGCACGGGGAAATTGGGGGTCGATTCACCGCCGATGCCAGAGTGGAAAGGCTCGAAGAAGCCCATTTCCTCCAGGCGCTTGCGGAAACCGCCAGGGTTCTGGCCGTAGTCCTTGACGATGAGTTTGGCCATGCCGATGTTGGACGAGGTCTCGATGATTTCGCGCGGCGTGCGCGTGGCTGCGCCATGAGGCCTGTCACTGATGTTGCGACCCGCATACATCCAGTCCGAACCGGTCGGGATGGGCTGATTGATGTCGCTCACCACCCCGTCCTCGAGTGCCACCATCATCGAGATGGTCTTGACCACCGAGCCGGGCTCGTAGCCCAGCACAGCGTGGTTGCGGCCCTCGACATACAAGCCTGTCTCATCATCAAGTTCCAGATTGCTGATGGCCTTGATCTCACCAGTCGCTACCTCCATGAGCACACAGGTGCCCCACTTGGCGCCGGTCTCGATGCACATGTCGTTGAGCTCGTTCTCGACGATGTCCTGCAGGCGCACGTTGATGGTTGTGGTGATGTCATAGCCCTTGAGAGCCGGCACCTTCTCGGCCTTGACGATGCTGTTGGTCAGCTGCAGGCTCTGAGCGATGCCCGGCTTGCCATAAAGCAGCGAGTCGAGCGCCATCTCCAGACCCGAACGGCCATGTTCGCTAGAACTGATGGAATCCTGGCCCACATTGCCGATGCTGCGACCCGCCATGCTGCCATAGGGCTTGATGCGGCGGTTGTGCTTCTCGGTCACGAGGCCATTCTTGTTCTTGGGCAGGCGCAGGAACGGGAAATTGCGGATGCGCTGATACTCGTTGTGGGTGAGCATGTAGGGGAACAGCCTGTAGGCACGATACTTGCGGCCTTTCTTGCCGTCGGGATAGACCTTATCGGCTTCATCGAGAATGTTCTTGCGGTCCTCGAGGATTTTCTTCTTCCACTCCTGGGCCGTTCTCGAGCTGTCAAACCTGGCCAGGCTGTCGCACAACGGCCCGATCTCCTTCATCAGCGTGGAATCCTTGATGCCCTCGGTGAACCAGTCGATACGCACCACATAGAACTGCAGGTTGGCAGCAAGCACCGACCCGTCGTCGGCAAGCAGCTTGCCGCGCTCGGGCTCGATGGGCACGTTCTTCATCAGCACCTCGTCGGCCTTGCTGTTCCACTTGTCGGCCTGGACGGCTGTCGTCTTGAACAAGTTCCAGGAAATCATCGCCGAGAAGGCAAGCATACAACCCACCACGATGGCGTAGCGGACCAGAATATGCCTCTTGTTGGTATGTTGTTGTTTCATTGTCATGGCTGGGGACTGTTTTCAGTTACTCATGAAAGCCTTTTTACTCTGAGGTCAGCTGGTAAGGAGGGTCCATCGGGGCACTCAGGTCGATGTGCCTCTCTCTCATCAGCTTGGTCATCTCGCTCTCGAGAATCATGGAATTGTACTTGGCGCTTGAGTTGACCAGGTCGGTCTGGGCATCGGCAAGCTCGGTCTTCAGGGTCATCAACTCCTGGATACCGCTCTGGTACACAAACTTGTTGGCGATGTAGGCCAGCGCCATAAATACCACAAAAACAATATACTTGGCGTTCTGCTTGAAAAACTCAAGCGAGACAAAACGCCCCTGGAAAATGTTCTTCCCGGCTTTAGTGCCTGGTGATTGCATACTGTTTGTCTTCTCGCTCATCTCGTCGTAATGCTTTGATTGTTAATCTATTGGGGTTATACTATTTCACACTCTCAACGGTAGCAGCCGCCTTCAGTTCGGCGACACGCAGCTTGGCACTGCGGGAACGGGGATTGCGCGCTACCTCGTCGGCACCGGGAACCACCACCTTGCTGGTGACGAGGCGCCACGGCGTGTTCACGCGGCCATAGAAGTCCTTCTCCTGCCTGCCCTCGACATTGCCGGTGCGCATGAAGTTCTTCACCAGGCGGTCCTCAAGGGAATGGTAGGTAATGATGGCCAGGCGGCCACCGGGGTTAAGTACCTGGAGCGACTGGTCGAGCAGCTTGCGCAGGGCGTCAAGCTCACCGTTCACCTCGATGCGCAGGGCCTGGAAAACCATCGACAGTTCCTTCTTCTCCTGAGAAGGCTTCAACAGTGGCCTCACGGCGCTGACCAGATCGCCGGTCGTTGACATGGGGCGCGACTTGACAATGGCGGCGGCCAGACGGCGCGACTGCCGCAGCTCACCGTAGAGGTAAAGCACATCGGCCAGGCGCTCCTCGCTGTAAGTGTTAACCAGCTCACGAGCGGTGAACGCGGCGCTGCGATTCATGCGCATGTCTAGCGGAGCGTCGGCACGGAACGTGAAACCACGATCCACGTCGTCAAAATGATGGAACGACACACCCAGGTCGGCAAGGATACCGTCAACCCCGTCAAAGCCATAATACCGGATGAAGTTGCTGATATAGGCAAAATTCCCGTGCACAAACGTGAATCGCTCATCGTGCAACCGGTTCTGGAAAGCGTCAATGTCCTGGTCCATCCCCAAGAGATGCCCTTCGGGACCCAGGCGCTCCATAATAGCACGACTGTGGCCGCCACCACCAAAGGTGGTGTCGACATAGGTGCCCGCAGGTTTCACCGCAAGCCCATCGATTGTCTCCTGCAAGAGTGCAGGCACGTGATACACAGGTAGTTCCATAACTTTGACTTTGCCGTTGCGTGTGTTAATTTTTCTCTCTTTTTTAGGGACTTCAAAGGTACAACTATTTTTTGAGATAATTTACAATCGTAAAGATAAAATTTACAATCAAAAAAATAAATTTTATTAACAAGGCATGTTAATAACTTTATGCCAATTGATTCTCAAACATTTACATAATTTGTCAAAAATTTACAAGTGCAAAATTTCCTGATTTCATTTCCACACTATCTCGACATGCCAGTGCAGCCACACACCGATGCAAAGAATTTCGATAGCAAAATTCATCCATCCTCCCCAAAGCACCCATCTGTCTATTTTACAATTAGTTAACTGATTTCGACCAAAAAAAATCAAAAAAAATATTACTGAAACCTATAGCAACATCAAAAAAAATACCTACATTTGCAATTGATAAGAAAGAATTGATTTATGGAAAAAATTGATACGCTGGACAAGAAAATTCTGGAAATCGTAATGAATAATGCGCGCATCCCCAGCAAGGATGTCGCTCAGGTTTGTGGCGTGTCGCGTGCAGCTGTACATCAGCGCATACAGCGTCTCATCGACGATGGTGTCATCACCGGCTCGGGCTACAACGTGAACCCCAAGCTACTGGGCTACTCCACCTGCACATTCATCGGGCTGACTCTCGAGCGCGGTTCCATGTATCGCACCGTGGTACCAGAGTTATTGAAGATCAAGGAAGTGGTTGAATGCCACTTCACTACCGGACACTACACGATGATTATCAAGGTCTATGCCCGTGACAACGAGCACTTGATGTCGCTGGTCAACGACCGCATCCAGCACATCGAGGGCGTTGCCGCAACCGAGACGCTCATCTCTCTGGAACAGAGCATCAGCCGCACGCTGCCCATTTATTACGACGACTGAACCTTGGCAAGTTTATCACCTCTTCACATACCATCGGATGGTTGTCCGCATGGTACTCGTTAAGCGGGCTTAAATCTTAATGATACCAACACTGAATCTGCACCTGATTCCACTATCGTTCGGCACGAGAAAAGTGATTTCTTGGACTAGAACGGCATTTAGTTCGTGAATAATACCTATATTTGCGACGGATAACAAATCCATTGTGTAAATTGCAATACAAACGACAGACAACCAATCATGGACAATAACCGATACTGCGTCATCATGTGCGGCGGCGTGGGCAGCCGTTTCTGGCCCTTCAGCAAAGCCGCCAAACCCAAACAATTCATCGACTTCTTCGGCACCGGCCGGAGCCTGCTTCAGATGGCTTTTGACCGTCTTCAAGGCATCGTACCCGTTGACAACATCATCTTGCTGACCAATGAAATCTATGAGCCGCTCATCAAGGAGCAGCTGCCTGAGATCAAGAGCCATCAGATACTGCTTGAGCCCGCCAGACGTAACACGGCCCCGTGCATCGCCTGGGCTGCACACCACATCAAGGCCATCAACCCCGATGCCAAGATGATGGTAGCCCCCAGCGACCACCTGATTATCAACACCGACAAGTACCAGCAGAGCGTCATCAAGGCGTTTGACTTCATTGAGTCACGCGATGCCCTGGTGACCATGGGCATCAAGCCCAGCCGCCCCGAGACCGGCTATGGCTACATCCAGGTGGGCGAGCATGTCGAGAGCGACTTCTCGGCGGTTAAGACGTTTACCGAGAAGCCCGACGAGGACCTGGCCCGTGTTTTCCTGAAATCAGGTGAATTCTTCTGGAACTCGGGAATGTTCTTCTGGAGCGCCGACAGCATCCTCA
>Ga0310691_10006564_pt1 | contig 12364 bp, 14 predicted proteins | sample 176DNAGHGlowgp2_FD_203887 | JGI IMG/M metagenome (GOLD analysis project Ga0310691, IMG submission 203887) | Sheep rumen microbial communities from Palmerston North, Manawatu-Wanganui, New Zealand - 1766 DNA GHGlow gp2 (v2) (version 2) | ecosystem: Host-associated > Mammals > Digestive system >... | reverse complement strand
AATTGAAAATCTTTGGTGGTTGTTGCATTCAGATCATATTAATGAGGAATATACTGAAGAAGAAGCTTGGAAAGAAAAATGTGATAGATGGAATAGAGGTGTAATGTATGGAGTTTCTGTTGATGAACAACCTACTTCAAATTTTCGTCCTGGTGAATATGAAATTGCTTTGAATTCAATTAACAATAAATAAATATAACTATGACATTTGATCCAAATCGTTTTACAATTCTTGAGTTTTTCTCTTATCCTTGTTCAGTTGTAGATCGTACTGTAACTTATGAGGAGAATGGTTTTCATGGAACTCGTGGAGATAAGTCAGTAAAGGAGTTCTTTGAGGCAGTTCTTAATGAGGCCCGGAAAATTACTGGACGTCCACTTATGGATAATAAGATTGCATTTAAAGTTCTCGATAATAGGAATGGACGTACTTTTTATGTTGGATATAAAGATAACATCTGGTGTTTTGGCCCTGAGCTTCATCCTTATATGAATTCATGTTATACACTTAAAATAAATGACTGTGACATTGAAAGTTAACAAATAATTAACAAATAATTTAACAAATAATTATATAAATAATATGAATGAATTAGTTATAAAGGACATGCTTAAGGAGCATCTTAATGTAAATGTAGAACGAATAGATCCAAATGCATTTGCTAATGGTTATATAAAGATAAGTATTTATTGGGATCGTGACCTAATAAGTGAATCAAAACAAGAAATAATGCGAAAGTTTTTTTAGATATGAAAGAGTTTTTTGAATTAGTTAATGAATATCCTTGGACGACATTCTTTTTATTTTTGGGAATATGCGCGGTTTTAGAATCTATTGGTACAATGATACATGGACCTGGATATAGAATAACATATAAGTCAGATAAATCGGATAAAATCAGATAAATCAGTTAAAGAAAAAAATAGTGGATCTTAAGATCCACTATTTTGCTTATTTTGTTTATTAAAATGCTTATTAAAATACTTATTAAAATAATTAAAATTGAATATATTTTTAGCTAAAACTATATAATAAAATAATAAAATTATAGACAAATTATAAACAAATCAAAATATATGAAAGATTCATTAGTTGCTTTAAATGTTATTGTAAATAATAAAATTCTTAATAAAAATGGAGTTCCAATTTTGTTTTATTGGAATGGTGAAAGTTCTTCATTAGTACATGATATATACGAAGATAATTCATTTAAATCTTTACTTTATAATACAGTAATAAACTATGATAATTATGCAAACGCAAAATTGTCATTCTTTTATTTTTTATATGAAAACGAACAGGAAAACTATGTAGAAGATTTTAGTATTATTCAAAATGAAATGAAACTATCAGATTTGGATGATGAATCTCGTATGTTTTACAAAATGTATTTATGGAATCATTTTAAATTTTTATATGAAAGTGCGTATCATGAAAAATATGCTGAAGGTGTTAGTTTATTTGATATGGATGAATGCATATTAGATATATATGATAAGATACAAAACAAATATCCAAAACGTGTTATTAAAAGTACAGTAATAAACTATATAAGAGGAGAACTACAAAAAACTGACAAACTATCTATGGAAAATACTGATTGGATAATTTTCCAACTTGAAAAACTTTTAACTGAACGTGAATAGTATTAACATATGAATTTAACTATAAAATATAAAAAACATAATAAATAATTAAAAAATACTAAATATGAGTTACGAAATTACATTAGATTTTTATTATCAAACATTTGACAGTTTTAAACAAAAGGGCGCTTTAATTATTCAAAACTTATTTAGAGATGTACGAATGACAGATTATGCAAGATTTCATGGATATGGACTAATAACTACAAATGGGCATAAAGCAGATAAAATAACAATTGAAGATGTAGATAAGTTTAATAGATTAAAGACAAATTGTTTGATATATGATTTAACATATAATAAATATAATCCGGGAAAATACGATAAGTTATTTATTTATCGTACAAATACGTCAAAAGATAATTCATTTTATGGATATATTCTTTATAATACAAAAACTAGTAAAACAACCAATGTATATAATATTGAATATCTTGATGACAAACTTTATAGATATGTTTATAGAGCAATTACGCATCTTGCCGATGATAAGCTCTGGGATTTTTATTCAAAGAAATATGATGCGTTAAAGAAAAGAAATGGCTTAACTTTAGCAGATTGTCCAACGGTTGAAGACTGGTATGAAATGAAAAAGTATTATGAAAATTTTTGGAATTTGCCATTTAGTTCCGAAAAATATCTATAAGAAATACTAAATTATAATAAATTAATATTTTTATAAAAAATAGTTTATTAATTTACATGGCAGATATTACAGATATTATGGATCCATCAGGAGGCGGATCAAGTGCAGCTCCAGTAATAAATATTGATTTTAAAGAAATTAATAGTTATTTAGAAGGAATTTCTAATGCAATAAAACCAAATAATAAAGCGATAATTAGAAATTGTGCATTAACATTATTTACTAATACAAATTTTGATAGCAGTTCAAAATCTCCAATGCAAATAGCAAAAGAATGTGTTGCCCGCGCAATAATCATTGCTAATGAATTGGAATCAAAAAATTTATTATCAGATTAGTAAGATCAAAATTTATGAATTGATTAGTTATGAAAAAGAACATTAAAAGAAATTTGATATCATTTTTAGTAACATTATTTATGATGATTACTATTTCAAGTTGCGGAGTATATACATATGCAACTACACAAGATGATATATATGTTGAAACAGATGATGATATAGTTCATTCAAATGTAGCATTTGATGTAATTATACAATATGGAACTCCTTATTATAGAGATGGTGTATTACTTTATTATCTTTATAAAGATATATATTATTATTCGTTCTATTATAATAAATATTGGTATGTAAGAGCTTATCGTAGACCATTTACTCATTTTGATATACGACCTTATTTTAGACCTCATCGTTACGACTATAGATTTAGCCCAGGTCATTATAGAGGATTTGATAGGCCACGAAACCCTAATGTACAATATAGAAGTATAGCTCCACATCATCAGAATAGAGGGTTCAATAATAGACGACCAAATAGTTCACGTCCAGATATTAAGCCAAGACAGGTTCAACCAGATAGGAGAACATATTCACCAAGACCAAATAGATCATCAATTACGCCACAGCAACGTAATTTTAATATGACAAGATCACAAGGAACAAGAAATTTTGGCAGTCATGGCGGTGGTAGAAGATAATATATGTTAATTTATATTAATTTATATTAATAAATTCATATTTTAGTACATATTTTGTATGATTTATGTAAACTATTGACAATTAAATCTATTATTATTATAAAAATTATAAAAATTATAAAAATTCAAACGTTAAGTTTGGACAATTAAAATATAAAACAAAAAAATTAAACAAAAAAATTAAATAAAACGTAAAGTAATATGAGAAAGACAATTTTTGCTTTTTTGTGTGCAATTATGTTTAGCATGGCTATCGTAGGCTGCGGAAACGGTACTGGTACAGCAACAGACGTAGATAGCACAGCAGTTGATACTTTAGCAGTTGATTCAGTTGTAGCAGACACAGTTGCTGGTGATACTACCGTTGTTAAATAACCCAACAAGAAATTTCACAAAAGTAGTATATGTCAGGATATCGATAGATATACCTGACTTTTTTGTATATTTTTCTTTTAAATTTGAATAATATATAAAAAATACTATATTATTTATATAAAACAAATAAAATATAAAACTTATGAAGAAGATAAAAATTAATTGTTGTTGGAACGCGGAATCACATTGCTATCAATATAAAATTATCGAAAGCAAATCAAAGAAGGTTGTAACAACTGGATATTATCAAACTGAAGATTATATTCATAAGACAACTGGAGATATTGCAAAAGAAATCTATCTCAAGTATCAGTCAATGTTAAATGAAAAAGGATATATTTTTTAACCATAAATCTAAACAAATTCCAATTATATGCAAATATGATTGGAATTTTTTGTTTATAATTTTAGTTATAATTCCACCAATTTAACTATTTTTAATTAAATATATGTACTCAAGTTTATGCCTAAAAGTAAATTAACATTAATAGTTGATGGAAACTGGCTTCTAATGAGTAGACTTTCGGTATTAAATAATAGATTTGCAGATGAATATGAACTTAATCAAGAATTAAAATTAATGCTAATTAAGTCTATTAATAAAGTGCTTAGATTTTTTCCATTTATAGATAATATTATTTTTGTAGCCGATGGTGGCTCTTGGAGAAACCAATTAGAAATTCCAAAATATATTTATGATGAGATATCCGATGTTCAATCTGCAGAATATAAGGGTAATCGTGTAAGATCTGATGATATTAATTGGGATTTGTTATTTTCTTCTTATAATGATTTTATAACAACATTACAAAGCTGTGGTATTACTTCATGTCAAGAAAGCGGTGTAGAAGGAGATGATTGGTGTTATCATTGGTCAACATTATTAAATTCACAAGGAACAAATTGTATTATATGGACTAAAGATAATGATCTTAAGCAATTAGTTTCAATGAATTCTGATAAATGCTTTACTGCTTGGTGGAATGAATCTAATGGTCTATTTGTAGAAGATTTTCCAGAAGATGAATTTAATTTCTTATTCAATACTGAATTTAATATTAATGAAGATATATTAAATAAGCTAATTGATAAGTCAAAAGAAATTCATAAGATTAATCCTAAGACAATTATTATTGATAAAATTATCCGAGGAGATGCTGGTGATAATATTTATCCAATTATTCTAAGAAAATCTAAAACAAATTCTGGAAGAATGTTTAAGGTTGCTGCTAAAGATATTGATTATAGCCTTGATTATAATGATGACAATGCAATATTTAATTATATTGATCATTTAATTCACCAAAAGAATTATGAAGGTCGTATTGATAAATCTGAAGACGATATTATAAATCATTTCAAATATAATCGTAGATTGGTTGTATTAGAAAAAGATTCATATCCAAAAGAAATATTGGAAACGTTTGATAAATATAATGAATATAATCTTTCTAAGGATACATCAATAGCCGAAGCACAAATACAAGCAAGTAATAATAAATTAAGAGGAATTCTTGATATTATCTAAATTAAAATTTGTTAAAAAAAATTAAAAAAATAAAATAAGCCAGGGATATTTAATTCATCCCTGGCTATTGTTTTGTCATCATCTAATGTAAGAAAATATAAAAAACATATTAACATATATTGACATTTTATGTTTAAATCTAGAATGTTTTTTTCTATTGTTTTTTTCCATACATTACGTTAATCATTTCACTTCCTATAGTATCAAGAACATATTGTTTAGCTTGTGCAAGATTAAGATTTTCATTAATATTTTCATTCCAAATATATAATGTATCTTCCTCATTATCATATTCGCTATTTACTGCATATGATTCTTTTATATACTTTTGCGCCTCTTCTATATTATGATTTAAATTAAGAAATGATTCTACGATAAACTTTTCATTTTCCTTGCTCATTGTTAGTTCAAATTTATATATAATTATTATAGCTTTAGCTAATTACTATAGTATGTTAATCATTTGCTTTATCATACTTTGATAATTTATTATTTAATATCTTATCAATAGATTTAGATAAAGTTTGATTATTTACATAATTATTTATAATATATTGTGATATGTCATCAATCTTTACATCAAGGAAGTTAACCAATGTATTAATTTGCGCATCTGGAAAATTATCCCATTTAATTGAAACTTTTACTTCTGGGAATGATGTTAACTTATCAAATACTTTTTTAATAATTTGATCATTAGAATTCATCACTGGTGCTATTGGAGATGTTTGATTATATATTCCCTGTAAAGATGAATTGTTGTTTTCATAATTCATAATAGCATTTAAGTCTTCATCCATTTCCATTGGTTTGCTATCAATAACTGTTCCACTTTCATCATATATTTCATCAGATGCCTGAATATAATCTTGTGAAAAAACATCCATTGATATTTGACCTTGATCTGTAACAATAATCATATTGTCGCCATCTTGTACTGCCTGACGGACATTAACCTTTTGACCTGTTCGTTTATTCATCCAAGTTCCGATAATATCCATTCCGCCAGTATTAGTATCTGGTAAAAATTCTCTTCCCGATATTTTACCTTCATATTTGTTTTCGCCCATTTATATTAATCGTATTTTTTTGTCGTAGTTATAAGTTTTTATAAGTCTTATATAATAGTTAAAAATAGATATTATATGAATTCAAATTCAATTTGATTTTAATATTTTTTAACAATCTATTTAACTATTTTCTTCAAGTATTAATCTACGGCGTTCTTCATCTCCTTTAACATATTCAATTATAGTATCTTCAATATCATTTTCATTATCTAAAAAATATAAATAATCAATATTATTTAAATAATTATAAAAATAGTTTATTTCAATCATATCAGAATTTGATAAGATCTCATGATTTTTAGAATCTATCCATATTGTAATAATGTTATATTTATTAAATATATTTTCGGCTATTAAATTATATTCATTAATATCCATTATGCATATGTCATTATTATAAAAATCATCTATAGTTATTCCTGATGATACATATTGAATTGTTTTAATAAATAATAAAGAATTGTTTTTGTAAGCCAAGTTTGCTGTATGGACATCTAAATATGTTTCATAGTTTTCATTAACTTCATTATCTTCGTTATCATATTCTTTATTTGTAGTAAACATTGGTGCAATTGTATAATTATCATCTTTATATACAATTTTTTTAGCAATATCCAATGCTTTTGACTTATCTAAACACACTATAAAAATTTTTTGATTCATTATTTAAATGTTAAAAATATATTTATGCGATTAGCTCCAGTATTTGATACATTATTATCATCAACATAATCCTCATAATACATTAATTCTAATTCTTTCTGTGCATATAATATATTTTTGTTTATTAATGCATCATTATTATAGATGTCTGATGTTGAAAGTTTTATAAAATGATAAATTGATTTTACTGAAGATTCACCATTTAATATTGTATATAATGTTGCTATGCAATGTTCTCCATAATTACTATTAATATTAATTTGATTATCTAAATATGAATTTATATTAATATTCATTTTGTTCATTAAATCATTAATACATAAATAATAAACATCATTATTATAATCATAAACGAATAATGTATTTATTTCTGTATTTATTTGATTTATTTGATCATTACTATTAATAGTTGCGCGTGTTAAGTTTCCTATTAATTTAATATTACATAATTTAAAATCTAAATTAGCATAATTAAATGTATAGCATAATTCTTTAGATATATCAATTCGTTTAGAAGCATTTAACTTAATATTGTCGAAATCAATTGATAAAGTATTATGTTTATTAAATTTGTTTCTATCTTCCTCTTTAATTAATGTATCTGAACCAACATTAATATTTAAATTAGATGTTCCAATATGTAATGTTGACTTATCTGATTCATTATATGAAGTACCAATATATCCATTATATAAATTACCATTATTATCAATTGAAATTAAATTCAATCTATTTAATAAATTAACGTTTCTTGCAAAGATTTCTTTATAATCTAATGTTGGAACATTATTGTTAAATATATATTCATAATAATTAGTATTTGTAGAAACTACTGAAGTTGTTTTAATTTCTTTAATTGGAGTTGATGTTTCTGTATTTTCCAATTTATTTTTTAGTTTCTCAATTAAGCTTTCTACATTTGTTACTGTTTTTCCATTTACTGTTATTGTAGAATTTTCTAATGTTGCATTAGATAACTTTTGAATCAATACAGATATTTTACCATCTTTAATTGTTTCAGTTTTTACATTATATTCATATTTAGGATATAATGAATTAGTAGAAACGATATTACTTATATTAGATATATATCTTGAATTTGAATGTGAGTGAACAATATGATTAGTACTTACTGTTATATTATCATCATATTGCATTATCATATTAAGATCATTATTATATTCATTTTTAACTGATGAATATTCTTCTGATTGCTTGTTTTTAATGATAAGCCAATTGTTTGCGTTAACATTTAATCTTTCTTGTGCAACATTACTAATGATTGACTTAAGTAATATTAAATCTTGTGAATTAAGATTAGCAATTGATGTATCGCTTAATTCATTCAATATATTAACTGTTGAACCTAAAGCTAATGCATTATCAGCATCTACCTGTTGAATATATTCAAATTGAGGTGTGTCTTCATTATTTTCATTACTTAAATACCATAAAGTCAATATGTATGATCCTTTGTATTTATCTTTATATTCGTCATATCTTAAACAATTTAAATCAGATATGCTTAAGATCATACTATCTTTAAAGTATTCATAGTTATCATTTGTTACTTCAGGTATATATGCACAGCAATCTATTTTAACATCATATGTATTTTCAAATAATGCATTATGAACATTAAACCATTTTTGTTCAAATGATGACTTTAATATTTCTTCTTTATTTGAAATTGCATTTAATAACTTATAACTGTTTTCTGTATTATTAACATCATTACTATAAACAATTATAATATTTGGATTGCCTGCATCTTTACCTACTGCCTTAATTTTTGTATCTGAATCATTAATGCACCAGTTGTTGTTTGCATTAATATAAGGCATTGTATATACATCTTTAATATGTATTGAATTAATTAAGTTTTCAATATATGAGTTATAGTTTACTTCAAAATTATATACTTTCAACTTATTAAGATCTTCATAATCAAATATTAAATTATTATTTGAATCCCAAAACTTATTTAAGTTTATATTCTTTAAAGATGTATATGTAATATATATATTGTTTGAATAATAAATGTTTAATTCATTATTACTATTACATATATAATGGAATTCATAATTAAGCGGTATATATAATTTCTTTCCTAATGTTTGCTTATAATCAATTGACTTTTCATAAATCTTCAATAAGATTCGTTTTATTAATGTTGCACGTTTTTCTAAATAAAACTTTTCATTATAATAATTAAAGATATTAACATATAACTTATTTATTTCTTCATTAATATCAAATATTATCTTATTAAGATTTAACTTATATTCATTATAGAAAAATTCTTTAGCATTATCTAATTGATCATTATTATCAGAAAGTAATTCATTTCTTTGTGTATCAAAATATAATTCAATTGTTTTTGAATGATATAATTTGCTTTTTGAAGAATTTAAGATAATTGCTATTGCTGAATTAAAATATAAATTATTTGAATTATAACTTAATAGCTTATTAACGTCTTCATAATTTCTATTGATAATCGAAAATTCTATATCTACTGTTGATTCGTAATTACTATACTTAAATAAGTTTTCAAAGTTTTGCTTGTGAATCAAACTATTATCGTCATCATCAGTTATTAATAATGAAGAATTAAAAATATTTATAGATAATTCATATGTATTTTGTGTCTTATTATTTAAATTTAGTAAGCAATAATAATTTTCCCCATTATCATCTTTTAAATAATGATAAAGCTTATAACAACAAATTGGCTTATTTGTTAAGGTATCAAACTTATAATATAAAAGTATAGTATTATTTTCATCATCATCATCATATCCAATCTTTTTACATGCCAACATAAATGTTAACTCATTATTGTTATTAATGCATATTGAATTTTTAGCATATTTTTCAATGCCACAAATTGGAATAGAAAATGATAATTCAGAATTAAAATTCAAAGTATTATTGATATCAAATGAAGAATCAACTGCATAAGTTTCTTCCAAGTTAAACTTATTACTAATTCCAAATAATGCCTTTATCCTATCATTACTTTTAATATATGTTATATATCCAACATAATCATTGGAAGAATAATTATTTGATTCTATCAATATGTCATTAAATGTAAATGACTTATATGAAATACCATCACCTTTTATACCTATACGTTGTCCTAAATTTGCTAATGCCTGAATAAGATATTCCTTTGAGTAAGAAGAATCCTTATCAAAAACTATATCTTCAGGATTTTGCATTAAGTTTACTGTTGTTATCATTGGTTTGTATTATGTTTTTTATAAGATACTTAAATTAAATTAAAGACGTATTTAATTCTATATTTATTATTGTCCTTTTCTATAAAGAAACTAGAATCATATTTATTATATAAAAATAACTTAATATTTGTATAATCTAATCCATTTTCACTGAAAAATTTATATAATATATTAACTTTACTATTATATAAATATTCAGAGTCGTTTTCAATATTTTTTATTAAAGATAATTCATAAACATTTTCATCATATAATATAATTTGTTCAGGTAAATTATATAATGCATTGTCGTTAAAATGCTTATATTCATATTGTTTAATTACATATGAATTTGTAAATTGATATTTTTTCTTATTAGTATCTGACTCTTCGTTATATGATTCATAATAAATAGTTAATGGACTATACTTATAGATATTAATGTTATCAATATTTAATGTGTTATATTTTTTTATATTATTGTATTTATTATTGTTTTCCATAAATCTCAAAGTCCAAACATTGTCTATGATATTTGAAATCTTTTTGAGATATGGTGTTATATAATTGAAATATCTTAATAGCTTAATCTTCTTATAATTATCAAATTCTATTAATGAAGAATATAATTTATCATTTAATGAATCGATATAATTAGTATACTTATATTTTTCATTTTCTGATAGATATCCATTAGCCTTATATTTAATTAATATTTCCAATTCATTTTGATATGATAATGTTTTTACTTGTTTTGTAAATTCTTCAAATATATTAATTCTCAAGAATGGATATAAGATATAAAATATATTCTTTACAAATGATTTGTCTAATATGTCATTACCATTAACTGTGTTAAATAATATATTAAGATTATAATCATCTAATATATTAAATGAATAGTTTGAATTATCAATATTTATATTAAGATAATAGAATCCATAAGTTATGTCATCTTTATGATATATATAAATTTTATTATCTTTATCATATGTCATATTATTTGGACAACCATTTTCTAACGATAACGTCAAAGTATCTTGAATAGAATATAAAGTTATTCCATTCATCTTAACTAATTCATAAAACTTATCATATGCATATTCATATAAGAAATTCAATTTATGATGAACTAATTCATTAGTACTTAACGCATCAATATCAATATTGTTATTAATTATATAATCATTATTAAACAAATCACTTAAGCCATTAGAAACTATAAAATCATTTAACTCATTAATTTTTGATTCATTTTGAACAATATATATTATTGCATTTTTTAAAGTTTCTAAATTTTGCTCATCGTAATCATTAAGATATTGTAATAAATGATTTGCATCCAAATATGGAGAATTCAAATTAGTAAAATTATTTAATAATGTAGATGACAATATATTTATATTGTATTTTATTAAGTTTTCAATTTGTGTTTCTAATGTGACATTACTTTTATCATAATTATAATATAAGCTACTTATTAAATCACTTTTATCTTTATAAATATTATATAATGTTTCAATAACATCAATTTCTTTATAATATTCTTCTTCGTTTAAAATATATTTATAATTATATATTTTGTTATGTTGAATCATATTATATATAATGTTTGTATTATATTCATCAACATAAACATTCGAAAATAGTGGGACTAAATATTCATTGATATTTTCTTGATATAATTTCTTATCAATATTTAATTCCCATGATTTATATGTAACATTTGTATTATAAGTACTAATATATGTTGAGTTAATAATTGGCCATATAGTTTTATTTTCATTTTGACATGCATCATTAATATATAAGTATAAATAATTACTAATCTTATTGTCTTTATATAAAAGATTAAATAATGTACTATCCAACTTATATACCTTCTTTCTAAAACATAAGTCCAATTCAATTTTAATAGAATCAATTGTTAATTCAAATTTATTGTTTGTATTTCTATTTTCTGATATATTGTCATAAATAAAGTTAAATATTGTTTCATTATCTTCCTGAAGTAAATCATATATTATTTTAATTACCTTTTCAGTATTTTCATCGGTACTATAATATGTTTCATTACCTATTATTTCAGGTTCTAACTTATCATGCTTTAATAGATATTTTAATATATAATTATATAATGTCGTATATATATCTTTTGTTTCAATAACCCCATTATCAATTATCCAATATCTTTCTTTAACATATGTACTCTTTAATATGTTCAATCCA
>Ga0310691_10006563_pt1 | contig 12365 bp, 5 predicted proteins | sample 176DNAGHGlowgp2_FD_203887 | JGI IMG/M metagenome (GOLD analysis project Ga0310691, IMG submission 203887) | Sheep rumen microbial communities from Palmerston North, Manawatu-Wanganui, New Zealand - 1766 DNA GHGlow gp2 (v2) (version 2) | ecosystem: Host-associated > Mammals > Digestive system >... | reverse complement strand
GGGCCAGCGTCTCACGAACCTGGCGTGCCACATCCTCGTCGCTCACCTCAGGCGTAATCTTGGGCTGCTGTCCCTTCTTGCGGTTCTTCTCCTGTGCGCGGCGCTGCTCCTGGTTGTCGTTGCGGCCGCCACCGCCACCGCCGCCCTTGTTCTTCTTGCCTGAGCCACCCTGCTGCTGACTGTTGGCAGCCTTGGCGGCCTCCTCTATGTCGACGCGGCCAGAGCGTATGCGCTCACGCTTCTTCTTCTCGCCACCCTGGCCAGCCTGTCCGGGACGCTGCTGTGCCGACTTCTCCTCGCGCTGCTTGCGTTTCTCCTCCTTCGACTTCTTCTTCGGGCGGGTGCTCTGGTTGATGGTCGACAGGTCAATCTTGCCCAGCACGTTCACCTTAGGTGCCAACTTCTCCTCACTCTTCAGCGTGAAGATGGTGGGGCCGGTGGGGGGGGCCGGCTTGTCGGCATTCAATGCCGACGCAACGGACGAAGGAGCGGGGGACTTCACCTCGGCAGCGGGTTTGCTGTCAGTGGTGGCGGCGGGCTCGGGCTTTGACTCAGGCGAGGGCTTGGGTTCGGGCTTGGACTCGGGCTTGGACTCGGGCTTGGGCTCGGGCTTGGGTTCGGGCTTCACGCTCTTGACCTCGGGTGCTGCGTCGCTCTTGGCGGGCTGGACGGGTGTCTCAACCTTCTTGGGCGCTACTTCGGGCTGTGGCGTGACAGGAGCCTTGGCCTCCTTCTTCTCGGGGGTCGTCTCTTCTTTCTTGACAGGAGCAGGGCTGACGGCAGCAGTCGCTGTCTCCTTCTGTACGGGTGTGTTGGCAGGTTTGGAAGCGGGTGCCACAGGTTCGGCCGGAGCGGCGGGCTTCGGTTTGTTGAGACTGTTGAGGTCAATCTTACCTAAGGGGCGGAACTGCTGACGCTGCTGCATCTCCTCCTCAGTCTTCGTTTTCACCGGGCCTGTCGTCTGAGAATCCGTGCTCACGGTTCTCTTCTCCTTGGGTTTCTTGGGGAAGAGCTTGTCAGCCTGTGTCTTCACGGCCTTGTCGGTGCTGAACGCCTCGACCAGCGCCTCATACTGTTGGTCGCTAATCTTGGTGTTCGTCGTCACGTCGTCGCGAATCTCACCCAGACTCGTCTTGTTCTTTAGGAAATCAACTGCCGTTTGAAGTCCTATGTTCAGTTCAGTTAATACTTTATTTAATCTTATTCCCATTTGCTTCTTTTGAGGTTTGAGATTTGAGATTTGAGATTTTTATTTAGTTTTGAGTTTTGAGATTTGAGAGTTGAGCATTATTAAACCTCAAATCTCAAACCTCAAATCTCAAATCCTATTCGAACTCCGCCTTCAGCACGTCCAGCAGGTGGTCGACGGTCTCCTCCTCCAGGTCAGCCTTCTCAATGAGCAGCTCGCGCGGTGCGTTGAGCACCTCCTTGGCGGTGTCGTAGCCCAGGGCCTTGATGGCGTCGATGACCCACTGGTCAACCTCGTCAGAGAACTCGTCGAGGTAGATGTCCTCGTCGGTCTCGCTGTCGTTGACCACGCGGAAGACGTCGATGGTGTACTCGGTGAGCATCGAGGCCAGCTTGATGTTCATGCCACCCTTGCCGATGGCCAGGCTCACCTCCTCGGGCTGCAGGTACACCTCTGCCTTGTGGTTCTCGGTGTCGAGGTTGATGCTGCTCACCTTGGCAGGCGACAGTGCGCGCTGTATGAAGAGCTGTGTGTTGCTGGTATAGTTGATGACGTCGATGTTCTCGTTGCCCAGCTCGCGCACGATGCCGTGCACGCGGCTGCCCTTCACGCCGACGCAGGCTCCCACGGGGTCGATGCGGTCGTCGAAGCTCTCCACGGCCACCTTGGCGCGCTCGCCCGGCATGCGGGCCACACGGCGGATGGCGATGAGACCGTCGGCAATCTCAGGCACCTCGGCCTCTAACAGACGCTTCAGGAAGTCGGGGCTGGTGCGCGAGAGCATGATGCGCGGGTTGTTGTTCTCGTTGGTCACCTCCTTCACCAGGGCGCGCACCGTCTCACCCTTGCGATAGTTGTCGCTGGGAATCTGGTCGCCCTTCATCAGGTGCAGCTCGTTGCCCTCGTCGTCCATCAGCAGCACCTCGCGCTTCCACATCTGGTACACCTCGGCGCTCACCACGGTGCCCACCTTGTCCTTGTACTTCTGGTACAGGGCGTCGTGGTCCAGCTCCAGAATCTTCGATGCCAGCGTCTGGCGCAGGTTCAGGATGGCGCGGCGTCCGAACTTGGTGAAGTCGACATATTCGCTCACCTCTTCGCCCACCTCATAGTCGGGCTCAATCTTCAAGGCGTCCGAAAGGGCAATCTCCTTGTTCTCGTCCTGCACCTCATTGTCGTCGACGACAACGCGGTGGCGGTGAATCTCGAAGTCACCCTTGTCGGGGTTGACGATGACGTCGAAATTCTCGTCGCTGCCGAACATCTTAGCCAGAACGTTACGGAAGCTTTCCTCCAGCACGCTCACCAGTGTAGTGCGGTCAATGTTCTTTGTCTCTTTAAAGTCCCTGAAGGTTTCAATCATCGTGGGCTCTTTAGCTGTTTTCTTTGCTGCCATTGTTCTAAGCCCCCTAAGTTAGGGGGTTGGGGGTCTGAACCACCCCTGTTTTTGTTTTGTTAATAATCGTTTATATTTATATCCCCTGCCATAGGGAGGTTAGGCTGTTCAGACCCCCAACCCCCTAACTTAGGGGACTTAATTACTTAAAGTTCAGCAGGTAGCGGGTTGACTTCACCTCGTCCATGGAGAACTCACGGTCCACGTCGACCTTCACAGGGCGCTTCTTGCCTTCGGGCACCTGCTTCTCCTGTGTAGTAACGATGAAGCGGCGGTTTTCGACGGCTTTCAGCGTGCCGTTCACCTTCTGTCCGTCGGTAGTGACCACCTCCACCTGGTCGCCAATGTGGTTGACATACTGCTGTGCCACCTTGAAGGGCTGCCCCAGACCGGCGCTGCCCACCTCCAGCTCATAGTCGCCCAGCTCATCGCCCAGGCGTTCCTGCAGGAAGCGGCTCAGCTCGGCGCAGTCCTCAATCCACACGCCGTCGGCGCAGTCAATCTCAATGACGATGCGGTCGTCAGCACCGCCCATCTGGATGTCTACCAGGAAGTAGTCGCCCCGTTGGAGCCACTCTTCCACTTGTGCTGTGATTGTTTCTTTTGTAATCATCTTACGTCTTTTATGAAAGAATGAGGAGCCTGGCCAGGCCCCTCATTCCACTGAACGGGTGCAAAGGTACACATTTTTTATGATTCCACCAAATTATTTTACAACTTTCTGATTGGACGGCGCAAAAAAAGTATTGACAGAAGCGCAAAGCAGCACACATCGTACTACAGGCGCTTCTGCTGCTACTGGTGCTACCAACGTGTCAGAATGTCCCGTTTCATCGGTGTTTAGCAGGGTCTGTTACCGCAAAAACATGCTACCGATGGTGCTACTGGTGCTACCAAGGGAAAAAGGAAGAATAACTCGGCTCCTGGCTGTCGTAACTCAATGCCTGGCTGTCGTAACTCAATGCCTGGCTGTAATAACTCAACGCCTGGCTGTAATAACTCAACGCCTGGTGTCGGTAGCACGTTTTTAGGGTGAAATGCACCAGTTTTATACCGATAAAACCGCCTATTTTTGGGCTCTCAGTAGCACGAGTAGCACGAGTAGCACCATGACTTCCTAATATAACAACCATACAAAAAAAGCCCGCCCCTGCGGAGAGGGAGCGGACTTGAAAGACGTATGTCCTGATGGCAGTGCTTACTTCAGCACAACCTTCTTGCCATTGACGATGTAGAGACCCTTAACGGGCTGAGCCACGCGGCGGCCCTGCAGGTCGTAGTAGGCACCGTTCTCTTTCGTCGTGGTGACGGTCTGGATGCCAGTATAGGTGTTGTCAATCACGGCGTCGATGTAGTAGAGATGGCAACCGTTGGTGTTGTGCACCACCACGTCAACCACGATAGCGTCGTCCTTGGCGGTGATGGTCCAGGTCTTCTCAGCGAAGGTGGTGGGAGTGAAGGCATCGCCAAACTTCTCACCATTGATCATCAGCTGGATGCCGCGAGCCTCGGCGGGCTTGTGCGACTCAGCAGCGATGACGAGCTCAGAACCGACCTTCACACTCTTGATGGTGAAGCAGTCCTTGTCCTTGCCACCCAGCCAGAGGTATGAGCCGCCTTCGTAGGTTCCCAGAGAGGTTGAAGGATAGTTCACGGCGATGGCCAGAGAGCGGGCTCCGCCATAAGTAGTATTGAACACCAGGCCTTTCAGCTCAGCGATGGCCACGCCATTGGCAGTAGGCTCAGCCTCGCCACCGACATACCAGAAGCAGTTGTCCTTAGAGGCATCGTAGGTATCACACTTGTTGGCCTTCTCATGGTCTGACCAGATTGCGCCGTTCATCGTGCACATCGTCTTACCCTCATTTTCGGGATCGTCTTCCACCGTCACCTTAGTGGCCTCGGCCTTCAGGTTGCTGATAGTCTCTTCGCTCCATGCGGTGAAATCCCAGGTGTGCACAACGGGAGCTACATACTCCTTATAGGTGATGGTCCAGCGGGGGTCGCCCAGTGCCTTGGGAGCCTCTGCACCCTCAGCCAACTCAAACGTACCGTTGAAGTTGCCTGCGGCAGCATCGGTGAAGGTCATTACGCCAGGCACGCTATCGGCGACAGGCTCTTCGGCATCGCCAGTATCCTCGGCAGCGCTGGTATCCACAAACACACCAGTATCAGCATCCAGGAAGTTAAAGACATTGCCACTGATGCGCCAGACGGGATTGGCGCTACTGCCGCCACCATTAATGCCCTTAATGGTTTGACCGCTCTTGCCGCAGTTCACGAAGATGTTGTTCTTCACATCGTAGACCTCCCACTTCTGGCTGTTCTGACGATGTGTGAAGAAGTTCTTGTCCTTAGCCAGGTTGTAGAAGGTGCTGTTCGAGAAATAGAATTCCTGCTTTAATCCAGCATCACAATCAGTAATCTTCTGTCCGGCCTGTGAGCTGAAGAACGACTTTGTGGTTGCAGTGGGAGCATAGAAGGTGGAACTTTCAATAGTGAAGCGATGAACGGCACTACCCTTCGTGAAGTCAAACGTGGTGGCGTCGCCAGCGACCTCAACAATGGAATTAATTACTAATAGCTCTTCTATCAGGTATTTCTGGCAGGTGCTATAGAACAATGCATTCTTCAGACCCTTAATGGTGACGTTATTAATTCCAACACTGACATTGGTCCATTCCGTTGGTGAATCAACATTGGCCAAGGCAATGAAAGGAGCGTTCAGTGAGGATGCATCGATGGTGGCACCTGCGCCTTTGCCGATGACAAAGACATCGGAAGAGCCCACAATCGAACTGCTAATGGTGTAGGTCACGCCCTCCTGCAGGTTAACGAAGATGCTGCCCACGTTCTTACCCTGGGATGCTTTAGCTATGGCCTCAGAAATGTCGCCCTCAGCAACATTAACCTCGATGTCTTCAGCCTCAGCACCTACGGCTGTCACGCCTCCTGTAAAGGCAAGAAGGGCTACGGTTAGAAAAGTAAATAGTCTCTTCATGTTGTTGTTAGTTTAAGTTAATAATTAGGTGAGTTAGTGATTTGTCTTTGGGCGCAAAGATACAAAGATTTTTTCTTTCCTGCTAAGTTTTTAGGAAAAAAATGCTGACAAAGAACAAAAAATGTTTATCTTTGCGGATGAAAACCGTCAACTAAAAAACTACATTACTAAAATGAATCATAAAAGAGCCGCCTTCATCGCCTTCATACTCTTGCTCGGCATCAGTATGCAGGCCAAGGATATCTATGTGTCAACCTCTTTCCGCGAGCCGGCCACTGAGGGGCTGCGCTTCATCTACAGCTACGACGGCCTGCGCTGGGACAGCATCGAGGGCGTCTTCCTGCAGCCAGAGGTGGGCACACAGCGGGTGATGCGCGACCCCAGCATCGTCCAGGGGCCCGACGGCATCTTCCACCTAGTGTGGACCAGCTCGTGGCGCGGTGACAGGGGATTCGGATATGCTGCCTCGCGTGACCTCATACACTGGACGTCACAGCGTTTCATCAGCACCGGCATGGACACCACCACGGTGAACACATGGGCGCCCGAGCTGTTCTACGACGACACCAAGCGCCAGTTCATCATCGTCTGGGCATCGTGCGTGCCGGGCCGCTTCCCCGACTACCAGGAGGACCCTAAGAACAACCACCGCCTGTACTACATGACGACGAAGGACTTCCGCCGCTTCTCTAAGGCAAAGCTGTTCTACGACCCGGGATTCAGCGTCATCGATGCAACGCTGACAAGTTTAGAGTTGAGAACTGAGAGTGGAGCGTTTGCTACCGCGCCAAGAAACACAACTGAGAGTGGAGAGTTTGCTACCGCGCCAAGAAACACGGCGGTAGCAAACTCTAAACTCTACACTCTAAACTCAAAACTCAAATATGTGATGGTCCTCAAGGACAACTCGCGCCCCATGCGCAACCTGAAGGTGGCCTTCGCTGACAGCCCCTACGGGCCTTGGAGCGAGGCATCGGAGCCCTTCACGGAGAGTTTCACCGAGGGGCCGACGGTGGCGCGCGTGGGCGACTGGTGGTACATCTACTACGACAGCTACCAGCACCGCATCTACGGTGCCCATCGCACGAAGGACTTCCATACCTTCCAGGACCAGACGGGGGCCGTCAGCTTCCCCGTGGGCCACAAGCACGGCACGGTGTTCATGGCCGACGAGCAGCTGGTGGAGGGCCTCATCAAGTATAACCGCGACGTGGTGCACTACTCCGGCACGACGATGGCCCTCACCGAGCGCCACGACGGCGGCCTGAAGCCCGTCGTCGGTGTGCACTCCATTCAGACCATGCGTGGCGGCACCCCTTCGTCCACCGCCGCCCCGTCGTCCATCGCCACCCCTTCGTCCACCGCCGTCCCTTCGTCCATTGTCGGGGATTTTAAATCCCCGCCCACCTGGACCTACAACCACCAGCCGATGTTAGCCTACTGGAACGGCAGGTTCTACATGCACTACCTCACCGACCCGCGCCACGAGCATGAGGCGCCGGGCAAGACGATGATGCAGACCAGCACCGACGGCTACACATGGACCGCCCCTGTGGAGCTGTTCCCCGAATACCCTGTCCCCGAGGGATGGACCAAGGAGAGCCGCCCCGACCTGCCCCCTGCCCACAACCTCAAGGCAGTGATGCACCAGCGCACAGGGTGGTATAGCCCCCCCCGCCCCCCCCTGGGGGGGGTGAATGGAGCCAGTCCCGCCGTTAGTCACCCCCCCCAGGGGGGGCTGGGGGGGGCTCCCCTCCTCGCCACCGGCTACTACGGCATCTGTCTGACCATGAAGGATGACCCCAACGACGGCAATGGCATTGGCCGCGTGGTGCGCCGTGTCTTTGAGGACGGCACCCTCGGCCCCATCTACTTCATCTACTACAACCACGGCTTCTCCGAGCGTAATACGGTTTACCCGTATTACAAAAAGAGCAAGGACAAGGCACTGGTCAAGGCCGTCGACCAGATGCTGGCCGACCCCATGCAGCGCATGCAATGGGTGGAGGAGTCCGACCGCGGCGACGCCCTCATTCCCCTGGACAAGCCCTACAAGGCGTTCTCAGGCTACACCCTGCCCGACGGCCGCAAGGTGGCACTGTGGAAGCACGCCGTGACAAGCCTCTCAGCCGACGGCGGCAACACCTGGCGACTCACCAGCGTCAACGGGCGCCCGGGATGCGACCGTGCACCGGGCTTCGTCACCAGCAATGCGAAGATATGGGGGCAGCGCCTCAGCGACGGCACCTACGCCACCGTCTACAACCCATCAGAATACCGCTGGCCGCTGGCCATCAGCCTCAGCAGCGACGGTCTGGACTACACCACGCTGTCGCTCATCAACGGCGAGGTGACACCACTGCGCCACGGCGGACAGTACAAGAGCTACGGACCGCAGTATGTCAGGGGAATAGAGAACGGAGAGTGGACGTTACCTAAAGACCTCTGGGTGACCTACTCGAACAACAAGGAGGATCTATGGGTCAGCCGCGTGCCGGTGCCGGTGCGCCTGAACGCCACCAACCACGCTGAAGGCTCCTTCGGTCAGTATGCCACGCTGGCCGACATGACCGACTGGAACATCTACTCGCCACTCTGGGCAAACGTTGCCCTCAGCGGACAGTGGATGACGATGACCGACAGCGACCCCTACGACTACGCGAAGGTGGAGCGTGTCATACCCAACACCAAGGAGCTGACCGTGGAGTTTGACCTGAAGGCTGCGCAGAACAGCCACGGCGAGCTGCACATCGAGTTCGTGGATGACAAGGGCACGGTGTGCTCGCGCATCGTCGTTGACTCAACAGCCATGATACGCGTAAAGGGCGGCGCCCGCTACGGCACCCTGCTGAAGCATTATGCCCCGGACACCACCTACCACATCACCGCCACCCTCTCCTGCGGCCTGCACCGCGCCGTCTACGCCGTCAGTGTGCCCGGCGGTTCTCCCGCCGGGGCCACCCATCCTGCCGCCACCCCTGCCGCCCCCGCCCCTGCCGCCCCCACCATCGGCAAGTGCACCCGTCAGTTTGACACCCCCGTTGAGAGCATCAGCCGCATCGTGTTCCGGACAGGCCCTCTCTTCGCTGAGCCGAACACGAACACGCCCGCCGACCAGCTCTACGACCAGCCCCTGGCCGACGTCCGCCTCACGCCGGCCTCCTTTGCCATCGCCCATGTCACCTCCCGTCCAGTATGTGGCGATGCCATCGCCACCACCACCATCGCCACCACCACCGCCGCCCCACCCTCCCCTGCCGTCCTCACCTACGACACCTTCGCCCACTATGCCGACCGCTTCAACCAGATGGAGGACGAGAACATCGTCACCACCATCCCCAACGCCCAGTCGTCGGAGTGGATGCGTAATAATGTTCCCCTCTTCGACTGCCCCGACGAGCAGATGCGCGAGATGTTCTACTACCGCTGGTGGACGCTGCGCAAGCACATCAAGCGCACACCCGTGGGCTACGGCATGACGGAGTTTCTGGTGCAGCGCAGCTATGCCGACCGCTACAACCTCATCGCCTGCGCCATCGGGCACCATGTGATGGAGAGCCGATGGCTGCGTGACACCACCTACCTGCACCAGATTCTGCGCACATGGTACTTCGGCAACGACGGACAGCCGATGGCGAAGATGAACAAGTTCTCCAGCTGGAACCCCTACGCCGTGCAGCAGCTCTTCAGCGTGCAGGGCGACACCGCCTTCGTCCTCTCGCTGAAGCCACGCCTGGAGGAGGAGTATGCCCGCTGGGAGCGCACCAACCGACTGTCGTCAGGGCTCTACTGGCAGGGCGACGTGCAGGACGGCATGGAGGAGAGCATCAGCGGTGGACGCAAGAAACAGTACGCCCGCCCCACCATCAACAGCTATATGTATGGCAATGCCATGGCGCTGGCATGGATGAACACGCTGACTGGCGAAGACGCGAAAGCCACCCTCTACCGACAGAAGGCCGACACCCTGCGACGGCTCATTGAGACCAAGCTATGGAACCCGGAGCACCAGTTCTTCGAGACCCTGCGTGGCGACACGCTGGCGCAGGTGCGCGAGGCCATCGGCTACCTGCCATGGTATGTCAACATGTTCGGTGCTGAGACCCAATATGACGTTGCCTGGCAGCAGCTGTCAGATGAGCAAGGTTTCTCCGCCCCTTATGGCCTGACCACCGCCGAGCGCCGTCACCCGGAGTTCCGTTCTCATGGCGTTGGCAAGTGCGAATGGGACGGTGCCATCTGGCCCTTCGCCACCAGCCAGACGCTAACGGCATTGGCAAACAGGATAAATAGCAGCAGCCTCACCCCCGGCCCCACCAGCCTCACCAGCCCCACCCCCGACCCCTCCCGCGGGGGGGAGGGGAGTAGTTACTCTCAAGGCGGAAATGACGCGGCAAAACTATATACTCACCTCTCCAATCGGAGAGGGGCTGGGGGTGAGGCTTCAGAACTATATCCTCCCCTCCCCCCCGCGGGAGGGGCCGGGGGTGAGGCTTTTTTCCACCAACTCCACCTTTACACCGAGAGCCAGCACCACCGAGGCCGCCCCTACATTGGTGAGTATCTTGACGAAAAGACAGGTGCCTGGTTGATGGGCGACCGTGAGCGGAGCCGTTACTACAACCACTCCACCTACAACGACCTCATCATCACCGGCATCGTGGGCCTGCGTCCGCAGCAGGACGGCAGCATCGTCATCAACCCGTTGGTGCCCCAGGGGCAGTGGCCCTACTTCTGCCTCGACGGTGTCACCTATCGTGGCCACACCCTCACCATCATCTGGGATCAGGACGGCCAGCGCTACCATCAGGGCAGTGGTCTCACGTTGCTGGTCGACGGCCACCCAGTAGCCAGCCGCAAAGATTTAGGCGTCATCTCGATAACGCGGGATAACGGGATAACGGAATAACGTTATCACGAATAGTCGTGATAACGAGATAACGTAATAACGTAATAACGAAAAAGAAAAACAACATGCAAATCTCCAATTTCGGTTATTTTTGGCTCGACACCTGGGTGATGGCCAACATCATACAATTGGCGACACAAAATTTCTGCACCCGCTTCCTCAACCGTACCAATGACCCCTGCGGACGACAATATGACCAAATGACAATGGCTGCACGAGCGGCTCCCGCCAATATCGCTGAGGGCAACTCGCGTCACTCCACCTCGAAGGAGACAGAAATGCGCCTCACTGACGTGGCTCGCGCCACCCTGGCCGAGCTTGCCAACGACTACACAAACTGGCTGCTGCTTCACGAACAGATTCCGTGGTCCATTCATTCAGCTGAATACAAGCAGGTGGCCAACATCCGTCTCGACAAGCCCAACTATCAGGACGATGTGCTTCACCAAAGCAGCATACACATCCTCAGTCAGAAACACCGCTTCGACACTTGGCTGCTTTCAGACAACTCCATGACAGTGGCTAACTGTATGCTGGTGCTCTGCAACCGCCTCATCCTGATGCTGGGCAAACAGATTGAGAATCAATTGTCAACCTTTAAGGTGGAAGGCGGTTTTACAGAGGCGCTGACCGCCGAACGTCTTTCCTATCGTGCCGAGCAGAGCAAGCAGGACGAGGCCCCGCTTTGTCCTTTGTGTGGCAAGCCCATGATTAAGCGTATGGCGAAAAAGGGCATCAACTCCGGCAGGGAGTTCTGGAGCTGCTCTGCCTATCCGCAATGCAATGGAACAAGAAACATCACATAGAGTCATTTCGTTATCACGTTATCACGGAATAACGTTATCACGAAACGATTCGTTATAACGTGATAACGAGATAACGTAATAACGAGGATTCATAATAACGAAAAAAACAATGAAACATTTATCCTATTTCCTTTTATTCTTCAGCCTCAATGCCGCCGCCCAGACCTACGAGACGCAATACGCCCGCCCCGTGCACGACGTGATGCAGCAGGTGAGCCAGCAGTTCGGCGTGAGGCTGAAGTTCGACGCCAATGTCGACACCGCCGGCGTCATGCTGACCTACGCTGATTTCCGCATCCGTCCCTACTCGCTGGAGCTGACGCTGGACAACATCTGCAAGCACTTCGACTGGAACTGGTGGAAGCAGAACGGCAACACGTATAAAATCAAGCGCTACGAGTATCCGCGCCGCCATGAGGATGAGGGACGACAGATGCTGCAGTGGCTCTCAGCCAAGTACAGCAACCGGGCACAATGGGAGCAACGCCGTGCCATACTTATTAAAGAGGTACGCGAGCGACTGGAGATTGACGCTTTCCTCGACTCATGTGTGAAAGACGCGCCGGCCATCCTGTCGAAGGTGAAGCGCCACGATGGCTACACCACGCAGAACATCTGCCTGGAACTGACGCCCGGCCAGCATGTGTTCGGAACGATTTATACTCCCCTCCCTCGGAGGGGCCGGGGGAGGTTTTTCCCGCTCATCATCTGTCCTGACGGTCACTGGCCCTCGCGCTACCGCGACGACGAGCAGCAGCGCTTAGGCACACTGGCCAGGATGGGGGCCATCTGCGTGGACTTCGACCTCTATGGCTATTCGCAGTCGGCAGCTGAGGTGGGCGACCACCACAGCGCCCGCGCACACATCTTCCAGGCAGCCTGCGGACTGAAGCTGCTCGACTGGATGCTGGCAAACCGCCGTGACATCGACACCACACGCGTGGCGGCCAACGGCGGCAGCGGCGGCGGCACACACACCGTGCTGCTCACCCTGCTCGACGACCGCATCAAAGCCTCGGCACCCGTGGTACATGTGGCAAGCCACTTCGACGGAGGATGCCCCT
>Ga0310691_10006562_pt1 | contig 12365 bp, 12 predicted proteins | sample 176DNAGHGlowgp2_FD_203887 | JGI IMG/M metagenome (GOLD analysis project Ga0310691, IMG submission 203887) | Sheep rumen microbial communities from Palmerston North, Manawatu-Wanganui, New Zealand - 1766 DNA GHGlow gp2 (v2) (version 2) | ecosystem: Host-associated > Mammals > Digestive system >... | reverse complement strand
CGGGCTGGTGCACCATCGACCTGTGGCCGGAGGTGGACGAGTATCCGCAGGTGTACGAGACGGCGTTCCGCTTCGAGGACGGAACGGTGGCCCGCGTGCCTTCTTCGCACGATTATTCGACGGTGGAAACCCACTTCCGCTGGATGAAGGAATACGGCCTGGACGGGGTGTTTCTCCAGCGGTTCATCGCGGAAATCGCCAATCCCTCCGGGAGGAAGCATTTCGACAAGGTGGTCGCCTCGGCGATGGAATGCGCGAACAAGTACGACCGCGCCGTCGCCATCATGTACGACCTCAGCGGCATGCCGGGGAACGGCGCCGACATCCTCCTGAAAGACATTGACCGGCTGGCGAAGGAGCATCATCTGTTTGACCATGCGGCCAATCCGTCCTACCTGTACCAGAACGGGAAACCGCTCGTGACGGTGTGGGGCGTAGGCTTCAACGACAACCGGAAATACGGGTTCGACGAGTGCGAAAAGATCATTGACGGTCTCAAGAAGAAGGGTTTCAGCGTCATGATCGGCGTGCCCACGCATTGGCGGACGCTCACGAAGGATACCCTGCCCGACGAGCGGCTCCATGCCCTCATCCGCAAGTGCGACATCGTGATGCCCTGGTTCGTGGGCCGGTACAACGAACGGACCTATCCTGACTACCAGCCGCTGATCCGGGAGGACATGGCCTGGGCCGAGAAGGAAGGGATCGCTTATGCGCCCCTCTGCTTCCCGGGCTTCTCCTGGGCCAACATGCAGCGTCCCGGGCGCCCCGGCGTCCAGATTCCCCGGAATGGAGGGCGTTTCTTCCAGAAACAGCTGGACTATTGCCTGGACAGCGGCGCCAAGATGCTGTACATCGCGATGTTCGACGAGATCGACGAAGGCACGGCCATCTTCAAGATTGCCCGGAAAGTGCCCGTGGCGGCTCCCGGAAGCACCTTCGTGCCCCTGGAGGACGGCGTCCCGTCGGACCGCTACCTGCGGCTCGCCGGCGAGGCGGCCGCCCGGCTGAAAGGGAAGCCGGCGACGCAGAACCGGCACGGAAAAGACCTGGTCCACCCGGAATACGAAGGCCTTGTGATGGCCGGCTACCAGGGATGGTTTCACTTGCCTCGGAACGGGGTGATGTATCCCGACGAGAACCGGGTCCATATCGACATGTGGCCGGACGTGAGCGAATACGAGAACACCTATCCCACTGGACTCCGCAACGCCGACGGTTCCGTCGCCCGCTTCTTCTGCTCGGATGATGAGCAGACGGTCCGGACGCATTTCCGCTGGATGCAGGAGTACGGCCTGGACGGGGTGTTCCTCCAGCGCTTCTATGGCAGCTGCCGCCCTGTCCGTGGGACGCGGAAGCATTCGGTAACGGTGCTGCGGCACGCGATGACGGCGGCGCAGGAGTATGACCGCGCCTTTGCCGTCATGTACGACCTGTCCGGTCTGAGCCCGGAGCGGGAAGAGACCTGCGACCTGCTGCAGGAGGACTGGAAGTTCCTCGTGGACAGCATGAAAGTGACTTCCTACGGGAAACGGAACGAGTATCTGGGACACCAGGGGAAACCGCTCGTGGTCATCTGGGGCGTTGGTTTCCCGGACCGGACCTACGACATCCGGAAGATCCGGCTCGCGGAGCTCATCGACTTCCTGCACAATGACCCGGATTACGGCGGATGCACCGTGATGCTGGGTGTTCCGACCTACTGGCGCGACCTCTGCGCCGACTGCACCACGGACCCCTATCTCCATTCCCTCATCCGCATGGCGGACCTGGTCCTTCCTTGGATGGTCCAGCGCTTCACGCCCCTGCTGCATTTCGAGATGAACCGCTACCGCGACCACATCTTGAAGGACACGGAATGGTGCGAACGCAACGGCGTGGGCTACGTTCCGCTCGTGTATCCCGGCTTCAGCTGGTACAACCTGAGCCGGGGTGGCTCCGATACCAACGACATCGGCGGGGAAAAGCCCCTCGGCAGCATCCCGCGCCAGGGCGGCAAGTTCTACTGGGACCAGATCTATACGGCCGTCGGCGCCGGAGCGAAGATGCTCTACGTGGCGATGTTCGACGAGGTGAACGAGGGAACGGCCATCTTCAAGTGCACGGACACCCCGCCCGTCAGCGACGTCGCGAAGTTCATCGACATGGACGGCCAGCCGTCCGACCATTATCTCTTCCTCACCGGCGAGGGCGCCCGGATGCTCCGCGGCGAGCGCCCGCTGGAAAAGGCGATGCCGGAGCGATGATGGGATCTGACCGATACGCGTGCAGGCGGGTGTTCTTCCTATCCGCCATTATGCTTGTTTTATCTTGCTCTGCACAAGATATCAAGCATTCCTTGTCTGTGGCGGAAACGCTTATGGAAGATTATCCTGATAGCGCAATGACGGTTCTTGAAAGCATAGATACTGCTGGAATCCGTTCACACCAATGCCGTGCCAGGTATGAGTTATTCTATGCAATGGCGCTGGATAAGAACAATGTCGATGATGGCAGATATGTCAAAGAATCAGGCGATGCAGAATCTTGGTTTTCCCGATGGGGAAATAACAGAATGAGGATGTTGTCATCATTTTATTATGGTGACCAATTGTTCGATGCCGGAAGGTTAGAGGAAGCAACCGTGTCGTTCCTGAAAGCGGAAGATCTGGCGCTTGACAGAAAAGACTGGTTTTATGCCGGTATGGCGGCACGAAGTCAGTTCAGTATTTTCAATAAGACATATAATTATGTCGAAGGTATCCGCAGCAGTGAACGGGCCATCCATTATTTTTCCCTTGCGGGGAAACCCATTCATGAGAATTATTCTAGAATTCAAAAGGCCATGGCGCATTATAATAACGGCGAGTTTGAAAAAGCGGACAGTTTATATAATGTAGCAATCAAATCAGCCATCGAAAACCAAGATAATGCGCGATTGCGGACTGCGTTGAAACAATCTGCCGATCTTTTCCTGATGAAACGCACCTTTTCTCCAGACAGCGTCATATCCCGTTTGTCTAAATCAGAGGAATTGGGATCGCCCTTGACTGCAAAGTACCGATCGGAACTGGCACTGGCAGAGGCGCTTAACGGAGATTGGTCCGCAGCCGAACAGGACATCCGTCAGGCTTATGGGGACGCTAAGACCAATGCTGAAAGGGTATCGGTACAGTATCGTGACTATCAGATGCAAATGGAACGGAGTGATTCCGCCGCTGCATTTAGACTTCTGTTGCAAGTTCAACCCTATTCTGATTCGGTCATGCACCAAACAATGCAACAGTCTGTTGTCAGTGCACAAAATGCTTTTTTGAAGTTGCGCAATGAAGAGTTGGAGCAGCGTCGGAAGTCTGAACGGATTATCTTTTTCCTGTTCTGTCAGGTCGTTGGTGTTTTACTGTTATTTGGGGCTTTCTTGATAAGAAAGAGAATGAAAGAGAAAGAAGTCCTGGAAAATAAACGTAATCTGGAATTTGATGAGTATCGCCTGGCTTGTAGTGAATTGAGTCAGCTGGGCTTTCAGTCGTTAGATCAGATCAGCGATGCATATTATTCCGCTGGCAATAATCGAGAGCATGCTATTTTCCATGCATATAAAGAAGTTATTGAACGTTTTCGATCGGATGAGGGATACAAAACTCGATTTATACAGATTATCAATCGAACGCATGGGAATGTCGTGACGAAACTAAATGAGGAGATTCCCGGTATTTCCGATGACCAGTTACGGCTTTTCGCGTATCTGGTCTATGGTTTCTCTTATACGACGATTAGTGTGATAATGCATGGAAAGAGTAAACAGTATCTATATGATAGAAGACAGCATCTGATAAAACTGATCAGGGAAAAGAATCCGGCAGACCGGGATCTCTTCTTGAGTTATCTTCCGAATCGACCTACGAGAAAGAAACGAGATTAGTTGTTTTTATACCCTTCTTTGCGAAGATGCGTTTGGGTAATAGGAATCCGATTTGTATTCCATTTACTATCAACGCATTAATTTCGTTTTTAATAGGATGTTTTTTTTGCCCGCAATATTTATTGTCGGTATTTTTGTCCTATTAAAAACCATTATTTTATGCGTTACTTATTGACTGTTTGTATCTCAATTGTTGCCTGTACGCTGCAATTGCAAGCAAGTTGTCTCCATTCTGGAGATGATGAGGATGAGGTTGTTGTCATACCGATTGCTTCTGAAGAAGAAGGTGACGTCCCTAAATCTCTTCCTTCTGTTTCTATTAATTGTTTTTTTTATGCTGATGAACTGTTTTTTTCTTTCCCTGTAGACTTGGGTTATGTTGTAGTTACTGTTTTTAATTCTTATAACGGAACGTTTCTGATGGATACGCTCAATACTCAATTGGGATTTGTTAGTATTCCACTTACAGGAGAAGATGGACATTATTATATTTCAATTGTCACATCAGCGGGTAAGCGGTATTATGGTCAGTTTGACTTATTATGATAAATGCCATTGTTCCCAACATAGATGTCTGTTGGGTTGTAAAACTCGATAATAGATTTAACATAAAGTGAATTATGATAATACTTCGGTAAATTTTAATGCGTAGCGAGTCGCCAGGCGACAGACTCCGCGATAATATACGTTTAACAACAAAAGTTCATTGAAAACACTGTCAATAACGACCGCTCAGCAGTAGGTTTGAGTGGGTGGGAATGCCCCGAAAAAAGATGCGTAAAGTACTGAAAATAAATCAGAAAAGTGTTGCATAAGTCGCTGATTATTAGTAACTTAAGGTGTTCGAAGCTTTAAGTTATGACTAACGCTAACGTACTTACGCAATACCAATCCGAGGTCATTGAAGCCCTCAAATCAGTAGCAAATTTAGGCAAACCTTTCGAGAAAGTAATCATCGATACCCTAAAACTCTTCATGGCGATACCCGACAAGATCAACTTCCTGCAGATGGGACGGTACGGCGAGTTCGCCGAACAGACCTACCGGAACACCTTCACCCGGGATGACTTCGACTGGTTTTCGTTCAACCTGTTCATTGCGAACAAGGTGTGTACGGGAAAGTTCAGAGCCATTGCGGTGGACCCGAGCTTTATCCCAAAGGCTGGGAACAAGACACCCTGGTTCGGGAAGTACTGGTCGGGAGCGGCGGCTGCAATGAAGCGTGGCCTTGAGCTGCTTGGCATTGGCCTGATCGACGTTGAGAATCACGAATGTATGACCCTCGGTGCCATTCAGACGCCCAACGCCAAGACCCTTGAGGAGATGGACTACAACCTGGTGGACTGGTATCGGGAACTTCTGATATCCATGAAGGACAGGCTTCAGTCCATTTCCAAGCTTCTTGTCGCGGATGCTTTCTTTGCCAAGAAGACATTCATTGTGCCGCTGTTGGACCAGGGCTTCCATGTGGTCAGCCGCCTCAGGAACGATGCCGCCCTGTGGTATCCCACCCAGGAGAAGCCCACCTGTAAAAGGGGCCGCCCCCGTCTTTATGACGGGAAGATTGACTTTGCCAACTTGGACGCCACACGATGTGTTGAACTCCATGTGGACAAGGGTCGACTGTTCGGGCTGAAGGCCTATTCGAAGGCCCTCAAACGCACCATCAAGGTTGCCATCTGGTATCCGGACGCGGACTCGATGGGCAAATGGCAGATCTACTTCAGTACCGATGAGACTATGACTACACATGATGTAATCAATGCCTACAGAACTCGTTTCCAATTGGAGTTTCCTGTATCGCGATGCCAAGTCTTACGCTGGGCTCAACGACTGTCAGGCCAGAGACCTTCGGAGACTGGAGTTCCACTTCAACGCCTCCTTCGCCAGTATCAACCTGGCCAAGGCCGCCTGCAAGGACCTCAAAATACCCTTTTCCGTCTCCTCCTGCAAGTCGATGATCCATAACGCCTACATGCTTGAGCGATTTATTTGCGTGTCCGGTCTGCGACCAGACCCGCATATTATTGACAAACTTTTCAAAGAACTGGTTTTGTTTACATCCAGAGCCGCTTAGGCCTGGGAAAAAGTTAACGAACTATTGTTCTATAAACCCTCTTTTAATGCAACATAGAAGAATAATCATTCATTCTTTGTGGTACTCTGCTGTATATTCCTTGAAGTGACATAACATGCAGAGGTAGTATCTCCCATGGTTCACCAATCTATGGTGCTGGTTGAAGAGACCATTTTCTCATGAGACAATCTCTTGTAATGTAATAGGGATAATACAATGTGTATCACTTGTTGAATTAAACACAATATTAACTTTACGACAATTATTATGAAGCATTTAAGAACAATGGCACTTACCACGTGCATGGTTGTTCTCCTTCTGGGGAGTATAAACTATGCGAAAAAATCGTCGGATGATTTATTCGAGACCAACATTGAAGCTCTTTCTGATGGGGAAGGTGGTATTTTTTATCTGGGACATCATTATGAAAGATGTGGGCATCTCATTATCGAATGGAATGGGCTACCCGCTAATTGTACTAACTTGAAAACTGTTTGTGATTTCGATAATCACAATGAATGCCAGTACAAAGGATGCCCTATTCATGGTTGATATCGTCTGCGATGATGAAGACAGCCGTTAAGAGTCTTTATACTCTGTTGCCCCTTCTGATTGTATCGTGCTGTGTCCCGAAGTCTGGTATCGTGCCTGAAACCATAATCAGGTGTGATGAGTCATCGGTATCTCCAATCCCGGGCGATGTAATCAAATCCATAGATTATCTGATTCTGAAGGTGCCCGATGACGTGAATATCGCCATAATTGACAAAGTGCTTGTTTCGGGCGAAACGCTTTTTGTCGGGGACTATCAGACAGAAAGAATTCTCTCATTTGACAGGCAGGGTAACTTCCGGGGCGTGATTGACAAAAAAGGACGTGGCCCCGGTGAATACCTGTCCGTTCAGAGTTTTACTGTGGATGATGACTATGTCTTCATCCTGGACCATTTCCAGAAATCTATATTGGCATACAAGCGGGAGTCCCTGGAATTTGACCATAAACTGCCAATGTCCTTTGGGGCTTGGGACTTTGCAGCACTTTCCGGTGGAGGATTTATTTTTGCCTATGCACCCATGGAAGGGAACAGCGTCACAGACCCAGCATTGCGGTATCGCATTTTTGTGACGGATCAGGAACTGAATATTCGAGAAAAGTATTTTGCATATTCGGAAAAGGAAGTAGATGCCATGAGTATCCGGCACTATCTTTCCACGAGTGGTGACAGAATTGTCTATGGCTCCTATGCAGACGACGGCTTTTATCTCTTCAATAGGAGCAGCGGCGAGTTAATCGAAAAGATGGGATTTGCCTTTTCGGATGGAATAAGCGCGCAAGAAAAGTCTCAGATTACCAAACTCCAGGACGGGCACCATACGTACCTGGACAGAGTTCCCTATCTGTCCGGGGACCGTCTTCTTGTCAGCCTGACTGTGGGTAATACCGGGAATTTCTTCTTGCTTGACACAACTACAAATGAGTTGCGGATAAATGCCCCGAACCCGGTTGGAAAATTTTTCGTAGGGGTTCTGGGATCCGACGATACTTCCTTTATCGGCTGTTTCCAAGACAAGACTATTTATGATCATTTGGTCCAGAATATGGGCTTCCAACGCGCTGCCCCTGATGATGAGGCAGCGATTAATTCGGATGATGCTTTTCTTGTTTTCTATCGGATGAATTAATGGGAACAAAATGATGACACGTTGTCGGATACAGATGTATGTGTGTACTTTGGCTCTGCTCTTTCTGACTTCTTGCAATAGTGAGAAACGTCAGATTAGGAAAGTACTTGAGTCTTTCGAGCAAACGACAGTCTTGCTCCCGACAGATATGATGTATGTCGAAGATGGAAAACGAGGATATGGGTATCAAGACACCCTTATCCCCAAGTTGGTCTATTATGTCGATTCTACTGAGTGCTCTTCCTGTGCCATATCGCACATGAATGTCTTCGCTCCTGTTTTTAATTGGGCGGATTCCTTACAGACATTTTCCGTGGTCATCATTATCTCACCGAAAGAGGAAGACCAGCATAAGACTCTCTTGGACTTGGAGATGTCCCCTTTCAAGGAAAAAGTGTATGTCGATGTGAACGGATCGTTTAGGCACTCCAATCCGTACATTCCTTCCGAGTCGCGTTACCATTGTTTCCTGATTGATGAAAATGGCCATCCTTTTTTCGTCGGGAATCCTCTTGCCGGGGATCGGATTCGGTCTGTGTTTTTTTCTGTGTTGAATGATAACCCCAAAAGATTATGAAAAAAGTGTTTTTATTTGTTGCGACTGGTGTCATTGCACTTGTTGTTCTTGTTTTTGTTGAAAGGAGAAGTATTCTTCTTACAGATGCTAATGTTGAAGCGCTGGCTGACGGAGAAAGCCAGACGATAAATGTTCAATGCAGTATGACAAGCCCTATTCTTTATTGCGGAGTTTACTGTCATTCATGTGGCTTGTTATGGACTGTCCCAGGAACTTCTGGTCAATACATTAGTGGAAGTGGAGTATGTACATGCGGCGCTACGTTATAATATCTTTTCTGTTGTTTGTGGTGTCCTGTTCCTCGCAAACGGGATACCATCAGGCGGTTTTCCGGGACGTGAAGAAGGCGGATGTCCGCGTAATGGGGACATCGCTTGCACTTGGTGTGCCCGTGGACTTGTGTCTTGAGGGAGATTATCTGTTCGTACTGGCTTATACTCCTGATTACTGGTTGCATGTCTATGACAAGCGCACGGGAGAAAAGAAGTCTTCCATGTTGACGGTCGGGCGAGGGCCTGGAGAAGGAATGAACCTTGTTTCAGTTGATTACAAGCGGGATGAACAGAACCTGTATGCTTATGATATGGTCCTTAGGAAGACGCTCGTGTATCATCTGGACGGAAGCGATGGCAGCGCAACTTTTCTCCGGGAGATCCAACTTCCTGCCGAAGGAGTGGTGCGGAAAAGCCATATCCTTCCGGATGGAAATTATCTGTATGAAGGGTACTTGCCTGGATTTGACAAAAATACCCGGCTGATTCTCTCGGACGGGAATTCTGTTTTGGACAGTTATGATGAGTATCCGGGTGTGGAAGATGAAAACGATCGGTCTGCGATGATACTGGGGGTCAGCAAGGCTGATCCCATGACCGGACGGTTCGTATGCGGAACAATGTTTGGGGCTGTATTGGAATGCTTTGACCTTTCGGGCCAGATGATTCGCTCTACGGGAATCCGCCTGCTGGACCCTCCGGAGATGGATCCTTCCAGCCCCGGGATTCAGCCCAAGCCAGGCACAAAATATGGCTTCTCTTCCTTCTGTCTTACGGATTATTTGATTTTTGCCGTGTATGTTGACGGCGAGGATCCGAATGACTTCAAGACCATTGCGACTTTCGACTGGAAAGGGAAGGAACAGACGATGTTTGTTGCCGACTGGAACATTCTTCGGATTTGCCCGGGAGAAGGGAATGGGAAAAGTTTATATGGTATCGTGTCGAGTCCCGAGATGGACTTCTATCTGGCAGGAATCGTACTCCAATGAAGATATAAGAGGTCGTATTTACTCAATAAAACTCTGCTAAAATGAAAGCATCCAGTATCGTTTTTATGCTCCTGGGAGGAATGATTGGCTTGGTTTCTTGCAAGTCAGAACATTCTTCCTCGGGGCATGTTTCTGTCGTTGAGCAATTCCCGGTTTTTTTCAATTGGAATCGTGTTCTCCGATGAACGTGGAGATTCCCGGCATATACGATATCAAGTGCGAGGACGATACATTGTACTGCCTGGCGCAGAACCATGCCGGCATGTTGTCCGTCCTGGACCTGGCGGGTTTGAAAATGCAGGCGCAGCTGCTGCACTTCGGTCGTGGACCGATGGAAATTATGGCCCCACTCACGTTTAATTCCATGGCGTTTTCCAAAGAAAAGGGAGAGACGGTTCTTTTGTTGAACAATATGCAGGGTAAAGTTTTGAAGGTGAATGTGTCTCGTTCTGTCAAGGCTGGAGATGTCAAGGGAAATGTCATGGATTCGGTCCCTCCAAGCGTAGCCAGGACCCCAAAATATGTTTGGTTGAAGGATGGTGTATATTTTTATCATCAGCCATCTGCGAACCAATTAACCTATGAGCGGGGTTTTATCGTACATGGAGAAAAGGTTCAAACCGTCTTTCAAAAGCAACTTAACAATGTATCTGTTTCACGTGCCGATGGGTTTCTTTTCAATATTCTGGGAACGAACTTCGGGTGCAATCGTGAGCTGGGACGCATGGTCGAGGCTTCTGTCATGTTGAATACTATCTACTTATATGATTTTGATGGCATCTTCTCAAGGATAATCTCTTATGGTGGACCATCCTCGGATCCGTTACAGCTGGAACAAGTCGGAATAGAAAACCTTCCTTGCGTCTATCAGTCGGTACGGGCTTTTCCCCATTGTTTTGTGGCTCTATATCGCGGTGATAAGTTAATTAACCCATTGGGCAAGAAATCGGCTTTGCATTTTTTCGACTGGGAGGGAAGCCCTCTTGCTGAGGTGGAGGTACCCATTCTTGCCTCCAGTTTTGATATCGATTTTGCGGGGAAAAAGCTTTTTGCCCTGGAGACCTCGTCGGAAAAGTTGTACTGTTACGATTTGACAGGGGTTCTAAAGCGGATTCATCAAGCCGAGAATTGATACTCGTCGGTTATGTCCTCAAGATCCTTTCCTCTTTTGTTTCTTTTGTTGTTGCCGGTCATCTCATCCTGCAATAGCGAAGTTAGGCGAATACGACAGACGCTTGCCGCATTTGAAAAAACGGCCATTGTTCTTCCGCAGGATATGTTGTATGTCAAAGACGGGGAACGAGGCTTCGGATATCAAGAAACTCCCGGTCCGAAACTGGTCTACTATGTGGACTCATCCGAATGTACTTCCTGCGCCATTTCGCACTTGAATGTATTTGATCCCGTTTTTGATTGGGCGGATTCCTTGCAGACGTTTTCCGTGATCATCATTCTCTCACCGAAAGAGGAAGATCAGCATAAAGCTCTTTTGGACTTAGAGATGTTCCCTTTTAAGGAGATAGTGTATGTGGATGTGAATGGATCGTTCATGCACTCCAATCCGTCCATTCCTTCCGAGTCGCGTTACCATTGTTTCCTGATTGATGAAAACGGATATCCGTTCTTTGTTGGAAATCCGCTTGCCGGAGATAAAATCCGCTCCGTCTTCTTTGAATCCTTGGACAAGTATATCGTCGGATCTGGGAGATCTTAAGTTGTTATTGTAATTTAAACCTATAAACCTATTTATTTCGCATCATTATTTATTTATGAAAAAACAATTGTTATTTCTGTTAATTGCAGGCACTGTTCTGTCTTTGACGTTATCTGTTCGCACTTTCTATGGGGAGAAAAATGCTTCTTTATTCGATCTGAATGTTGAGGCGTTGACACAGAATGAGCATTATCCGGATAAGACGAGCCCTATCTGGGTGGTGACGTATCACAATTCAGGGACATCGAATCAGAGCATTGATTGTGTAACGGGAGGCCGTTATAGTTGTCCTGAGGGATGAGTATCTTTCACACCAGGCCGCTCTTGGCCGCCATTCCGCTGCTTGTGACAGGGTGTTCCTATTCTTCCCACTTGGTTTTCTCAGAACCCGATTCGCGGTTGATCTGCAGGTTGGGGGATGACGAAAACCCTGTTGGCAGCATCAAATCCTTATGTTTCCTGTCAGACACATCCTTCGTTGTGTCTGCCAGGAACAGTGAGGCGATTTTTGTTTTTAACTTGTCCGGGAACCTGTTGAATGTCATTGATCGATCCGGACGAGGACCATTGGAATACTATTCACCGGGCCGGGTTCGGACTTGGAACGGAAGAATTGTGGTATGGAGTGCGCAACTTCTGAAGTTCATAGAGTACGAACCGGATGGAACTCCGGTCCGGGAGTGGCAGTACCCTTCTGCCTGCAGTGACTTTCTGGTATCAGAAAAGTATATCGTTATTTATACCAATGGCGTCCGGGATTCCCATATCATCGACCTGTTGAATAAAGAAACCGGAGAGGTGTCCTCTGTGGGTAAAGAGACTGTGTGGAGTCACAAAGTCCTGAATGTGAACGATGCAGTGTCTCCCTTCTGCATGGATGGTGATATCTTGTATTATATGCCTAGAAATGAACTGTCGGTATGGGCCTGTAATCTCAAGACAGGCGATATCTCCAGGGCGGCTGCTTGGACTTCTCCGTCGTTCGTCGTGGATGATTTGCAGGATGACATTATATCGGATAGGAACAGGTTGATTCCATTTCTCCAGAAGAACAGCCTCGTTGTTGGGCTATGTAAAACCGATGGAGCGTTCATGGTACTGACTTTAGAAGGAGAGAATCGGCCCTACGCCGGTTTGGGTGAACGGTATT
>Ga0310691_10006561_pt1 | contig 12365 bp, 10 predicted proteins | sample 176DNAGHGlowgp2_FD_203887 | JGI IMG/M metagenome (GOLD analysis project Ga0310691, IMG submission 203887) | Sheep rumen microbial communities from Palmerston North, Manawatu-Wanganui, New Zealand - 1766 DNA GHGlow gp2 (v2) (version 2) | ecosystem: Host-associated > Mammals > Digestive system >... | reverse complement strand
TATATTATATCAATCTAAGCGGTTTAAGTAAAGTAAATTATGAGCACGCAAAAGCTGTTGAAAACTGTATTTTTAAAATCCCTTCCGGTCATGGGCGGATATATCTGTCTGGGCATCGGTTTCGGTGTGCTGCTGCAAAAGGCAGGCTACGGTCCCCTGTGGGCCTTTGTCATGAGCCTTACGATCTACGGCGGCACCATGCAGTATGTGGGCGCGGCCCTCATCGCCTCAGGCGCTGATTTTCTGACAGCCATCATAACCACCCTTGCGGTATCGGCCAGGCAGCTGTTTTACGCGGTTTCCATGCTGCCCATATATAAAGGAGCCGGCTGGAAAAAGCCCTATCTCATCTTCTCCCTGACGGATGAGACCTACGCCCTCACCGTGGACGGAAGCTATCCCGAAGGGGCCGACGAGCATCTGTACAGATTCCTGCTTTCCGTCTTTAACCAGTCCTACTGGATAATCGGCGGGATCATAGGCACCATAATAGGAGCACGTCTTCCCTTTAACACCGACGGAGTGGACTACTCCATGACCGCGCTTTTCATCACGGTATTCGTATCCCAGTGGGCAGGGGCAAAAACCCATCTGCCTGCACTTTGCGGACTTTTATGCACACTGATCTGCCTGATAATCTTTGGACAGGATGCTTTTCTGATACCCTCCATGGTATCCATCACCCTTTGTCTGACACTGCTGAGAAAACAGATTGAAATAACGGAAGAAAAGAAATGACAAGAGATATTCACACAGCGATACTGATCCTTATATTTGCACTGGGAATCTTTTTTATGAGAGCCCTTCCCTTTCTGATCTTTAAAGACGGGAAAACACCCGCATACATAACCTATCTGGGAGAGGTGCTTCCGCCTGCGGCCATTGCCATGCTGGTGGTCTACTGCTTTAAGGGCGTATCCTTAACCTCATACCCCTTCGGCGGCCCTGAATTCCTCGCCGCCCTCATCACCGTCTTAAGCTTCATCCTGAAAAAGAATACACTCCTTAGCATCATCGTGGGCACAGCCTGCTACATGATACTGCTCCAGAAAGTGTTTATCTGACCAGCCTGTATACCTGATTCAGATTTCCTTTGGCATACAGCTTATAATCTTCCTGTACGACCTTTCTGACTCCGGAAAGAGATATCTCTTCCATATTCGCACAGATTATCCACTTCGGCTTATTATCACTCTCCAGCTTTTCCATCAGTTCATCATAATACTTAGGCTCCAGTTCCATTATATATTCCATATTATTGGGATATTTGGTCTCGGGCACTATGCCGTTAGCCTCAAAGAACATGGCCCCGGGAGAAAGAAACAGGATCTCATCCCTCTCATCCTCGGGTACAACGCCGTATATGTCCTGAACCTGCTGATAAAGGAGCTGTGATACATTGGTGGTAACCATGTATTTATAAATGGGTATGTTGTTGAGATAATACCTGGCAAAGACCACACAGCTGATGATGAAGGTCACTATGATGAACCTGGATCTCAGCCACCTGAGCACATCCTTTCCGCCGTCCTTAAGATCCGAGGGCAGCACCGATGCACACACGGCCACCAGCGGCATCTCTATGATGTAATAATAGATATATGAAGTGCCAAAGCACAGCGTGACAAGGGTGAATACGGACATCAGCACCAAAAGCAGACCCTTATTCTTTTCCGTATCGGAGCCTGTCAGCTCCTCGGTATGCCGTCCGGTGACATAGCTTACGATACCGGTAAAAAGCCCTGCATAAATAGGACACATGTACAGAAGCTTCTTGGACAGGGACACGTCATTAAACTCATTTCCCTGTGTATCATAACTAAAATCGACAGCCCTTGAAAAGGCCTTGACATAGGCCCAGTCGATCATGTCCGAAAGGGCATTGTTTACCCGGTAATAAACGAATACCGGAACCGCAATGAGCGCCGCTCCCCCAAAAAAGATCCCCACACACTTTATGATATCGGCACTCCTTTTTTTCTTTATGAGAACAACGAGGACGCACACCATCATGGCCCCCAGAGGCGCCGCAATGGTAGCCTTGGACATCACAAAGCAGGCAAAGGAAATGCCGAACAAAAAGGGCTGATACCACTTCAAAATACCATCCCTCAAAAAAACAAGGGTCAGATACAGACAGACCATCAGCAGTGAAAGGCAGTATTCCTCGCAGGTATTGCCGCCCCACAAAGCCCCCAGGTAGATGAGATAAAACACCGCATGGACAAAGATAATGGTCTTTTTGTTAAGCTCATAAAACCTGCAGATCTTATACAAAAAGGCAGCCGTCACCAGCATGCAGATGCACTCTATCACAAATATGCCGCCTCGGCCCTTTATGAAAAGCTGGCCGAAAGCCTCCCAGAAAAAAAAGACCGGACCCTTTACGTCCAGATAGTCCCGGTACATCACCTTACCATCCAGGATGAGCCTTCCCATCAGTGAAAAAAAGGCTGAATCCGCGCCATAGGCGCCGGCAAACACAGGTGAGCCCCAAATGGACGCCACCAGTAAAAACAATATGGAAAATGACATGGCTTTTTTCATTATACCGCTGTCTCCTCTTCATTTCTTCGATTGAAATCCCACAGGTATGCGATGAACTCACGCTGTGGCAAGGGCTTTGAAAAATAGAAGCCCTGAATATGCGAACACTTCATATGGGAAAGGGCATTGACCATCTCCTTGGTCTCCACTCCCTCCGCGATAAGCCTAAGGCCCTGATTCATGAACATGGTGATGAGATCCGGAAGGATGGTGGACTTCTTTTGGAAATATGACCACACCACGGATTTGTCTATCTTTACGCTGGAAAAGGGCATCTGGATGATGGTGGCGGTATTGGAAAAGCCTGTCCCGTAATCATCCAGAGAAAAAGTAAAGTGGGCTGCGATCAGCTTTTCCATATTCCTGCGTATGGATTCGCTCCCCTCCACCGCCGCGGTCTCAGTGATCTCCAGCACTATCATGCTCCGATCCACCTCATACCGGTTGGTGATATCTATGAGTTCCTCCACCAGAGTCTCCTGCTTAAACTGCATGGGAGAAAGATTCACATGGATATGACTAAGGCCGTACTGCCTGGGCCTATGCTCCTTTATGAATATACATACCTTTTCAAATATCTGGGTTCCCAGATTCAGTATGCTGCCGTTACGCTCCGCCTTCCTGATGAACTCATCGGGAGATATGAAGCCTATGTCGTCGTCAAACAGTCTGGCCAGGGCCTCACAGGAGGTGATCCTGTTTTCCTCCACGCTGTAGATGGGCTGGAAATACACCTGGACTGATCTATTGGTGATGGCGTTTTCGATAGCGTGCTCCACTGCACGCTCATGCTGCATCGTCCTTATCACTTCATCATCCACTACCACCACATTACGCCCCAGGGGATTCTCCTGAAGGGAAAGTGTCACAAAGCTGTAGATATTGTTGATGCTCTGGAAATTCTTGGGCATGTTCCAGTAAGGAATAGCCACTATCTGAGTCTCCAGGACTATGGCCATATTGCCCACATAAAAGGGCTTCTCAAAACGTCCTTTAAGGGCCCTGACTGTCTTTTCATAATCCCCCTCCAAGTTTTCCTTTATCACAAAGGACAGATTCTTCAGCATAAAAAGATCAAAGGGCTTGAACACGGTTCTCATATATCTGATGACTTCTTCCCTCACCAGATTCACGTTTTCCGTGCCGTAAATGGCATCCAGATTCCTGTAATCCGCGACAGTCACAAAAACACAGGAAAAAGCCCTGCCCTCCCTGAAGTATTCATTACACATGAGCGTAAAGGCGTCGGCGTTAAAGATACCCGAAACCCTGTCTATGTACTCATCGGGATTTTCAATGGTTATATAAAAGATCACCAGCGCCAGGGTGATAAGAAAATTTGAGATCAGGATATTCTGAAAAAAGAAGGCCTGGATCAGCATCCCCACTATAATGACGGAGCAAAAGAGATATACGCTCACCCTTTGCTTTTTGTCCACCTTCTTCCCGCCGGCCATCACACAGCCAAAGGAAAGGAAGATATAAAAACATCCCACCACCATATTCGCGGCGTAGGCAGGTCCATGAAAATAATTAAGATCTTTATCCACCACAAAGACAAATCCCGTCAGGGGTGTAGTCAGGATCAAAAGATCGGTGATGATGGCAGGGAGCAAAAAGACGGTAAACATGGGATTGGACATAAAGTTCCCATGCCCTGCCACGCTCAGGATGTAACAGAAAAAGGAAAGTGCGATGGAAGTGACCAGGATAAAATAGATCACATTTGACCACACCATAACCTGCCGGCCCACATACCGGGGATAAGAATTGGTCCAGGCGGTGAACACGTCCATCACCGTAGCGAAAAAAGCGATGACCACAGTCACCAGATAAGCGGTCTTCTGTCTGGTGGGAAGCTGCTTTTTGATCACAAAAAAACAGAAGAACGCCAGCATGTAAACTATTGATGCTAATTCGTAATCAATATTCCACTGCATTAAACGTTCTCCTGTCACTGCCCCCGATTTTACATCGGGGGAGCCCGCCAATTTTACACTTGTTTTTCTTCTCTGATGGTCTTGGTCCTGATCTCCTCGGTTATCTGTGCCACGAAGTCACCAAGGCTCTTAACTCCCTCATCTCCCTCAAATCTGCTGCGGACTGAAACGGTACCGTTTGCCTCTTCATCGGCGCCCACTACCAGCATGTAGGGAAGTCTGTCCATTCTGGCCTCACGGATCTTGAAGCCGATCTTTTCGGATCGGTTATCCACGGTCACATCCACATCGGCAGCTGCCAGGGTCTTGCGTACCTTTTCCGCATAGTCGGCATACTTTTCGGAGATGGGCAGGACTCTTACCTGCTCGGGACACAGCCATGTGGGGAATTTACCTGCATAGAACTCTATAAGCCATGCCAGGGTCCTCTCATAACATCCCATGGAAGTACGGTGAATGATGAAGGGTCTCACCTTATCACCGTTTTCATCGATATAATACATGCCGAACTTCTCGGCGATCATCTCATCCCACTGGATGGTGATCATAGTATCTTCCTTGCCGTAGACGTTCTTTGCATTAATATCTATCTTGGGTCCGTAGAATGCGGCCTCTCCCACATCCTCGGTGTACTCTACGCCCACTTCATTAAGGATATCCCTAAGGTGCTGCTCCACCTGGTTCCATTTTTCCAGAGTGTCGATATACTTACGCTCATTCTCCGGCTTGTCCCAGTCTGCGGGATCGCACTTGGACAGATGATAGGTCACTTCACCCTCTACGCCCAGAACCGTCAGACAGTGCTTGGCCAGCGCCAGACAGTTCTTCACTTCCTCCACCATCTGATCGGGACGTACCACCAGATGTCCCTCGGTGATGGTGAACTGACGCACTCTGGTGAGTCCGTGCATCTCGCCCGAATCCTCATTCCTGAAAAGTGTGGAGGTCTCAGACATCCTCATGGGCAGATCCCTGTAGGAGTGCTGCTCATTCATATATACATAGTACTGGAAAGGACAGGTCATGGGACGAAGAGCCATGCATTCGGGATCCTCCGGATCCCCCAGCAAAAACATACCGTCCAGATAATGATCCCAGTGTCCTGATATCTTATAGAGATCTGACTTAGCCATGAGAGGGGTCCTGGTCCTGACATAGCCCCACTCCTTATCCTCCAGATCTTCTATCCACCGCTGGAGCTTCAGGATCATCTTAGTACCCCTGGGCATCAGAAGAGGCAGTCCCTGTCCGATGACATCCACGGTGGTAAAGAGTTTCATCTCCCTGCCCAGCCTGTTATGATCCCTGAGCTTTATATCCTCCAGATGCTGAAGGTAAGCCTCCAGCTCATCCTTTTTATTAAAAGCAGTACCATAGATCCTGGTGAGCCTTGCCTTCTTCGCATCACCTCTCCAGTAAGCCATGGAGGATGATATCAGCTTATAGGCCTTGATATTCTTGGTGCTCATGAGATGAGGACCGGCACAAAGGTCCACAAAGCCGCCCTGGTCATAGAAGGATATCTCCGCTCCTTCAGGCAGATCCTCAATGAGCTCTACCTTATAAGGCTCATTGCGCTCCTGCATATATTTGATGGCCTCATCCCTGGGAAGGGTAAAGCGCGTGAGCTCATGGCCTTCCTTTATGATCTTTTTCATCTCAGCCTCTATGGCGTCCAGATCATCCCTGGAAAATGACTGTGAGTCAAAGTCATAGTAAAATCCCTCGTCGATGGCAGGTCCTATGGTCACCTTAGCCTCAGGAAAAAGATTCTTTACTGCCTGAGCCATAACATGGGATGCGGTATGTCTGATCACACGCAGACCGTCGGGCTCTGTGGCAGTGACGATCTCCAGCTCATGGTCGCCGTCTAGAACGGTTCGCAGATCCTTTATCTCACCATCCACTCTGCCGGCGCAGGCCACTCTTGCCAGGCCTTCGCTTATATCTTTTGCTATGTCTATAATGCTCATTGCGGATGCGTATTCCTTTACGCTTCCATCCTTAAGTGTGATCTTCATCTTCGTTCTCCTATATAATAAAGGTTCTTTCATTCTCCCGGAATGATAAATCTCAAAGTATCAATGTGCTCATGCATTAGCTCCGCAGCACTTCTTATACTTCTTACCCGAACCGCAGGGACAGGGATCGTTACGTCCCACCTTTTTGCCCTCGCGCACATAGGTGGTGGAACTCTTCTGCTCCTTATACAGACGCTTCCTGGTCTCCTCATCGTAGATATCCTCCCACTGGGGCAGATTATAAAGCCAGTCAGCCTGTGCAGCCACCATATTCTTATAGAGCTTTTCCTTGTCGAATTCCAGTGACACCTGGGAATCCTCGGTCATCTCCTCGATGTTATTATCCACGCCATCCTTAAGGGACTCATCGATACCATCCAGAAAACCTGTCATCACTTCCACGGTCTCACCATACTTCTCGGCCAGTTCCTTTACGGTACCCTTTACCACCTCGTCGGGATTGGTCAGAAGCTGCTCATAGATATTCTTTTCCTTCAAAAAATATACCTGCCAGAAACGCTGCAGGTCGTTTTTGTTTGCTGTTTCGGAGTAAGCTTTCGCCCTCCAGTCCTGTAATAATGGCATTTTTGCATCTCCTCTGTGATCATATTCCGTATATGACTGACTTTTTTATTATTCAGTCCGTTTTGCACGTTATTGTATTGTAGTACATTTTGGTTTTTATTTCAAGTTGTGTAAATAATTTGACCGGAGAAAAATCTTTGTGATATGCATTCAAAAAGGGCATTTCCTTTTTGTAGAAAATGCCCTCTTGACTGTATATTATGTGAACAATTCATTATATTGTCAAAAGCAATGTATCAAGCTCACGGCTCGCCTGCTCATAATTCTCAAAAACTATACCGTGAAGCCCCACTTTAAGAGCCATATCTATGTTCCTTGGGGTATCGTCGATAAATACCGCCTGTGCCGGCTCGATGAAATAGCGCTCTATGAGGCGGTCATATATTTCCCTTTCGGGTTTTATGACGCCCTCCATGTAGGACAGGATCCCCCCGTCCACATAATTCATGAAGTGAAGACAGCGATGACATTCATGAACTGTTTTAGATGAAAGATTGGATAATATCAGTACCCTGAAGCCTTTTTTCTTAAGCTCCATTATCCAGGGTATGGCATAATCCACAGGATTTAAGGTAGGGCCTATGTTCTTAAACATAAGACGGATCTGCTCTTCCACTCCGGGATCCCTTTCAATGAAGCCCTTAAGCACTTCATTATCATCGCACCCCCGGTCAAACTCACCCCATAAAGGACTCCTGACCGTGGCATCGGCCACCCTTTCAAAGATCTCACCTTCAAATCCCAGCTGTCTGAAATGCCTTTCCCATGAAAACTCAGTCAGGACGTTACCTATATCAAAGATTACTGTTTTTATTGCCATATCTTTTTTCCTTTTTTCAATCAATGAGATCAGCTTATGGCCGACGATTTATGATTCTTTGTTCTCAAGGTCAGACTTACTTTCATCGTTTCCCCCGGAATTTTCGTCTGAGGGTGCTTTTCTGTAGGAGTAAGGATTGTCAAAAACAGATCCCCCGTCCCTGACATTTTTCATCACCAAAAACAGATGGATGATGACGGGAACTGCCACAGTGGCCACCAGGCAGGCCTGCAGCATGGGCAGGAAATTCGGACCGCCGGCTATGGCCACCACCAGGGTAGCTACATATAAACCCAGCAATATGATGATCCCGATGATCGCAAGTACACGTTTCATGTTTCAAATCCCTTTACTAAAACTTCCCACCTGTCATCCTGAAGAACGAAGAGACGAAGGATCTTGATTATTCATAAACAGATGCACCTTCTCGATCCTGTTTCTTCGCACCAGCACAGCCACTATCCTGGTACCGTCCTCAAGGATTATCTCCTCGCCGCTCTTGGGCAGACGGTCCAGATACTCAAGGATATATCCCGCTATGGAGTCATATTCCTCACTGTTAAGAGACAGGCCCAGAGTTTCATTTACATCATCCAGATTTGTGGTGCCGTCTATCAGATACTCTCCCTCACCCTTGAGTTTGATGATGGGATCCTTCTCATCATGGTCGAACTCATCCCTGATCTCGCCCACGATCTCCTCCAGGATATCCTCCAGAGTGACCATTCCTGATATGGAACCGTACTCATCCAACACATATATGATGCTGAGTGCTTCCTGCCGCATCTCGATGAGCAGGGTACCCACTTCTTTATGTTCAAAGGTAAAATGAGGCTCTCTCATGATCTGCCCCACATGGAAGGGAGCGTCATCCTCCAAAGAGAGAATATCCTTTACATTTATGGTTCCGATAACGGTATCCTTGTCATCATTAAACACAGGATATCTGGTGTAATTATACTCCCTGTATATGGACAGCACCTCGTCCTTGTCGGCATCAAGAGGCACATAGACCATATCTATCCTGGGGATCATTATATCCTTGGCCAGGGAATCGTCCAGACTGAACACATTGGTGATCATCTTGAACTCATCATCCTCTATGGCACCTTCTTCAAGGCCCACATCCACCAGTGACTTAAGCTCATCTTCGGTCATGGCATTGAGTTTTTTCGCCGCATCCACACCCATTAAATTAAAGACGCCGGACCTTAAGACCTCGACTATCTTTATAAAAGGGGTTAGAACCCACATGATAACCCTGGTGGACAGTGAATACGCCTGAGACAACTGCAATGAAAATACGGTAGCCAGGGATTTGGGAACTATCTCCCCGAATATCAGCACGGCAACGGTCAGGATGCCTGTCACCAGTCCCACCCAGACATTTCCCAGAATATCTATGGTAAGCTTGGTAGCCAGGGCCGTAGCCGAAATATTGACGATATTATTTCCGATCAGAATGGCACTGAGCATCCTGGTCTTGTGCTCCAGTATCCAAAGCGCTCTCTTCGCCTCTTTGTTACCCTCATCGGCCAGCAGCTGCAACTGTATCTGGTTGACTACGGTAAAAGCAGTCTCCGCCGATGAAAAATAGGCGGACAAAAGTAAAAGTATCAATAAAATAAGTAATCGTGGTCCCGCGTCCAACTGTAATCTCACACTCCCAAACATAAAAATATTTTTAATTCAAATACCACACTTCAAAATCACCGCCCGGGGTGGTAAATACATGCTCCCTGTCAGAAAGCGAAGGATTGACCGCAGTCAGTGAATCAAGGCAGCCCTGCACATCGGCGGTGCCGTCCACATACACCAAAAGTTCATCCTTTGTCTTTAACTCATCATCCTCCAGAGTGGAAGGATCATCGCAAAGCGCCCAGTACACCCGGTCACGCCAAAGGTAGTCCTTTATCCTGACGTCATATTTGCCGTCATCCTTCTGAAATACCAAAAGCTCGGTATCGGGGTGCTGCGCCACAAAATCATCCAGTATCCTCTCCTCGGGATAGAGGAAAAGTACCTGTCCCCTTGCGTGTGCGAGCAAAACAGCCAGAGGCATGAAAGCCGTGGCTATCGCACATGCATATAAACGGGATTTCTCACCCTTTATCAGTTTTTTAAGCACCTCATACATGCCCACTACAGTCAGTATGATGAAGATACCGTAAACCGGGTACACATAACGGTTTGAGGCATAGGCAGCCTTGAGGCCTATCTTTGTGATCACCAGAAAATAGCAGATCGATGAAAAGGCAAGCACCACCATCTGTCTGGCCCTTACGGAATTCCTGACCGCCTCTTTATTTTTGATCGCGAGCACAAAGCCGATGATAAAAAACACAAGGGGAACTATCAGCAGTCCTCCGAATACGTTATCGCTTAAGTTCCCGAAGAACAGTGCGACACGGGAGGAGGCATTGGTGGTGGACACCAGCGAATTAAAGGAATCCGCGCCTCTGTAGCCTTTGAATATATGATATACGGATACTGGCCAGTAAAAATAAGTGGCGATGAGTGAAAAAAGCGCCGTGGCTCCGAATATCAAAAGCCGCTTTATATTTGCCCTGTCAAAGGGAAGCTTTAACATGAGCAAAATATAAAAGGCAGTCATGAAAAACATGACTATGACAAAATAATACTGGGTCATGAACCCGCAAAAACCGGTGACAAACACCGGGATCAGAAACTTTTTTATACTGATCTCATCCCTCTTCATATCCTTTATCAGAATGTACGCATACAGCATGGTAAAAAGATGCAGGGGGATGTACATACGGATCAGCATCAGGCCCGAAAGAATGGCCGGTGAAAAAGCATAGCACACAAAGGCTGCAAAGGCAACCACTTTGTTTTCGGGCGAAAGCTCCGTCGCAAGACCATAAGCCAGAAAGAGCGACGGTATCCACAAAAGGATATTCACTATAAGTCCCGTCCACTTTGAAAACCTCCCGGAATAAAAGGAGGAAGACAAATGGATCAGATAATAATACAGGGGAGGATGCACGTTATTTGAAGTGGCTTCATAAACCTGAGACAGATGAAAATTTTCACTCTCGTCCGACACCATCTGGTCCAGAAATGAGTCCGTATCCTGCCAGGTACCATTCTCAATGGCGATACCCAGCTGACGTCCGTTGGCCAGAGTATAGGTGTAATACTCGTCTATGTAATAACCTTTTTTCTGAAAGCCAAAGAACACCGCCAGGACGAGTCCCAGCAGTGCGGCGAATATGTACATACCTGTAAGCTTACTGTCACTTTTCATCAGAACCCTCTTGTGCGGGTGCACTCTCAGTCCTGATGCCAAGCTCCAAAAGCTGCTTTTCATCCACGGGTGAAGGGCACTCGGTCATGAGACAGCTGGCGTCCTTAACCTTGGGGAAGGCCATAACCTCTCTGATGGAATCAGCTCCAGTGAGGAGCATCACCAGACGGTCGAGACCATAGGCCAGACCTGCGTGAGGAGGCACACCGTACTTAAAGGCCGTGAGCAGGAATCCGAACTGCTCGTTTGCCTGCTCCTTTGTAAAGCCCAGAGCCTCAAACATCTTTTCCTGCACATCATTCATATGTATCCTGACAGAGCCTCCGCCCAGCTCGGTGCCGTTTAAGACTATGTCATAAGCCCTGGCCCTCACTCTTGCGGGATCGGAATCTATATACTGCCAGTCGTCCTCATTGGGCATGGTGAAGGGATGGTGCATGGCCGTGAACCTGCCCTCCGTATCGGACCACTCCAGAAGAGGGAAATCCGTAACCCAGAGGAAATTAAACTTGCTCTCATCTATCATGTCAAGGGAATGTGCGATGGAAAGTCTCAGATTTCCAAGTACATCCCAGACCACCTTATTCTTATCGGCGGCAAAAAGAAGCAGGTCACCCTTCTCACCATCCATGGCCTTAACAAGGCTCTCAAGTCCTGCCTCGTCAAAGAATTTTGCAAAGGAAGACTTGTAGGTGCCATCTTCATTTACGCAAAGATAAGCCAGACCCTTGGCGCCGAATTCCTTAGCGGTCTCCACCAGAGCGTCGATCTTTTTGCGGGGCATGGCTGCCTGTCCCTTTACATTTATACCTCTCACGCTGCCGCCGTTTTCAAGGGCGGATGTGAATACTCCGAAGCCACAGCCCTTAACCGTCTCCGACACATCCTTAAGCTCCATGCCAAAACGGGTATCCGGCTTATCGGAACCGAAACGGTCCATGGCCTCCTGCCAGGTCATGCGGGGCAGGGGAAGCTGTACGTCAAGACCGATGGCGTCCTTGCATACCTTCTTAAGGAGCCTTTCGTTTACATCCATCACATCATCCTCATTTACAAAGGACAGCTCCATATCGATCTGGGTAAACTCAGGCTGTCGGTCGGCCCTAAGATCCTCGTCCCTGAAGCATTTTGCGATCTGGAAATATCTGTCATAGCCCGAGCACATGAGGAGCTGCTTAAATATC
>Ga0310691_10006560_pt1 | contig 12367 bp, 21 predicted proteins | sample 176DNAGHGlowgp2_FD_203887 | JGI IMG/M metagenome (GOLD analysis project Ga0310691, IMG submission 203887) | Sheep rumen microbial communities from Palmerston North, Manawatu-Wanganui, New Zealand - 1766 DNA GHGlow gp2 (v2) (version 2) | ecosystem: Host-associated > Mammals > Digestive system >... | reverse complement strand
CAATTTAACAGCTTGCGCATTTTTAACATACACAAAATCTATCAAACATATCATCAACTATTTTGACAGCACAATAAAATTTAATGTTACAGTTTCATCTTACTGTTAAAAAGATGTATTGATTAATATTAACATTTTAAATTTTATTGACATGGATAATAGTAAAATTCTTATGTTCCCAGAGTATGGTTACGGAAATAACGGCAACTTCGGCCTCGGTGGCTGGGGTGGCGGCATATTAGGCTTCCTCCTTGGCGCTATGTTATTCGGCAACGGTTTTGGTGGATGGGGTAACGGTTTTGGCGGCAACGGTTATGGTATCGCCAATCAACTGAACAATAACAACAATACCGATCTCATTATGAATGCTATTAACGGCACTGATGCTGATGTACGCGCTCTGGCAGCTACAATCAATGCAGACTTTAATTAGGTTTCCAACGCAGTTAACTCTGTACGTGATGCGATCTCTACCGTTGGTGCACAAAACGGTATGGGATTCTTGCAGGTAACAAATGCCCTGCAGAGTGGAAATGCCGCTATTTCTCGTCAACTCTGTGAATGCTGCTGCGAGAATCGTCTGCTGACAACACAGCAGGGTTATGAGTCTCGTATAGCAACAATAGAGTAGACCAATCAGCTCGGATCACAGGCAGATCGCAATACATAGGCTATTGTGTCCGCAATCGGTAATCAGTCTACAATGATTACTAAAGAATTCTGTGATCTTAAGGAACGCGAGTTGCAGAATAAGATCGATTCTCTGATTGCAGAGAACTCTATTCTGCGTAGCAACGCTAGTAATGCTGCACAGACAGCACAGATTGCAGGTATGATTGCTCCTATACAGCAGGAACTTGCTGCAATCAAAGCTGCGCAGCCTTCAACGATTACTTTACCCAACAACTCATGGACAGCAGTACCTACACTTATTGCAAATGCTGGTGCTGACTTTATCTCAAGTTATTGGGCAAACCGTTTGACTCAGGCTACTGCCGGCGCTACTACAACTACTCCCGCAACGAACGCTTAATTATAAATATATACGCTTATGGTTATTATTGAATTGCGCGAAGCTCTGTTAGACAGGGCTTTAGACCAACTCGATGAAGCCAAGAAATATGGCAAAAAATGCAAAATGGCTATGTGCGAGTTGGAGGATACGTTGTATCAGTGTTATGAGTCAAGTAAGGACGCAGATGAGGATTACGAAGAACGTGAGGACTTTGAAATCCCATTTGATAATATGGATGAAGAAGATGGAGAGTTTGAGGTTAATTATCGTGACCGCATCTCTCGCAGCGGTAAACGTGGCGCTATGCGTATGAAATATCGTAATGACGAAGATCCAGTTAATGGGGTTTGGCATAAAACGGTAAGTCGTATGCGTGGCATGCGTAGACGCTGATGTTATTAATTTGGTTGTACGGGGGCTTTTGCCCCCATATGACCTTTTATTTTATAGACATTATGTTTTCAGCACTTAGACCGGGTTCTACAGTTTATTTATTAGATAAGACTAATGAGCCAAACGTAAAGATTGGGTATGTGGAAAATACACCACAAAAAAGACCAATGTATAAAACCTACAATCCTGCTGTAAGTTTTGGAACAAACATGCAGACTGTTGTAGATATTACAGTTAAGATCAACGGAGAAAAGAAAGATATTGTAGGTGTACCGAGTGACGCAACAATTCATTCTTACGGAGATTATGTAATTAGTGAAACTCGTGAGGCGATGATCTCTGAAGTCGACGCAATGCTGCAACACAGTAAAGATATAGTAGATAGTATAGAGCAACATAAAAAGATGATTGCTTCTTGTGAAGCAATACTTAAAGATCTTAATCCTGTATATGCAAAAGAGCAGGAACGTGATTCTGCTATCGAAGATCTTACTAATTAGGTAAACAGCATGCAAACGGTTCTTGGTAGGTTAGAGTCTCTATTAACAAAACAAGGGCAAAATGGAAACAACTAAAGCTTATAAAAAATATCTAAGGCTATACGGGCCGCATTTCACAAAAGCATTGTGTAAATTTGCCACTAGTCTCATGAAAAAGGAAAGCGGCGAGATAAGCCCTATAACTAAACAAGAAATCGACGATAAGCTTGCTGCATAGAATATTAAGCTGGAATATAATCAACTATACGATTATGTATACGTCGCTAATATGTGCAAAGCTGATTTCTTGGGAAAGAGCGTACCAAACGATGACGCTCATTTGTGCATGTATGTTAAAAATGTAATAGACGACCCCGATGGATATGATGGGCAGGTATTCTTTAGGTGGTTGTCTGATGTTAAACACATGGGCATTCCAGTTGATTGGAGTGAATTTGTATGATGGCTGCCCAATATATTTAGCTCGGAAACAAAGGATGGAACATCCTTGTTTACTACAATGTAGATGTTTCTGATTTCCCAGAAATAGAAGATTCGTTACTTCAATTGGATTGCCCAGATAGTGATTTAGCAAAAGCGTTTCGTGTACTTAAATATCGCAATACAGGATTTACTTTTACAAATACGGAATACATGATGAGTGTTGTGTGTATAGGTAAAGCTACTAACTCTAGTTAGTTTGTGAGTACTGTGGTGCATGAAGCAAAACATGTTCAATCTCATATATGTTCCTACTATGGTATTAAAGAAGGTAGCGAAGAAGCTGCTTATCTTATAGGGTATATAGTGAAGCGGATGTATATGATGGTTATGAAACTATTAAAATATGTTTGATATTCAAGGAAACAAAATAAAGCTTAGCCCTGAGGATTTGGCTATCCCCCCATTTAAAGATCATTACAATAATGCAAAAGACAAATCTGAAGCGCTAAAGGAGATTGAATATGTAATATGGCTACATAAATGGAACACACCATACGAAGCCTATCCTGTTGATAGGAGGGCTTCGGTTGTAGCCAAAGACGTATTCAAGAACGAAGATTATAAGCCTACTGCAGAAGTAGAAGAGCTTGCAAATAGATTTTTGGAATTACAAGAAACTACTGGCACAAGATTACTTAGCGCTTCGCAATCTGCGGCAGAGGGAGTTATTGCCACATTAAAAGAGTATTCTAAAGGACAAGATATCGACACGTGTATAAAAGTAAGTAAGGTGCTTAAAGACGTAGGTGGTATAGTAAAGTCTCTGGATATAGCAATGAAACAAGCCAAAGCAGATCAGCTTGAGTCTGGAAGAATAAAAGGTGGCGGAGTATTAGGAATGTATGAAACTGTTAAAAATTACTGATATGTCAACGATTGATAAATTCATACCTATCCTGTTTCGATGGGAGGCAGGAATTACAGTAAAAGAAGGAGAGCCGTTGGAGCAGGCATACGTTAGAGCAAAAAAGCGTGGATTTTCCAACGATCCTGATGATACTGGTGGTGCGACAATGGTAGGTATTACCATTGGTACATATCGCACATATTGCAGATATAAGGGGTGGAAGTCCCCATCTGTGAACGATTTAAAAGCAATGCCTTATAAAGTATGGCGAGACATAGTATATACTTTATATTGGAGTAAATGGAAGGCCGAAAACATAGCCGACCAAAATGTAGCAAACATTGTAGTTGATTGGGTCTGGGGTTCAGGCGCAACAACAATTAAAAAGATGTAGACTTTGTTAGGTGTTACGGCAGACGGGATAGTTGGGCCTAAAACATTAGCTGCATTAAACAATACGCCGGGCATTAAAGATAAAATATATCAAACAAGAAAAGCTTATTTTGAAGCAATTGTGCGTAAAAATCCTACACAGAAGAAATGGCTTAAAGGATGGATGAATAGGCTTAATTATATTTATAGTTTATGAAAAGGAAGACAAATATTCACATACGTAATAACAAAGGTATTTATGTGACTTCTAACCTTATACTCGGTTCTGGTGATCAATATGTATCTGGCGATATTTTAGATGCTAATAAGGTACAGGAAAAAATAAATGACTCCATTTCTCAGTATAAAGTTACTGGCATAAAACTCGCCGACGGCACGACGTACAACCAGCAAGAACTGATTACACACGGCACTGTAAAATTTACAGATATTAATGGCGCAACAATTTATATGAGCGATGATACACCCGTAACAAACGTACTTGTTTATTACGATTATCATGAAGACAAAATACGTAATGCAGTTTTTGTGCAAAACGGAAATGAGCTTACAATTACTACCGACAATTGGGGATTTGAAGTAAAAAATATAATAGTTATGTCAGAGCGCAGCACCGCCGAACTATATTTTGCATGGTAATTAAATAAACAAGATAATAAATATGGTAGACTTTAATAAAAGGATTCATAATTCTGATAAGTTTCGACAAGCTGCTATCTTTTTTCAAGAGCATGGGTGTTATACATTAGCCCCAAGAGGTACTACTGACTACATTTAGTTTTGGGACCAAGAAACAGAAAGATGTTTACACGGGTATGTTGCACCAGATGGAGACGCCATAACAGGATACCATTATTTTTATCTTAATTATTCTCCAATCATGAAACTGGATGAAGTTAAATATAAAGACAAGTTCGGCAACGAACGAACTCGTAGAGAGCGTATATTAGGCTTCCCAAGATTTTATGATTACGATTATTACTATTTTAATGCAATAGAAGAAGCGGAGGATGCTGGTAAACATATGGCTGTGTTAAAAGCTCGTCAGAGAGGATACTCATTCAAGGGTGCCAGTATGTTAGTTAGAAACTATGAACTTATACCCGGCTCTAAAAACTTTGCAGTTGCTTCCGAACAAAAGTTTCTTATAGGCGATGGTTTGTTAACAAAAGCATGGCAAATAATGGATTTCTGCGATAAACATACAGAGTGGTCTAAGCAAAGGCTTGTATCTACTCGTATGGAAAGAGTAGCCGGTTTTAAAATAACTGACGAATTTGGCAAGCAAACAGAAGACGGTTATTTATCAAGTATAACTGGTATAACACTAAAGAACGACCCAGAACGTATTCGTGGTACTCGTGGTAAACTTGTACTATGGGAAGAAGGTGGTAAGTTTCCAAATTTGCTTACTGCGTGGCGTGTTGAACAACCTGCTGTAGAAACAGATGACGGTGTGGCATTTGGTTTAATGATCGCTTTTGGAACTGGTGGTACAGAAGGTGGTTCGTTTGACGGACTAAAAGACTTGTTTTATAAACCAGATGCGTATAATGTATTAGGATTTCCTAATATATGGGATGATAATGCCGAAGCTACCAAATGCGGATTCTTTGTTCCTTCTTGGTCAAATATGGATGCTGTCGACGATAATGGCAAGTTTAGGTTCATGGACGAAGATGGCAATACATATAAAGAAAAGGCTATAGAAGAATTGATTGAGCAGCGAAATAAGATCAAAGATGGAGGTGCAACACAACAATCAATAGACAGGTTTATCTCAGAACGACCAATTAAACCGCAAGAAGCTGTACTGGAATTAGGAAAGAACATATTCCCAAGAAAACTGCTAATGGACTAGTTAACAAGAATAAGAACAAACAAGAAACTTCAAAGCATGAAGCACATTGTTGATCTTAGTTGGGATAATGGCAAAGTTGTTGCAAAAGAAAAGAAGTCTGGAGATATAACTACATATCACTTAAAGAAGGATGATAAACCTGAAGGGTCTGTAGTAATATGGGAATATCCTGTACAAGATCCGCCATATGGATTATACATAGCAGGATGTGACCCATACGATCACGATGAATCATTTACTAATTCTCTTGGATCAACGTTCATATTTAAACGTGTACGAGCTGGTGAAGCTTGGAATGATGTGATTGTCGCAGAATACACAGGAAGACCTGCAACAGCTGAAGAATACTATGAGAACGTAAGAAAACTATTAGTATTCTATAACGCACGGCTTCTATTTGAAAATGAAAGAAAGGGTATATATCCATATTTTACAAATAAGCATTGCGATTATTTATTGGCCGACTAGCCGGATAAAGTAATAACGGAAGTCTTTAAGGACAGTAAAGTGCAGCGCCGTAAAGGCTGCCACATGACAAAATAGATTAGAGCATATGGCGAAGGCCTCATCCTTGAATGGTTGATGGAAGAATACGAAGAAGGCCATATTAATCTAGAAAGAGTATATAGCGAACCTTTAATAGAAGAGCTCATTGAAAATGACGGAATCAAAAACGTCGACCGATTAATTGCCATGTGTATGGTGATGATATATAGGGAAGAGTTATATTTAGTAAAGGTTTCTAAAAGTAAAGAACAAAACAAATAGGTTGAACTTTTTGAAATGCCTCTCTTTGGAGACCAATGGTGGAACACTGAGAGCGTTTAGGATAGTACGCCAACATTTACATTTTAACGATGATCAGAGTAGAAGACAATTTGTATAACTCTTCGTTTCCTCGACAAAAACTGCCATTGAGTAAGAAAAAGGAACAGTGGCAACACGATTGCGTAAACTATATTATTGGCGAGAGCAATGTTGTTTCTGGTGGCGGACAAAGCAAAACCAGATTTGGAGAGATGCAGACCTATTATGATTTGTATAATAGTATATTCGACGAGAAAGATTTTAAACGTATAACAAACCCGTTTAAAGTCGAGGACGGATTTCCTGCAAGCCCACAAGACTTCAACATAATCAGGCCGAAAATTGACTTGCTTATCGGAGAAGAAACGAAAAGACCTTTAAATTTCAGAGTAGTTAGAACTTCGCAAGAAGCAGCTTCAGAGTTGCAGGAAAAAGAGAAACAGTTGCTCATGAATTATATTATGGCCGCTATCACAGCGCGAATGAGTCCTGAAGAGCAACAATAGTTTTAGCAACAATTAGACAGTGGCGAAATCATGCCACCAGAAGCAATTGCTAAATATATGGACAAAGACTACAAAGATGTAGTAGAAAACACTGCGTATCACACGCTTATATACTTAAGAGAAAAGATAGGATTTGATAACGAATTCGTAAAAGGATGGAAAGATGCTCTTATTGCAGGCACTGAAATTTATTATGTAGGTGTATTAAATAACGAGCCATACTTAGAGCGAGTGAATCCATTGTATTTCTCTTATGATAAGAGCCCAGATCTAGAATTTATAGAAGACGGCAGTTGGTGTTGCCGTAGAATGCGTATGCCTATGCAAGAAATATACGATAGGTATAATAACAAACTGACAGAAAAGGATCTGGACAAACTTGAAGAAATGATGACCGGTAGACCATCAAACGATCTTGGAGAAAAGGACCCTGTTGATAATTTTGCACATATCAATATGCACATTTACGACAATCCTGTATATGACCAGAAGACAAGATATGCTATCAACGTATGGCATTGCTGTTGGAAGTCCTTCAAGAAAATCTATTATGTTACTACACTAGATGAAGCAGGCCAGCCGCAAGTTGATATTGTAGATGAGACTTATATTAAAACTGGTCAAGAATTATCTGTAGAACCTGATTGGATAGTAGAAGTTTGGGAAGGCTACCGTGCAGGATCGGATTTGTATTTTGGTATTTAGCCATTGGAATATCAACATGTTTCAATAGACAATCCTAACTCACAAAAGCTTCCATATACAGGCGCTGTATATAGTAATACTAACAGCAAGCCAAGGTCTTTAGTAAGTATACTAAAACCTCTTCAATATATGTATATTGTATTATGGTATCGATTGGAATTAGCTATTGCTAGAGATAAAGGAAAAGTCATTAACATGGATATTACTCAAATACCGAAGTCTATGGGAATCACGCCTGATAGATGGATGCATTATCTGTCTTCAGTAGGTGTAAACTTTATTAACCCATATGAAGAGGGATGGAATATTCCGGGTCGTGAAGGTGGAAAACCTGCTCAGTTCAATTAGATGACGGCTTTAGATTTGACAATGTCGAATGTAATTGCCGAGTATATTCAGCTTATGGACAAGATAGAGCAGCTCGCCGGAACAATCTCTGGTATTACTGAGCAACGCATGGGAGAAATAAGTACATCCGAACTTGTTGGAAATGTAGAAAGATCTGTAGTACAATCTAGTAATATTACAGAACCGTTGTTTTGGGTACATAACCAGTGCAAGCGTAAAGCCTTAAATATGCTACTTAATACAGCTAAGGGCGCTTGGGAAGAGACTGGAAAAAAGAAGTTATCATATGTATTCGATAACGGAGAACGTGCTTTCTTAGATATTGCAGATAAGTTCTATTATGAAGACATGGATGTGTTTGTTTCCGATACTTCAAAAGATCTTGAAAATATTCAAAAGCTTCAACAACTTATTCAGCCTGCAATGCAGAATGGCGCTAGCCTTCTTGAAGCAGCTGAAGTGTTGACTAACGACAACTTTAATATACTTAAGCAAAAACTTAAGGATATGCAAACACGTCAAGAGCAAGCTGCACAACAGCAACAAGAAGCAGAAGCTCAGCAAGCACAGCAATTACAGCAAATGCAGAATGAGATGCGTGAACAAGAGCTTATGCTTGAAGAGGCTAAGATGGATCTTGAAAGGTATAAGATTGATGCTGACAACCAAACTAAAATAGCCGTCGCAGAAATTAGTGCATATCGTGGTACTGAAGAAAAGGATGCTAATTAGAATGGTATACCTGATCCGATGGAGATTGCTAAAGATGCTACACAACAAAGGAAGATAGCTTCTGACGCATATACTAAACGATATGAAGCTAAACAGAAGCGTGAAATTGAAGATCAGAAAATAAATCTTGAGCGCGAAAAGATGAAGCATGAAACAGAGCTTCAGAAACAAAAAGACGAAGCTGCTCTCGAAAGAGAAAAAATAAAAGCTCGTACTGCGATCAAGAATAAAACTACAGGGGAGAAGTAATTATGACATACACTGAAGAAAAAGAATTGCTTTAGTTAACTCGTGAAAACAATCTTCTGTTAAAAGAAATACTTCGTTTTGTGCACCGTGACGAATCTAATGATTTCATGACAAACATACTTGCTAATATAATTGGTAACCGCTTAGACGGGGGAGGTAGATATGCTTAAAGATCCTACTGCTTTTAGAAATCGTTTTCAGGCTTGGAAGAATGGGTTGAAGGTATACGATAAAGGCAAGGCTATTTCAGACGAAGAATATGTTTCCACAATGGAACGTGTTGCAAAAGATAATAATGCCGAGTGGAACAGGGTTAGAAAATTGTATGGCGAAAAACAATTAACCGTTGACCAAGAACTGTTTCGTATTCTTAATGATAATTCTTATGATTATCGTGGATATTATAATAAATATCCAAACGGCAAGGGAAACGCACTGAACCATTGGACAGACGAGTTTAAAACTGCCTACCATCCGACATTCAGTGTGGGAAGTAAATATAGCGGTAAAAAGTCACAATACAACCCGTAGGGTGTGCTTGGAGGACAATGGAGTGATAGAACAAATAATGCAGTTTATATTCCTGCATGGGGACAGAAACTCCAGACTCCCTCTTTTGGCTCTAATTTAAATTTCTTTGACGATGGTAAAGATACATAGGAGTCAGAGTTGTTCAACGAAATCGAGAGGGCTGTTAGGTTTATTGCTCAACACGAAGGGTTTGTAGATCATGTATATGAAGATACACATGCTTCACAAGAAATCGCAAAGAAACGTGGAAAGTGGAGCGATAAACACTAGAAGTATGTAATCCCTACCGCAGGATACGGTTGGACAGCGAAGAAAGACTTAAAAAACTGGACCAAAAAAGAGGCATTAGAACGATTACGGGAAGACGTAAAAAGATATTATAAAAGCGGAGAAAAACTGTTTCCTAATTGGGCAGATTGGACACCCGGGCAAAAAACTTATTGGGCAGATATTAAACATTAGGGTGGAGAATATGTTCACACCAAAATGAAAAATTTTGTTGCTGCTGCCCAAAAAGGAGATTGGAAAGAGGCTGAAAAGCATCTTGACTATGCAGCCTAGCAAACTCCAAATAGAAATAGAGACCGAATCGCTATGTGGCACGATTCTTAGGATTATCGTAATAAAGAATTCAAAACCGTTGCGAAATAGGTTGCTGACGAGGTGCCGTAGATATCCAATCCCGTTGATGCCTTGAGAGTGCAAAAACCAATTCTTCCTGTAGACCGAGTATTTGATCCCAATGTACCAGAATCAATAAGTCTTAGAAATACGGTCCCAACTCATACGCAGCAGGTTATCGCCGCAATCGATAATCAAATTGCGTTAAACAGATTACTGAAGACTATTTCTTTAGAAAATCTAACTCCGTGGGCAAGCGCTCCACAGAAAGATGACATTGTGAACGGATTTATATTCGACGCATTGTCAATTCCAAAAATAACTAACCGATAAGGTAATATATTTAATATTAAATATGAAGAAGAAGAACACTATTCCATCTGCATTCGACAATGTATTGGATGACCTTGGTTATACTAATATCGAAACAAAAGAAGAAGTTTCTGATATGGATAAGCAAGATCAGTTTGTAGATGTGGAAGATGATCCATTGAGTACCAAACCAAGTGCTATGCTTGAGGACGATGATAAGAAAGGTACTGCGGATAGTCATGATGACGACTCCGAAATACCTGAAGAGGTATTAAACAATATGAATAACGGTTCAAAAACACCAGATGATACTGCCGACAAAGGGCTGGACAATGTTGATGACAACAATCCTACTGAAGATGATGTAACAGAAGCTCAGTAGGTTAGTGCTCTATTTGACGCTGTCGCAGAATCATTTGGATGGAATGTCGACGATATTGAGGAAGATTCAAGGCCAGTAACTGTAGAAGGTCTTACTGATTACCTCAAAGAAGTCGTAGAACAAAATTCTAAACCGGAATATGCTGACGAACGTGTCCAGCAACTTGATGAATACATTAAGAATGGTGGCAAGTTTGAAGATTTCTATACTGTACAACAGCAAGAAATAAACTACGACACGCTCGACATCGAAGATGAACAAAATCAAAGAGCAGTTATACGTGAACTCTTACGTGCTAATGGCTATTCAGAAGATCAGATAAACAACAAAATAGATCGTTACGAAAGCGCAGATATGCTCGAAGAGGAAGCAGAAGATGCTTTGAGTAGATTGAAGACAATTAGACAGCAAGAAGCCGAGCAACTCAGGCAACAGCAAGAGCAGGCTCGTATAAGACAAGAGGAGCAGAATAAAGCATTTGTTACAGATATGACGACAAAGATTAATGGCCTTACTGAAATACATGGTGTAGCTGTTCCAAAGGAAGATAGAAAAGCTCTGTTTGATTATATATTTAAGCAGGATGCCAATGGTGTTACACAATACCAAAAAGACTTCAAGAAGAATTTTGCAAAGAATTTGATCGAATCTGCTTACTTCACAATGCGCGCTGATTCTTTTGTAACAGAAGCAAAGAAATCAGGCCAAACTACAGCTGCTCAGAAGCTTAGACAAGTGTTAAGGCATTCTAGTAAAAATCATACTACGTTTAATGCCGATGAAGACAAGCAGCGTCCAGCATGGGAAATAGCGTCAAAGTTCCTATGATGAGACATATTAATTAATCAAAATAATATATGAATACACTTTTAAACAACCTTCAACTGTATCGCGGTAAGCGTTTTAGCGATTTGGTTGACGAGAACATGATTTCTAATGCTTTGCTGACAAAGCCCCATGAAGTATCAGGTCTGTTGTCTTTGGTGTTTGGTACTAAGGATGATGGCGTATCTACTGCAATTGACCTGATCACTGGCGGTCTCGGCAAAACTATGATTATTGAAAACCGCGAATATGAGTGGTCTGTAATGATCGATTCTGATCACGCAGTAAATATTCGCTACGCAAAAGCAAACGGTGTTGAAATTACTGCATCAAATGCTGCAAGTAATAATATCTTCCCCGGTCTGAATGGTCAGCCCATTTATATCGGTCTGGAAGAGAAGTGGTTTGGTCCCGGTGCAATCCTTGCTTTTGACGATATTAACTTTCAGGTACGTGTAAGCGGTCTTCCTTTCCAGGATGGCAGCACTTGGGTATACGAGTGCTATGTTGCTGAGGGTTTTGACGGCGCTTACATTCCTGCTGAATTCCTCCTGCCCGGCCGTCAGGTAAATCGTATTGGCTCTGCTTACGAAGAGTATAGCGATGAGGCAGATATCATCAACTATCAGACTCCGTTTAAGATGCGCAACAACCTGACTACTCTGCGTCTTTCTTACGATATCACCGGCGATGCTTATAGCACCGTATTGGCTATCGCTCTGAAGGATCCTGAGACAGGTAAGACATCTTATCTGTGGGCTGATTATCAGTATTGGGTAGCTCTGCGTGAGTGGAAGCGTCGTGAGGAGAAGTTCCTGTTGTTCTCTAAGAGCAACCGTAACGCCGACGGTACTTAC
>Ga0310691_10006559_pt1 | contig 12371 bp, 6 predicted proteins | sample 176DNAGHGlowgp2_FD_203887 | JGI IMG/M metagenome (GOLD analysis project Ga0310691, IMG submission 203887) | Sheep rumen microbial communities from Palmerston North, Manawatu-Wanganui, New Zealand - 1766 DNA GHGlow gp2 (v2) (version 2) | ecosystem: Host-associated > Mammals > Digestive system >... | reverse complement strand
TGGTCGTTGGCGAGGTTTCTCACACCCAGAATCATCGTCTTCACCTCTCCTAATGTCGGATTACCCATGATGGTCACCTTGTTGGACGGATGTGCATCGTCATAGACAGAATACTCTGCGTTGTAGCTGGCGGCACCTTGTCCCTTTGCGATGTTGCGGGCTTTCTTCAAGTCGGTAAACAATTTCAGGTTGATGTCGAGCATGTTGTCTGCCGGCCATACGGCCTCACATCCTGCGCGGCTATAGGTGTCGTAATGACCTGCAGGCGTCAGTTTCAACGGTATCTCATATTCGTAGTAGTTGTTCTTGTAGTCACTACCCAAACGAATGAACACAGCTAACTGGTTGTCGGCCAGGTTGGTGGTATTCTGCTCCAGTGCGTTGGCGTGAACAAACATCTGCAGACGTTTGTATTGGCGCAGGTCGATGGTGGTATTCTTATAGACAGCCTTCGACTCCTTGTTGCCCAAATCGGTCACGGTGATGGCCAATGCCTGCTCGTTGCTTTCTACCAGCTGTGGCTGGGTAGGATCTTGCGCACGTTCAATACCTGGCGGCAATGTATAGTTGACAGGCGTCTTGTCGTTGTTCTCTTCAATATTCACAGCGCTGATAGCCAACTTGCCAGAGGTAGATACGGATGGGGTGAGTTCTTGTTCATAGATACGCCATTCACCACGTACAAGGTCGAGTGATCCGAAACGCATAACGATGGGTTTCTCGAAGCCTGTCAGGAACATACGCATGAAGCGGATGCTACAGAAGTCACCGATATTTCCTTCCCTCGATTCGTACTCTCTTAATGGAATACGGAACTGATACCATGTGGCACTCTCTGTGTTGCCATTGCGTAATTTCACTGACGACTCACGCTTATCTACGATGAAGTTCTGGCCTACGACAAGGTCCTGCGGGCGGATAGACACATGATACTGGAAATATTTCTCGTATTCGTTCAAGGTGTAGTCCTGATTGATGTCTTCCACATCAGGGGTCGTCTTATAAGAGGTGTCGTAGCTCTCGCTGCGCGTGTCAGAGTCAGGGGAGTTTCCCTGTGGCTTATTGATTTGCTTGTAGCGCTGCAGGATGGGCGCTCGTATCTGGTCGAAGTCGCTACCACGGAAATAATGGTAGTCGTCGTTAGCAGGGTCGGCCCAGATGGAATCGAAGACTTCCGGAGCCACCTTTCCCTGGATCTGTGTCAGGAAGTCCTGATAGCTCTCATACTGCTGTTCCTGTTCATCGGTCAAGCCATTGAAACCAACATCCTGCAAAGCACGACTGCCGCTGGATGTGGCAAAGGCGTAGTTGACAATCGCCTGTGTAGGAATGCGTCCCCATTGGGTGGTGGTCCAACTTTGTGAACCATCGACAGGCATACCGCTCTCGTAGAATTTCTTTCCATCGTGCAGGATGTCCTCGCTCATCTCACCCAAGTTGATATAGAAGTCGCCGCCATATTTGTAGGCATCGCTTTCCTGGTTGCTATAGATAAACGGGTCGAGCAGCCAGAACTCGATGTATTCAATGTTGGCTGTTTCAAAGTCGCTCGTGTCCAGTTTGCGCATCATACCGCCCCATGTGTTGGCGGGATTGGTGAGATGTCCCTGATAGTCGAGGTTGGGATTAAAGTTATAGGAGCCTCGTTCCTGTGGATAGTAGGCGAGGTTCAGAATAGGCAATGTGGCTGTTGCACCGTTGTAGCTGCTTTGGTCGCGGTTCGGATACAACTCCTTGACATAGACCTCTCGCACATAGTGATTGCTCAACTGGTCGAGGTCGCTCTTGATATGTGCTGGGGTCAGCGAGGAAGAACGGCGGGTGAACAGCGGGTCGATGTTGTACCATGCCAACAGCGAACGGTTATAGCCGCTGGCAAGGGTAGAATTGTCTTTGTGCTCAGGGAAGAAGGCGGGTACACTCGACATCACCCATGAGGTAGGGGTGCTGACATCGATGGTGTTCTTGGTGTTCTCGAAATCGTCCAGATAGGAGGCGTTGTCCTGGGTTCCGTGACTCTTTCCTGCAATCAGTTGTGCAAACTCCGCATTGAAGGAGATGTGTGAGGGCTGTGTCAGGTGCAGGAACGGAATCTTGTCAAGCATATTGGTGAGCCACTGACTTTCCTTCTTCCAGTTCATGCTCAATCCCCACAAGGTGTTGTTCAGCGGTTCATCACCCATTGACACCTTTGTGGTCAGCGCCTGTTCGCTGAGATGCTGGAACGTACCTGCCAACTGGAAGTTCTTGGTGAAGTTGTATTCCCAGTTCACGCCAATCATCGTCTTGCGCTCCATCGCATAGTCTGACTGACTTTCCAGTGACACGCTGACATTGGTGCCGGCATCAATGATACTCTGGTTCAGAATTGTCACTTCACCAGCGGAATAGTCCACGCTGTAGTCCACTCCTTCCACCAGATCGACACCACCAGCCTTGACGACCACCGATCCTTGCGGCACGTTGTAGGCCCCTAACGAGATGACATTGGCGGAGGAACCCTTGAACTGTCCCACCAGAATATATTTGTCTTTCTCGGCAACCTGCTTGGCTGAGGTCTTTGTCATTGAGTAGAGTTCCGTATAGGCATATTTATCAGCTTGCGCCGCAGAAACACCGCGTGATGTCAGGTACTTTTTCAGATACGATCCGAACGGTTCTGCAGACGGGAAGAAGACGCGTCCGTTGCTGATCGTATATCCTTCTACATAGTCATAGTATCCGTTCGGATGCTGACGGTTGTTGTTGTCAAGGCGGTCTGCTCCCAGTACGCGGATCAGGATGGTATCTTTCACCTGTGGTTCAGGGATATAAGAAAGGTAAACACCAGTGGTGTCGCTTTGGAACTTGACATCAAGACGGAACTTGTCTTTTTCCACGTTGGATGCCAAATAATAAACGTTCTTCATCATCAGGTCCCAGTTACCCTGCTGAGGAATGTTGTTGGTGTTTTTCAGCGACTTTACATACAACGCCTTGGTGACGTCAGAGATATCGCTGGCAAATTCGCCCACCTGATAGGTGACACCGCCATAGGTGTATTCGTAGGCGATGCCCAAAACCTGGTCGGTTTGTAGGGATGTCTTCAGGGACACATATCCCAATGCTTTGTTGACGGTATATTCTGACGAGGTCAGCATACGGGCACTTTCCAGTTTCTCATAGTCCGTGCCACCCTTGAATTGATCGATTCCATCGAGTATAGATGTCGTCTGGTCAATGTCGCGAGCAGCATTGTAAGTGGTCGTCATTTCCTCGTACTCCGTATTGGCTCTGTTGCAGGGAACAGGATAGCTGTTCAATGTCCATCTGGAATTGGAGACACGTTCATTTTCGCCCAAGTCGGTCAGGGCAATGATATTACGGGTGTTGGTGGTCGTACCGCTTTTATTGGTAACCCATATTTCCACACGGTTGATGGTGATACCAGTCATGATATTGGGAAGGGTACGCATACCGGCATCATATCGGTTCCTAAAATGGTGCGACAGGAAGAAGTGTCGGTTCTCCTCATAGTCAGAGACATCGATTTCAAAGGGTGTCAGCTGTACGCCACCTTTTGACGATACACTTTTGGATGATGACTTCTTTTGTGAGAAAACAGTTTGCAGGTTGAGCTTTCCAAACTGCATGTCCGTTCTGAGACCAAAGAGCGATGATGCACCACGTACCAACGAGTTGTTGGAGGGGAAAGAGATATTACCACCCTCTACCAATTTGATGATTTCGTCTTCCTTTCCTTCATATTTGAGCTTCAGGTTCTGTGTGTCGAAGTCGAATGTAGCATCTGTGTTGTAGTTCAGGTTCATGTTCACCTTGTCGCCTACTTTTCCATTGACGCTGAGGTTGATTTTCTCATCAAAGTCGATGGTGGTCGTCTTACGGTTACGGATAGGCAATGACGGATTGTCGATATTCTTCAAGGTAGCACCGAATTTCAGTTCAGCAGAACCCTGTGTCTTGATGCGCACACCACCAGGACCGAAAATTTTCTCAGCAGGTCCTAAATCGAAATGCATATCCGTGAAGTCGAATTTCTCTTTGCCCTGTTGCTTGCGTACTTCCTCGGTCTTTGAACGGTAGAAGTCGCCCCAGCTCTTCCGCTCGCTCCACTTCATATATTCCTCCTGCGTCATCATCACAGGTGTTGCTACGTAGGTGCCGCCGATCTTGTAGCCGATGACATAACGGTCGAGACTGTCGTTATACTCCACCGTCTGTTTCATGTTGTCAGGACGCTGCAAATCGAAGATGCCCTGGTCCAAGTCATCGTAGGTGATAGGAGTTGTTCGCTGTACAGGCCAACGGGGGTGCAGCAGCGAGTCGGGAATCTCCTCTTCGTCAATCTCTACATCCACAAACTTCTGTTTCGTGGTATCAGGAGGAGCCTCTTGAAGGTCGGAGGGTGAGGGTTGAGGATTGAAGGATGCGTGATATCCTACAGACATGATGTGTCCTGCTGCCACAGCAATAAAACTGTAACAGAGCCAGGTCAGCATGACCAAATAGATATTCTTCCTATTCCTCATTCCTTTCTTTTACTCGTTCCTTTTTGCCGAAGGCTTCCCCCTCGCCCCTTGGAGAGGGGGTTAGGGGGTGAGGCTCTTACTTCACTCTCTTCAATGCCTCTTTCACAACCTGTTCAACAGGCAGGTCGGGTTGTTCGGTCAGAATTTGTGTGACCACCTTTGCGGATGGTGCAGGCGAGAAGCCCAGCATGGTGAGTGCTGATACAGCCTCGTCTCTGATGCTGGTGTTGATGGTAGCAGCACCAGGCGTATTGCTAACGTGCAGTTCCTCCGCAATACCCAGCGACATGATTTTGTCGCGCAGGTCGATGATGATACGCTGGGCAGTCTTCAAACCAATACCCTTAACTCCCTTCAGCATACGTTCATCGCCGTTGGCAATGACATTGCACAACTCTGAGGGTGATAGCGACGACAGGATCATCCTGGCCGTATTTGCTCCCACGCCACTGACGGTAATCAATAATTGGTACAGGGAACGTTCCTGCTTGTTGATGAATCCGAACAAAGTAAAAGAGTCATCACGTCCACCAGTAACCAAAACCTCGTGAACAAAGAGTTTGACGGGTGTGCCGTTGCCTTCCTTGTTCGTTTTTGTGCGTAAAGCCTCATACGTGTTGAGCGAAATGTTAAGCGCATACCCTACACCACCGGCTTCAATGACTGCCAGCGCAGGTGTCAGGTCGGCGAGTTCGCCCCTGATGTATTCAATCATGTCTTCTCCTTTTTGTATATATACGTTTAAACTAACGGCACAACGTTACGGTTTATTGTATTTGCGGCTGATTTTTAGAAAAACCATACTGTCCATACCTAAGCCTCACCCCTCTAATCTCTGGGGCAGGGGGCAAGGAGCAAGGGGCGAGGAGCAGATTGGATTATCAGGGGAAGATATGGGAGGTGATGGTAACAAAATGTATGTAAAAGGTAAAAAAATAAGAAAAAAGTAAGGTTATATACGAAAAATGTGTAATTTTGCATCCGAAAAAGCAAATAATAGCTAATAGTTCATTATTAAATATGTAGAAAAATGAAGAAAATCAGAGCAGCCGTTGTAGGATACGGCAACATTGGAAAGTTTACTGTTGAGGCACTGGAAGCCGCTCCAGACTTCGAGATTGCTGGTATCGTACGCCGTAAGGGTGCTGAAAATAAGCCCGCAGAGCTGGCGCAGTATGATGTCGTCAAAGATATCAAGGAGTTGAAAGACGTTGATGTGGCGATTCTCGCTGCACCAACCCGTTCTTGTCCTGAGTTTGCCAAAGCAATCATTCCGCAGGGTATCAATACCGTTGACTCGTTTGATATTCATACAAGTATCTTGGATTATCGCAGTGAGATGATGCCTATCTGCAAACAAGCCGGAAAGGTGAGTGTCATCGCAGCAGGCTGGGATCCGGGTTCCGATAGTATTGTACGAACGCTGATGCAGAGCTTGGCTCCTAAAGGTCTCAGCTACACCAACTTCGGACCAGGTATGTCGATGGGGCACAGCGTGTGTGTACGTTCGAAAGAAGGTGTGAAGAATGCACTGTCGATGACGATTCCTTTGGGTGAGGGAATCCATCGCCGTATGGTCTATGTGGAGCTGGAAGATGGTGCCAAACTCGAAGATGTAACGGCTGCCATCAAGGCTGATCCCTATTTCGCCAATGATGAAACCCACGTCTTTGCTGTTCCTTCTGTCGATGAAGTAAAGGATATGGGACACGGTGTAAACCTTGTACGCAAAGGTGTGTCGGGCAAGACCCAGAACCAACGACTGGAATTCAATATGAGTATCAACAACCCAGCGCTGACAGCACAGGTGCTCGTCAATGTGGCTCGTGCCTCAATGCGCTTGCAACCAGGTTGTTATACGATGGTAGAGATTCCTGTAATCGATATGTTGCCAGGCGAGCGCGAAGAGCTGATACCGCATCTCGTATAATATTGTAATCCATCATAAAATCCCGCATTTCCTGATAATCAGTATTCGGTACAGGAAATGCGGGATTTTATTCAAATACTCCTGTATAGGCACATTTGACACTGTGATTCACCTAATCACTTTTTGAAGTAAAAGTTTGCCCTTTGGTTAATTTTGTCACTCAACAAATGAAATGCGAGCATTTCGATGCCAAAAATATGTAAAATAGTTGTGTAGTTTTCAAATTATCACTATATTTGCACCAATAACTTGAATTTAAAACTACTACTATAAGAAATGGACGATAAAACAAGAGTGATACAATCAGGCGAGGCGAAGCGTGATGCTTCGTCGATGCTGCTTGTGGGAACAACATTGCAGATGGGTAAATACCGCATTGATCGCTACCTATCGTCAGGCGGTTTTGGAAATACCTATGAGGCAACTAACCTGGAGTTTGATGAGAAGGTAGCCATCAAGGAGTTCTTTATGAAAGGCATCACCGAACGTGATGGCGATACCGACAGTATCAGTGTAAGTAATTTAGCCAGCAAGCCCATCTTCGATGAACAGTTGGACAAGTTCAAGAAGGAAGCACGACGCTTGCGAAAGCTGAAAAGTGACTATATCGTTCAAGTGCACGACCTGTTCGAAGAGAACGGTACGGCATACTATGTGATGGACTTCGTGAATGGAGAATCCTTGAAAGAGCGATTGGAAGCACTCGGCAGACCGCTGACAGAAGAAGAGGTGAAGAAATTCCTGCCGCAGATATTGAAAGCGCTGGAGGATGTGCACCGTCAGCGTATTTGGCACTTGGATATCAAACCTGCCAACATCATGGTGGATGTAGAAAACAATGCCAGACTGGTCGATTTCGGTGCCAGCAAGCAGATGAAGATAGAGGGTGGGGGAGCAACAACGAATACCGCACCCAGCTATACCGCCGGTTATGCGCCCAGTGAACAGATAGACGGACGAATGGACTTGGTGGGCAACTGGACTGATATCTATGGGTTAGGTGCTACCATCTACAGGCTTATGAGCGGCAACAAACCGCCGATGTTGTCTGACATCATCAGCGACAAAGAACGGGCTTTCAACTATCCTCAACAAGTATCTCCTGAGATGCAGGAACTGGTGGTGTGGATGATGCAGGTTGACCGTACGAAACGACCACAAAATGTCGGTGAAATCAAGGATTTTATCTCACAACGTGGCGGAATGGGTATGTATCCACCAGCATTTCCAAAAATCCTACAGCCAGAACAAGAGCCTGTAGTGGAGACTCCTACTCCTAAACCTGTAGTGGAGACACCTACCCCTGAACCTGCTGTGGAGGCATCTATACCTGAACCTGTAGCACAACCTCCTGTTCTTCCGCCGATGCCTCCGGCACCGCCAACTCCAGTACCTGTTGATGAATCGACAGCGTTGTCGGAAGCTCAACCGGAACCGGAGCCAGAACCAATTCCGGAACCAGTTCCTGAACCGGAGCCACAGCCGCAGCCAATTCCAGAACCGCAGCCGGAGCCGGAGCCAATTCCAGAACCGCAGCCGGAGCCAATTCTAGAACCGAAACCGCAGCCGGAGCCAATTCCAGAACCGAAACCGCAGCCGGAGCCAGTTCCAGAACCAGAACCGGAACCAGAGCCAGAACCGGAACCGGAGCCAATCAAGGAGGAACCCGAAACACCTCCTGTAGCTCCTCCAGTAGTTCCTCCAGTTGAACCTCCAATTGAACCCGTACAGCCTAAACCTAAGAAGGAAAAAGGCAAAAAAGGCAAGAAAGAGGAGGAGCAAGCAGCTACGGATGAAACTGCTGTGGCCGTTGGCAAGCAACCTGCAGCTGAACAGCCAGGATCCAAGCAACCTGTTGCAGAACAGCCTGTGGCTAAGCAATCTGTTGCGGAGCCTAAGAAGAGCAATAAAAAGATGATATTGTCCTTTGCTATCGGAGGCGTTGTATTAGGTTTAATCATCGGAGGCGTGTTCTTCTTCCTCAAGAAAGAAAACAAGTCTGATGCTCCCGCCAACGTGTCGAAGGCATCAGTGGAAACAGTCACCAACCAGCCTGCTTGGGGCTTGTATCAGAATGGCGAGCAACAAGATACCATTCGTTTCACTTATACAGGTCCGATGGCTGACGGCAAGCCCAACGGACAAGGAAAAGGTGTCTATGAGATGGGTGACTACGAAGGCAACTATGTGAACGGCATTCGTGAGGGACAAGGTAAGTTCACTTTCACCAGCGGCGATAGCAATGGTGACACCTTCGAAGGAAAGTTCAAGAACGATATGTTTGACAACGGCGATTACTACGATGCGAGTGAAAAGCAAATCTTCAAGGGCGACTTCAAAGACGGCAACTTCTATAATGGAGAGTGGCTCAACGAAGACGGTTCGCACTTCGCCAATGTGGTAAACGGACAAGAAAAATAATAAAGGAGAACGAATATGAATACAACGAAAAAATCAAGAAGGAATATGTTGTTGGCGCTGGCTATCCTCGCCGGCAGTATGACGGCAGGTGTGGCTCAGGCTCAGCATACCAGTACATCGCGCAACAAGGGAGAAACGACAACAACACCGGCGAAAAGTGGTAACACCTCTACGAAGAAGGGGAAAACTTCCACATCCTCTTCGTCGTCAGGTATCAGAACTTATACGGAGTCCTCGGTGAAGACAACCACCAAGACGACGACCTATTCCTTTAATGGTCATGGCCCGAATGATGCTCCTGCATTCGTGTTCTATGACAATCCGATGGGTCTGGTTACCGGCACCTCCAGGGAGACCACCTATAAGGAGGTACAGAAGTTCCTGAAGAAACAGTATCCGAAAATCAAGCGTGATGAGAAGAAGAACGATTACATCAAAATGTCTCCGTCACAAGGATACTATATGTCGTATTGCGGTATCGTGCCGGATTATATCCAGACAAACTTCGTAAACAAAAAGATTCACAGCTACTCCTATTACTATGTTTTTTCTAAGCAAGAGTACAAAGAGCATGACGTGAAGTCGTTTGTGAAAAAGATGCAATACGAGCTGGACGGTCGAGGTGTGAAGATGAAGGAGGTTGCACCTGATGGCCACAACAGCTATCGTGCCACTCATGAGGGTGACAAGAATGTGGCATTGACTTACGAAGACTTAGGACAATACTATGGTGTACAGTTGTGGGTATCGTATTGATACCTACAACTGTATGAATAGCTTTTTTAGAAACTCTTTACGAAGCGTTCCAGTAATTCCCTGTGGTGACCAGGCAGCACAACGTGGTGGTTGCCAATAGGATTCTTCATGAAATAAACAGTCTGTGTCTTGTCACTCAGCTGAATAACCTGCTGTGTACGACACAGGTCTGGTTCTGCCTGATTGCGAACGAGGGTTCCCTCTGCAATAAACCAACGATTCAGACGAGCAGAAACCTTGAAGATTGTAATATCCCCTTCTTTCATATAGCCTCTGATACCGATACCGATGCCTGACTCAAAGTGGGTGTCTAACTCATAACGCTCCACCATGTTAAGTGGAATGGTGCAGTGGGCAAACAGCATCTCGCCCGTCTCCGGGTCAATTTGGGCTGGGTTTGCCTGGAAACCAGAAACACCGATCAGCGAACGTGCAATCATCATCGTTATCAACGTAGGAATATCACCCTCACAGCCAGCAACGATCCCATCTTGATTGAGTTTGGCCAAAGCCAGACAGCCTGTGTTCTTCATGCTGGTTAGCAGGTCGAAGCAACGCAGGGTGAGTCCTTGCAATTGATAGTCTTCGACCAACTGTTTCAAACCGCGATAGATACGGTTGGCACCAGGCAATGCCTGTTGGATAACTGGATTGTCGCTATGCTCGGCAGGAGTCTCGTCTGTCAGCGCATCAATGCGTTTCATCAGTTCTGTCATCGGAATCGGGATGATTGATATCCCTGACAACATTCGTACTGTTTCGGCGTTTGTATGACTGGAGATCAGCCAATCGGATGGCTCTCCCACCATTCCTAAACGACAGCCTGCCAATTGTTTGCGGGCCTTGCCCACTTGCTCCAGTAATTTGATACGCTGACTGATATAGGCAGATGAACCATGAATGATTTCTCCTCTGACATGCTGCTGACGCAGGTAAGAGAGGATTTCCATAGAGGCAGCCAGTGAGTTACTCTTGCCGGAAGTGAGCAGGTAGATGGTTCGCTGCTTTTTCAAGAGGTCGAGCAACATAGGCTTGAAGATTCCCTCTGTGCCACCCGTACGTACATAGATAAGGTCGAGGGCATGGGTACCGTAGTCGGAGAAGTCGTCGTTTTTGAAGTCGTATTCAATAGACAGACTACCTAAAAACTCATTTGTTGCTGCTTGGATAGCTTGCTCATCGTGCAAAGCTGATGTCAAAGTATAGATGGCGATATTCATGGCGATAAATAATAAATGTAAAGATTAAGGTTTTAAAAAGTGCGCCTGACAGGAATCGAACCTGCACGTCGTAAGACACTAGATCCTAAGTCTAGCGCGTCTGCCAATTCCGCCACAGGCGCCTTTTTATTGTGTCGACACTTGGATTCGGACCAAGGACCCCCACCATGTCAAGGTGATACTCTAACCAACTGAGCTATGCCGACATTTCGTTTGCGGGTGCAAAGATACGATTAAGTGAGCGAAAAACAAAATAAATTCTTTTATTTTTTTCCGAACGAGAGTATCTTCGAGGCGTAGCCTCAAAGGTAGTGCAGCCTACCTTATTCAAAACCTACTTTCCTGACTGCATCAATGCCCTCGCATATTCGATGATGGTATCGCGACCATTAGCGAAATCTTCATCGGTGAGGCTCACCCAATGGTCTGGCGTGATCCCGAATTCAGTACATTGCTTGTTTCTGTCATACATAGGACAAGCTGAAAAGCGAACCGACCATCCGTTGGGCAGACTGCTGAAGAAAGGCATTCCTGCACCACCGCCCGTCTGGTCGCCAACGGTGGTTACATTCGGACAGCATTTCATGTATTTGACAAATTCATTGGCGGCGCTGAAGACAGAGCGGTTGGTTAGTACGACAACCTTCTTCTGCCACCGTATTCCCTTGCTGGGCTTCAACCGTTGCTCTTCCATACTGGAAAAGTCGTTGTGTCCTTTGCCCCTCTTGTGCTGTATATATCCCACAAGCCGTTCCTGATTGGTGAAACGCGCTGCCAACTGTTCGGCGTTCGTCAACTGTCCACCGCCATTATTGCGTACATCGATAATCAATCCGTTGCAAGGTGCCAGATAGCTCAATACATCATCGAGATTGCCCTCACCCATACCGTTGTTGAATGATCCGCAGTAGATGTAGCCGATGTTGTCGTCAAGGATGCGGTAGCTGAGTGCACTCGCAATGCGATAGTCGGTACCCATATAGCGGCGATAAAGGCTGTCTGAGAAATTCTGCGGAAAGTCTTCGTGCCACGACCAGTTGCGTGCGATGTCGAATGACGAATACAAGTTCACGTGGCCGTCGCGCAGTTCACTGAGCATATTGGCGAGCACCTCAAACTCCTGCGACTCCGTCATAGTGTTGTTGAACTGCTTGCGGTAGCGTTGATAGACTTCCTGCCAATCAACACCTAACGTTTGTTGCTTGTACTCAAAGAAACAATAGTGCTCATCCATGATTCGCCACAGTGCCTCGAAGTTTCCTTCGGGTGTATCAGCATATTCCTCCTCATCAACACAGGAGGTTAGAATGGGTAAAAGGCATAAGGGTAAAAGAGTAAAAAGATAAAAAAGACGGGATCGTTTCATTGGATGATGGTGTTAGAAGTCTCCCCTCAAGGGGGAGGTTGGAGGGGACTTTATAACATTTTCGTAATACCTATTATAAATAGGTGGGAGTACTGGTGCATTTTCAGGTTGTTGACTTTTGCCTGCTGATAGTCGCCAAAGTAACCTAC
>Ga0310691_10006557_pt1 | contig 12375 bp, 11 predicted proteins | sample 176DNAGHGlowgp2_FD_203887 | JGI IMG/M metagenome (GOLD analysis project Ga0310691, IMG submission 203887) | Sheep rumen microbial communities from Palmerston North, Manawatu-Wanganui, New Zealand - 1766 DNA GHGlow gp2 (v2) (version 2) | ecosystem: Host-associated > Mammals > Digestive system >... | reverse complement strand
GGTGGGGGATGGCGACACCGTGCCTTCCTCGATTCTGGTGCTCCGCATTCTCTCAAAAAACGGAAGGAAAAGCAAGGAAAAACGCCCGTCACATTTCGCTTGTGTTCCGGCGGCGTTCGTGGGAGAATACCGCCCCGTCATGCAGCGATACGCCCTCCAGCCCTTCGCGGTTCGGTTCGGAAAGAAGGCCTTCTTCTTTACGGGCCCGGGCGCCGTCGCTTCCTAGCAGGACTTCCGCAGGTTCGCGGAACTCCGCGAAACGAGACGGCGCCCGGGAACGAATCCGGGCGCCGTCTTCCGTTGCGGGAAGCGAGGGCGCGCCCGTCCGGCCCCCCCCCCACCGGCCTGTCTCCCCGTCCATCCAACCCCTTCAACCTCTTCCTCCCATGATCCTCGTTCTCAAGCAGGGCACCCCGCGCGACAAGGTCGACGCGCTGTGCGAAGCCCTCGAAACCAAGTACCGCATCCAGACCAACCCCATCTACGGCAGCGAGCAGACCGTCGTCGGCCTCGTCGGCGACACCTCGCGCGTGCCGGAGCACGACGTGGCGAACCTCGACGAGGTCGATCGCGTCGTCAAGGTGCAGGAGCCCTACAAGCGGGCGAACCGCAAGTTCCATCCCGACGACACCGTGGTGAAGGTCCGCGGCGTCGCGATCGGCGGGCCCCGCGTCGTGATGTGCGCCGGCCCGTGCTCGGTCGAGTCGCGCGAGCAGATTGTCGGCATCGCGGCGGCGGCGAAGAACGCCGGCGCGGCGATGCTGCGCGGCGGCGCGTTCAAGCCCCGGACCTCCCCCTACGCGTTCCAGGGGCTCAAGGCCGAGGGGCTGCACTACCTCAAGGAGGCCCGCGACGCGACGGGGCTCCCGGTCGTCACCGAGATCACGAACCCCTCGCAGATGGACCTCTTCGAGGAGTACGCCGACATGATCCAGGTCGGCGCGCGCAACATGCAGAACTTCGAGTTGCTGAAGGAGGTCGGCCGCTCGCGCCTGCCGGTGCTCCTCAAGCGCGGCTTCAGCAACTCGATCCAGGAGCTGCTGATGAGCGCCGAGTACATCCTCTCGGAGGGCAACCCCAACGTCGTGCTCTGCGAGCGCGGCATCCGGACGTTCGAGACGGCGACGCGCAACACGCTCGACCTCTCGGCGGTGCCGGTGCTCAAGGCGCGGACGCACCTGCCGGTGTTCGTCGACCCGTCGCACGCGAGCGGCGTCGCGGCCTATGTCGAGCCGCTCGCGCTCGCCGCGGTGGCGGTCGGCGCAGACGGGCTCGAGATCGAGGTGCACGACTGCCCGAAGAAGGCGCTCTCCGACGGTCCGCAGCAGCTCCTGCCGGAGCAGTTCGCCTCCCTCGTCGGCAAGGCCCGCGGCATCGCGAAGGCGATCGGCCGGGAGCTGTAGCGCGCCGGCCCGCCGGCGCCGCGCTAGGCGGAGCGGCGTCGCCGCGGGCCGCGGCGGCGCCGGACGAGCCCGAGCCGTCGGTGCAGCTCGTCGTCGAGCGCACGAAGGGTCGGGTGGGGCAGCGCGGCGAGGAGCGCCGCGGCCTCCCGTCGAGGCTTTGCGAGCGCCCCGCGGCGGGCGTAGGCGGTCTCCGGACGGCCCGGCGTGCGGATCGCGAGCAGCTCTTCCGCGGTGCCGGGCTCGTCGAGCCCGCACGCGAGACGGAAGCGTTCCGCGAGGCGTTTGTACGCCATCAGCGACTTGTAGTGCGGCAGGAGTTCGGGCGCGTTCTCCGCGAGCCAGCCGCGGATGCCGGGCGCGCGCCCGACGATGGTGCCGTCGGCGTTGCGCTGGTACGAGGCGTCGACCGCGGGCTCGAGGTCGGCGACGAGCGAGCCGAGCAGGATGCGCTCCGTGAGCGAGTCGCGGGAGCGTTCCCACGCGGCGACGAGCGCGTCGGGGGAGGGGGGCGGGAAGACGGAGGCCGTGCGACGGCGCCGCAGCGCGCGGCGGCGGCGGGCGTCCGCGGCGAGGGCGCGCGCCCGACCGCGGGCCTGGGCGCGGGAGAGCAGGTGGCCGAGGCCGAGCCCAAGGCCGGAGAGCGCAAGGAGACCGAGCGTGACGGGCCAACAGAGAACGGCGACTTCGAGGAGGCCGATGGAGAGCATTCCGTAATAGCGGTCTTCCGTTGCGGAGGAGAACAGACCGGAGGAGAACGTGTCCGGCTCGCGGTCGGCGCGCCAGCGGTAGCGGGAGGAGGGGGAACATCCGTAGGGCATAAGGGAAAGATAGCACAGACGTCGGGGAGAAAGCAAATACAAAAATAAATCTTGAAATGACAAATTAAAAATCGAAAGAACTTGGTTTTCAGGAACGGGATGCGGCTGCCGCGATCGCGGAAGCCAGTCGCGGAGAACAGCGCCCGCCAGTTTGGATGCTCTCCCTGCCCAGCGGGCTCAGGGCGTGGCGCGGCGGGCTTAGGGCGTGGCGCGGCGGGCTTAGGGTGCGGCGCGGCGGGCTCAGGGCGTGGCGCGGCGGGCTCAGGGCGCGGCGCGGCGGGCTTAGGGTGCGGCGCGGCGGGCTTAGGGTGCGGCGCGGCGGGCGAGGAGGGCGTCGAGGAACGCGGCCCCCGTGGCGGGATCGCGGATCTCGCCCGCGAGCTGCGCCTCGTAGCAGGCGTCGAGGATCGGCCCGTAGTCCGGGCCGGGCGGGAGCTTGCGCGCGACGAGGTCGCGGCCGCGGACGATCGGCGGCGGCGGTGCGCGGTCGACCGCGAGCGCGGCGCAGCGCGCCCGGTACGCGGCTACGATCTCCAGCGAGCGGTGCGCGGCGGGGTCGGAGCCCGCCGCCGCGGTGGCGCGGACGTCGCATTCGACGACGTCCGCCAGCAGGTCCGGGCGCCCGACCTGGACGGCGAGGCGGCGGAAGGCGCGGTCGCCCGCGCCGGAGAGGACGAGCGCGACGGGACGCATGTGGGCGACGACGAGGCGCTCCACGAGGTCGGCGAACTTCGGGCGGTTCCAGAGGCGCAGGACGAAGGCGCGTGCGGGTGCGGCGCCGAGGTTCTCGTGGTCGTAGGCGTGCCAGCGGCCGTCCTCTCCCCGCGCGGTCGCCGCGGGCTTGCCCAGGTCATGGCAGAGCGCCGCGACGGCGACGGCGAGGAGGTCCTCGCGGTCGGGGGCGGGGTCGCGCGGCGCGGCGGCGCGGAGGGCGGCCGCGGCGTCGAGGGCGAGCAGCGTGTGCGTCCAGACGTCGCCCTCCGGATGGAAGACGGGGTCCTGCGGGCAGCCGGGCAGGGCGGCGAGCTCGGGATAGAAGCGCAACCAGCCGCAGTCGCGGAGGAACCGGAGGCCGCGGGAGGGCGCGACCCCCTGGAGCAGGAGCTTCTCCCACTCGCCCGCGAGGCGCTCGCGGGGGAGGGCGTCCTGCGTCATCGTCGCGCAGATCGCCACGAGCTCCGGCGTGGGCGAGAGGAACGGGAATCGGGCGAGGAACTGCATGCCGCGGAGAACGCGCAGCGGGTCCTCCGCGAAGTGCGCCGAGACATGACGCAGGACGCCGTCGCGCAGGTCGGGGATGCCGCCGTGGGGGTCGAGCGGCTCGAGCGTGAGGGGGTCGGCCATCACGGCGTTGACGGTGAAGTCGCGGCGCGCGGCGGCCTCGGCGGGGGAAAGCTCCGGATCGGCCGCGATCGCGAAGTCCCGGTGGCCTTCGCCGAGCCGGTTCTCGCGGCGTGGAAGGGCGATGTCGATATCGTGGTGGCGGAGCTTGACGACGCCGAACGACGCGCCGACCTTGTCCAGCGGCCAGCGCTCCGCGAGCGCGGCCTCGAGGCGGCCGGGGGCGACGCCGTAGACCTCGAGGTCGAAGTCGTGGCAGGGGCGCCGCAGTAGCGCGTCGCGGACGCATCCGCCAACGAGCCACGCGCGGCCGCCGAGGCGGCGGACGAGCCCCGCGACCTCGCGGACGAGCGCGAGGTCGGGCACGTCGTCGCGCCGCAGCGCGGAAAGCCGGAGGTCGATGTCGTTCATGGCAAAGGGGAGGGAGAATGGCACATTTCCCCCGTGCCGTCAACCCTTTCGCACGAAAAGGCTGGCGGATCGGGGCGTCTTCGGCTAGAATGGGCGGCGAAAACCCGCGCGAACCCGCCATGCCCGATTCCACCGCAGACCGCAGCCTCGCGATCGTCATCCCCGCCTACGACGAGGAGGCGACGGTCGGCGACGTCGTGCGCGAATGCCTCGCGGCGTTCCCCGGCGCGGCGGTCGTCGTCGTCTCGGACGGTTCGGCGGACGCCACCGCGGCGCGCGCCCGGGAGGCCGGGGCGAAGGTGCTGGAGCTGCCGTGCAACCTCGGCCTCGGACCCGCCGTCCAGGCCGGGCTGCAGTGGGCGCGCGACGGCGGCTACGCGCGCGTCGCGCGGCTCGACGCGGACGGCCAGCACGTGCCGTCGGAGATCCGGCGGATCCTCGCCCGCATGGACGAGACGGGCGCGGACTTCGTGACGGGCTCCCGCTTCCTGCCGGAGTCGGAGTTCGCGGAGGGCTCGACCGCCGCGCGCCGCGCCGGCAACCGGGTGCTCGCGCGATTTCTTTCCATCATCTGCCAGGCGCCGGTCACCGACCCCACGTCGGGCATGTGGTGCGCGGACGCGCAGCTCGTCCGCTACTTCGCGCACCGCTACCCGGCCGAGTACCCCGAGCCCGAGGCGATGGCGCTGCTGCGCCGCCAGGGGTACTCGATGGCGGAGGCGCCGGTGCGCGTGCTGCCGCGCCGCGCGGGGCGGTCGCACCTGCGGCCGCTGGGCCTGCCGTACTTCGCGATGCGCGTCGGGCTGGCGCTGCTCGCCGACCGCGTGCGGCCCGTCGACCGCCGCTTCGCCAAGGGCTCCGGGCGCTAGGGGGCCGCCATGCCGGAACGAGACCCCGCCGCACCCGTACCGCCGCGCCCCTCCTGCGTGCTCGTCGTCCACAACCGCTACCGCATCCGCGGCGGCGAGGACAGCGTCTTCGAGGCGGAATGCCGCCTGCTCGAGGAGGCCGGCGTCCGCGTCATCCGGTACGAGAAGAGCAACGACGACATCCCCGACCGGGGCGGCCGCCTCGGCCTGGCGCTGCGCACGGTCTGGAACCCCGCCACGGTCCGCGAGGTGAGGGCGCTCATTCGGCTCGAGAAGCCGGACGTCGTGCATTGCCACAACACGTTCCCGCTGATTTCTCCTTCGATCTATTATGCCGCCGCGCGCGAGGGGGTCCCGGTGGTGCAGACGCTCCACAACTACCGCCTCGCCTGCCTCGACGGCTATCTCTTCCGCGACGGCCGCGTCTGCGAGCGCTGCCTCGGCCGCGCGCCCCTCCCCGGCGTCTGCCGCCGCTGCTACCGCGGGTCCCTCTCCGCGTCCGCGACCCTGGCCGCGATGCTCCTCTTCCATCGCCTTCTCGGCACCTGGCGCCGCAAGGTGACGCGCTACATCGCCCTCACGGCCTTCGCAAAGGAGAAGTTCGTGCAGGCGGGCCTGCCGGCTTGCAAGATATCCGTGAAGCCCAACGCCTTCGTCGCCAACGACGAAGGCGTTGGGCTTCGGGCTACCGTTGAAAGGTCCGGCGCCTCGGCGCCGGGCCGACAGCAACGCGTTGTCTATGTCGGCCGGCTCTCTTCCGAGAAGGGCGTCGACGTCCTTCTCCGCGCGTGGGCGCTGCTGCAAAAGGAGGGTGGGGCCGACCAAAACGCGCGTCCGTCCCAAGCGCCGGGCGGGCCGGGCGCGACGGAGCCGCCCCCCGGTTCCGCCCCAACTTGCAAGATCATCGGCGACGGCCCCGAACGCGCCGCGCTCGAGGGCCTCGCCGCCGAGCTCGGCATCGCGTCTTCCGTCCGCTTCCTCGGCGCCCTTCCGCGCGAGGCGGCCCTTCGTGAACTCGCCGCCTCGGATCTGCTTGTGTTCCCCTCGCTGTGGTACGAGCAGTTCGCCATTACGCCGCTGGAGGCGATGGCACTTGGGGTTCCGGTCCTTGTTTCCGACGTCGCTCGCTCCGGGACGGTCATCGAGAACGGCGTCACGGGCCGGTTCTTCCCCTCCGGCGATTCCGCCGCCCTCGCTTCCGCCCTGCGCGATCTTCTCTCCGACCCCGCCGCGCTCCGGCGCATGGGCGACGCCGCCCGTGCCGCCTTCGAGGCCTCCGACTGCCGCCCGGACCGCAACCTTGCGCGGCTGCTCTCGGTCTACGCGTCGGCGCGCGGTGACGGAATACGCAAAGTCAAGTAACTTTATCTTGCGTAATCTCCTGCGACATGCTAGAATCCATCGCCGCAAAAGGACGAAACCCATGAAAAACCCCTTTTTGTTCGGGCCGCCTGTTTCGGGCGACCAGTTCTATGACCGCGAGGAGCTCGGCCGCGAGCTGTTCCGCGCGGTCGAGAACGGGACGAACGTGCTGCTGTACGGGCCGAGGCGCTACGGCAAGTCGTCGCTTGTCACCCGCGTCGCGGAGAAGCTCCGGGCGGACGGACATCCGTGCATCTTCTTCGACATGATGAAGGTGAACTCGATGGAGCATTTTCTTCAGGCGTATGCATCCGCCGCCTTGTCCCTGCAGGGCCGAGCCACGAAGAGCCTGTCCGCGCTCGCCCGCTTCCTCAAGGGGCTCCGGCCGAAACTGACGATCGGAGAGACGGGGGAGCCTTCGCTCGAAATGGACTTTTCCGGCGGACCGCCGACGACGAAGACGCTGGAGGACGTCCTCGCCCTTCCCGAATCGATCCGGACCGGCAGGAAGAACGTCATCGTCGTGTTCGACGAATTCCAGGAAATCGAGCGGCTGTCGTCCGATCTGCCGGCCGAGCGGATCTTCCGCAGCGTCATTCAGCGCCAGAAGCACGTGAACTACGTCTATCTCGGAAGCCGGACGCATCTCCTCAAGCGGATGTTCACGGACGCGGCCCGGCCGTTCTACCAATCGGCCCTCGTGCTCGAAATGGAGAAGCCGCCGCGGGACGAAAGCGTCGCGTTCCTCCGCGACCGGTTCCGCCACGGCGGCATCCAGGCGGACGCCGCCGCGCTGGAGGCGATCGTCGACGCGTCCGAAAACGTTCCCTACTACCTCCAGGCCCTCGCCTACGAGGCGTTCGAGCAGGCGGATGCCGACGGACGAAAGACGCTTTCGGCCGCCGACGTTCCGCCTGCGCTCGCGCGATGCATCCGCCGGATGCGCGATTCCTTCGAGACGGTGGTCGAAAACCTGTCCGACAATCAGCGGACGGTCCTTTCGGCCCTGGCCCGCGAACCGGCGGCCTCCTTCGACACGGCCTACCGGACGCGTCACCGCCTGCCAGTCTACACCAGCATCTCCAGCGCGCTCAAGGTCCTTGTCTCTAAGGGGCTTGTTGAATCGTCCCGCCGGACGCATCGCCTGGCCGATCCGTTCCTCGCCGTCTGGCTTCGCGAGCCCGTCTGCATCGCGGAATAGGAGCGCAATGCGAACCGAAGAAACGATTGCTTCCGGTTCCGTCCTCTGCTAGAATGAAAGGCGATGACCACTGCACTTAACTGGAGAACGTTTACATGAACATTTAACTGGAGAACGTTTACATGAACATTTACGGAACGAAGACCCGAACGGTTGTTTTCGATATAGATGGCGTTGTGGCGTGTGCACCTGCAAGGGAGGGCAGGGATCGGGAAGCGCAAGTCGTCAACAATGTCACGTCCCGGTTCGGCGAGGAATTTGTCAAGGCTCATTCGATAGAAATCCAAGGATATCTTCATTTGCTGTATCCCGGAATCGTCGAATTCATGCGTTGGCTGTTCCGACGCGATGTCAAGATTCATTTCTACAGCACGGGTGCGAGGATCCGCAACGAAGAACTTGTCCCGAAGATTGTCGGGATGGCACTTGATGGCGAGACAGGTCGTTCAGCAAGTGACGCGCTAAAGGATATCCGCATTGTCTCACGTGAAGACATTGCGGAGCAGAAACGGCGCAACGAATGGATTGGCATTCCCGAGTCGACCGTGTATGGTGGCAACTACCACAAGATGCTTTGCCCAGGGATTGTCGATTTCCGGGGTCTTCCGAACACCCTTTTGATTGATGACGATGCGTCATACATGGCGTTTGGCGAAGAGTACAATTTCGTAGGAGGGAAATACTACGAATTCTTTTTCGAGGGGAATGCGGACAGGAATTCTCCCTGCACGGACAGCCAGTTCATAGAATTGTGCAGGGTGTTCATGTTTGCGGGCGTTGTCCGCAAGATTTTTGACATCGTTGACGAAACACCTTCGCTGTCCGTCGTCGATGCGTCGGAAATTGTCCAATACGGCCGTGGGCCGGAACGGTACTATCCCGAAGACCATACGTATTTTGCCAACATCTACAATGACTTTTCGTTCTACGAAACGGGATTGGAGACTCTTAAGACCGTGAATCCATGCATTGAGTTTCCTCTGCCTGTTCCAGACTCGTTCCGGAATAAACCGGACCATCCGGCTCGCCGAGCTTCCGATGCGGAGAGGTTTGAGTTGCGCCGTCGCCTGGACGAGGATGTTGCCGAATTTGTGAAACGAGCTGCCTGTCTCCGCATGACGGATCAACCTTGACCTGCCCTCCGAAAGGAATCTTCCCATGAACCACCAACCATCAACCCCGGCCTCCGGCGGCGCGGCTTTGGCCGCGCCGCCGGAGGCCCCCCGTTCCATGAACACCTCCCTCTCCTCCACCGTCAAGACCGCCGACTGGAAGGCGGAAAAGCACGTCCCTGTCATCGCCGCCCCCGCGTCCGCGAAGGCGGGCGTCCCCTTCGACGTCGAGATCGACGTCGGCAAGGAGATCCCGCACCCGAACACGGCGCAGCATCACATCGTCTGGATCGCGCTGCACTTCGTTCCCGACGGCGCCAGCACCTCGATCGAGCTCGGCCGCGTGGACTTTTCCGCCCACGGCGCGTCGATGTCCGACGCGCCCGGCCCGGCCGCCACCGCGCCCTCGGCCCGCTTCCGCGTGTCCCTCGCCGTCCCCGGCACCCTCCACGCCACGGCCTACTGCAACCTCCACGGCCTGTGGACGAGCGCCGCGCCGATCGCGGTGGCGTAGGCAAGCCCCGTCCGGTTATGACCGCGATTGCTGCGCAACGCCAAATTACCTAATTGAATCACGCCAAATTGCCTAGCGGAGTTGCGCCAAATTACCTAACGATAATTCGCCAAATTGCCGAATGGCTTGACAAATCCTAGGAAATGCGCAAGTATCTGCCAACATGAAAGCGGAACCCTACAGAAAACGCGTTGCGGACGTTCTCCTCGCGGAGAAGTTGTCCTACATGGGCGCCGTTCTCGTCCGTCCGTGAAATTCTCGGTTGTCACCCCGAACTACAATTACGGGCGCTTTCTGAAGAAGGCGCTCGAGAGCGTGCTCGCGCAGGCGGACGCTCCGGGGGCGCCGGAGATCGAGCACATCGTCATGGACGGCGGCTCCACCGACGACTCTGTCCAGATCCTGAAGGATTGGGCCGCCTTCGCGGCGGCGCAGCCGGCCGCGAAGGCCGGCCGCTATTCCTTCGCCTACGTCTCCGAGCCCGACAAGGGCCAGACCGACGCGATCAACAAGGGTCTCCGCCGCGCGACGGGCGACGTCGTCGCCTGGCTCAACGCGGACGAGTGGTACGAGCCGGGCGCACTATCGAAGATGGCTTCAGCGTTCGAAAGGCGCCCGAAGGCCGATCTCATCTACGGCGAGGTCCGGTTCGTCCGTCCGGATGGCTCCACGATCCGCGTGAAGCGCGACCATCGGTTTTCTGGATTTGTCCTGCTGTGGTACGGCTGCTACATTTCCTCGGCTGCCACGTTCTGGCGCCGCCGTGTTCTTGACGCCGGCGACTATCTGGACGCTTCCTACAAGGTGACGATGGACTTTGAATATTGGGTGCGCCTCTGGCGGCACGGCTATCGCTTTTCGTTCCTTCCGGCGACTCTCGCCTCCTTCACCTGGCACGACGGCAATGTCAGCGAGGTCTTTGCCGCTCGCCGCCGCGAGGAGCGCAACAAGGTGCAGGATCTTTATGCTCCGACAATCCTACGCACGGGAAACGGCAAGGCGCGATTCGCAGGAATCTTGCGGATCCTCGCGAGGCAGATTCATCGGGCATTCGTTGTGGAACGGCTTATCCGAAATGACCTTTAGCATTTGACAATGACCAGTTGACAAAGCTGTTCCAGGTCATCACACCAGTGCGGCCAGAGAAATCCCTGCGGAAGAACCGGACGCGCTGCTTGGATTGCATCAAGCATGGCTTGTGAAAATGCCGAAAGGTCGCTTGCGTCACGGGGAATCGGAACAGGACGCATTCCGCTGCGGTGAGCGATGATGCCCGGCCCGCCGTGATCCCAGCACACGACGGGCGTTCCGAGCGCCACGGCTTCCAGGCAGGCTTGTCCGAACGATTCATGGAGGGCGGGGTGGACGAGAGCTGTCGAGCGGGCAATCCGCTTGTACACGTCTTCCAAACGCGGCAGCCGTCCGAGAAATGATACGCTGTCGGCAAGGTCGAGCCGGTCGACGAGACTCTTGAGCCGTCGTTCTTCGGGACCTTGTCCGATGATTTCCAGCTTGGCGTCGGGATGTTTTTGGAGGACGGCGGGGAAGGCCCGGATTGCAAGGTCGACCGCCTTCCAGTGCTCCAGACGACAAGCGGTCGTGAAAAGAGGCGTCGGTGATTTTTGTGCCGATTCCGCGATGGCCCGCATCTTTTCGGCATCGTCGGGAGAAATGGCAGATTGTGGTTGAACCGCAACGGGGCAACGAACCAGTTTGCGGAGTTTCTTCGCGTTCGCTTCCGTGGCCGCTATGGCGAGCGACGTTCGGCGGAACGCACAGTGAAAGAATCTCGTCGAAACGGATTCCGCGATACTCTTCTTCCATTCTGCAAAGCGTCCGCGGAAGGAATAGGATTTCCGGAAGACGTGCGGCGTTTCGTCGCCGCCGCCGACGGGGCCGAAGACGAGCGGCGGACCGAACGACCCCAGAAAACTCGGAATCCAGTATTTCCCGAACGTGACGTGGTGGACGAGATCGAAATCGTCTGGACGAAGCGTTCTTCGGACGTGACGCGCAACGCCCATCTGCCAAAGAAGATAGAAGAGCTGGACGCCGCGGCCGCCCCGTTTCCAAAAGGTCAGCCACTTGGGCGGATCGTACCAAACCCACGACACGTTCTTCGTCCAGTTTTCCCCGCTTCGCTCGATGGCGGAACGGTTGTTGGCGCGCGTGACGACGGTCAGCGAATGCCGTTTGCACATTTCCTCGGCGAAATGCCACCCGACGCCGGGCTCGGATCCCCTGCCGGGTTCGCAGGCATAGGCCGAAACGAGGATTCTCATCGGTGGTTTTCCTCCCGCCCGGCGATCATGTGCTCCCTTGCGGCCCGGACCATGTGCTCGGCGAATCTTTCCGGCGTCTCCGGACCACCTGGAGCGGGGATGCGAATGAACGAGCCCGAGATGGAGGCCGCAGAATCGGTCTTCTGCACGGAAACGAGCCTCGCGATCACGCCATTTCGTGCCAGAAATTTGCGACGGCTCCATCCGTGCAAGGGCCTGTGGCCGTGTTCAAACCGGCATTCGGAGAGGTTTCCCCATTTTGCCAGCCGGGGAGCGGCCAGACGAAGGGCCGTTTCGGCATGGTTTCCGATTGCAGGATCGAACGCGAAGGAAAAGACGAAGCCCGGCGGAGACGCCAGTCGCCGCACAGTGCGTGTCACATAACGGAACGCGCCGGCGACGAAGCGACCGGAATGCCGAAGAACCGCCTGTCGAAGCAAGTGCCGGCGGACGGGACCCTGCAATGCTTCCACGGACGCCCAGTTTCCTTCGTCGGCTGCCGCGACCATGCGGCGGCCGAGCGACGGACCGAGTCGGGCGAACGCAGCGTTCAGGCCGTCTGTCGAACAGGCCGGGCGGAGTTCGTTCCATTGCGCCCGGTGCTTTTCTCGGACGGTCCCCTGGTAGATCAGGCGCGTGGCGATGTTGAGAAACAGTTCGTCTTCGGGAGCGGGAACGAAAACCGTTCCGTTCCATCGTCTCCGGGACAGAATGGCGACCTCGTCCGCGAACGGAACGCAGTGCCATTCGATTCGTTCGTTCAGGTCGACGTGCAGGATTTCGTCGGCATCCGGATGGAAGAAGAACAGGGATGTGCATCCGAACAGAACCGCGCGGAGAAAATGCCAGCCGAACCGCGGAGCGGTTTCCTTCGCCGACTCGATCCAGTCTGCCGTGCTTCCCCGTTCGATCAGAAGATCGACGTCGTTTCCGATGTCGTCCGGCAACCGTTCGTAGTTGCGCAGATAGACGGAACGGCAGCCTTGACGTTCCCGTTCCCGAAGCCAGGCAACGATGAAATCTCCTGCGCGCAGGTGCGTCTGACGGGATTCGTCATCCATG
>Ga0310691_10006555_pt1 | contig 12377 bp, 4 predicted proteins | sample 176DNAGHGlowgp2_FD_203887 | JGI IMG/M metagenome (GOLD analysis project Ga0310691, IMG submission 203887) | Sheep rumen microbial communities from Palmerston North, Manawatu-Wanganui, New Zealand - 1766 DNA GHGlow gp2 (v2) (version 2) | ecosystem: Host-associated > Mammals > Digestive system >... | reverse complement strand
TTACAAGAAGCAGGGTAATCTCCTCTATAGCACTGAGAACGTTTCCGCATGGATTGTGCCCGAAGGTTATAATAATCCTGGACTTACTGTCGGTTGGGGTGCCCAGCGCGGTAACGATGAGATTCCTGAGGATGTAATGTTCCAGACTTGGGGCGCCAGCTATCGTGTGCAGCAGACCATTGAAGACCTGCCCGCTGGTATCTACACCATTCACTATGGCTTCGGTGAGCGTAACACCGAGCAAGATTTGACCGATTCGTATGTATTCGCCAATACTTCAGATACTCCTGAGGGTGAGGTAGGCTTCCGTACCGACGCTGTTGTAATAGGTCAGACATTCCCCTTCGCTAATGGTGCTGGCGATGCCGTCATTGAGAATGTGCCTGTACTGGATGGCTTCCTGACCATCGGTGTCAATGCTGGTCCTACGTCTCACACGTTCTTCAACGATGTCCATCTATTTATCGCTGGTGCTGCTAATGGCTTCGACTACAGCAAGGGCTACGAGGATGTGCTCTCGGGCATCGACCAGGCAGCCACCGAGGCTAAGGTTCGCGCCATTGAGGTGTACGACCTCAACGGTCGCCGTCTCTACAATGCCCAGAAGGGTATCAACATCGTGCGCAAGCAGATGAGCGACGGAACTATCCGCACCGAAAAAGTCGTGGTGAAGTGAGCGAAGTGAGAGTTCGCTCCCACTTCCGAGCGAGAGCAACTATAACTTAATCCTATTATTGGCGGGCAAACGTGCAAAACAGCATGTTTGCCCGCTTTTCTAATATATTTGGAACAAAAAGAGAAACAGTAGTGCCACATTCTTTGTACCTTTGCATCATAATTCCATAAATATAAATATGAGACGATTACTGTTTTTACCCTTTGTGATGATGGCGTGGGCCATCGGGACATGGGCGCAGCTTAGCAAGCCGCTGCCCACACTTCATGTGGAGGGCCGCTGGCTTGCCGATCAGCATGGCAACCGCGTGGTGCTCCACGGCGTGATGGACACGCCCAACATGTATTTCAACGGCTGGCGATGGGGTAGTCCCTGGGACGGCACCAACACCAACTACAATGCCACTGGAGCCACACGCTGCCTGGCCTATTTCGAGAAAATCATGAGCGGTCTGGAGAAGGCCCACTGTGACGTTTTCCGCCTCCACCTCGATCCCGCCTGGACCAACGACCCCAGCAGCAGCTACACCTACCCCGGCTCAAAGGGGCAGGCGGCCGACGCTTCTGGCGAGGCAGACATCAAGAAGTTCAACCCCACGCGGCTGAAGACCTTCCTGAAGTCGCTCTACTGGCCCCTGGCGCAGAAAGCCATGAACCACGGCATGTATGTCGTGGTAAGGCCGCCGGGAGTCTGCCCAGGCAACTTGAAGGTGGGCGACTACTACAACCAGTACCTCATGGAGGTGTGGGACATTTTTTCGAGCAATGACTCCGTCAAGAAATATGCTGGCCAGATTAGCATTGAGCTGGCCAACGAGCCTGTCAGCCTGAAGAACAAGGAGGGGCAGGACGACCCGCATGCCCTTCACGACTTCTTCCAGCCCATCGTCGACAAAATCCGGGCCAACGGCTTCACCGGCATTGTATGGGCTCCGGGCACGGGGTGGCAGGCTAACTACAAGAGCTATGTGGCCCATCCCATTGAGGGTGCCAACATCGGCTATGCCGTGCATGACTACTGCGGCTGGTACGGCTGCAGCGACGACACCCCCGACCCGCAGCAGAAGATTCGCCACTTCAGGCAGGATGTGCCCGTGGTGGACTTCGCTCCCGTCATCATCACTGAGGTGGACTGGAGCCCCAAGAAGCCCGGCACCGGCCATTACAATGAGCATGGCGACTATGTGGAGTCGAACTACGGCACATGGGCCACGGGCAGTACCTCGAAATGGGGCAAGGCGTATAAAGCCATGCTCGACCACTTCGGCAACATCTCCATGACACTGTCGGGCACCAGCTGCCTCATCGACGTAGACACCCTCCTGGCCAAGAATAAGGTGGTGCCTGCCTTCGGAGGCTTGGAGGAAGCCTGCGGCAAGGCATGCATGGACTGGTATGGCGACTACTACCTGGTGGACTATCCCCATCCTGACGGCGAGGAGCAGAGCGAAGCATCGCTCACCGCCACGTCGCTCGCAACGGCCTTCGGCTCTCAGGCCGAGGTGATGGTGGGCAGTGGTGCTGCCCTCCAGCTCACTGCCACCTTCCAGGACGGGCGGCAACGCGACGTCAGCAACATGGCCACGTACGAGAACAGTGCTCCTGGCGTGGTGCTGTTGGCCAATGGTCTGCTGCGCGGACAGCAAGAGGGCACGGCGCAGGTCACCGCTACCTACGTCGATCCCCTTGGCCATGAGCTGCAAGCGCAGTTCAGCGTCCGCTCCACCTATTTCCCCTTCGCCGCCGACTATATCAGCACATCGCTCTTTGCCAACGGCACCTACACCGAGAGCACCCACACCTTCCGGCCCGGACAGTGGGGGCAGATGGGGTGGGAATACCCCGCCGGCGTGGATATGTCGGACTACAAATACTTGGTCATCAAACTCAAACAGGCGCAGAACTGCGATGCTCACTTGAACATTTTTACGCAGAACAGCATCTGGAGCGACGGCTTTGAGTCGCCCGCCTTCGGCTCGAAGAAGCAGATTGTCATCAACCTTCAGGCGGCGAAGACCAAGAACGGTGCGAAGCTGAACACGAAGGACATACGTATCGTGGCCTTCTGGGGCAACGGCGGCGGTACCATCGTGGTAGACGACATCTACCTGACCAACAACAGCGACTACTCGCCCACGGCTATCGAAACGGCTTCGGCCTCAGCCTTGGCCGACCACTGGTACGACTTGCAGGGTCGCCGCTTGCCTGGCCGTCCTGTCAAGGGTGGGCTCTACCTGAAGAACGGACGCAAAGTATTCATCAAATAACAACCATTTCCTCTGATCATGAAAAAACTATTTGCCTCCCTGCTGTTGCTCACCACAGCTTTTGTGGCGAGAGGACAGGCCATTGAGAACCCTATGCTCTGGGCCGACTGCCCTGACCCTGATGTCATCCGCGTAGGCGATACCTTCTACCTTGTCAGCACGACCATGCACCTCATGCCTGGTGGCCCCGTCATGGCCTCTAAGGACCTGAAGAACTGGCAGACGGTGGGCTATATCTTTGACAAGCTGACCGACTCGCCAAAGTACGACCTGCAGGAGGGCACCGTCTATGGCCGAGGCCAGTGGGCCACGTCGCTGAAGTACCACGACGGGCGTTTTTATGCCCTGCTGGCCCCCAACGAGCGCGGTGACATGGGCGATACCTATATCTTTACTGCCGAGAAAGCCGAAGGCCCATGGACCATTCATTCGCGACTGCGCCACTTCCACGATGCCACCCTGTTCTTCGACGACGACGGCACCCCCTACGTCTTCTACGGCACCGGCGAGATGTGCCAGCTGACGCGCGACCTGAAGGGCGTCGTAGAGGGCAGCAACCGCCAGTACTTCGAGCGGGAAGCCGACGAGCGCGGACTGTTGGAGGGTACCCGCGTCATCAAGCACAACGGCACCTATTACGCCCTGCTCATCAGCCATGTCTATGCCCCCGGGCGGCATCGCCGCGAGGTGTGCTACCGCACGAAAGACCTCAACGGCAAGTGGGAGAAGAACGTGATCCTCGAGAGCGACTTCGGGGGCTTCTCCTATCTGGCCCAAGGCACCATTGTCGACACCGAGGAGGGCGACTGGTATGGCATTATGTTCCAAGACCGTGGTGGGGTAGGGCGCGTGCTCACGCTCTCGCCCGTGCGCTGGATCGACGGTTGGCCACAGTTGGGCGACGAGCAGGGCAAGGTGCCCGCGACGATGCGCCCCTACCGCAGCGGCCAGCCCCAGACCGCCATCGTCTGTAGCGACGATTTCTCCGCCTCGCAGCTGGGACTCCACTGGCAGTGGAACCACAACCCCGTCGATGCCGCCTGGAGCCTCGACGACCGTCCCGGCTACCTCCGCCTGAAGACCTCGCGCGTCGTGCAAAACCTCTACTTAGCCCCCAATACGCTGACGCAGCGCATGGAGGGACCGCAGTGTGAGGGGGCAGTGAGCCTCGATGTCAGCCACATGAAAGACGGCGACTGCTGCGGCCTGGCTGCCTTCAATGGCGACAGCGGCGTGCTCACCATTAAAAAGCAAGGCAAGAAGTTGGTCCTGGAGATGAGCGAACAGAAGGTGAAGCTCACCGACCGTGAGAAAGCCGTCAGCGAGGTGACGGAGCAGCTGAAGGAGGCTGTAGAGCTGCCGGCGAAGACCAAGACCGTCTGGCTGCGCCTCGCCGGTGACTTCAATCCTGGGAAAGATATTGCCACCTTCAGCTACAGCCTCGACGGCAACGACTGGCTGCCCATCGGCAGTCGTGCGTACAAGATGATTTTCGACTACCGGCGCTTCTTCATGGGCACGAAGTTCGGCATCTTCAACTACGCCACAAAGAAAGCTGGGGGATATGTCGATGTAGACCGCTTCGACTACCAGCGTCTGCATGGTGCCGAAGAATGACACACAGAGAAGTGGGGCTGGCTGCGTACATACGGCCAACCCCACGCTTTGCTGAACATATACCATAATAAATGAAACAAATGGAAAAGCGTTTTCGGGGGAAAATGACTAATTTTGCGGACAAAAAGAAGAAAGCATTATAAATACCCGCAAAACAATGAAACTGAAAACGCTGATTCTTGCGTCACTTTTTTTCGTAAACCCCTTCCTTAGGCTGACGGCCCAGACAGTGCGCCTCGATGCCAGCGTGCAGCACCAGCGCATAAGTGGCTTCGGTGCCTTTGTCTGCTCACCCCAGTTCGGCTATAACCACATGTCAACGTCCGAGATTAAGAAGGTCTGGGGCGAGGGCAGCACCGTGGGCTGCAACATCATGCGCCTCTACATACCCATCGGACGAAACAGCTGGAGCCAGTCGCTAAAGACGGCACAGACTGCCAAGCAGATGGGCCTCATGGTCTTCGCATCGCCGTGGGGGCAGCCCGCAGAGTGGAAGACCAATGGCACCAGCAATGCCAAGAACAGTGACGGCACCACCGGTAAGCTGAAGCGCGAGAACTGGGCTGACTATGCACAATATCTGGAGGACTACGTGCAGTATCTGCGTAGCAATGGCGTGGAACTCGATGCCATCTCCATCCAAAACGAGCCCGATTGGCCGGCGGAGTATGCCGGATGCCTCTGGTCGGCTCAGGAGATAGCAGAGTTCGTGAAAACCTATGGCTCAACCATCAGCTGCAAGGTGATGGCTCCTGAGACACTCGCCGTCAGCGACAGCTATGTCAACGCGCTGAACAAAGACGATGTGTTGCCCCATTTCGACATTTATGGCGGCCACCAGTACGGAGGCATACAGTCGGCCTACAAGAAGCTGGCCGACAAAGGCAAGGAACTATGGATGACGGAGTACCTGATAAACTGGAATGAGGTGGAGAACAACACACGCAGCTTCAGCTACGAGAAGGACGTGTTCAACTTCTTCCGTGCCATCAACACGTGTATGCTCGGCGACTTCAACGCCTGGATTCATTATGCTGCCAAGCGCTACTACGGCCCGTTAGGCGACGGGCAGCGCGGCACTACCAACGGCGTGGTGACCAAGCGAGGCTATGTCATGGCCCACTTCGCACGCTTCGTCACCGGCATGACACGCATCGATGCCACCTTTGCAGGAACTTCTGTCGATGGATCGGCCTATCTGTCACAGACGGGCGACACGGCCGTGGTCGTCGTCGCCAATGAAGGTGGTGAGGCTGTTAATCTGACAGTAGACCTGCCGTTCTATACTACTACCGGCACCCTCTGTTCTACCACGAAGACGAAAAATTTCACCAGTACCGACATTGCGTTGCAGACTGAGACCTGTCGCCCACGGGTGACCATCGCTGCTCAGAGCGTGGCCACGGTGCGTTTCGTGCGCAGCCGCGAGCGCCAACATTCAGACATGATGGCAACCCAAACGCGCTTCGACCGCATTGAGGATATGGTGCCTACACGCACCAATTTTGGCACAGGCTACAAGATGAGCGGGAAGAAAAAGACTTTCGACCACAATAATCCACTCATTTCCTCACGCACTAACGCCTCCTTCGGCTATTTGGAGCTGAGCGACCGCTTCTCGCAGTTGGTGATGGAGGTGAAGAAGGTGACTTCGACCATGAACTATACCTCGTCGAACACCACCTTGCTCTATGTCAACGGACAGGGGAAGGCTGTCACCCATGACTATGGTGAGCTGGATTGGAGCCGGCAGGAGAACTTCAGCATCGTGCTCGACCTCTCGCCTGCCACGCTGGCCGACGGTTGCCGGGGACTCATCAGCCTGACGTGCAACAACTGGTCGTCGGTGCTCACAGTCCAGTTCGGCGATGTCTATCTGGGTACTAACTATGCTGCAAAACTTAATGGCGGCTATGTGGCTGACGATAGCAACGTGCTCGACTTCAGCGAAGATGCTGCCTGTACCAGCTTGGACCTCACGGGCGTGACGGCGTTGCCAGAAACGCTGCCTTGGTTGGAGGGTACCAATCGAGTGGCCTACGTGGCCGACGGTAGCGGGCTGGCAGGACGCAACATCGTGGCGGGCAACAACTGCGGAAGTCTGTTGCTGACTCCCGATGGGGGAGCTTTCCGTCCGGCTACACCCTTTACGGCTGACGAAGCCCAGCTGGTCTGTTCCATCAATGGCCAGCAGCTGCTGATGCTTCCCTTCGAGGCTGCCATTCCCGACGGTGCCAAGGCTTTCGCCGTGGGCAGCGACCTCGCTTTGGAGCCGCTGACAGTGATGCCCGCTCATACACCTGTGTTGGTGGAGGCACAAGGCGAGGTGACCTTTATAGGTAAGGCCCAGAAAGTGGCTTTCGCCACCAGCCCGGTAGGTGCAGCCCTGCGGGGAACCTATGTGCCGTGTCCGCTCTATGCCGGCGACTATCTGTTAGGGCAGCATGACGGACAGTGGGGACTGATACGGCAGGATGCTGCTTCGGTGCTGAAGCCCTTCGGGGTCTATGCTTCCTTAGGCTCTGCAGCCGAAACCTTCATCCCCCTCGGTCAGGGTGTAGTCGGTATCTGCGCTACGCAGGACTGCGGCAACAGCCATCCCGTTGCCAGCTACGACCTGCAGGGCCGACGCCTGACAACGGGCAGCAAAGGACTGACCTTGGTGCGAATGGCCGACGGTCAGGTGCGTAAAGTCATGAACCAATAAAATCCAACGTAAATGAATAAACTTTTCAAAACCTTACTTCTAAGTCTGCTCTGCTGTTGCATGACGATTCCGACGGCAGCCCAGCAGCGTCGTCCCATCGACAACCAGCATCCGTTGTGGCTCATCCACATCGACGTGTGGAACAGTGCCGACCCCCAGAAAATCATCAACCTCATCCCTCAGGACATCAGACCCTACGTCTGCATGAACATGAGCCTCTCGTGCGGGTTCGACAAGGACACCAACATGTATCGCATGCCCCGCTATGCCGTGCGCACCTACAAGTCGTGGGCCTCGGTGTGCCAGCAAAACGGCCTGTGGTTCACCTGTCAACCCGCCTCAGGCGGTCTCACCCACATACAGGACGACGACCTGGAAACCTTCGAGTATTTCTTCAAAACCTACCCCAACTTTCTGGGCTGGAACTATGCCGAGCAGTTCTGGGGCTTCAACGAGGCCGGCAACAAGAGCTCGTCGACCGATACCAAGCGTTGGGCTCTGTTTGCCCGCTTGGTGGAGATGTCACATCAGTATGGCGGCTTCCTCACCGTCAGCTGGTGTGGCGGCGTTCCCCACATGAATACCAACCCCATAGCCGAGCTGAAGCGCAACACGGATTTTCTGCAGGCCTGTAAGAAGTATCCCGAGAGCATCCTCTTCCTCTACAAGTACACTCATTGCAGCTCGTTCTATAACAACGAGTCGGTTTGCTGGGGCCCCTTCGTCTCAGGCTTGACGAAGAACTACGGCGTGCGCTACGACAACTGCGGATGGAACGAGATGACCACGAAAATCTATCTGAACGCTCACCCCGAGTTGAATTCGCTGTATGGCGAGGATGCTTACAAAAAGGCTGGCGAGCTGAAGAAGATGAAGTATCCCGGTGCTGCTGGCATAGGCACGGTGATGGAGCAGACCTGTGTCAACGGCGGTGCCGTGTGGGACGGGCCCGAACTCATCTGGAGCGGCGAGTGCTTCCAGAACCAAAGCAACTCCACCGTCGAGGGCTACACCCGTCGTAACTGGACCACCTTCCCCAACTTCAGGGGCATCTGGCTCGACATGTTCCGCGAGGTCATCAGCGGAACGATGTATATCCCTTCTCGCGAGGAGATTCTCAATAAGACGAAGATTGTGGTCATCAACGACAAGGCCGACGACTACACCGCGTGGGACGACCTCTACGACAATCTTTACAAGCAGAACGACCCCGGCAACCCCGGCAACGGCCGTTGGGGGGACAACCTTTTCTATCTGAAGAAGACCGGCCGCTATGGTGCCGTACCCATCGTGACGGGACTCTACGACGACCTGGCCAAACAGATTCCCGTGCAGGTGAAGAAGTCGAACTACACCTCGCGCTGGGCCACCCCGTCCAAGAAGGTGAGCGACTTTAACGAGCAGTACCCCGAGGTGTCGACGGGCGACCTCTACGTCAACCGCTACAAGAACCAGCTGGTCACCTATACCCCTTATTCCTACTTGAACAAGAAGAAGAGGGCACAGGCAGAGATTCCCCTTCAGTACAACACCTGCGAGACGCTGGCGCTGAACTATGGTAAGCTGTCGAGCGGCATGGTGCGCGAATATGCTGACCATATCGACTTCTATCTGAACAACTACCGCAACGACTCCATCGCAGCCCAGGTTGACACCATCATTGTGAGGGGCGTGACCGAGCAGCCCGCCTACACCTTGACCAAGCACTCAACGGGAGCCTCCGGCATGTCGTCGACGGTGACCGACAAGTATGACGAAGAAACCCATACTTACACCCTCAGCGTGAAGCACATGGGTCCGCTCACGCTGTCAGTAGCCTGCAAAGGCGCCGCCCAGCGTGAGGCCACCGACCTGCTGCCCTCCGAGCCGCTGCCCCTTCCGCAGCAGCCGGCCAGCTTCAAGGGCAACATCATCATCGAGGCCGAGAACATGGACTATAAGAGCGTGGAGAACGTGGTGCTGACCAATCCGGACGGGTGGGCAGAGGACATGATGGACTTCGCCGGCATGGGCTACGTAGAGATGGGCACCAGCACCAGTGCCGCCCTGCGCCATCAGCTCACGCTGAATGAAGGTGGGGAGTATGACATCCTCATCCGCTACTGCAACACCACGAAGGCGGCCAACATTGCCGTCACCGTGAACGGCAGCAAGCAGAACGTGGCTTGCGAGAAAGTGAGCAAGAACGACTGGCACAAGGCCAAGCTGACCGCCATCCTGAAAGAGGGGAAGAACAACCTCGTCATCAATAGCAATGGTTTGGGCATGATTATCGACCAGATTATCTACTCGCCTGTGGGCACGCCTGAGGAGAAATTCCTCGTCACCGTCAGAGACGACGAGAACGGCACCGTGGTGCCCGATGTCACCGAGGCTGCCGAGGGCGACGTGGTCACCCTAAAGGTAGAGGCCAAACCGGGCTTCCAGCTGAAAGAACTGCGCGTGGTGAACTCCGTCTACTACACCATGTCGAAGACCATTGCCCTGGGCGACGACCCCGAGACCATCACCTTCGTCATGCCCGATGACAATGTCACCATCAAGCCCCTCTTTGCAGACCTCACATCGGCCTACAAGCTCGATTTCGTGGATGTGCTCAACGGAACCATGCCTGAGGGATGGCGCTGTGTGCAGGAGAATAACGGTGTTCATGAATATCCCAGCAAATACGAAAAGGGTGCCCGCACCTTTGTGGGCTTCACTGGCTATCAGGGCAAGGCCCTCTATTGGCGCAACGACCGTGCGGAGTATGGGCGGCAGAGTGCCTATCCGTTGCTGCTTGAGCCTGGCAACTATCGGCTGACCTTCGCCATGGCTGCTTGGAAGGAGAGCCCGAAGTACAAGGTGCAGGTGCTCGACCTCAATACTGGTAGCACCATCGCCTCGTCGGCTGCCTTCACAGCTGCTCCCAATGCTGGTGGCAGCACGTCGGCCAACCTCTCCTCGGCCGTCTTGCGGCAGTTGGAGTTCAGTGTCAGTCAGAAAGGTAACTATGTCATCCATTTCCACGACGAGACCGCCGCTGGCGGCTACCACGAATTTCTGCTCTTAGAGTGCCGTTTGAACAGCATCACGCCCACGGGGATAGAGCTGGTTGATGCCGACGGTCAGCAGCGCACTACCATCTACGATGCCTCTGGCCGTCAACGTCAGCAGTTGGGCCGTGGCTTGAACATTGTCCGCACAGCAGGAGGCAAGACAAAGAAAATCCTAAAACGCTAATGATATGAAAAAGCTACTATTCGTATTCCTGCTGACCTGCATGGCCACTGCCCAGGCACAGCAGCACCGGCTGTGGTACAGCCGACCTGCCTCACACTGGTTGGAAGCTCTCCCCATCGGAAACAGCCATTTGGGGGCTATGGTCTATGGCGGTACCGACGTAGAAGAGATACAGCTGAATGAAGAGACCTTCTGGAGCGGCTCGCCCCACAACAATGACAGCCCTGAGGCGAAGAACCATCTTCAAGAGGTGCGCCAGCTCATCTTTCAAGGCAAGGAAGGCGAGGCTGCCAAGATCATCGACCAGCACTTCGTGAAAGGGCCCCACGGCATGCGCTATCTGCCCTTGGGCAGCCTGAAGCTGAACTTCGGCCATCAGGAGGTGACAGGCTATGAGCGGACACTGGACCTGGCCACTGCCACCTGTACTACACATTATTATTATAATGGCACCCGTTTCCAGCGTACTGTCTTCGCCTCGCAGGCCGACAGCGTCATCATCATTCATATCACGGCCGACAAGCCTTCCGCCATCTCCTTCACCCTGTCTTTCGACAGCCCGTTGCAGACGGAACGGATGGTGGCCGACCACCAGCTGATAGCCGTCGTCCACGGCCAGGATCATGAAGGAGTCAAAGCCGGTCTTACGGCTGAATGTCGGGTGAAGGTTGAGGGTGAAATGGGCTTGGTCAAGCAAGAGGGCGATGCCCTCATGATTGGCATGGCCAACGACATTACCATCTATGTGGCGGCAGCCACCAACTTCGTGAACTACCACGACATTTCGGGCAATGCCACTGACAAGAACCGCCAGACGTTGGCTTCGCTCCAAAGCAAGAATTACAAGAGACAGCTGAAGAACCATATCAAGAAGTATCAGGAGCAGTACGGCCGCGTGAAGCTGGTGCTGCCGAAGAACGAGAACTCTTCTCTTGAGACCGACAAGCGGGTGCAGGCTTTCGAGCAAAATCCTACTGACTTGGACTTGGTGTCGCTGATGATGCAGTACGGACGCTATCTGCTCATCTCCTCCTCGCAGCCTGGTGGTCAGCCTGCTAATCTGCAAGGCGTGTGGAATGACAAGGTGAACGCCCCCTGGGACTCGAAGTACACCATCAACATCAACGCCGAGATGAACTATTGGCCAGCCCTGATAGGTAACCTGGCTGAGACGCAGCAGCCGCTGTTCAGCATGATTCGCGACCTTAGCAAAACGGGAGCCAAGACCGCTGCCGACATGTATGGCTGTCGGGGGTGGGTGGCCCATCACAACACCGACCTCTGGCGCATTGCCGGCCCGGTCGACGGCACACCTTGGGGCATGTTCCCCACTGGCGGTGCCTGGCTCACCACCCATATTTGGCAGCACTATCTCTTTACGGGCGACAAGCAGTTCCTTGCCGACAACTACGACGTGTTGAAAGGAGCCGCCGACTTCCTGCTTGACTATCTGCAGCCCTATCCCTCCACGGGCGAGGTGAAGCAGGCTGCCGGCTGGCTGGTCACCGCTCCCACGGTGTCGCCCGAGCATGGGCCGGTGGGAAAGGGAACGAATGTGACTGCCGGCTCGACCATGGATAACCAGATTGTCTTCGATGTGCTCAGCCAGACCCTTCAGGCCGCAGCGATATTGGGAAAAGATGCTTCCTATATCTCAAATCTCAAAACTCAAATTTCAAAGCTACCCCCCATGCAGATAGGCCGCCACGGTCAGTTGCAGGAATGGATGATTGATGGCGACGACCCGAAAGATGAGCATCGCCACATCAGCCAGCTCTACGGTCTGTACCCCTCGAACCAGGTGTCGCCCTACAGCCATCCCGACCTGTTCACCGCTGCCGCCAACACGCTGAAGCAGCGTGGCGACATGGCCACGGGCTGGAGCTTAA
>Ga0310691_10006551_pt1 | contig 12383 bp, 9 predicted proteins | sample 176DNAGHGlowgp2_FD_203887 | JGI IMG/M metagenome (GOLD analysis project Ga0310691, IMG submission 203887) | Sheep rumen microbial communities from Palmerston North, Manawatu-Wanganui, New Zealand - 1766 DNA GHGlow gp2 (v2) (version 2) | ecosystem: Host-associated > Mammals > Digestive system >... | reverse complement strand
TCTTGTTCTTGTGAAGTTAGCTCTTGATCAGCTTCTGTTGAAACTGCTTTAAAATTACCTACATTTTCTAATCCTATATCAGTCTTATCTAATACAACATCACCTGTTTTTGTATTTACTGACAATACAGGGATAGTAATATCAACAGTTTTATTTTCATCTTTTTCAATAGTTGTTCCATTAACTTTAATTTTTTCAACTGCATTATATCCATAGTCTTCAAGTTCTTTACTGCCTTCTATTGTTACTCCATTAATTTCTGGTTTGTCAAGTAAATCATTATAACTATATGGATCTTCGGGATCAGTACCTCCACTAGATTGTTTAACCCATTTATTAAGGCTATTTAAAACGTACCAAGCTCCCGTATCTAAACAATATGCTTGACTACCAGCACTACATTCTGGCATTTTTGGTAGATATTTTATTTGAAATTCTTCATCTACTGTATATTCTGTATAATATGCGTTATTAGCATCTTTTTGTCTAATTCTTGAAATTCCATCACTCATTCTTTATTCCTCCTTTAAAAATAAAAAGGAGATATAAAAAAAATATATCTCCTTTTTTATGGAACAAGATTGTAGGTTTAATAATAAACCTAATATATATAAAAACTGCTCAAAATCTCTTAAACAAAATTGACATAAAAAAATCGGAGTGCAAAAGCACTCCGAAAAAGTTTAAAAGCAAATTTGTTTCAGATTTGCGATATTATGCAGTTGTCATCGTCCCGCCCAAGGCTTATCCTCAAAAGGACGACTGTTAGCAGTCTTAGTCTTAGGCTGATTATACTTAGTTGCGCCTTCAGCGGAAACCGCCTCGTATCGCTTACCAAGCAGAACCTCCAGGCACATATCCCAAGCAGACTTACCAGCCATTACAGCCTCCATCTGGCTCATAGAGAAACCTGAGATGTAGTTGAAGTTATCGCCGATTGCAGGGATGTTCTTTTCGTTGCGGCATTCAAGATTCCAGAAGGTAACCTTAGGCATCTTGTAACCAGCACGCTGGAACTTCTTTTCGATCTTCTCGAACAGGGTCTCGAAGTAAGTGTTGTCCTTAGCGCCGTAGAAAGTACCCCAGCAGCTTGTTTTTGTGTCATTGCCGCACATGCAAGAGTTGAACTCCATATCGGAAAAGATGTAAAGACGTGCGGGAAGGTCGCTCTGCTTGTAACGACCTTTGATCGCTGTGTTCAGGATCAGGTCCATCGCAGCCTCGACGTTGGTGCTTCCGCCCCAATCAGCCTGAGAACAGTTCTTAATCTGATCAACGATGTTGTCACCGCTGATCTTCTCCAGAGTAGGCTTAGAGCTGAATGTCAGGAAGCAGTTTGCAAAAGGACCATGTGACTTAGTAGCCACATACAGACCCATACCCACCGCAGCGGCAATAGGCTGACCCCACATAGATCCTGAGGTATCAACAATGGCGATTGCATTCTCCTCACGACCCTGGTAGTAATCCTTAAGGTTGTCCCAGTACTTCTGAAGCATCTCCCGCTGTACGTCATAGCCGCCTTCCCGCTTGTTAATTACCTTATCGGCAATATCAACAGGATTCAGTACTCCCGCATTTACCTTTGTGCTCTTGCTCTCCATGAAAGCCTTGTACCGTGCGGCAGTTACTTCCTTGACAGCAAAAGTATTACGATACTTCATACCAGCAACAGAAGGAATCTTATCGAACTCGATTTCATCCCAACGGTTTTCAGACATAAGTCTCTCAAGGACGTTGATCTTCTGACGGATCATACTTAATCTCTTGCGGTAATCGCGAGGAGAGATTGCGGGAAGCAAGCTCATGATCCACATAGCCTTGTTCTTTGTTTCCTTTGATGAAGCGTTTTCTGAAGGCATCCACTTCGCAAGCAGAGAAGGAGTCTTAGACTGAGCATCAAGATCCATCTGGTTTGCAATCAGCTCAATAAACTCCTTATCAAGAACAGGAGCTGTTGTATATGCGATGTCAATCAGATCATCCCAACGACCATATTCAGGAATCAGCTTCATGTTCAGCTTAGCGGTTGCCAGGTCGTTCTTAACCAGCCACTTATAAGCAACACGGAAGAAGCGTCTTTCGCCCTGCCCGCCGCGGACATCACGAAGATAGAACAAACACTTTAGTGCAAGGTTCTTATCTTCTCTATATGCGTCACCAAATAGAGTTTCAATATCCTTATCTGATCTTTTGCGGTAAGCACCTCCAACTGCAAACATATCCAGGACATAATTTGCAGTAGTTGTTCTTTTAACTGCTCCATTCTCAGTATAACCAAAATTTGTTGCTTTCACCATATCATCTACAAATCTGTTCATGTTTTTTCTCCTTTTATCTCATTATACCCTCCTAATAAAAAAATGGGGACTTGAACGAATCAAGTCCCCAAGCACTTAAAAAGTATTAATGGAGGGCAAAACAATACTTTTTTAAGGCAAATAGTGCAGTACAGGATTTGAACCTGTGAAAAGAGAGGTTGCAGCTCTCCCCGATAACCACTCCGGCAACCGCACATTTTTATTACTAAGGACAAGAAAGATGTTGTAATATTTGACAATTATAATATCTTTAAACTTGTAAAATTGCTGTATGTCCTAAAAAATGTGATATAAAATAATAACTAAGGCATTTGCGGAATTGAACCGCTTATAAGTTTTTGCAGAACTTTTTTTAACCAATTTTATTGCAGAAATGCCTTTATTTTATATAATAATTATATCAAAAATTTTCTAAATTGTCAAACTTTTTCTCTTCCCGCTTCGCTACAATCGCCTTAGCCTGAGAGATAAGTTTCTTACTCTTGAGCTTTTTGTCATTATACGCTGTTACAAGAGCATCTTCTCTTGTCTTGCGGGTAGTATAGAGATCTTCACTCTCTTTCTTTAGCTGCACATCAGTTTTTGACTGAATTTTTGCCATTGTGCTACGTCTAAAAGAATAAATATCTTTCATATTTGATCTCCTTTTGTTTTTAAATAGCTGGGGATGAGGGTTATGCTCCCCCGCCTCATGGGTCAAAGCCATGCTTGCTGCTATTACACCAATCCCCATTATGTGGTTAAATTTCTAACCACTGTTCATCTGTATATTGTTGAATTTCTTTTTTTGTTCGAGGTAAATTCAATTTATCGCACCATTTACGAACTGCATTATCTGTAACTTTATATTGACTAGCAATTTGAGTAAATGGAATTGTACGAATTTGTTCTTTTAACTTTTCTCTTGTAACAGGAAGAGGATTTTCTAATTGTCTTCTTTTTAAATCACATTCTTTACATCTTATAGCATCTCGGCTAATTTCTTTTCCGCAATCTATACAACATTTTTTCTTTTTAAGAGTATTTGTAGATTGAACTCTCATTTTTTTATATCCTGTGGTATCAAGTTGTTGATTGCAATTAGGACAAACCCATCTCAAATTCTCAAATCTATTATCATGATTAGATCCATTTATATGGTCAAGGATAAGTGTTAATTCTTTTCCTTGCCACATTGGTTTTTGTCCACATATAGCACAAATATATGGAGTATATTCTCCTTTAAGATACCATTTTCTTAAAGTTTGTTGAGAAGCAGTAGAGTTTTCAATAAAGATATTCTCTTCTGTCCGTACAATTTTATTATTTACATTAGTTTGAAAATGTGAATAATCAATATTATATAAATTTAATCTTGTCTTAACAGTTAAATTATTATTCCCACCTGTTGTAGAATATCCTAATTTACTAATAACTTCTTTCATTGAATGAGATTCCTTAACAATCTCTTCAAGTTCTTCTTTACTATATTTATCTATAATAGATGCCATAATATCGAACCTCCAGCTTTTCTTTTATTATACCAAAAATTTTTTGAAAAGTCAACTTTCGCAGTTCGATATTTTTATTTATTCAAGACACATCATTTGTTTGCATTTATAATCCCTAATTATACGCATAAAATAAAATATTTGCTGTATGTGTCTTAATTTAGCGCCGCCCACAGGATTCGAACCTGCAACCCCTTGCGGGGCAACGGTTTTCAGGACCGCGTCCTCACCACCCGGACAGACGGCGTATATCAGAGACGAGGGTATTACCGTCTCTAATTGAGACTCATATTTATTTATTAAACGCACCAAACCTCTTAAACGTGAAGAGTAACTCCGTCGAGTTGATACCACAGTCCTCCGTGCGTTATAGTACCCCCGATGGGATTCGAACCCATACTAGTGCGGGCTTAAACCGCATGCCTCTGCCGTTGCGCTACGGGGGCTTAATAGTACCTCAGGAGGGACTCGAACCCTCACGCAGTCGCCTGCACCAGATCCTAAGTCTGGGGTGTCTACATTCCACCACTGAGGCTTAAAGCGGGAACCTTGCTTTATGACGTCATAAGTCTGCGTTCCCGCGCTCCGTTTATCTCCTTTATCTTAACCCCTGTGCTAATATGTTTACACCACAAGACTTGGGGATAAAGGAACGCATAGCTATCAAAGAAAGAGGGAAAGCTTTCACTATGCGCTTTCAAAAAAATTTTATTGCCACGATAGCCTGCGGGAGCTGAACAGCAATTTCAACATCTCTCTTGTGTAGGTTCTAATTGTAACTACATCAAGGCGGGTTCTACGCTCTCTTGATTTTACCCTATCCCGTTATCTACCCTTTGTGGCGATAGTTTATGGATACTACCAACCCGTTCTTTATCGAGGAACGCCCCGCCTTCAATTATGTTTTGTTTAACGTGAGAACATAAAAAGGTTGAACTCACAGCCTAGCGGAGAGGGGACTTGAACCCCTAACCCTTGACGTATGAAGCCACGAATCTGCCATTGATACTACTCCGCGTCATTAGCCCACGATTTGTCTCGTTAGCGTGGGCGCTCCGTCTGCATTTGTAACAGGACAGATACTGTGAGGTTGTTATCCGGGATTTAGACAGTACCCCTAACTACTTAATATCCCTTCGCATGCTTCTTATGTTCCCCTCGGACAGGAGGATAGGTCATGGGGGAATCGAACCCGCATCTTTTCATTCGTAGTGAAATATTCTATCCATTAGACTAATGACCTATATACTATTTCTTACGCAATACCTGCTAAGGTCGGGTTTAATTCTTTTTCCTTAATGCTTCCATATCACTTCGCTCTCATTGGGCTGAACAGGTTCTTACGCATTTCCTTGCGTTTCTCATATTTTCTATAAATATTATAACAAAAATTTTTCAAAATTGCAAGGCAGAGCGAGAGCAGTTTCCTCTTTTAAGCCTGATTAACTTAAGCGCGCTAACCCTTCCAAGCTCTCCTAAAATCCAGGCACCTTATATACCCACCCCTGAGTATTTGATCAGACATGAGTGTTTAAGTGACGGTAGCAGGAATTGAACCCGCATCTCGTGACTGAGAATCACACGTCGTAACCATTTGACTATACCGCCATATATCTACTCACCTTTTTTGAAGCTTCGTGCGCACTCGTCCAACCCATATGGAAAGGGCGGCTTCTTAGGCTTTCGATAATCACCCCACCGAGACTCGAACTCGGATTTTAACCTTGAAAGAGCTACTTCCTGGACCTGTTAGAAGATGGGGCGAAAACAAGGCAAGACAGGCAGTTTACTACAATTTATACTCCATCACCCCTCTGAAACTTGCCTGGTAAAATATGAGAGATGATATAGAGTTTGACAACTTTTAAGGAAAAGTCCTCAGAAACCGTCGCAGTATTCCTTCTTTACTTGTTATTATACGATAAGAGATTGCAGATCTCTTGCCTTAGTCGGGGTCGTCGGACTTGAACCGCGCCACGTGAACCCAAATCACGTATGCTACCATTACACCACGACCCCGAAAAATATGATAGGATCAACCTTAACCTATCTCCCCAGCCCGTTAGCCCACACTCAAACGGTCGCATGAAAGTTTAATTAGAGAGAAGTGTGAGATCATTCTCTAAAAGGTTTTTAAGTGGAGGTGGCGGGGCTTGAACCCGCGGTCTCCCGCTTGCAAGGCGGACGCTTTACCCAACTAAGCTACACCCCCATACACGGGAGAGTTACTCCCGCTTCTTAATAACCAACTTATCCTAAGCCGGCTCTATGCAACTCTTTACTTTACGAAGCAGTTGCCGCACCGTGCAATTCTTTATTGCAATCATTACACTCAAGTATATAGTCGAGATCAAGTTCCCGCATACGGAGTGCTTTTATGCCTTTTGTCACGTTCTACGACTTCCAATTATAGTCGAAATTCTGCTAGCCTTTGGTACTGTTGTATCTCCCTTGGCTTTTTGGGAGTCCAGGGACTTCTGGAGCCTGACATCTCGGTTTTAGTTTGCAACCCGCCACCGTTTCGCATTGGCATTTTTTGTTTCATTTTCTATAAATATTATAGCAAAAAATTTTAAAAATTGCAAATTTTTTGCAAAGTCGGTAACGGGAATTGAACCCGTATCTCCTGCTTGGAAGGCAGGCATAATATCCATTATACTACACCGACAAAATAATACCTTTCGCAATTAAGATTTTCAGGACACATCCTTACTTATCACACATCCGCAAATGCTGTCTTTCACGGTCATTCCGAAAAGTTCCGAGGGTTAAAAACGCCCTTGACGAGGTTCGAACTCGCAATCTCTACTGTGACAGAGTAGTGGATTAAACCAATTTTCCCACAAGGGCAAATATTTGATGATTTACTCTTGTCCATAATCATCAAAAGAACAAGAGAAGTGAGTATTTCACGCATACCCGCAGCTTCTGAAATACGCCTATGTTGGATCTTTTTTATTCCCTTTACGCAGTTAGTGGTGAAATACATAAGAAAATCATATCCACTATCACGCCTTGTTTGGCTCGATAAACAAGGAAACCCGTCTTAAAACCCATAATGCTCGCTAAGATGAGCAAGTAGGAAGATCGAGATTCGAACTCGAAAACCAACCTTATCAGAGTTGTATGATAACCTTTTCATCATCTTCCTAAATGCGGGACCCAACTCCCGCTGGCAGAGGACTTCCCCCTGGAGTTCCCAGACTTCACGCATCTGGTGTGGGACCAGGCACTAAGTGCAGCCCGCGGCTAAGCCCAGCTCTTAGAATGAACATATTTAATGAGGTTTTCCATGCAACCATGTGGTAGTCTTTTTACCTCAAACCAGCATGCTAGTTAAGTCCTCCCCGAGGGAGTCGAATCCACTCGTGCCCGAAGGCGAGAGATTTACAGTCTCCCCGATCTCCGTAGTCGTATAGAAGAGGATATGTGTGGCGGTTTTTCAACCCTTTCTCACGAAAAACCGCCAAAAATGGAGGATTTCGCCGGGTCATGACTCCCATTGATATACACTCATGGATGACCAATCCTTTAGGGTTAGGTGCGGAACCCTTGAAAGACTCTCGTACTTATCTTACGCCCCCTTTTGGTAAGCAGGATCCCAAGTCACTTCCGCTGACTTACGACGGACAGTTACGACGATCTCACTGCCAACGAAACAATTTTTGGTCTAGGCATCGTTCTTTACCTAATTATTTTTTTTGGTTTAGATTAAGTTTCCCCCAGCTCGGAGTCGAACCGTTCTCTATCTTTCGATAGCGTCCCACCGCAGGACCAGCCGGGCTACTTCTTAATCATGCCAGAGCCACCAGACGGATTCGAACCATCATACCTTGATTACAAATCAAGAGTACTACCATTGTACGATGGTGGCATTTATAAATGAAACAGTTTCGACCCTTTTTAGATGGTTCAGGTTTTCTTTTACCCATCTCTTTGTGCACTCCTGACATACTCTTTATTCCACCCTTCTCGGGAACCAATCCTTATCTGGCGAATCGTCTCTTGATACTATCTGCATTTCATATCAAGTTGGATTTTCTGTTTCATTTTCTATAATTATTATAGCAAATTTTTTTATAATTTGCAAGTAATTTTTCACCGAGCGTGTAGTTTCAACCACGCGCATCCATGTTGGGTTCAACGAATCGTAACTGAGGTAGCTTACGCGGATTTGTGTCTGGCATATAGCTTCTGTCCGTCCACCGCCGCCTACTGTGGTGTCTCCCCACTGCTTCCCAACGTACTGGCTTTATTCTCTTCACGACTTTTAATGCTTGCCTATCGGCGAAAGACCGTTAACAGGAGTCGAACCTGACCACTTCCTCGTAGCGTGCTCCCATTACACCACTAACGGTTGGCTTCGTCAGCCAAATTTGCGATCGCTACTGTTCGACATTTTTTAAGAGGAGTGAACAGCTAAGGGTCCTCCGCGCACTCCGGCAGTAGGGCTCGAACCTACGACATCCTGATTAACAGTCAGGCGCAACTACCAACTGTGCTATGCCGGATTATTATATGGCGGGAAGAGTTGCGGGCGTCATCCCGCCTCTTACTACTTGGTCTTACATCCTCAGTATTTCTACCTTGTTGCCCAACCGCCATACTTTTTGTTTCATTTTCTATAAATATTATAGCAAATTTTTTTGTAATTTGCAAGTTTTTTAATAGGATGCCGTGTAGGATTTTAACCTACATCTCCGCACTTTGACGGTATGATTTACGTTACACCAACGCCACTCTATTAAAAGAGCGAGTAGAGGGGTTTGAACCCTCGTTTCTGAATTGGCAATCCAGAGTAATAACCACTATACTATACCCGCAAAAGCAGCCGAAACAGGACTCGAACCTATATCTCTTGAGTCAGAGTCAAGTGTGCTAACCATTACACTATTCAGCCATAGCAGGAACCTAGGGAATCGGACCCTAACTTTTGATTTTGGAGATCAACGTGCTACCATTACACCAGGAACCAATATTCAAAGCGCGTTTAAAAAAGGTGCGTAGAACGGGAATTGAACCCGTATCCATAGCTTTGTAGGCTATTGTCTTAACCATTTGACTATCCATGCTATTCTTCTTGATATAGTTTTGCAGCTCACGCGCTTTAGGTGACTACGGGGAGTTGAACCCCGACCTGTAAGACCACAACTTACGGCACTACCATTATGCAATAGCCACAGTGGGCGGGGTTGGTGTCGGACCAACCTCCCCAGGGCTTCAACCTGGTGCTTTCACCGGATTAGCTTCCCGCCCAAAACCATACGACTCGGCGAGGGAAGATACCTCATTTTTTGCGTTGTTTGCTTTTGCCTCGTTTACCAAACTTAATCGCCGTATGGTGGAGTGGACTTGGCGAGGGTCGAACTCGCGTGTTGAAATATTATCCCACAACCTTTTTTACGCAATAGACTCGTAAGGTGAGTCATCCCAGAACAAGACGAGAAACTCTGACGAGTTAAATGAGTTTAATTTTCGATCCTCAATGCTTACAAAACTCTAATCTAAACATATTTTGGATGCCCTATGATTAGGCAGCGTATGCGTAATTATTTGCGTTTATATTTAAGGTTGATTGTACGGAATCACCGTGCGAGATTGTGTATTCATATCTCAATCGAAACCCGTTACAAGCCCATATATAGCGCCGCCACCGCGATTCGAACGCAGACTACCCAAAGGGTAGGATAGATTAGCAATCTATTGGAATACCCTTATCCCATAGCGGCTTGAGTGCGGGGTACAGGGATCGAACCTGTGGCCCCCTGTGTGTAAGACAGGTGCTCATCCCAGCTGAGCTAACCCCGCATATTCATATCAATCTATCTCTTGTGGCAAGCCTTGTGCTTTCTGTTTTATCTTTGCTCTTTTGCTGCAGACCAAGGCGGATTTTTATCCTCTCCATAGAGGACTTCTTCTTCACTGAAGTGTATAGATTAATATGATTACCAAAGGAGGGACTCGAACCCACGACCTTGTCCGTATGAAGAACCTGCTCTAACCATCTAAGCTACTCTGGTATTTATTTTCAATTTTCTATACATATATTTTAACAAAAAATCCCAAAAATTTCAAATAATTTTTAAGTACGGGCGGTGGGGGTCGAACCCACATTCATCGAGCTTAGAAGGCTCGTGCCTATCCATTGGGCGACGCCCGCAATATTTAGAACCTTTCGCTATACCGTCTTGTACTTTGGCAATATAGCCACTAAGTGATTTGGCAGATTCTTTATCCATGTTTATTCATGGCACCAAACCATCTCTCTCGCCGTTTTTAATAGGTGGGTACCGCAGGAAACCACTCGCATCCTATATTACTGCCTATTCAGTCTTGTTACTAAAGATTGATCAGATCTTTGTATGTAACAAAATTAGATAACTACGGAATCGAACCGTCTCACGTCCATGTTTCTACATAAAAAGTTACGAAGCTTTTATGTATCTGCGGACTCGAACCGCTTTCAACGCTTTTCCCGTCGGTACTAACGTTCCTCGCCATTAAGGAGTTATCTAAGTGGACGCTCTGGGACTTGAACCCAAAACCGCACGGTTATGAGCCGCGTGCGCTAACCGATTGCGCCAAACGTCCATATCTCGACACGTTTTTGGTTTTATAGATTAAAAGTCTATTCCAGAAAGTGATTGCTGTCTGTGTCGAAGTGCGCCCGGCGGGATTTGAACCCGCGGCTCACGGATTAAAAGTCCGGTACTCTACCAACTGAGTTACGAGCGCATAAAAAAGGGAAGCCAAATGACTCCCCAATGTAAGTTAAAACTGAGAACAGGGAGTTACTTTAATTTTGAAAAATCGTGCTTCTATATATTTTACTTCTGCCATACTGGTAGCAAAAGTAATATGGTGTCTGTTAAAATCATCATTATACTCAACAATAAATTTTACTTTCATAAGCAGCACTCCTTTTCATTTTTTTCTTTCTCAACTTTTCTATATATATTTTATCAAAAATTTTTTAAAAATTCAAGTAGTTGCTTTTACCAATCTGTATAAATATCAACAGTACCATAAGCACATCCGGTATCGTATACTTTTCCTGGACCAAGAGTAGTCATTACTTTAGTATAGCGCGGAAGGAATTTTAAATTTGCGGCAACGCATATATACCCATCTCCATCACGTATAGTACCATCTTCCGCAACGTGACGACCAGGTAGATATAAACCTTCACCTGGTAGAAGTGTTTGAGTATAATAACATTCCTTATGTCCATTATAATAAACTACACCTTTAGTAGCTGTAAGTTTATTATCTGTAATGCTATAAGGAGCAAAGTATTGAAGCTTAACTCCTTCAAAATACTCGTCATTACTTTCCGCAGTAGTAGTTACTTCTTCTGTTTCTATTTCAACTAAATATACTTCTTCAGTTGTTTCAACAGGCTTTTTTGATGGCGCGGTCGTTGGTTCTTCTTTCTTTGGGGCTTGGGTCGTGACTTCTTCAGTCAGCGCTTCCGCCTTAGTTTCTTCTTCAATTTCTTGGATAGTTAGTTCTTTTAACTCTTCATTCTCTTGCTTGAGAGTTTCATTGTTATCTTCTAACTTATCATATTGTACTTCAAGTTCATTATAATGATCACTGATTTCAATAACTTTTTTTTCAAGTATATCATTTTTAGTTTGTAATTCGTTAATTAAGTTTTCTCTTTCTTTTACTTGCTTATCTGCTTTAATTAAACAAATCACAGAAAAGCTAACGGCAATAAGAAACATTACCATACTAACGATAAAACAATAAAGTGGTGATTTATTCTTTTGCATTTGTGTTTTCTCCTTTTTCTTTCTTAATGTTTCAAGAGCAACTAAAACCTATACAAAGAAAAATATCGAAAAACGCTTATTTTCTTTTTGTGCATTTTTCCCAGTATGCAAGATATTCTTCTAATGTCATACAAGAAGCAGCATACTTATATCTATATTTATTTGAAGGACTATGTGCTTCATTCCATTCACGAATAGCATCTTCTTTAGTCCAAATCCATTTATAATCACAAATATCCCAAGATTCAAATAGCTTCTTGTATGCCTTACCTTTTAAGGGGAGGTCAGTCATATTGCGCCTAACATGACGATTAGCCATCTGTTTCATGTCTTTTGTATTTTGCTGTTTGCATACTTCATGTTTTTTATAACTTCTGCTCATAGCATTTACCTCCCTAAAAAAGATTATTTTATTTAATTTTTATCATTGACACATTTTACGAAATTGTCCAATTTTTATTGCGGGCTTGTCGATTTACCCACAAGAGATAAGTATGAGCATCATCATAAGACGTAAAATGGAATAACAACAAAGACTTACCGTTATTAGACTCTGGGAAAAAATCTGTTACAACAGCATGGAATTCGTTAATGAGTTTGTTAATCCAGTCCTCAAGAGAAATACCAAGGAAACGGGCGGGAATCCACCATCCGTTACTATCGTTGGCAAGATCAGATACATCTCCAACCTCCCATTGACCAGGTACATTACTCCATTCTGATACCTTATAAAGTTTCATACTTCCTCCTTAGAGGCCGAGCCTCTGCATTAAATTGGCGATGTTTGCCTTTTC
>Ga0310691_10006548_pt1 | contig 12386 bp, 11 predicted proteins | sample 176DNAGHGlowgp2_FD_203887 | JGI IMG/M metagenome (GOLD analysis project Ga0310691, IMG submission 203887) | Sheep rumen microbial communities from Palmerston North, Manawatu-Wanganui, New Zealand - 1766 DNA GHGlow gp2 (v2) (version 2) | ecosystem: Host-associated > Mammals > Digestive system >... | reverse complement strand
CAGTATGAAAGGTTTTTTTTCAGGAAACAACCAGATTAAAGACATAATAAAAGACTATTACGACAGAATTGACGACAGCAAAAGTGAAAAAGACACTATCACGCTCAATTTTATCAATACCCAGATAGAGAATTCCCCAGCTGAGATAAAGGAATACTTGATGGCCTGCCAAAGTAAATGCACAGAAGCATATTCAAAGATTGACGATATTTTGCGAATGGCTATGGAAGGTATTAACGATTCAACTGTCAACATAGTTATATCTGACTTTTGCTTTGAGAGCGACAATTCAAGTTTCCCTATGGCAATGTCAGGAATTACAGGATTGTTTTCCAAAAGATTGAAAACAGATTCGAACCTATCTGTAGCAATTATTAAATACATGTCAGACTTCAATGGCAAATATTTTCCAGGAGGTATAAATGTTAAAAAGCCAATGCCTTTTTACCTATGGGTATTTGGTAACGAAAAACAAGTTAAAAAAATTGTCAATGCCCCTATTAAGTCACCTAATTGCGGAATGCTTATTCTTCAGCCATCACAAAATATTGCACCAGCTATTGTTTCCAAGAAAGCAAGGATGGTCAAGGATAACTCAATTATTGTAAGTGAATGGGATAAAGATAGAAACCGCGATGCAACAACATATTCAACCACGATAGAATTGAATTTATCGAGAATCATTTTGACGAAAGAAGATATATGCAATACCAACAATTATGCCATTACTAATGGCTATAGGATTGAATCTATAGAAGAAAAGGAGAATTGCACATATTCCTATCGTGTATCAACGAATAAGCCTTCGCCTGGTATTATTTCAATAGAATACATACAACAAGACCTTCCAGAATGGGTGGAAAAGTCAAACTTTACAGGTACAGGAATACCTATGGATAGTACTACTCTTGGCGTGAAATATCTTATTGGGGGCGTGTATGATGCTTACCACAATTTATCAGACAAGTTATTCGAAACAAAAATAACACTAAAATAATTAATTATGGAAGAGTTCTTCAATACAATCTACTATTACACTAATAACTTTTATAGTGTAGAACTTGATAATTATCTTTATGATACAGAGCCAGGCTATTTGCATAATGGCATTGCATTACTTATCTTTAGTTCTATCACTTGTGTGGCATTCTATTACTTGAAAGCACCTGTAAGAAAGCAAATGCTTTGGTGGCTATGCTTTGTTGGCATAAATGCTGTATTGAACTTTATTTTTAGTCTGTGGTATACGATGACACCTCTTATTAATAATGAGATAGAAGCGGATTCCGAATGGTCATATCTTGATTGTTTTGCATTCAGTTTTACAAGCATCTTATGGTCTGTCGTTTTATTTGTTGTTATTTCGTTGCTTATAAAGTGGTGGAGTCCCGCAAAGTATGTTCCCTTCCGTAAATTCTAATCTTAAACAATATGAGTAAACTATATGTTTTTGCAATAGGTGGATCTGGTTCTAGAGTGTTGAGGTCTCTCACTATGCTTATGGCATCAGGGGTGAGAACTTTTAGTGAAATAGTTCCAATCATTATAGATCCAGACACTCCAAATGGAGATAGGGTTCGGACAGAAGAATTACTTCGTTTGTATGAGTCCATACGCTCAGAGTTGAGTTTCAATGATTCTATTAAAAACAAGTTCTTTTCTACAGAAATATCTTCTATAAATAAGAATGGGGTATTTACTATTCCCCTTGGAGGCACTTCTGGAATCGCCTATGAGAACTGGCTAAATATTAATACGATGTCGCCAGAAAACCAAGCATTGACAAGAATGTTGTTTTCTAATGCGAATCTATCGTCTAAGATGGATGTTGGTTTCAAAGGGAATCCTAATATAGGTAGTGTAGTGTTGAATCAGTTGACATGTCAAAGGAGTGATTTTAATACTTTTGAAACGAATTTTGTTAAAGGGGATAAAGTGTTTATTATCAGTTCAATATTTGGTGGTACTGGTGCCAGTGGATTCCCTCTGTTACTCAAAACTTTTAGGACAAGTACGAATAAGGCTTTAACTCAAGCACCGATAGGAGCTGTGTCTTTGCTGCCTTACTTCAATCTCAAGGATAATCCCAAGAGTTCTATCAAAGCGGATTCTTTTATGACAAAAGCAAAAGCTGCTTTGAATTATTACGAGAAAAATGTAACAGGCAATAAGACACTGGATGATATGTACTACCTTGGAGATGATCTATCCAGTAAATCATACGATAACTGCGATGGCGGTGATGAGCAACAAAATGATGCCCATGTCATAGAATTACTAGCTGCTCTTTCTATATTGGATTTTGATGGCAAGCGAATAAATACAGAAGCTAAATCGCGGCCAACCAATTTCCATGAGTTCGGATTGACAACTGAGTCGCCCAATGAAATAATTTTTTCAGACTTCGGCGACAATACTAAAAGAAAATTACGAAGACCCCTTTCACAAATGGCTCTGATGAATGTTTTCTTAGATTACCGGTCATTTGATGGTAGGTCACAACAGCGATGGGAAATAGACAGAAATTCAATATTGGGAGATTCTTTCTTTGGAAGCGAATTTTTCAGCAACTATGAGAGTTTTAAAGTGGCCTTTGGAAAATGGCTGTCTGAACTTGGGAGTAACAAGATTGGCTTCAGGCCATTTAAGTCTGCAAATGATTTGAAAGGAGATGCTCTTGAATTGGTGCATGGTATAAAACCCGACTATAGTTTTTGGCGTGACAGGCGAAAGAAAGGTTTTGAATTAATGGATGTAAAATTAGGCAACAATCTCAGTAGCGTCCAGCAAAATCTATCAGCAGCACAGACATTTATAGAGTTATTCTATATCACAACATTGGAACTTTGTACAAATAACTTAAAAATGAATTGACAATGGGCTATATATTCAGAATAAACAAGACAAAGGGTGCTTCAAAGACAACTATAGTAGATTGGAGCAACACATCGAATAGTACATACCATCACGGATTTGTTGACAAAATACCTGACGCAACAACCACGCAACGCGAGATTACATCTATTCCTTCACCTTTCGCAAGAATTGAACTTGTGAAGGAAGCCTTTGGCAAAATCGTGCCGGAAACATTCAACGAGATGAATGTTGATGAAGTTAAGGAAATGCTTCATGGCGCAACAATCTACCATAAGATGGTATCTGACAGCTTGGATGTTGGGCAGATATTCTTCTCTTATGAGGCCATGAAAGATCAGGTTGATATACTTGTTTGGGAAAAGGACAAGTGTCTTGATAGTTTGTTAAATTCCGACGAGGAATCACATCAGATATATGGTAAGACACTTTCTATGTTTCTTAGTCAAGATGCTGAAGGAGATGACCCATATAATTTTGGGAAAATGCAGAATATCTATATCCTGCGTTATAAGGGAAAAGGTAAGAGACAAATGCATATTATAGGTGCAACGTCACCAGCTACATTGTTCTTCTCTACGGCAAACGACGAAAATTCAATATCCAAAGAATTGTGCTTTGGAACTGATTATGCTTTTGACAAGAAGTATGCTTCACTTGATGAAAGAGCAATAGACTATATTAAATACCTGTTTGCTTTCCGATATTCTGAACCCCGATTTAATGCACTATATCCAGAGGTTGCTAAATATCTTAATGCCGTTTATTTTGTACTTGACGATGACCTGAAAGATGAATTGGATGCCATTCGTGATTCTTGTGGAGAACAAGTTGAAGGTACGATGACGTATGTTGACAAAACATACGACAAGTTGAGCATAGATGTGAATACAACAACCAACTATCAAGTTGAAGTAAATGGCCGTCCATTGCACTTCAAGAGATACTTTGACCCAGTTCTGCAAAGTGATTCTGATTTTAGAATAAAGACTTCTAAATCAATAGATGGCAACCCCCCACTCGTTCTACCCGTCATGAATGGTAACGCCTATAAGAACCTCAATTATTTTGGTACTGAATTTGGAATAAATCACTCTGTCCCATATTATGAAAAGAACGATTTAGGTCAGCGTCGTTTGCCGGGTATTAATATTCCATATCCATATTTGACAATTAGCGATTTTCTAGAAGATAAGATTATTAAACTTCCATCAGAAGTTAACAAGACGGATTTCTTTGATGGAAATTATTATAGTAATAGCAATACGAAAGAAGGGTATCTTTTGCCTATATCTAATAACTATTTCAACTATTTTACAGTTGATGACTTGAAAGGGAAAGCACCCTCAGGGAAAAATACACTTGATATTAAAAAAGTCGCTTCTGGCGTAGAGGTAACGTTGAGGATACCTATTCAAAAGGATTTGGAAGTTGAATATAAACGTATATATACTTTAGACGTAAAAGCAGATAAGGAAAACAATAAAGGTGCAATAGTCTTACCGCCTGAAGATTTTGCTGTTGGTGTGATGCCTCCTGTAAAATTTGCACAGGAGGCAGATGCTCATTATAGACTGATCTTAATGGGCTATTATAATTTGTGTAAAGAGTTTGCTTGTGAATGTCATGATAATAGTGGATTTTTCACTCCAGATTTCGTGGTGAGAAATGTAGACATAGAATCAGACACGAGATCAAAAGTCTACTACTTAGATGGGCGCTCTTTCGATTGTGCAAGAATCGCTATTAAAACTGCATTCGGAAAAGAGAATACAGGGTCGGGTATCATGGTTCCAAATTTTAGGTCAAGAAGCGGTAGTAATAGTTTGTCATTTGCAATTGATTTAGGGACGTCAAACACTCATATAGAATACTCTGAGGGCGATAATTCTTTACCTAAACCTTTTGAATATGGAGCAGACCAACCACAAATTGGACTTCTGTTTGCACTAGACAAATCTGTAATGGATCATATCCGAGGTGAATTCATACCAGAATCAATAGGTAATGATTCTGTTTGCAAATTCCCTATGCGAACAGTCCTTTGTATCGACAAGAACAATTCTGGTGTGAATGATAGCGGAAAGGGCGGCTTTGTCGCATTTGGAAATGCATCGCCTGCTTTCATGTACAATAAAACAATAGTAGGTCCACTGTATAATGAATACGTCCCGAATCTTAAGTGGAGTCAAATTAATTATGCAAATGAAGAACGTATAAGATGTTATATTGAGTCCCTTTTTATGATGATACGTACAAAAGTAATACAATTGGGAGCCAGTGTGTCGCAAACTCAGATAAAATGGTTCTATCCAATTAGTATGTCGCCAATAAAACAGGGGCTATTCCAAAGGATATGGGAACAAGCATATCGCAAATATTTCAACCCAACAGGGACACCTATGCCCATAACAGAATCTGTTGCACCTTATTCATTCTTTCAAAAAACTCGTTCAGATGTTTCAGATATTGTAACGATTGATATTGGAGGTGGAACTACGGACATTGTCGTTGCCGATTCTCATGGTGTAAAATGTGTATCTTCAATGAGATTTGCTGCTGATGCTATTTTTGGCAATACTTTAGTCTCTGTTGATGATGGGAGACTAAATGGGATTATTAGACAGTTTAAAGAATATTTTATAGCCAATCTTACAGGAACAACTCTAAAAAAGATGCTTCAAGATATGACAGAAGGAGATTTGGGAAACTCTTCAGAAGTTGCATCTTTTCTTTTCTCGTTGTCTGATAATAATGAAATCAAAGAAGGTAATTTGACAGATAAAGTTGATTTCAATTCCGTATTGATGAGAGACACTAGCCAGAAGATAGTATTTTTTATCTTCTACACTGCAATTATCTATCATTTGGCAAAATTGATGAAAGTCAAAGGTCTGGATGTACCATCAAACATCGCTTTTAGCGGTAATGGATCTAAAGTTATAACAATTTTAAGTCCCAATAAAGCCTCACTTGAGAAATTAACAACAGTAATTTTCAAATTGGTGTTTACGGATATTGATATAGTCAAGGACATCAAATTAATCATTAATTCCGTCAATCCCAAGGAAGCGACATGCAAGGGTGGATTATTCTTAAAACAAGAACCTGAAAACATCCAATCTGCCAAGTCAATTTTACTGGCAGACAGGCTATTGGAGAACGAAACTTATAAAGATGTGGAAGATTTGTATGAAGACGTTGTTTCTGAGGTACAGAGATATGCAGACTTCCTAGTTCTTAAGCTTGCAAGAGATAAATCCATTTCGCTGAGTGGTGATTTCGGAATAGACTCCACCTCACTTGCATTGGCAGTCGATTGTTTTAATGAAGACTTAAAGACATACATAGAAAAAGGTGTTACTACCAAACTGAATTCTGGTGATGTCGGACTTCAAGACCCCATAGAAGAAACATTGTTCTTCTATCCTATAATTGGAGTTATGAATAGTTTAAGTGACAAAATTTGTGATTTGTAAAATATGGATGATATATTAAAGATAGGCGTAATTGTCATTGTAATAATTATTTTCGTATGCATATATATAGCGATACGAAAGAGGAAGATAGTTATTATAGATGACACTAAAGGGAAGGGAAATGTTGACGTTCATCCTTCACACGTTTCTTCGGAAAAAGAATTACCTACAAAATTCACAAAGAAGCAACTTAAAAGAGTTGAAAAGTATGAAGAAAAAGTAGATAATTTGGAAAAGAAAAATTCCGAACTAGAAAAAAAAGTGAAAGAATTGACAAATCAATTAGAGGCATTAAGAAAAGACATCAGAATAGTTCAAGAACGGGATACAAAGTCTTCACCGAGCGCCTCAAAGAATTCTTCCCCAGAGTTCTGTGATATCTCAAATAAAAGAAAAGCGAACAATGAAAATAGCCATCCAATAGCCATCTCCTATGAGCGTCTTACACTAGGAGGGGATGGAAACCTCGTCCTTTGCGAAGAAGGTTATCCTGTATATTACCGAGCATGGAAAGAACGTGAAAGGATAAAATTTGAATTTGTAAATAGTGATAGAACGAAAAAAGCGATAAACAATCGTTCTACTTTCATCGAACCATTCTGCAACAAAACAGAAGAATCTAAATTTCCTGATGAGTCGGACTTTATAGAAACAATAACCCCAGGAATCTTAAATGACGATTATACAGTAAAAGAAAAGGCAGTAATCAGATATAAATAACAAAATTATGGCACAGTATATAATAGATACTTTAAATCCACAAGAATTAGCAGACGCTATGGCTGCACTCCAAGCAATTATTGTCAGAAATAATTTGGAAAAAAACTTTTGTCCAATTCATGAATATGACTTGGTCAAAGGCGAATTAGACAGCCTGACTTTGACGTGTCAACAACAACTTGATGAGTTGAACAAAAACAAAAAGATTATAGAAACGGAAACAAACAAGAGAGAATCGTTGGAGTCTCAACTGTTAACTCTTCAATCTCAATTCTCTGAATTGTCACAAAAATACGAAAGCCAATCAGAGGAGTTGAAAAAATGTTATGAGAGATTGGATAGTTATACTATAGATTTTAAACCTGCAGGCTCTCAAGCAGAGTTTATTTATTTCGATGTTGAGAATGGGGTAATGAAAGAAACTACACAAAAATCCGCATATTACAAAGCAATTAAAAACGGAAATGTTTTTGAATTTGTATATAACGAGGAGAAAGCACCTCACATGAAGGCGATAAATGGTTCCCAATTTATTTTAGAGCCATTCTGCGAAATCGAGAGTCAAATATCCCAATCTCCTAATTTCGTAGAAAATAGGGGCAAAGGAATTTTGTCACTTGAAGACGGAAATATAGTTATCAAGCAAAAAGCACGTATTCGAATATTGAGAAAATAGCCATTATTAAAGAATGATTGTTCAATATTTTATCGTAGCCGCTATTGTCATTGTTGTTATAGCATGGCAGTTTGTATCATATAGGGCAAATGAAAAACGGATATACCGGATAAAGCATCTTTTTCCGGACCAGAATAATAGTGTTGTTGTCAAAACAAACGATACCACCACAATTTACAATGAGCAAGCCTCTGGTGAGTTTAAGGAGACTCTAGAGGACATCAATTCTTATTTATCTAAGAATAAGAACAAGACTTTCGATTACCATATTCTAAAAGAAATTGTTGACAGAAATTCTCAGTCACTTGAAGACGAGGTAGACACAATGCTTTCTACTCCCCTCTATTTGGGACTTATCGCTACTATTTTTGGGATTGCATTTGGAGTCATTGTGTTTGCATGGAAAGATCTTCCTAATCTGCTTGCAGGTGCCGATATGAATCCTGAAGGTATAAGAATCCTTCTTACCGATGTTGGAATTGCAATGGCAGCAAGTCTTTGTGGCGTATTCTTTACCAAACAGTCGACAGCTCATTATAACGAGGCAAAAACATCCATGACAAAGAACAAAAATCGTTTCTTAACATGGATTCAAACAGACTTGATGTCTAAACTGAGCGATGACATCACTGGTGCTCTCATAAGGATGACGCAAGATTTGAACGAATTTAACAGTTCATTTGCTCAAAACACTAAAGAATTGAAAGAGACGCTCAAAACAGTAAATGACAATTACGAAGGACAGGTCAAATTACTGGATGCCATTGACAAAATAAAGATAAACAAAATTGCGAAGGCAAATATTGAAGTATATGACCGACTTCAGGGTTGTACGGAGGAACTGGAAAACTTGTTCACAATACTTTCAGACTCAGAGACTTATGTTGCAAAGGTAACAGAACTCAATTCTAAATTGGGTAGTATTGAAGAGCGCACCCAGTTGTTCGAAGAACTCGGAAATTATTTCAAGAATGAAGTTGAATATGTAAAAGATCGCCAGGGAATGATGCGGCAGCAGATGTCTGGATTGGACTCTGTACTTCAAGAGGCATTATCTAATATGGGCGATAGCATAACGGTCAGTTTGCAAAATCTGACGAGTGTATTCCAAACCCAAAACCAAAGGATACAGCAATTAATTGATGAGCAACAGCAAGCACTTGCCGACAGCCTTAGGACTCAGCAGGATGCTATAAATGAGAAGATTGGTCAAATTGATAATCCTTTTGAAGGTGTAAAGGAAGCTTTTGCTGAAGGGCTAAACAGCATCAAAGAGACTTTTGAACTCCAAAATGTGACTATTCAAGAGATGCTTTCCAAACAAAACAATGCATTTGAGGAAGCATTGAGGGCACAACAAGAAATAGTTCTTCAGAAACTGCAGAATGCCCCGAATCAATTACAGGCACTTACTGACATATCGCGTGCTGTTGAGAGGCTGAATCAGAACATTATTAAATTGGAGAATTCGTATCAAGGACAAATCTCAAGGATGGCAGATGTTCAAGTGCCATCAGATAATCAAGAACAACCAAAGGAGAAATCTCTTTGGGCTAAGTGTAAGGCTTTGTTCGTTCCCATTTGCGCATTTGGTTCATTCCTCGCTTTGTTAGGTATTCTTTTGATACAATTATTGAGATCTTAAAACAAGAATATGACAGACAGCGGAAATAAGAAATCCCTTTTTTGGACAAGCTATTCAGATCTTATGACTAGCTTATTCTTTGCTATGTTAGTCCTCTTTGTTGTTGTGGTGGTTGCTATGGGGAAAACGTTAAAAAGGGCAAATATAACGATTGAGCAGCAAAATCAGGTGTTGAAGTTGCAAGATCAATTCAAAACATTGGCAGGCTCGACATCGCTGGACTATGATGAAGAAAAGAGAATGTTTTACGCAAAGGACTTTGTCGGAATCGAGATTTTTGAGCCCAACAAGGCGGAAATAAAGCAGAAGTTTATCAATAAGGTTGATAAGGTCGGATCTGATATAAAGAACATTATAGACTCCCTGAACAAGACTAGTAATAGGTTTAAGTACCAATTAGTAATAGAAGGCACTGCAGCGATACCTTATAAAGAGAAAATTGCGAAAACATTTAATCCTAATAACTACGAAATGTTTCTCTTAAGTTATCGTCGCGCATTGGCATTATACAAGCGCTGGGAGTATTTAAATTTCCCAGAAAGCAACACAGAAGTCATTATTGCTGGTAGTGGGTTTAATGGGAAAAACCGTGATGAAATTATTGAAGAAAACAACAAGCGATTTGTTATTCAAATAATACCAAAAATTGATAGACCAACAGGCAAATAGTTTTATGAAATTGCAGAATCTAATCATAGCTTGTTCACTGCTTTTTGGCTTACTATGTATATCTAGTTGCAGAAAGTCCTCAACCTCTCGTTATCGACATGAGCGACAGACAGAATACGTTCAGCCAAAAGAAAGGCTAGAAACCGTTAGGTCTTCAAGGAGGCATGGGATAACCAACAAAAGGTCTAACAAAAAACTTGATGGCCGCGAAGTGTTCGATAAATATTCTACTGCTGTGTTTCTGATATTTACCAGTGATGGTATGAATGGTTATCAAGGATCTGGGTTTTTCATTGACAATGAAGGGTTGGCTGTAAGCAACTATCATGTCTTCAAGGGTACGGGAATTGGTATGGAGCAAATAAAGTTGCTTGGAAGCGATATTGCCCATAACGTAACTGAAATTATCGCCAAAGATGAAGAGGAAGATTTTATTCTGTTCCGTGTTGATTGTGAAAACACCAACTACCTGCCTATAGCATCTTCAAAGCCTCAGATAGGAGAGAAGGTCTTTGCAATAGGAAGCCCAAGAGGATTGGAAAACACTTTTTCTTCGGGTGAAGTGTCGCAATGGAGGGCAAAAAATCTAATGCAAATTAATGCACTCATAGATCATGGTAGTAGCGGTGGGGCCTTAATTAATGAATATGGAGAGGTCGTTGGTATCACATCTGGCTCTTTCTATGATGGGTCACAAGCAAACCTAAATTATGCATGGAGTATTGATGTCATAAAGCCGTATCTAAAATAGCATGGGAAAACATTTTGCGCTATTCGTTTTTATTTTATGCGTTATTCTCTTAACGGTTTCATGTAGAAAAGCCCATACAAGGTACAAGGGAAGATATGCAAAAAATGAGACAATTGAAAGAACTAACCAGTTAGTGGATACAAAAGCAAGTTCCGGAAAAGTAGATACAATTGTTTCAGATACTCAGTTTTTACCTATAAAAACATCATCTAAAGAAGAAATCCTACTACATCGCATAGCTTACAAATTGTCATATAACACAGAAACCCGTCAACCTAATTGGGTGGCATGGCGATTGACTAGTGATCATACAGATGGCCCATTTTCAAGAAAAGGAGTACCCTATTACGATGAAAGTGGAAATGCTATTGGAATTAATCTAATCTCTGATGAAATTGTACGTGGCAACTATTTCATTGACATGGATGTTCCAACACCTCGCCAAGAGCATATTGACTGGAAGGTACATCCGACAGGTATTGATCATGGACATATGTGTCCTGCAGCAGACTGCAAATGGGACAAGGGAGCGATGAATCAGTCTTTTCTGCTAACAAATATGTGTCCACAAGACCATGACTTAAATGGAGGCGACTGGGACAAACTTGAGAATAAATGCAGGACGTGGGCAAAACACTACGGAGAAATATACATTGCAGCAGGTCCCATATTTGTGAATAAAGAAAGACGCTGCTTTGGCACAAACAACATCCCTATACCTGATGCTTTTTTCAAAGTTGTCCTATGTCTTTCTGGAACCCCCAAAGCGTTAGGTTTTGTCTTCGCCAACAACGGGACACATCATGAATTAAAAGATTATACTATGTCTGTTGACGAAGTCGAACATGCTACAGGTATAGACTTTTTCTGTAAACTGCCAGATGATGTGGAAGATATAGTTGAGGCTTATTCTAATTATGAAGAATGGAGGTAATGATGGGCTATTTTGCTAGATGCGTAATGGTATTGACGATAGTCCCTCGTGAGTGTAAAAATAAACGAGAATTATGTCGTAAATCTGATTAATAAGTTACTATGAAGTTGGATGAAAATCATTTTAAAAATGGGATCGTTGGAGCTATGATTGACCCAAGTTCTATTATAGAATTCAATGTATTGTCTAACCACGGCAATGGCACTATCTCATCTTTCTTTGACATTTCATCGTATAGGGGCGAATCATTGATGTTCGAGAGAGTCGAGGCTAACGCTGATGTTGGCGTGTTCTTAACAACAAAGGGAAAGAAAAATCACAGAGTAAGCAGTTATAATTTTAGACAATGGGATGAGGTTAAACATTCATTACGTTCAAAAATAATTGGTGTTGGCTATGAGCCGTACAAAAAATGTAAGCCATGCTTTTCAAAAATTGAAACTATATTATGAAACAGGTATATCTCATTCTTGCAGCTATGATGCTGCTGTGTTTAGCACCAATGCCATATGGATATTTCCAATTGGTGAGGTTTGTAGCGATGGTCGTGTTTGGAGTGATGGCTTATCGCTATTATATAAATAACAAGAAGACGGCTGCTGTAGTTCTTGGTGTGTTGGCATTGCTGTTCCAACCTA
>Ga0310691_10006546_pt1 | contig 12388 bp, 7 predicted proteins | sample 176DNAGHGlowgp2_FD_203887 | JGI IMG/M metagenome (GOLD analysis project Ga0310691, IMG submission 203887) | Sheep rumen microbial communities from Palmerston North, Manawatu-Wanganui, New Zealand - 1766 DNA GHGlow gp2 (v2) (version 2) | ecosystem: Host-associated > Mammals > Digestive system >... | reverse complement strand
CCTATATTCTGTCAATGGGTACAGAAGAAACTGCCACCCGTCGTCTGAACATGGCCCAATGCTTCAATCCCATGGGCTCGTTGTGTGGCATGTATGTCGCCATGAACTTCATTCAGGCACAATTGAATCCAGCCTCAACAGAAGAGCGCGCCATGCTGTCTGACACGGAGTTTGCCGCCATGCGCGACTCCGACTTGAGCGTACTGATAGCACCCTATCTGGCCATCGGAGCCGTCATAGCCATCATGTTCCTGGTTATCTATTTCACCAAGATGCCCCATAATGCGGATAAAAATCACGACGTCCACCCGCTGGCAACCCTGAAGCGCATCTGTCGTATCGACTACTATCGCGAGGGAGTCATTGCCCAGTTCTTCTATGTGGGTGTACAAATCATGTGCTGGACCTTCATTATACAATATGGTACGCGCGTTTTGATGAACGAAGGAATGTCGGAGCAGGCTGCCGAAGTATTGTCACAACGCTACAACATCATTGCAATGGTGATTTTCGTGTCCAGCCGTTTCATCTGCACCTACTTCCTCAAGTATATCAATGCAGGAACACTGTTGGGTGTTCTCGCTGCTGTGGGAGCCTTGCTTACCTGTGGCGTCATTTTCATCGACGGACGTATGGGACTTTATTGCCTAGTGGCTATCTCGGCATGTATGTCACTGATGTTCCCCACCATCTATGGCATTGCCCTGCAAGGCTTGGGCGACGATGCGAAGTTTGGAGCTGCCGGACTGATTATGGCCATCCTCGGTGGTAGCGTACTGCCTCCGTTACAGGCAAAAATCATCGATCAGCAGGAGGTCTTCGGAATGCCAGCAGTCAACTTCTCGTTTATCCTGCCCCTGCTGTGTTTCCTCGTCATCATCGTTTACGGCTATCGCACCTATCAGCGTACCCGTTAAACAGAACCCATAAAAAAAACGGGGGCTCCCATCTTAGCATGCGGAACCCCCGTTCATAGTATAACCTCTTATTAATAATTCGTGGCCTTCACCTGGAAATAAGCCTGAGGATGATTGCAGACAGGGCACTCTTCTGGAGCCTGCTTGCCAATCACGATGTGACCACAGTTAGAACACTGCCAGATGACATCGCCATCCTTCGAGAATACACGCTCCTTGCGGACGTTGTCTAACAGCTTGCGATAACGCTCTTCGTGCTCCTTTTCGATAGCAGCAACACCCTCAAACTTCTCAGCAATCTCGTCAAAACCTTCCTCACGAGCTTCACGGGCCATACGGGCATACATGTCTGTCCACTCGAAGTTCTCACCACCAGCAGCAGCCTCCAAATTGGCAGCAGTATCCTTAATGGCACCACCTTCCAACAATTTGAACCACATCTTGGCATGTTCCTTCTCGTTGGCTGCAGTTTCCTCAAAGATAGCGGCAATCTGTACATAGCCGTCCTTCTTGGCCTTCGAAGCCCAATAGGTGTACTTGTTACGAGCCATTGACTCACCTGCAAAAGCTTCCTGCAAGTTCTTCTCTGTTTTTGTTCCTTTCAGTTCTTTCATTGTTGTATTTGCTTTGTTTAGTGAATAAAAAATGATCTTTCGCCACAAAGATACAAATAAGGTTGCGAATTCCCAAGTTTTTTTTGGCTTTTTGACAGCTTTTTTGTACTTTTGTGCTCAGATATGAAAAAACTACTGACTATTCTCACGCTGATGGCCACATTGAGTGGCACAGCACAGACACAGCCCGCCATGCGGTTGATGTACAACCACGAAGCACGTTATTTTGAAGAGTCGTTGCCCATTGGCAATGGCAAGTTAGGGGCATTGGTATATGGTGGTGCAGACACCTGCCTCATCCACTTGAACGACATCACGTTCTGGACAGGTAAACCCGTTGACCACCAAGAAGGAGCAGGAGCCGCTAAGTGGATTCCTGAGATTCGTAAGACCTTGTTTGCAGAGGATTATGCCCGCGCCGACTCGCTGCAACTGCACGTCGAGGGGCATAACTCAGAGTTCTATCAACCCTTGGGTACCCTCTATATCATTGATGAGAACAAGGGGAATACGAGCGGGTATCGTCGAGAATTGAATCTTGACAGTGCCCTCGTCAACGACCGCTTTGTGCGCTACGGCAAGACCTTCACACGAGAGTATTTCGCTTCAAATCCTGACAAGCTCATCGCCATCCGACTGAAGGGCGACATCAACTGCAAACTTGTGATGACTGCACAGGTCCCTCATCATGTGAAAGGCAGCAACAACCAACTCACCATGACTGGTCACGCCACTGGCGACGCGATGGAGACGATTCATTTCTGCACCATGCTACAGGTTACTACTGATGGGACTGTTCATGCTGCGGACTCCACCCTCACCATCTCGAATGCCAAAGAGGCCACTGTCTATCTGGTCAACGAAACCAGTTTCAATGGCTATGACAAGCATCCTGTCAAGGAGGGCGCGCCCTATCTGGAGAAAGCCACCGACGCTATCTGGCATACCCGCAATCTGAGTTACGATGAGTTCCGCCGACGTCACATCGCCGACTACCAGCAATACTACGACCGCGTGAAACTGCTGTTGGGTATGTCGTCGTATGACGACGACAAACTAGACATACCAACCGACCAATTATTACGAGAAGGCACCAACAATCGCTATCTCGAGACGCTATACTTCCAGTTTGGTCGTTATTTGCTCATTTCCTGCTCTCGTACCAAAGGCGTTCCCGCCAATCTGCAAGGTCTGTGGGCACCACAGCTCTGGTCGCCTTGGCGAGGCAACTACACCATGAATATCAATCTGGAGGAAAACTACTGGCCTGCCTTCACAGCCAACCTTGCTGAGATGGCAGAGCCGTTGGAAGACTTTGTCCGAGCACTCGCTATGAACGGACGCCATACGGCTCACCATTTTTATGGCGTTGACAACGGCTGGTGCGCCAGCCACAACAGCGACCTGTGGGCAATGACAAACCCCGTAGGCGAAAACAGAGAGAGTCCCATGTGGAGCTGTTGGAATATGGGTGGTGCCTGGTTGGTGCAAACGCTATGGGAACGCTATCTGTTTACGCAAGACAAGGAATATCTAAAGAATGTGGCTTATCCGCTTATGAAGGGTGCTGCAGACTTCTGTCTCGATTGGCTCATCCCCAACCCCAACAACCCTGAGGAACTTATCACAGCTCCCAGCACGTCGCCTGAGAATGAATATGTTACGGACAAAGGCTATCATGGTGTTACTTGCTATGGGGGCACAGCCGACTTGGCCATCATTCGCGAACTGTTGCTGAATGTCATTGCTGCAAGTTCCGTTTGTGGCGATAACATCGCCACATACAAAACGGCGTTAAACCGCCTGCGCCCTTATACCATTGGTAAAGAGGGTGACCTCAACGAGTGGTATTACGACTGGAAGGACTTTGACCCAAAGCATCGTCACCAATCACACCTCATCGGACTCTATCCAGGACATCATCTGACAGAACCTCATTTACAGAAAGCCGCAGAACAAACGCTCATCCAAAAGGGTGATGAGACGACAGGATGGAGTACGGGCTGGCGTATCAACCTATGGGCACGACTACATCATGGCGAGAAGGCCTATCAGATTTATCGCAAACTGCTTACGGCTGTAGCACCAGAAGGAAACAAAAACCCCAATTACAGTAATGGAGGTGGTACCTATCCCAACCTTTTCGACGCCCATCCACCTTTCCAGATTGACGGCAACTTCGGAGGTACTGCTGGCGTCTGCGAGATGCTGATGCAATCATCCCTTAACAATGATGTTACGCTCATCGAACTCTTGCCCGCCTGTCCCAAGGAATGGAAGGACGGAACAGTCAGCGGACTCTGTGCCCGCGGAGGCTATGAGGTCAGTTTCGAATGGAAAGATGGAAAGGTGTGCTCAGCCAATATCAAAGCTAAGTGTTCAGGTCGCGTCACCTTATTATATAATGGTCAGCGTAAGACTATCAAACTGAAAGCCGGAAAGACCCTGTCTGTCGAAATGTGACAAACTATTCTCCCTCGGCAGCAAGCAGCTGGTCGGCTACTTCACAGAGTTCCTCGTACCAAGCTTCGCCAAAACGACGGATAAGGGGCTCCTTTAAGAACTGATAAACGGGAAGGCGCAATGCCTTCCCTTTTTCAACGGCATCCTTGCACACCACCCAGCGATTGTAGTTCAGACCAATAAGTCCGTTGCCAAAGTTCTTCTCGCGAATGGGGTACAGGGCACAACTGATGGGCTTGCAGAATGTCGATTGGTCATTGCGAAAAGCCTTTTCCAATGCACAGAGACAGTTGTCACCATCATAACAGGTAAACACGCAATCCTTGCCTCGCACGATACTCGTCACCAAATCACCATCCTTATCAGCATAAGCCACACCTTGCTTGTCGATAACGCTCTGAGCAGAAGCAGAAAGGTCGGACCAGACAATGTCCAGAGAATCCTCAATGGCAGCAATCTCCTCCATTGTCACAGGGGCTCCCGCATCGCCTTCCACACAGCAGATGCCCTTGCACTTCTCATAGTCGCAACAGAAGTACTCAGTCAGTATCTCTGAAGAAATCAAGATGCCTCCGACTTCAAGGATAGGGGGAATTTGCATTGTTATCTTCGTTATTACGTTATACCGTTATGACGATTTTTCGATATTACCAATTAATGGGCGACAATCCGTTTTGCTGCAAATAAGCATTACAGCGCGAGAATTGATGCTGACCAAACCACCCTCCGCGATTAGCGCTAAGAGGTGAGGGATGGACAGATTCCAAAACGAGATTGTTTTGTTTGTCAATCATATAGGCCTTCGAACGGGCATAACCTCCCCACAACAGATATACCAGATGCTGGCGATGCTGGGCCAATGCCTGGATAGCTGCATCGGTAAACTTCTGCCAACCCAATGCCGAGTGACTATTCGCCATGTGGGCACGAACGGTCAGTGTAGCGTTAAGCAACAGCACGCCTTGTTCAGCCCAACGCGTCAGATTGCCCGAAGTGGGAATAGGTGTACCCAAGTCCTGTTGAATTTCCTTGAAGATGTTCTGTAGAGAGGGAGGAAACATCACACCATCCTGAACGGAGAAGCTAAGTCCGTGAGCCTGTCCTGGTTCATGATAGGGATCCTGTCCGATAATAACTACCTTCACCTGGTCAAAGGGACACAGGTTGAAGGCATTGAAAATCAGTTTGCCTGGCGGATAGCACGTTCCTGCCGTGTATTCTTGGCGGACAGACTGGACAAGCTGGGCAAAGTAAGGTTTCTCGAACTCACCCTGCAGGTATTCCTTCCACGTAGGCTCTATCTGAACGTTCATATGTTTATGATGTCGTTACAGCAGGCTCTTGATCGTCTGTTCCACATCCTTGATGGTCTGCGAACGACCCACGATATTGTTGCCGCGATCGATGAGGAAGAATTCAGGCACGTTTTGCACATTATAGATAGACAGTGTTGACGAGTTTACACCGTTTACCTCGCGGACGCTGATCCAAGGCAGGGCAGCAGTCTGCTGTTTCCAGAAATGTTCGTCACCATCAAGACTGACCTGATAAATCTCAAAACCCTGGGTATGGTACTTGTTATACAATTCGCGCAACAGCAGGATACGAGCAGGCGACTCGTCCATAGCAAATATATGGAAGTCGAGAAGTACCACCTTACCCTTCAGCTCCGTCAGGTGACGCATCTGTCCCTTGTTGTCACGCAGGGCAATGTCGATGAGTCCTGCCTCCTGAACCTTCGAGGCATCAATGGTACGATTGTTCTCAGCATCGGCAATACGCACATTCTTCATACCCTCAATGGCAATGTTGTGCAAGTTGGCACCACGCTCGGCCATAGGCCAGTTTGTGTCCCAACTGGTGGCAACAGCAGCAAAGGCTTTGATATCGTCACGATCGGTACGAGGGTTGAAAAGCAAGGTGTTGCCCAACGTCTGGAACAAAGCAAAATAACTATATGCCTTGTCAGGATGAGCAAAGATATAACGTTTCTTCACGTCCTGCTTGTAGACTTGTATCATCGAAAGAATACTGTCGTTCATCTGGTCGACGGTCAGTGCCTCGTCGCGACTCACCTTGATGGCTTTCTGCTGCAGATTCATCTGTAACAGGGCCAGTTCCTTGATTTTCTCGCAGTTTTCAGAACCGCTGACCTCATACTGCGAAGCCATCTGCGGATACGCGGCCTTGATAGTTACCGTCTCCGTAGAGTCTATCGACAGCGAGATAATCTGGTCGTGAATACGCAGACGGTAGAACTCAGGGGCCTCAGTCTGGGCACCACTGAAACTGAACGAGCCGTCTTCACCCAACTTCACAGAATCCAACTTCTCCACTCCCGTCAACGCTATGTTCTCGAAATAAAGCACTGAGTCTTTGGCGTTGGAAATGTTACCTTCTACATGGAATTTTTTCTCTCCGCACGAGGCCATTGTCAGGGCCACCAAAGCGGCTATTACATATTTTTTCATCTTTTCTTTTTTAATTTTGCCTGCAAAGGTAGTGCAAATCGAATGAAAAACCAAATTTATTTGGATTTTTCGTTTTATTTTTGCAGTCCGAAGTCAGCCTGCTGCGCTTCCACCTCCTGCAAAAGCTTATTTTTCTCTGCATCAGAGAGTGTGGGGCTATTATTCCTAGTCGTACAAGTTGTACTAGTCGTACTAGTTACACTAACATCACTTGCCAAACACATCGGCACGTCGTAGGGCACGCTCTCTATTTCCAGTTCTGCTGGTGTGGGGGCATGGGTTCCAGGGAACTGCACCTCAGCCTTGATTTTAATCTTACCTGCCTGACGAGTACTTCGGATGAGCACAGGGGCAGAGCCCCACTCCACAGCACGCGGATTGGCATTGATGGAAGCGTCGCCAATGATTTCGCCCTCACCCTCGACTGTAAAGACAATATTCTCTTTAGCTAGGCGGCGCACATGACCCAAGTCATCAGTCACTTCGCATACTGCGACGACGAAATCCGATCCGTCAGCCACAAGATTTTTGCCCATTTCATCGACATAAAGACGTAGTTTGGTACTACGACGCGAAGGCATTTTTTCCACTTTGCATACCACCTGCCCGTCGATAATACCCTCTGCCACTATCTTGACGTTTTGCCAGTTGCGCTTAGTATAACTCCAATTACGAGCCTCAAAAAAGTCCCAGGCATCCTTGAAGACCGCCATTCCTCCCTCTACGGGTTGCGTCCAACAATGTTCACCATCATACATCGTCAGGCGCACACTGTCGCAATTCGAAAAAATGGTGACGTCTTTTTCTGAGAACTGCGTCATCTCATGAGCAATGCTTACAAGAGGCTTTACTGTTTGTCGCGATTCTGTCGCGACATTCGATGAAAGTACGGCTGCAAACATATCGAAGGCCGTTTTCTTCTGGCGGAAGGCGTCGTAGATACCACCCCAATAGGGGTCAGGATGATAGCCGCGCTGATGGTCGAAGGGGTGCCACTGACAGCCTCCGATAAACTGTCCGGTGGTGTGAAACAGTTCGTTGGTACTCTTCAGCAACGTGAGGGCCTGCGTCAGCATGGGACGCTCACCCCACGAGCGTGAAGCGCGATTTAGGTTGTTATGGGCATACCAGTCGTCGACCAGTTCGCCAAACTCGCGCGTAAAGATGCACTGACGAGGCTTGTCGTCCTTGAAATCGTCGCCCGGCCAGCCATATACCACATCGTAATGGTCCTTCACCCCAGCGGAGTGCACATCAGCAGCAGCGACAGGGCGATAGGGGTAAGGATATTCGTCTTTCGTAATCTGAAGGGCCTTCAGGGCAAAATCCTCCGGATAACGCGTCTCGTTCAAGATGGGTTCCCACATCAGCACGCTGGGGTGATTTCTATCGCGACGAATGATGTTGCGGGTGTTTTCGTGCACTTTTTCGTCCCAACCCTTGTCCTTGTTCCAATACTGCCAACCAGGTGTGGCGACAATGACAAAAAGTCCCATTTCATCGCAGGCATCCATGAACGACGGATCCTGCGGATAGTGGGCCGTACGGATAATCGTAAATCCTGCATCGCGCAGTCGCTTGGCATCACGCCATTGCTGCGAGTTAGGCAGGGCATTGCCCACATAGGCAAAGTCCTGATGGCGATTGGCACCTACTAATTGATGGTACTTCTTGCCATTCAGGTAGAAGCCCGGCTGGCGCCCTTGGGCGTCGTCAGTACCAACGAACTCGAACGAACGTATGCCAATACGGGTTACACCCCCGTCGAGACTATTCTTTCCTTCCTTAATTCGGGTGCTTACATTGTATAAATAAGGCGACTCCGGCGACCATAGTTTGGGGTTCTTGACGAAGAAACGCTGGGTGACGGTGCGAGTTTCGCTTGGTGCTAACTTCAGTTTGGTGCGCTGCGATGGAATCGCAGCAAAAGAGACGAAGCAGTTTTCGACAACTATGGTGCGAGGACGTGTGTCGTTGTTGTGCACCTCCGTATTGACAAAGACCTCGGCGCTCTTTTCGCTGATATTGGCATAATGAACAAAAATGCCTCCACCAGCGACCTTTTGTTCTTCAAGGGCATCCGTAATAGCCACCTTATTTTTGGCGATGAGCCACACGTCGCGATAGATGCCACCATGATAGGCAAAGTCGAGCGTCATCTGCTTCTTGCCTGGCGGATAGGTCTTGTCGTCGCTGTTGTCGGCTTTGATGGCGACGACTAAATCGTCGCCTACAGAACAACCAGCAAGAGAAATGCTGATGGGCAGATAGCCGCCCTCGTGGTCCTTCACCTTTTGGCCGTTCACATAGATGGTCTGCTTGCCCATGATGGCCTCAAAATGCAGGGTGACGTCACGACCTGCACACTCCTTGGGCAGACGGAAGTGCTTGCGATACCACGCAATACCCTGATAGTTACGACAACCACTAGCTTCAGCGGGCATCAGTTGGACGCTATGCGGCGTCGACACCACCTCCCACGATGCATCGTTGAAATCGGCCTTTTCTGCACCTGCGACGTCGCCTAAATGGAAGCGCCAGCCCGCATTGAAGTTCCACACCAGTCGACCACTATCCTTCAAGGGAAACAGCCCTGCCACAGAGGTTTGCGCCCCAATGGAGGCTTGCGCCCCTACGGGGCTAAATAAAAAATAAAAAATAGAAAATAAAAAGATGCGATACATAGGCTTCTTATTTAGGGTTATTATAATCTCCCGTCTTTTGGGAGGCAGTATTCTTGGCAGGTTCCCAATCGTCTGTACGGAACGAGCTGACGGGCAGACCATCGTGCATCAAGTCGCCCACCACCCAGTCGCGCCAGGCATAGCGTACGGCAACAGGCTTCTTCACTTTGTTGCTAATGACATAGACGCGATTGCGGCTCACCCACACCTTCGTGGCAGGATAAAAGACCCGATCGGCACCAGCCACCTCGAAGTTGTCGGATGCCAGCAAGCGGTCAGCCCGTTCACCCGTGTCGTGCTCAAAATAAACCCATTCCTTCGAGCGGTCGAAGGCCACAACGGCTGTGTCGCTCTTAAACTCCACGTCCTTATATTTGGCAAAATCGGGCAGACCCTTCACGTCGTAGGTGTTGCTCAATGCCAACAGCGCCAGGCGCTCGCCTGCAATGCGTTTCTTGCGGGGATGAATAACATATTTCAAACCCGTATCCAGCAGCACCGCCATGCGACAGTTTGGAACCATCGTCTCGACCATTGCCTGTTGCTCGCGAAGCAGAGCACTATTGTAGAGTGCCCAGTCGGTTTCGTCGTAGGCGAAGGGGGCTATCTGACAGTAGTAAAAGGGGAAATCTCCCTGCTGCCACTCCTCGCGCCAGCCCTGAACCATACGGGCCATCAGAGGCGCATAGAAATCGTAACGGGGCACGTTGTCCTCGCCCTGATACCAGATGGCACCACGAATGCCATAGCCGACGAGGGGTGCGAGCTGTCCGTTATACAAGGCAGTCGGACAGCGTTGCTGCAACTTCTTCACCTTTTCTTCTGTTATGTCGAGGTTCACCTTGGGGAAAGCCTTTAGCCAGTCGGCATTCATCCACGCCTCACAGGCCGAACCACCAAACGCTGTACAGATCAGACCCACAGGAACGCCCAACGACTTTCTCAGCGCCTTGCCAAAGAAATAGGCCGTTGCCGAGAACTCGCGAACACTGGCCGCATTGGCTTCCTGCCACGTGCCAGCAATGTCCTTCTGGGGCTCCAGTCGAGCGGCCCGTTTGCCATAAAACAGTCGCAGTCCGTCGTCCTTACACGCTATCAGTTCCTCAGCGGCACCCTCCACGGGCTGGGCCTTATAGCCCTTCATCAGCATTTCCATATTCGACTGACCCGAGCATATCCACACCTCACCAATCATCACGTTATGCAGGGTACGGTCGTAGCCCATTCCCGACGACGCAGAATTGGGTTTGCTGGGTGTAGCAATGGCGAACGTGATGTCGTAAGGTCCACCAGCCTTGGGGGTCTTCACCTTCACCAGGAATTCGCCGTTTTCATCGACCATCGCCGAGTACGACTTCTTGTCCCACGAGGTGATGACGACCACCGACTTGCCTTTGTCTGCCGTTCCCCAGATGTTACACTCCGTCTGCTGTTGCAACACCATGTTGTCAGAGAAGAAACTGGGCAGCTTGACTTGCGCCTCTACGAGGCTAAATATAAAATAAGAAATAAAAAATAATACGCTGCGTCTCATATCCATTCGTGCAATTCGTTTAATTCGTAGTCGTTATGATAACAGGTGGTTCGAGGAGTCCGGCAGGCAACAGTTGGTCGCCTTTTGTACGATACTTGGCATTCGTCCAAATGCCTTCGTAGGGTGCCTTGCCTTGATCTGCACCACGCAGGGCATTGTGCCACGTGTTCACCACCTCGATTTCTATCGTGTTCTTACCTTTTTTCAAGGCTCCCGTAATCTCTACCTCGTAAGGCGCCGTCCACGCAATACCACAATCCTTGCCGTTAATCCACACGTGGGCGATGTCCTTCACGTTGGGGAACGACAGCCAGGCACGCCCCTGAGGCACCTCGCTGGCCTTCAGTTTCCACGTCGTCGTATAGCGGGCATGTCCACTGAAATAGCGAATCCTGTCGTCCGCATGCTGGCTCCAGTCAAAGAGCGGTTGGCCCTTCAGCACTAAGCCTGACTCTCGGAACGAGATGTCCCAAAGCAGAGTATTTATTCCCACCTTGGGAACGTTTTGTTCCCAGCCTGGGAATGAATTGTTCCCAGCCTGGGAATATTCAGCGAGCCCGTAGCAAACAAACAGCGAGCCGTAAGGTGCCAAACGAATAGAGCCTTCGAACGATGTGCTTTCATTCGTCAACGGATCATATACGGCAACCTTTTCGTTGCCCTGACGGAAGGTGGGGGTAAACGTTTGCTCCTTATCTGTCTGGTTCGAAAGGAAATAGATGTCGAAGCCCTCGCCAGCACGATGGGCATAGGCAATGCCCTCAGGCAGGACAGCATCAGGGGAAATCTTCTCGAAAGTGCTGTCTTTATAGGGCTTGTCGATGATCTGTACGCCCTGTCGACGCAGTTGGGCTATCTTTGCCTTGACCTCTTTGGAAACCAACGTGCCTTGGGGAATAACCAATACCTTATAGTTAAAGGGCTGCGTCAGCAAAGCGTCCTTGTTCATCGAGTCGTACTGATAGCCGTGCAGGGGATTCACCCAGTCCTTCAGGTCGAGGATATTGGCAGAATGGCGCACACCCACGGGCGACTCCTCCATAGGCTGCCCCACATTAGCGAGACGCTTGCGTTCAGAAACTACACGCTCAGCACCAAACAAGCCTGGCAACATCGGCACCAGCTTATCAGGTGTTAAGGCACGCGATGGGATTTCCTCGCCCGTATAGACAGCAATATCCACCACGGGCTTGCCCTTTTGCAGAAGCGTCTGACAACGGGTGATATAGTCGACGAAAGGCTTAGCTTCAGGGAACCACGTCTGGTCGCGCTGGAAGAAAAGTCCGATTCCATCGAGCGTCATGCCTGGCTTGCGGTCGAGCCAAGGGTTATGGGTGTTCACGTGGAAGAAGAGGCGGTTCATGCCCAAGGCAAAATTCCTGTCGAGGAGTGCCTTGATACTTGCTGGCGTCTCGTCCCACACACCACGCACTTCTGTAAAGCCTTCTGCCTGCACGATATTCTTGCCATAGACGTGTGCCCCACTGATAGCATCGAGCATATCGTTGGGTTTATCGTGAGTAGGCGAATTGAGCCAGAACTCGCCCATCGGCACGTCGACATAGCGATAATGCGCCATTCCATCGGACACCATCGTGGGGGCCACACTCTCTGACGACAGCTGCACGCCATACTCCTTGGCCTTCTGCGCCACCGTGACGAAGAATACCTCGTTCACCAGTTCGTCGATGGTCTTGCGGATGTC
>Ga0310691_10006544_pt1 | contig 12389 bp, 8 predicted proteins | sample 176DNAGHGlowgp2_FD_203887 | JGI IMG/M metagenome (GOLD analysis project Ga0310691, IMG submission 203887) | Sheep rumen microbial communities from Palmerston North, Manawatu-Wanganui, New Zealand - 1766 DNA GHGlow gp2 (v2) (version 2) | ecosystem: Host-associated > Mammals > Digestive system >... | reverse complement strand
GCGTGAAGCGCCTCGGCGCCATCCATCGGGGTTTCTCAAGCTACGACAAGAAGATTTACCGCAACATGCCCATGTGGCAGATTCCCATCGAGCTGCGCCGCCGCATCCCTGAGCTGCCGCTCATCAGTGACCCCAGCCACATCGGCGGCCGCCGCGAGCTGATAGCACCCCTCTGTCAGCAGGCCATGGACCTGGGCTTCGACGGACTCATCGTCGAGAGCCACTGCGACCCCGACAAGGCGTGGAGCGATGCTGCCCAGCAGGTGACGCCCGACGTGCTCGACTACATCCTCTCGCTGCTCGTCATCCGCGATGAGAACACCACCACTGAAGGCATACACGAGCTGCGCAAGCAGATTGACGAGCTTGACAACCAGCTGATGGACCTGCTGGCCAAGCGTATGCGGGTGTGCAGGGAGATAGGTCAGTACAAGAAGGAACACAATATGACCGTCCTGCAGGCTTCGCGCTATAATGAGATACTCAGCAAGCGAGGGGCCCAGGGAGCGCTTTGTGGCATGGGGCCTGAGTTCGTGGCCCATGTGTTTGAGAGCATCCATGAGGAGTCGGTCAGACAGCAAATAGAAATTATCAATAAGTAGCCAAATAAACAATCCACCGAGTTTTTGTAACTAAACAACCCTCCCTTGGGGAGGGCTTGGGTGGGCTTTCAATTATGAAAATATTAGTCATGGGGGCAGGCAAGATGGGGAGCTTCTTCATCGACCTGCTGAGCTTCGACCACGAGGTGGCCGTTTACGAGAGAGACCCTAAGCGCATGCGCTTCACCTACAACTGTCAGCGCTTCACTACCTACGATGAGGTGGAGGCCTTCAAGCCTGAGCTGCTCATCAATGCTGTAACCTTGAAGTACACCATTCCTGTGTTTCAGGAGGTTATGCCACATCTTCCCAAGGAGTGCATCATCAGCGACATCGCCTCGGTGAAGACCGACCTGAAGGAGTTCTACGAGCAGTCAGGCATGCGCTATGTCTCTACCCACCCGATGTTCGGCCCCACCTTCGCCAACCTGCAGCAGCTCAGCGAGGAGAACGCCATCATCATCAGCGAGGGCGACTACATGGGGCGCATCTTCTTCAAGGACCTCTACCAACGCTTAGGGCTGAACATCTATGAGTACACCTTCGATGAGCACGACAAGACGGTGGCCTACTCGCTCAGCATCCCCTTCGTCAGCACCTTCGTCTTTGCCGCCGTCATGAAGCATCAGGACGCGCCCGGCACCACCTTCAAGCGCCACATGAAGATTGCCAAGGGTGTGCTCAATGAGGATGACTACCTGTTGCAGGAGATTCTGTTCAATCCCTACACCCACGACCAGGTGAGCCAGATACGCACGGAACTGAAAGAACTGCTTGAGATTATCGACAACAAGGACGCCGCCGGCATGAAAGCCTATCTGACGAAGATTCGCAACAACGTGCGACGCGACATCGGGCTGAAGTAGGCTTCGTGCCTGCCGTTGCGGCTGGCAAATGTTGAAAAGTGCTAAAATACACGTATTTGCTGAACGAAAGATGAAGTTTACTGAAATTGTTTTGAATAATTCTGGATTATTGCTTACCTTTGCAGTGAACAATTCGGAACGATGGAATCATTAGAGCACATACTTCAACAGATGAAGCCCATCACGCTGGCTGAGATGAGCAGCGTGAAGCTGATGAACCGTACTGACACGAAGTTCGTCACCACCATGCCGCGGCTGCTCGAGCTGCTGCAGATGGCCCAGAGTGACTACTATGTGCAGGACATTGACGGTCAGCGCAACATGCTGTATGATACCACCTACTTCGACACCACTTCCTTCGGCATGTATCAGGAGCATCAGCACGGGCATGCCGGGCGCCAGAAGATTCGGTTCCGCACCTACGTCAGCTCCGGCCTGCAGTTCATGGAGATTAAGACCAAGAACAATCACGGGCGGACGAAGAAGAAGCGCATAGAGGTGACCGACATGGACCTTGGCGACAGCGTGAAGCGCGACTTCATAGCCCAGCGTCTGCATTTTGATGTTGACAGTCTGCAGCCACACATGCACAACTACTTCCACCGCGTCACGCTGGTGAACAACGCCAAGACGGAGCGGCTGACCATCGACACACAGCTGGAGTTCAACAATGTGCTGTCAGGGCGGAACCGCGGCATGGGACCGCTGGTCATCGTAGAGCTGAAACGCGACGGGCGCGTGCCCTCGCCAGTGCTGGAGATGCTGCGTCAGCTGCACATCCATGCGCATGGCTTCAGCAAGTACTGCATGGGGGCAGCCATGACCAATCCCTCGCTGCCTGTGAACAGGTTCAAGGAGAAGCTGCGCTATGTGGAAATGATACTTCATTCGGATAACTAAAAACAATTGTGTATATATTATGATGGAACTTCTAACAAACATCCTCACAGGCGAGTTCAGCAACATCCTGCTGCGGTTTGTGCTGTGTTCGGCGGTCATCTTCTTCCTCATTGACCGTCTGTACTATCCCAAGAGCAAGCGTCGTGACTTCTACTTCACCTTTATGCTCATCTCCGTGGCCATCTTCTTCCTGGTCTACTTTATGATGGGCATGGACCGTGGCAAGGCCACCATGGGTGTTGGCCTGGGTCTGTTTGGCATCTTCAGCATCATGCGCTACCGCACCGACGCCATGCCAGTGCGCGAGATGACCTACCTGTTCATCATCGTCTGTCTCTCGGTGGTTCATGCCATGGCCGACGAGTCTGGGAAAGATGCCCAGGTGGTGTTGCTCGACATGGGCAAGCTGGTTGTCATCGATGCCATTGTCCTGCTGTTCACCTTCATCTGTGAGAAGCGTCTGAAGATGCAGTCGACCAAGCTTATACAGTATGACCGCATAGAACTCATCAAGCCTGACAGGCGCGAAGAGCTGAAGGCCGACCTGGAGGAGCGCTTGGGCATTGACATCATCAGGATTGAGGTGGGCGGTGTCGACTTCCTCAGAGACACAGCCGTGCTGCGTGTCACCTATAAGGGTAGCAGGCAGAACGACGTTGACAAACAATTTCAAGTAAGAAAATCACAATGGAGAGACGCATTCTTATTCTGACAGTGCTGGCAGCAGCCGCCACCCTGCAGACACGGGCCCAGAGCGACGACTTCGGCATCTGGACCGAGGCAAATATCGAGAAGAAACTCAGTAGCCGTCTCACCCTTGAAGGTGGACTGGAGCTGCGTACACGTGACGATGGCTTCGGCGAGCTGGACCGCTGGAGTGTCAGTGCGGGACTGGATTACAAGCTCACAGACTGGTTGAAGGCTGGCGTGAGCTATTCGCTCCTTGACGACCACAATCACAAGGTGAACAACAGCGGCAAGAAATACTCTGACTACTGGGGACTGCGCCAACGCCTGAACGTGTCGCTGACCGCCTCGCAGCAGTGGGGCAACCTCACGGCATCGTTGCGCGAGCGCTGGCAGTACACCTACCGTCCGGAGAAGACCGTCGACCGCTACTGGAACTATACGGACGATGATGACGACCGCTACTACGGCGAGCCAGTGGTCAAGGGTGGCGTTACCGAGACACACACCTATCGCGGCAAGGGCAGCAACAAGTGGCGCAACCGCCTGCAGCTGAAGTATAAGCTTACGAAGCAGTGGCGACCCTACGTCAGTGCCGAGAGCACCGTCGGTGGCAGTGGCCTCGACAAGATGCGCTACGCCGCCGGCACAGAGATAAGGTTGACAAAGCAGCACGTGTTCGACCTGCACTACATGTATCAGCACATTTACAAGGACGATGATGAGGCTAACCGCCACATATTAGGCATCGGATATACCTTCAAATTCTAAAGATTGTTAAATAGGAAAAGATTTCTGCACATTTCTGGCGCGTAATCATAGAAAAGTTGTACCTTTGCACCCGCTAAACAGAAGAGAGTCAAACCTGGTGCGTTAGTTCAGTAGGTTAGAATGCCAGCCTGTCACGCTGGAGGTCACGAGTTCGAGCCTCGTACGCACCGCTGAAGCTCTCGGATGGATGGCAAACAAAAATGGACTGGTGCGTTAGTTCAGTAGGTTAGAATGCCAGCCTGTCACGCTGGAGGTCACGAGTTCGAGCCTCGTACGCACCGCAACAACCAAGCTCATTGATTACTCATAATCGATGGGCTTTTTAAATATTCAAGACAATGAAGAAAATCTGCACATCGCTCCTCCTATTACTGTTCGTCACCATTGGTGCCATAGCACAGACCAAGACGCTATACGCCACACGCTACAAGGAGTTCCGTCCCAGCATCGTCACCTTTGCTGATGGCCACCAGAGCCGCCAGCAGTTGACCAATGTCTTCCTGAAGAACGGCGCACTGCTGTTCCTTCAGGGCGAGCTGACGATGGAGGCCAACATGGACAACATCGTGGCCGTTGACTTCCCCGGCGACCGTTCCTTCGTGGCCATTGACAAGCAGCTCGCCTTTCTTGTCGACACCGTAGGCACCAATGCCCTCTATTGCGTGGAGCTGTTCGACCAGGAGAGCTATGAGCGTAACATACGTAACAATATTAATTATACGGACATCAGTCTGGGAGACCAGATTAGCACCGTGACCACCGACCTGAACAACGAAGGTGACTACCAGCTGCCTGTCTTCCGTCATTATTATATCCTCTACAACGGAGAGTATATCCGTGTGCACGAGCGCGAGCTGTTCCGCCGTCTGCCGAAGGACAAGCGCACGCTCATGCGCCGCATCATGGCCATGCCCAATTTCAGCTGGCAGCATGAGGACAGTCTCCTGCAGCTATTGAAGGCCATCAGTGGCGCTACGCTAAATGATAAATGATAAATGAGAGATGAGAAATAGCGGCGCCCACCTCTCACCTCTCACCTCTTACCTCTTACCTCTCACCTCTCACCTCTCACCTCTAAACTCCAAACTCAATGACCGCACACCTCCTCTGGGTTGACGACGAGATGGAACTGCTCAAGGCCCATGTCCTCTTCTTGCAGAAGAAGGGCTACGACGTCACCACTGTCAGTAATGGCACCGATGCCATCGACCTCTGTCGCGAGCACTCTTTTGACCTTGTGCTCCTTGACGAGCAGATGCCTGGCCTCTCAGGCTTGGAAACCCTTCAGCGTATCAAGGAGCTCAGTCCTGCCACACCTGTCGTCATGGTGACCAAGAGTGAAGAGGAGAACATCATGGAGCAGGCCATCGGCCAGAAGATTGCCGACTATCTCATCAAGCCTGTCAACCCAAACCAGATTCTGCTGACGCTGAAGAAGAACATCCACCGACGTGAGATTGAGACCGAGGTGACCCAGAGCCAGTATCAGCAGCAGTTCCAGCAGATTGCCATGCAGATGGACAACTGTCGCACCTGGCATGACTGGATAGACATCTACAAGCGGCTCGTACACTGGGAGCTGCAGCTTAGCTCCACCGACTCACGCATGACCGAGATGCTGGTCATGCAGAAGGAGGAGGCCAACCTCGGCTTTGCCAAGTATGTCAAGAAGAACTATCTGGACTGGATAGAAAACCGTACACGGGCTGTCAAGGGCGGCTTGCCGCAGGGTGGGGGAGACCTGCCGCTGCTCTCACCTGACATCTTCAAGCGTAAGGTGTTCCCCCTGCTTGACAAGGGAGAGAAGGTGTTCCTCGTCGTCATCGACAACTTCCGCTATGACCAGTGGCGCATGCTGGCCCAGGAGCTGTCTGATGCCTTCGACATTGATGAGGACCTCTACCTCAGCATCCTTCCCACCGCCACTCAGTATGCACGCAACGCCATCTTCAGCGGGCTCATGCCTAATCAGATAGCACAGATGTTCCCTGACCTGTGGGTTGACGAGGACGAGGAGGAAGGGAAGAACCTCAATGAGGCTCCGCTCATCCAGACGCAGCTCGACCGCTATCGCCGCCATCACACCTTCAGCTATCATAAGGTCAACACCTCGGCCGATGCCGAGCGACTGATGCAGCAGCTGCCCCACTTGCAAAACAACGACCTCAACGTGGTTGTCTTCAACTTTATCGACATGCTCAGCCATGCCCGCACCGAGAGCCGCATGGTGCGCGAGCTGGCTAACAACGAGTCGGCCTATCGCAGCATCACCCTCTCCTGGTTCCGCCATAGCATCATCAGCGACTTCTTCCGACAGATGGCCACCCTTCCGTGCAGTCTGCTCGTCACCACCGACCACGGCTCCATACGCTGTACGCGACCGGTGAAGATTGTGGGCGACCGTAACACCAACACGAACCTGCGCTACAAGCTGGGCAAGAACCTCAGCTACGATGCCAAGGACCTCTTCGTCATCAAGAATCCAGCACAGGCACAACTACCTTCGCCCAATCTCTCCACCAGCTATGTGTTTGCCACTGGCGACTCGTTCTTTGCCTATCCCAACAACTATAATTATTATGTGTCCTACTACAAGGACACCTTCCAGCATGGCGGCATCTCAATGGAAGAGATGATTATTCCTTTAGTTTCCATGACTGGCAAGCGGAGGACATAGGCAGCCTCTCGTTCTTCGTGGGTACCATCGTCTTATAGAACATGAAAGGGGCGCAGGAAAAACTTTTCCTGCGCCCCTTCAGGGTTCATCTATTGTCCTTTATCTCAAGGGCTTGATGGCGAAGGTGAAGTCATAGTCCTTATAGGGCAGCTGATATTCGCCGCGTGGCCATGCTCCCCAGCTGTTGACGCAGCCCAGGCCGAACTGGCGCTGCTGGATGTGCACCTGCGTCTTGCCGGCAGGAATGAGGTCGCCACTGTGGTGTCCCCAGGCCTTGTCCTTGTGCGGGCCATCGTCCAGCTGGTCCATGGTGTAAGGCATGGCGCTGGCCTCCATCGGGGCGTTGCTGTAGAACTGCAGGCCCTTGCCCTGCGCGTCAATGACGCTGAACCAGCGCACATCGGTGTGGTTGCCACTCTCCTGCGGGCGAACGTACTCGAAGTATTCGTTCTGCACCGTGTTCTTGTACACGCCGATGAACTCCGAGCTGTTGCGGTCGATGTAGTTCTCGGCAGGTCCACGGCCGTAATACTCAATGCGGTCGAACTGCTTGGGCATCTGCAGCGTCATGCCATAGCGGAAGAGGTTGCTTACCTTGGCTTCCTTGTCCGTTTCCATCTGCTCACGGATGATTACTTCGCCCTCGGCTGTGAGGGTGTAGGTGAGCTTGAGGGTGGCCTTCTGGTCGGGCATGTCAAACTGTGCGACAACAGTGTTGTCGCCTGCTGAGAAATCTTTCAGGCGCATTTGCGGGTTGCGCCATGTCTCGAAGCGGCGCTGCAGGCCGGCACCGTAGTCATTGTCGGTGGGGGCGCGCCAGAACTCCGGGCGGATGCTTTCGCGGAACTGCAGCATCTGCTTGCCGTCAACGTTCAGGTAGTCAATCAGACCGGTGTGCTTGCCAATGCTTAGGTCGGTGCCGTTGGCCGTGAACTTCACGTAGGTGTTGGTCTCCTCCTTCTGAATTTGAGAATTGAGATTTGAGGTTTGAGATTTGTCTTCGGCCAGGTTGGGGAACTGATAGCTGCTGAGCGCGAACTGCTGGCGTGCCAGCACCTGGCCCTTGTCAATGAGCGGAGCACCGTTCTTTGACTTGAACTGGAAGATGACGAAAATCTCGCCGTCGCCATGGTGCCCCAGCACACGGCCGATGGTCTGCTTCAGCGTTGCGTCGCTGATGACCTTACGCTGCTGCGGTGCGATGCCGCTGATGTCAATCTTTCCGCCGTGGCCGAAGGTCATGCCAGCCGGCACATTGTCGCGGTGGTGACCGTTGCCAGAGGCACCGCCCACAAACCACACAAGCTCCATGTCGTCGAGCGACTTGAAGAAGTTCTCATTGTACACCTCAAACTGGCCCTCCTTGAAGTCCTTCTCCGTCACCCAGATGTTCTGATAATAGTACTGCACCTCGTAGGCGTGGGGATTCAAGCGGCGGTCGGGAGCTATGATGCCGTTGCAGTTGAAGTTGTAGTCGGAGGCGGGATACTGGCCGTAGTCGCCGCCATAGGTGAAGATGGTGCGTCCGGTGATGGGGCTCTTGTCGCGCATGCCCTGGTCAACGAAGTCCCAGATGTAGCCGCCCTGGTACTTCGGCTCCTTGCGGATGAGGTCCCAGTACTCCTTGAATCCGCCCATGGAGTTACCCATGGCGTGGGCATACTCGCACTGGATGAGGGGACGAGGGTTGTCGCTCTTGCAGTAGCGCTCGCACCAGCCGTAGTCAGCATACATGGGGCAGGCAATGTCGGTGTAGCCGCCCTCATAGGGTGCACGCTCATATTGGCAGGGGCGTGTGGCGTCAGTCTGCTTCACCCATGTATAGGCTTTCTCAAAGTTGGGGCCGAAACCAGCCTCGTTGCCAAGGCTCCAGACGATGATGCTGGGGTGGTTGCGGAACGACAGCACGTTGGCCTGGTTGCGCTCCATGTGCATCAGCTCGAAGTCCTGACGCTTGGCCAGCGTCTTGTCGCCGTAGCCCATGCCGTGGCTCTCCAGGTTGGCCTCGGCGGTGAGGTAGATGCCATATTCGTCGCACAGGTCATACCAGCGCGGGTCGTCAGGATAGTGGCAGGTGCGCACGGCGTTGATGTTCAGCTGCTTCATAATCTTGATGTCCTCCACCATGCGCTCCATTGATACGATGTAGCCGCCGTCAGGATCCAGCTCATGGCGGTCAGCACCCTTGATGAGGATAGGCTGGCCATTGACCAACAGCTGCCCACCCTTGATTTCAATGTGGCGGAAGCCAACCTTCTTTGTCACCACCTCGGTCACCTTTTGGCCCTGCTTCAGCTGCAGTTCCAGTGTGTAGAGGTATGGTGTCTCAGCCGTCCATGCCTTCACGTTGGGAATTTGAGCCTTGAGGCTTAAGCTTTGAGCTTTTTTCTCAGCAGTGGGGACAGCCACCTCCTTGCCGTCGGCATCCAGCAGGCGTGCCTCCACGGTGGCGTTGCCTTTCACGCTGACCTGTACGTCGAGCAGTCCGTTGCCCTGCTCCCAGTCCTGGCCAATGACGATGTCCTTGATGTGCGTCTTCGGACGGGCATAGAGGTACACCTCGCGGGCGATGCCGGTGAAGCGCCAGAAGTCTTGGTCCTCAAGGTAGGAACCGTCGCACCAGCGCATGACCTGCATGGCAATGAGGTTCTGCCCCTTTTTCAGGTACTTGGTGATGTTGAACTCGGCAGCCACCTTCGAGTCTTCACTGTAGCCAACATATTTGCCGTTGACCCAGACAGCGAGGTTGCTGGTGGCCGAGCCTACGTGGAAGTACACCTCCTGGCCGTTCCAACCGTCAGGCAGGTTGAAGGTCTTGCGGTATGAGCCGGTGTAGTTGTTCGTCTCGCCGATGTAGGGCGGGTTGCTGTCGAAGGTGGTGCACCAGGCATAGCCCATGTTCTTGTAGGTCTTGTCGCCGTAGCCCTCAATCTCGAAGAGCCCTGGAACGGGGAAGTCCACCCACTTGGAGTCATCAAACTTCAGTGAGAAGAAATCGGCGGGAGCCAGGTTGTGGTCCTTGACGAAGTTGAACTTCCACTTGCCTTCCATTGACAGGTAGCGGTCACTCTTCGTCTTGTCGCCGGCCTTGGCCTTATCGGCGTTCTCGAAGGCAAAGAAGTCGGCACGGCGTGCCTCACGGTTCACTTGGTTAACGGCAGGGTCACGCCACACGGGCGTTGCCGGTGCCGCCATGGCTGTGGCGGTTGCCGCCAGCGCCATTGACAGGAAAAGTTGTCTTAGCATGGTCATTTTTAGGGTTAGTACTTATAATAATGATGCAAAGGTACGAAATATTTATAGTTTAAATGTGCATGGAGTCGATTTTTTTTTGTATTTTTGCGCCATCAACTACTAAAACCATAGAATAAAGATGAAAAAGATACTATTGTCGCTGGCGGTGCTCACCATGTTCGGAGCCTGTCAGGAGTCGATGGAGGACCGTGCCGCTCGCGATGCCCAGGAGACGACGCAGAAGCGCTGCCCCCTGCGAGTGACCGACGACGGGTCGCTCATCTTGGAGCGCATCACCTTTGACAAGGCTACCCATGTGTGGTGCATGCACTACCTGCTGGATGCCGATGAGGAACAGTTGGAGAAACTCAATCTGCGTGAGGTGCTGCTGAAGGACCTGAAGAACTCGCCGAGCTACAAGCCATACATGGACAATGGCTTCAGCTTCGAGTATGTGTACCGTGACATGAAGAGCCCCAAGGACACGCTGGTTCATGTCATGCTGACGCAGAAAGACTATGGAAATTGAGGAAATGAGAAATCTTATTATAATATGAGGAAGACATTACTATTGACCGTGCTGCTGGCTGTGGTGGTCAGCAGCGCAATGGCACGCTCGCGCAAAAAACGCCCCGAGCCGGTGCCCCCCTCAACCATTGAGATTATTAACAAGGTGAACGACTACTGGCAACAGCACCACTCGCCGCTGGTGCGCTCTTTCTGGGACGAGGCTGCCTACCACACCGGCAACATGGAGGCTGTGCGGCTGCTGGGTAACGCCCGCTGGCAGGAGTACAGCGAGCGTTGGGCACGCCACAACCACTGGATGGGTGCCAGGGAGCGTAACACTGCGAAGTGGAAATACAAGACCTACGGCGAGGGGCAGGACTTCGTGCTCTTCGGCGACTGGCAGATTTGCTTCCAGACCTATATCGACCTTTTTGAGCTGGAGCAGGGCGAGTTGATGAACCGTATGGCCAGTGTGGCCGACCGTTCCACTGACCGCAAGCCGCTGACGGCATCGTTGAAAGTAGCCCGGGCCTTGGAGGTGATGGACTACGAGGTGCGGCAGCCGCAGAGCGACTTCTGGTGGTGGGCCGATGCACTCTACATGGTCATGCCTGTGATGACGAAAATGTACCGCCTGACGGGCGATGTGAAATACCTTGACAAGCTTTATGACAACTTCCGCTGGGCTGACGAGCTGATGTACGACAAGGACGAGCAGCTCTATTACCGTGATGCGAAGTACATCTATCCGAAGGTGAAGACGGCCAACGGTGGCAAGAGCTTCTGGGCGCGTGGTGATGGATGGGTGCTGGCCGGCCTGGCCAAGGTGCTGGCCGACATGCCCAAGGACTATCAGCACCGCGACTTCTTCGTGCAGCGCTTCCGCGAGCTGGCCGAGGGCGTGGCCCGCGTACAGCGCCCCGGCGGCTACTGGAGTCGGTCGATGCTTTGCGAGGAGGACGCCCCCGGTCCTGAGACCAGTGGCACCGCCTTCTTCACCTACGGCATGCTGTGGGGTGTGAACAACGGTCTGCTCGACCGCGCTACCTATGTGCCTGTCATTGACAAGGCCTGGAAGTATCTCACTACCGTCGCCTTGCAAGAGGATGGCAGTGTAGGCTTTGTACAGCCCATCGGCGAGAAGCCTGACCCCACGAAGACTGTCGATGCCCGTTCACAGGCCAACTTCGGTGTCGGTGCCTTCCTCTTGGCTGCCTGCGAGCATCTGCGCTATGAGGATAGTTCAGCCAGTGGTGCTGCCAACTCATTATCAGTGACCATCACCAACGAGAGCGACGAGTACCGCCAGCAGGTGGTGGAGCTTGGCCTGGGTGAGATTTGTGCCCGCTTAGGCATACAGGGCGGACGCCAGTTCGTGGTCGACGACCCTGCCGGGCTGGAGCTGCCCTATCAGCTGACTTACGACGAGAAGGTGGCCATTGAGGCCGGCGTCAGTCCGCACAGCACTTTGAAGCTCACCATCCACCGCGGCAGTCCTTCCATCTTCCCCACGGTGTGCTATGGCCGTCTCTATCCTGAGCGCAAGGACGACTACGCATGGGAGAACGACCGCACCGCCTACCGTGTCTATGGTCCTGCCCTTCAGCGCACCGGCGAACGCAGCTATGGCATTGACGTGTGGTCGAAGAACACACCGCAGCTCGTCGTTGAGCAGCGCTACTGGATAGAGGATGTGGTGATGATGCCCACGGTGGAGAAGATGCGCCGCGAGAACCGGCACAAGGGCGACTCGCTCTACCGCACATTCTCCTATCACCATGACCATGGACAGGGCATGGACCTCTACAAGGTGGGGCCCACGCTGGGCTGTGGCACACCGGCGCTGATGGATGCTGACGGACAGCTGGTCTTCCCCTACTGCTTCAAGGACTATGAGGTGCTGGACAACGGTCCGCTGCGCACCACCGTCCTGCTGAACTATGAGAAGAAAGGCTTCCAGGGCGACAGCATCACTGAGCACCGTCTGGTCAGTCTTGACAAGGGCAGCAACTTCAACCGCTGCACCGTCTGGTACACTGGCATGACGAAGCCCGCCCGCTTGGCTTCGGGTGTGGTCGTCCACTCTGAGAACAAGGATGGCTACGTTCTGGGCAGTGACTATGTGGCCTATTCCGACCCCAC
>Ga0310691_10006543_pt1 | contig 12391 bp, 14 predicted proteins | sample 176DNAGHGlowgp2_FD_203887 | JGI IMG/M metagenome (GOLD analysis project Ga0310691, IMG submission 203887) | Sheep rumen microbial communities from Palmerston North, Manawatu-Wanganui, New Zealand - 1766 DNA GHGlow gp2 (v2) (version 2) | ecosystem: Host-associated > Mammals > Digestive system >... | reverse complement strand
GAAAAATGAAGAAATTTATCATTTGCGCCCTGTGCGCTGTCTGCGGCTTCACCACCGCTAACGCCCAGAAGTTCGGGCACGTCAACAGTCAGGAAATCATTCAGGCCATGCCTGAGTTTACTACCGCCAATGCAGAGCTGGAGAAACTCAGCCAGCAGTATGAGACTGAGCTGAAGCAGATGCAGGAGGAGCTGCAGAAGAAGGCCGAGCAGTTTGAGAAAGAGGAGGCAACGCTGCCCGATAACATCAAGCAGCGCCGCAACCAGGAGCTGCAGGACCTCTACCAGCGCATCCAGCAGACCTATCAGGACAACCAGCAGGCACTGAACAAGGCACAGTCGGAGAAGCTGCAGGCCATCACGGTGAAGGTGCGCGATGCCATCAAGGTGATTGGACAGGAGGGCGGCTATGTCTACATCATGGACATGGGCTCAGGCATACCTTATATCAGCACCACGCTCTCAACTGATGTCACCGCTCAGGTCAAGGCTAAGCTGGGAATCAAGTAGATTTGAGGTTTGAGATTTGAGGTTTGAGATTTGATTATAGATGTAGCTTTATGAGACTACTGTTTGTTATCATTGCGTCGGTGGCAGGCATACTGAGTGGTCTGGCCCAGACGGTCGGTACCGCTGTACCGGCCGACTCCACCGTCCAGGCCTCAGTCGTAAAGCCACAGCCGCTCTTCGGCTACCTCAGCTACGACAGTCTGCTGGCCGCCATGCCCCAGCGCGCCATCGTGGAGAGACAGATGGAGGAACTGACCAAGCAGTATGAGGCCGAGCTGAAGCGGGTGGAAGGCGAGTTCAACCAGAAATACGAGGACTTCCTCGAAGGGCGCAAGGACTTCCCGCGTACCATCCTGCTGAAGCGACAGACAGAGCTGGAGCAGCTGATGCAGCGCAACGTCGAGTTCAAGGAGCAGAGCCGCAAGGAGCTGGAGCAGGCACGCACTGAGGCATACGCACCGCTGCGCCAGCAACTCAACGAGGCTATTGCCACCGTGGCTCGCCAGCAACGCCTGGCATTGGTGGTGAACACCGACGCCAACGCCTGCCCCTTCATCGAGCCGGCCCTCGCCATCGACATCACCGAAGCCGTCATGCTCCAACTAAGAACGATGCGTTAAGCATTAAGCATTATGAAAGCTCCTATTGGTGTCTTCGATAGTGGCTATGGAGGACTGACCATCCTCGATGCCATACGACGACAGCTGCCGCAATACGACTACCTCTACCTGGGCGACAATGCCCGGGCTCCGTACGGACCACGCTCTTTCGGCGTGGTCTACGAGTTTACGCGTCAGGCTGTGGCACAGCTCTTCCACATGGGCTGTCACCTGGTGGTGCTGGCCTGTAACACCGCCTCGGCCAAGGCACTGCGCACCATTCAGCAGCGCGACCTGCCGCAGTGGGACCCACAGCGGCGCGTCCTTGGCATCATCAGGCCCACAGCGGAGGCCATCGGAAGCATCACAAGCACACGACACATTGCCATCATGGCCACAGAGGGAACGGTGCGAAGCCAAAGCTACGAGATGGAGATAGCCAAGCTGCATCCTGACATCAGCGTCACGGGTGTGGCTTGTCCATTCTGGGTGCCCCTGGTGGAGTATAACGAGGCAACATCGCCGGGCGCCGACTATTTCGTGCAGAAATACATCGGACAGATGATGGAGGCCGACCCCCTCATCGATGCTGCCATACTGGGCTGCACACATTATCCGCTGCTCATGCCGAAGATTATGCACTACATGCCGCAGCAGGTGCAGGTCATCGCACAGGGCGGCTATGTGGCACGGTCGCTCGCCGACTATCTGCAGCGCCATCCTGAGATGGAACAGCGCTGCTCGAAAGGCGGACAGACGCGCTACCTCACCAGCGAGAACCCGGAGCGCTTTGCACAGCTGGCACAACGATTCCTGAACGAGACGGTCAGCGCAGCGCACATCGACCTTAGAGAAAACGACAATTATACCTTTAACCATTAAATACTTAACAACATGAAAAAATTATGGTATTTGTTGCTACTTCCCCTTTTCATGGGCATGGCAGCTTGTAGCGAAGAGGATATCAAAGACATGAAAAGTCTCGTCGGCTTGTGGGAAATGACCAACGTTAAGGGGGTCCTCACCGAAGACGGCAAAACAGAGTCCTTCGACGTGTCACCACGGGATAATCCTGCTGAGTTTGATAGAGTGGATGTGGCTGATTTCACCCGTTGGGAGTTCAAAAGCAATGGAACCTTCGTTGGCTATGAGTTTGAGAATAACGCTTGGGAAAAGTACGCCGAAGTAATATACAGTGTCAACGGCGGCAAACTGCACTTGATAGGCTTAGGTGAGAGAGAGAATTACACCATCGTGTCGCTTGACGAGACCACTCTGGTTGTGCACTTTGAAGAATCCGAGGGCGATGAAGGATCCGAGGACTATTACCACCTGACGATGGACACCACTTATAAGAAGATTCAATGAAGATTCTCATAGTCAACGGACCTAACCTTAATCTGTTAGGCCGCCGCGAACCCGGCATCTACGGGCAGACGTCCTTCGACGACTACCTGCCACAACTGCGCCAACGCTATCCTGATGTGCAGATAGACTACTTCCAGAGCAACGTTGAGGGCGTGCTCATCGACAAGTTGCAGCAGGAGGGCTTCTCGTGCGACGGCATTGTGCTGAACGCCGGTGCCTATACACATACCAGCGTCGCCCTGCACGACTGCATCCGCTCGCTGAAGGCTCCCGTCATCGAAGTGCATATCTCCAACGTCCATCAGCGTGAGGAGTTCCGCCACCACAGCATGATAAGCAGCGCCTGCCGCGGCGTCATCTGTGGCTTCGGCCTCGACTCCTATCGCCTGGCCATTGAGGCGCTATGCAGATAGACGACTACATCCTCAGTCACATCGACCCTGAGCCTGACTATCTCTACAGGCTGTGGCGGGCGTCCAACCTCCAGCTGCTCAACGGGCGCATGGTCAGCGGACACCTGCAGGGGCGACTGCTGAAGATGTTGGTACAGATGATTCGTCCACGCCAGGTCCTTGAGGTGGGCACCTTCAGCGGCTACAGCGCGCTGTGCATGGCCGAGGGCTTGGCTGACGACGATTGTCGTGTGGTCACCTTTGAGGTGAACGACGAGCTGGAAGACTTTACACGGAAGTGGATTGAAGGCTCACCCTATGGCCACCGCGTGCGTTTCATCATCGGCGATGCCATCGCTGAGGCGCCGGCACTCGGCATCACTTTCGACTTAGCTTTTCTTGATGGCGACAAGCGCACCTATGTGGAGGCCTACGAGATGGCGCTCAGGGTGGTGCGGCCTGGGGGCTTCATCCTGGCCGACAACACCCTCTGGGACGGTCATGTCGTAGATGCTGCCTATGACCGTGACCATCAGACCGTGGGCATCAGGCGTTTCAACGACCACCTCGTCGGCGACGAGCGCGTAGAGAAAGTCATCCTCCCTTTACGCGATGGGCTTACAATTGTGAAGAAAAAGTAGGGGAAAAGTGCGAATCTGTATTGATTTATGTCAATAATTAAGAGGTTTGAAAGCATTTCAGCCTTCCGCGTTTGCAAAAAGTGACAAAAATACACTACCTTTGCAACGTGTTTTTCATAGTATTAGATTTAAGGTTAACAAAGGTTGGGTCACAGCGGTGACCCTTTTTTTGTTTATCGCTCCACGCCTCTCATTTTCTGAAGTCGAAGCCAAGGCGCAGACCATCGTAGCTCTTCGAGATTTCACCCACCGCCTGTACCGACGTGTTGCCACTCAAGGCAGACATCGTCTGGAGCAGCTGCAGCAGTTTGCTCGACTCAAACAGCAGTGCGATGCCGTCGCTGTTGCGCTTGACATAGCCGTTGAGGGTGATGAGCATGCCCTTCAGGGTGATTTTCGACGATGCCTCGTCATACGTGTAGTTGCCGTTGAACGGTGTGCCGGCAAACTTGGCGGCAAAGGTGCCGTCCTCCTTCAGCGTCATGCTCGTGCTGCCACTGTTCACACCCAGCGTCTGATAGGTGGGAGCCACCTTCTGCTTGATTTGTGCGGCCACCACCTCGCCACCGGCCTGGGCCAGCAGCTTGTCGCTGGTGAAGGCGCAACCTGGCTGTGAATAGGTCCACGAGCCAATAATCTGCTGCTTCGTAGGGCGTGTGTTGACACCCAGCACACTGCCGAGGATGTTGCCCAGCACGCCACCGTCGGTGGCCGTGGCAGTGCCAGTCCCGGTCCCCGTGCCTGCTGTGTTGGTACCCATGAGTACATCGGTCAGCACCTGGGTGCCAATCTGCGTCAGTGCGCTGTTCTGCGTGCCACAGCCTGTCACCATCAGTGCCGACAGTGCCAGCGAGCCAAAAAGAAATGACTTTTTCATTGTTCAGTTTTATTATGTTAGACAAAAAATCTGCTGCAAAAGTACCATATTTTATTGAAAAACACATATTTTTTACCGAAAAATTTGGCAGGTTAAGAAAAAAGCAGTAATTTTGCACCCGCTTTGGTCCCTTCGTCTATCGGTTAGGACGAGAGATTTTCATTCTCTAAAGAGGAGTTCGACTCTCCTAGGGACTACAACCGTTACATTCGTCATCTGCGCAGTGATGCGCTACCGGTAGCCGGAAGGCAGGGAAGCGGTGGCGGAGAGCTCTGCAAGGAGCTTGCCCAGGGCAGTCAGCCAAGACACAAGACCCATAGGCTGTGACGAAAAATGTAAAAATGTAATAATTAAACAATTAAAAAAATGGCAAACCACAAGTCATCACTGAAGAGAATCCGTCAGGACAAGAAAAAGGCTCTTCACAACAAGTATTATGCAAAGACCATGCGCAACGCAGTGAGGAAGCTGCGCGCCATGACCAACAAGGAAGAGGCAGTGGCACTCTACCCGAAGGTGCAGAAGATGCTCGACAAGCTCGCTAAGACGAACGTCATCCACAAGAACAAGGCCGCCAACCTGAAGTCGGGTCTGGCTGTTCATATCAACAAACTGGGCTAATCACGCCCGGCACCAGGACAACGAGGGTGCACCGTCTGACGGTGTACCCTCGTTTGCATGACACAACAGACTATCTTTCCTTACTAAACTATTCACAGCAAACTATTTTTCCTTACTAAACTATTAAAACAACATGAACAAGCTCTTATTACCCGTGCTGGCACTGGCAACATGGCTGTGGTCATTGCAGACAATGGCCGTCGGCCCCGATGGCGTGTACTTCGTGCAGGACTTCGAGGATGCTACCCAGTATCCTGAGACAAGAAACGCCGAGGAGCAGGCCTTCGTGGTGGAAGGACAGGGCGAATGGCTCTACAAGAACGCCTTCCAGTCAACGAACAGCAAGTACAATGTGAATGGCTCGACGATGAACCTGCGACTATATAAGAATGGCTCTTATGTCGTCACCCCCATACTGGACCATGGCGTGAGGACCATTACGTTCTATGCCGGTCGTAAGGGCGACAAGCTGGTCGTCTATACGTCGAAGGATGGTGGCACCACCTGGACTGCCGCCACCGCCACCGCCTCGGGCAACGACTTCACCGTGACGGTGAACGAACATGAGGTGAACCGCGTCAAGATAGCCAACGACACCAGTGGCGATGCCGACATTGACGACCTTGTCGTTACGGCCCATGCCTTCGGCACACCCGCCGTGGTGGTCACCGGCGAGGCTACCGACATCACCAAGAACAGCGCCGTGCTGAAGGGCGAGGTGGTGGACGCTGGCGGACAGACCATACAGGAGAGTGGCTTCCTGTGGAGCACCGTCAACACCGTGCCCACGCTGGCCGACAACCGTGCGGAGACCGAAGATTCGCAAGCCCTGCAGCTGTCGGTCATGGTGACTGGGCTGAAGGCCAGCCAGACCGTGTACTATCGTGCCTACGCACTCACTGCTGCAGGCTATGCCTACGGCGACGTGCGGACCTTCGCTACTGCTGAGGCCACGCTGCCTGTCGTACAGACGGGAGCAGTGGTGAAGAGCGGCTCGCGATACAGGGCCAATGGCGTGGTGACCGACGACGGCGGACTGGACCTGCAGGAGGTGGGCTTCATCTACGGTACCGAGCAGACCGACGACCAGGACCATCCTGCCTTGACGCGCATTGCCCTCGACCCGAAGGTGAAGTTCAGCGCCACGCTGCCCCTTGAGGACGATACCTATTATTATATACGTGCGTACGCGCGAACGGAGAAAGGCATGGCCTGCGGTGAGACGATTGCCATCAGGACCGACGAGGTGGAGGAGAGGCCCGACGAGATTATTGGCGACGAGATTTGGTGCTCGCCCGACGGCGATGACAGCACCGCCGACGGCTCACAGCTGAAGCCCTTCTTCGACCTGCAGAAGGCCATCGACATGGCCGACCCGGGCGACCGCATCTGGATGAAGGCCGGCACCTATGTCTATGACAAGCGCATCAACATCGACGACCACAACGGCACGCCCGACAAGCCCATACAGGTGTTCGCATACGGTGGCCGAGCCGTGCTCGACTTCTCAGGCATGCCCTATCATAAGCACTCTGACAACCCGTACCAGGGTGTGCGTCTGACCAGCTCCTACTGGCACTTCTACAAGATTGACATCACCAATGCCTCGGACAACGGCATGCTCATTGAGCGCAACAAACCCACGGGAGGGTCGGCGGCCGACATCAAGGCGCGCACACAGGACGGCCACGACAACATCATTGAGCAGTGTAACTTCTACCGCAATGGCGACACCGGGCTGCAGATGAAGAACCTGGCATCGTTCAACTATGTCATCAACTGCGACAGCTATGAGAACAAGGATGAGGAAGATGGCGATGCCGACGGCTTTGCACCGAAGATTAGCGTCGGCGATGGCAACTACCTCTTCGGATGCCGAGCCTGGCACAACAGCGACGACGGCTACGACGTCTTCTTCAAGAAGAGCGGTGGCTTTGAGGACAGCAAGACCATCATCATGGAGTATTGTCTGGCCTATGAGAATGGCATCATGAACGGGTCGGCCACCAGTGGCAATGGCAACGGGTTCAAGATGGGCAGCGACCAGGGACGCATGAACTGTGTGCTGAACCGCTGTATGGCGGTGCGTAACCTGAACAAGGGCTTTGACCAGAACCATAACTCGGGCGACATCATTATGAACAACTGCACCGGCATCGGACAGACCGACGTCGGCGGCAAGTCGTACAGCTACCGCATCTATGAGGACCTGGCCAGCGGCAGCATCTGTGAGATACAGAACAGCATAGCCATCAACGACCGCCTGACCACTGACAGGAGCGAGAGCGACGGCGGCAAGCGCGGCACATGGGGCCGGTGGGAGGTCACCGTGGCCTCTAAGGAACAGGCTAACGACTGGAAGGCGGCACCTGGCTGCTTCACGGCCATGGACAAGCCTGAACAGCTCATCGGTGGGCGACAGAGCGACGGCATGCTGCCTGAGGTGGACTATGCCCACATCAGCCTGACCAGCGGCAAGCAGTATGTCGATGCAGGGGTGATGGTCGAGGCCAACGCATCACAATATGCCGATGCTGGCATCGTCATTCCTGCCATTGAGTATGCCGGCGGAGCACCCGACCTGGGAGCATACGAGACCGACTTCCTGCTGGCCGATGCCTCCATGCCGAAGGAGCCTACCGTGTTGCCCCTCCAGCCTGTCGCGGTCGATGGGCCTGTCATCGACAACGCCCAGCTCACCGTGAGACGCACGCACGACGGCCTCTACATCGTGGCATGGCAGGGGGCTGCTGCCAATCGTCCCTGCACGCTCACCGTGGCCACCGCCGATGGGCGCATCGTTGGCCACCGCCAGTTCAGGGGTGCCACCGTCGTGGCCCTGAACGGTGTCAGCGCTCCGCTGCTCTTCACCGTCAGCGACCCGTCGGGCGTCACCATCACAAGGAAAGTGGCAGTCAGATAGCCGCGAAGGGTTAAAAACCGCAAAGGCGCGTTAAATCCGTGTTAACGGATTGCAACGCGCCTTTTGCGTTGCTACCTTTGCACCCGTGAATCGCAGGGCGCGCCTGAGACAACCACAAATCAAAACCAGTGTTTAACTATTAATCCTTTCTTATTATTATGTTGAAGATCAATCTCTACAAGAACAAGGTGGCCGGCAGTGAGAGCTACGGCAAGGTGTATGGCCGCATCGAGACCGCCAGCGTGATGACTCTCGAGGAGCTGGCCGAGCACATGTCCGACCACAACAGCCCCTACTCGAAGGGCGTCATCAAGGGCATCCTGACCGACATGGTGCACTGCATCCAGGAGCAGATGCTCAACGGCATCCCCGTGAAGCTGGATGACCTGGCCATCTTCACCCCCTCGGTAAAGAGCAAGCCTGCCGACAGCGTGGAGAAGTATGACCTGGCCTCCCACATCAGGCAGGTGAAGATGACCGCCCGCGCCACTGGCAGCATGCGTCAGGCCGTCTTCTCAAAGAACGCCCGCCTGGGCTACACCAGCCTGGCACAGCGCGTGAAGGCCGGCGAGCTGATTCTCAGCTCGACCAAGGGAGAGTATATCGAGGGCACCGGCACCAGCGGCGAGCCTACTGTCAACCCCTAATCGTGAGCAGCCATGAAGTTCAATCGCGCAACCTGGAAGTTCATCGTCCAGACGGTACTTGCCATCCTCTCGGCCATCGCCACCAGCCTGGGCGTCAGCTCATGTATGACCTACGTACTCTGATAACAACCGAAAAGGGATGCTCCTCAGCTGGGGAGCATCCCTTTTTTTTAGGGTTCTGACCTTTAGCATACCACGTTCTGTGGCGTGCCGTCGAGGAAGGCACGGACATTGCTGATGGCCACGTCGACCAGACGGACGCGCGCCTCCTGGGTGGCCCAGGCGATGTGCGGCGTCATGAAGGCATTGTCGCACTTGAGCAGCGGGTTGTCGGCGGCGGGCGGCTCCGTCGTCAGCACATCGGCGCAGAAGGCCCTCAGGCGACCCTCGTTCAGCGCATCGGCCACGTCCTGGTCGTTTACCAGCGGTCCACGGCCAGTGTTGATGATGATGGCCGACGGCTTCATCAGCCTCAGCCGCTGCGCGTTGACCAGGTGACGGGTGCCGTCGGTCAGCGGGCAGTGCAGCGACAGGACGTCGCTCTGCTGCAGCAGCTCCTCCATGGTCCGTTTCCCGATGTAGGCGGGCAGCGCCTCCTGTGGCTTGCTGGTGTAGGCGATGACGTTCATTCCGAAGGCGTGGGCGATGGCGGCCACCCTTTGTCCGATGTGGCCCAGTCCCACGATGCCGAAGGTCTTGCCGCTGATCTCGGTCAGCAGCGTGTCGCTATAGCTGAAGTCGTCGCAGGCCGTCCACGCGCCTTGGCGTATTTGCTGGGCGTAGTGCTCCGTGCGGTTGGTCACCGTCAGCAGGTGGGCGAACACCATCTGTGCCACGCTCTCGGTGCTGTAGGCTGGCACGTTGGTCACGATGATGCCTCGTTCACGGGCCGCCTCTGTGTCAACCACGTTATAGCCTGTGGCCAGCACGCCGACATAGCGCAGGCGGGGCAGCTGTTCCAGCTCCTTGCGCCACAGGCACACCTTGTTCGTCAGCACGATGGTGGCATCCTTGGCACGTGCCACCGTCTCCTCAGGGCGCGTGCGGTCGTAAACCGTCAGCTCGCCCATCGTCTCCAGTCTTTCCCACGACAGGTCGCCAGGGTTGGCTGTATAGCCGTCAAGAATCACTATTCTGTTGTTCATCATTTATAATTATAACAAGCATCCTGTATGACCAGTGAGGCCAGGGTGAAACCGAAGATGGCAGTGATGTGTGCCACCGTGCCGTTGGCCCGCTCCTGGGCTGCTGGCTCCTGGCCGCTGGTGGCGCTGAGCTCATGGTTCTTGAGCAGCTCGTCAGAGAAGACGCAGCGGAACTTACGCTTCGGGAAGCGCTGCTCCTTCTTGAACCACTTCCTCAGGGCACGTGCCAGCGGGTCGCCCAGCACCTTCCAGAACTCAGCCACCTGTATGCGTCCGGGGTCCATCTTTAGTGCCGCACCCATCGACGAGAAGAGGCGCCCCTTCGTCTGGCATGCCATCAGTATGAGCCACGCCTTGTCCTTCAGCGAGTCGATGGCATCTATGATGTAGTCATAGTCCTCGAGGTGGAACGCCTCAGCCGTTGCCTGCGAGAAGACCTGCTGCAGCGCCGTGACCTCTGCTGACGGGTTGATGCTCAGCAGCCGTTCCTTCAGAACCTCCACCTTGGGCTGCCCTACGGTCTGTGTCGTGGCCATCAGCTGGCGGTTGATGTTGCTGGCGCACACGCTGTCGCTGTCGACGATGGTCAGCCGGCGGATGCCGCTGCGCACCAGACTCTCGGCGCACCACGAGCCCACGCCGCCCACGCCAACGATGATGACGCGCTTGCTGCCGATGCGCTCCAGCGCCTCAGGACCTATGAGCAGCTCAATGCGCGTGAATATAGCTTTCTCAGTAGTCATTGCACTTCACGTTTGCTTTCATCTATTCAAAAAGCTCGCTGCAAAGATAGCGATTCTTTTTCAAACTTCCAAATAATCAGTGAAAAAGATATTCAGGGCGCAGACCGCTGTTTGTGCGGCTGCGCCCTGAACGTTTATGTCAGCTGAGTGCTGAAGCGGTGAGGCTTACCAAGCCTCCTCGTCCTCTAACTCTTCGTCGTCCCACTGGTTATGGCGACGACGGCGTGAGCGGCCTACCATGTCCTCCTGGGCATCCTCTGCGGCGACGCCCAGGTCTTCTCCAAGGTTTGTCCCCGTTAGTTTTGAAGCCATCACCAGTTGGGCGGTGTGGATGGCTGTCACCATGACTTCAGGTGAAAGATATGCTTTCTTTTTCATAGAATTCTTCTTAGTTTTTAATTTTCAAAATACGATATCCTCACTACAAGCAGTGGTCCTTACCTAACCACCACCTTCTTGCCATTCTGGATGTAGATGCCCTTCTGGGCTTTCTCCACCTTCTGGCCTGCGAGGTTGTAGATGGCAGCGTTGTTAACAGCCTGGCCGTCGATGGTGTCGATGGCAGTGACCACACCGTTGATGGCAATCTTCAGACGTGCATTGCTGGGGTCGTCGCTCTTTGCCTTAACGTATGCGCGATAAGCCTTCACCTTGTTACCGCCTTTTGAGCGATAGAAGGCATCATCACCAAGGATGTAGTCACCTTCAGCAACCGTTGCTTCCTGATAGATACCAACAAAGTCGTAGTTCGTGCCTTCGGTGGTCTGACCGTCGGCAGCCTTCACCGTCACACCATTGAAGGTGAATGTCTGAACAGCGTCTTCGCCTTGAGTAGCACTCAGCAGATAAGGTACGTTAGGCTCAATCGCGCCATCCTCGACAAGGTCAAAGTTCAAGATTCCTTCTGCATCGCCCGTATACTTGTAGAGCGCATCTGCACCAAACGCCTCGGTAGTAGCCTCAAACGGAATCGTGATGGTGTTCCAGCCCTTATAGATGGTCTTCTTCAGCGTTACGTTGGCGTTATCAATGTCTTTTGAATAGGAAGTGCCGGTTTCCTCGTCGAGGGCGACGGCGATGGCCGAGCCATAGTAGTAGAGGTGGAAGTTATCCCAGATCACCCAGTCGGAGGTAGTCTCGCACTTGAAGCCAATCTTCAGGTCGCCATCCTCGGTAATCAGTGTCTGCACCTCGTTGGTGTAGAAGGGCTTATTGGTAGCAGGATTCGTCTCCTGGAAGAAATAGTAAGAACCAGACATGCCATTGGGCTGCCAAACGGTCTCTCCGTTGAGGACATAAGATGCCTCTCCGTTATTATCGCCAAGAGCGGGCTGGTCACTAGCGAGCGGCTTTGTGCTATACTCGTCTTTGATGCTCTTGATGGGTTGGTTTACGGGGCCGCAATAGAGGTTGGTCTTGTCAGTAACATCGGAATTGTCGTGGCGGGCGAAGCCCTGCAACGTCACCTTGTAGGTACCCTTCTTAAGATTCGGAATAGTCTGGCTCAAGTTGAACGGCATTTGGAATGCCTCAAAATTGTGAGTGGCAAGACGATGCTCAGTGATTGTACCGCTTTCAAGTTCCCATCCTGTCGGAATTGCCTTGCCACCTTGGCCTTCCTTAAAGTGGGGATTCACAATCAGGAACGTCAGGTCGAAGCACTCATCTTTGATGGGTTCAGCAGTCGTGACGTAGGTGGTCATGGCAGCCTTCAGAGCAGTAGTGGCAGACTCAACAGCATTGTCAAGTTGATCAATCATATCTGGTGTGGGGTTTGCTGCCGAATTAAGTTGCGCAAACTTTACTGCAATGGCTTGAGACTGTGTGGTGATAGAACTCTTTAAAGTCGTATTCGCAGTTTCATTGTTATTGCTGACATCTTTCAATACATTAGCGCTATTGTACAGCTCATCCCATGCGACATAG
>Ga0310691_10006542_pt1 | contig 12392 bp, 11 predicted proteins | sample 176DNAGHGlowgp2_FD_203887 | JGI IMG/M metagenome (GOLD analysis project Ga0310691, IMG submission 203887) | Sheep rumen microbial communities from Palmerston North, Manawatu-Wanganui, New Zealand - 1766 DNA GHGlow gp2 (v2) (version 2) | ecosystem: Host-associated > Mammals > Digestive system >... | reverse complement strand
TGCAATTGCAGGTTTTACCGAAAAATTAAATGATATTATAACTTCTTCCAATACAATTCTTTCTGCAATTCAACTTATGGACAAAAAGAATGTTCAAATAGAAGATATGTTTGACGGGCTTGCAACCCAAGAAGACACATCAAGTATTCAGAAAAATTTGGTGGATCTTTCATTAAAAAGCAAAGAAATTGGCGATTTAGTTGATTCAATGGTTCAGAAGTCATATAAAATAGATAATTTGGCTGATAAGATTGATGCAGCCGTAAATATCATAGCAGGATTAAAAACAGAAATTGCAGAAAAAGATGATGAAGCTGCAAATGCAATAATGGAGAAGTTTTCTAAGCTCGAAGAATATGTAAAAGAGATTTCTTCTAATACGGAATTAGCTGAATTTAAAAGTTCTTTGGAAGCAGTTCTTGAAGATATGGCAAAGGGTTCGGAGTCTTTAAAAGAATCTTTGCATGCGGTTGTGAACAATGTTGACATGATGGGTGAAAGTTTAAAACTTTTAAACATAGATGCAAAGATAAATGAAGTTTTAAATGATATAAATAATTCTAATGAAAATATAAAGAGCAAAGTTGCTCAAGAATCTGATAAAATGATGCAGCTTTTGGAGGTAAATACTTCAAGAACTTTAAATGAAATTAGTAATAATGCTGAGATTTTAGATACAAGATTAAAGGATGCTCAAGGTGTAATATCTGAATTATGCGAGAAAAATTTTAATGATGTTGCAGGAAATATATTAGCATTGAGAAATATTGTATCTCAACTTGAAGAAAACAGTGTATCTGCAAATAATGCAATTTTTGCAAGCATTACGGACAGACTTACATTATTTGAAAATAGCTTAAAAAATGTTCTTGCAAAAAGTGATAATAATCTGTCGGAAACAACGGCCGGTGTTGTTGAGAAGGTTTTAGCAATAAAAAATATTATAGAGAATATTGATTATAAGGCCGATGCTGCAGCTCTTGACAGAACTGATTTAAAAAATATTTTGGAAAATTTAAAAGAATCGTTGGATAGTTTACTGGCTCTTAATTTTACAGGCGCAGTACAAGATTTCAAAGTAGATATGTATGCATTAAAGCAGGATTTATTGGATGTTTTTAATAATACGGAAAATGAATTATCAGAAGTATTGAAAAACATGCTTAGCGAGAACAGTTTAGATTTTAGAAATAATGTCGAAAACATATTATCGAATTCTACCGAACTCAGAGATGATTTCGAAACTAAACTTACAAATCTTAAAAATTCGCTTCTTGATTGCATAACAGAGTTTAAACAAGATTTTACATGTCTTAATGCAGATACTTTAAGTGAATTAAAATTTAATTCCGAGCAAAATTTTAACTCTTTAAACAATTCCTTGAATGAAATTGATGATGTATTTAAACAAGGAACAAAAAATACGCTTGAAGAACTTAAATCAGGTTTTGATTATTTGAAGAAAAAAATAACAGAAGTAGATACAGCGGTAGATGAGGATTTAGCACATCAAGTATCAATAATAGAAGGTAATTTTGAGTCATTAAATTTGATGCTTGTTGATATAATGAATCAAGCAAAAGAAGCTCTTGGCGATAAAATAAAAAATGAACTAAGCGGAACAACAAACAAGCTCGGTGAGGTTATGGCAGGAGAGCTTGAACAATTTAAGACACAAATAGAAGATACATTTGATAATGTAAAAGAATATAATAGCGAACAAGCAGAATTTATAAAGAATTCAATTATTGAATTGAATGGAGTTCTAAAAGAAGCTATTGACAATCAAAATACAAATTATTCTTTAAGATTAGATGACATTTCAAACAATTTACGGAGTGTTTTAGCAGAAAATACCGAACAAACCAAAGCTGATTATTCGATATTAAAAGATAAATTAGAGGAATTTTATAACGATATATCAGCAACTAATACAGATCTTTTAGACTCTCTAAAAGCTAAATTGGATGATATTATTCATTTTGTTGATTCTAATATAGAATTACAAGCGCAAGAGGTAAATACAAGATTTGATAATATTTTTAATTCCGTAGAAAGTATTAAACCGGAATTGGATGTTATAAAAGAAAAAATCGGCAATCTTTTTGAAGAAACATCAATTAATTTAACTACTCAACTTGGCAACACTAATTCTGATTTATCACAAAAGATTAACGACGGAATCCAAGAAATAAATACAAAATTCTCGGATTTATACGAACGTCTTGACAAAGATGAAGTTTCACGAATGAGTGTATTCCAAGAACAAATTAGTGAATTACGTGATATGTTCAATAATGTTGTTTCCGATCTTAGAAGTTTTGCTCAAAATGAGATTTCGACAGTTTCGGAAACACTTATAAAAAGTAACCAAAACAGTATTGAAAGTATAAGACAATCCGTTGATGATGCTGTAAGTACATTTGTTACAACAAGTGCCGATATAGCAGCAGGTGAATTAACGACAATAGAAAATTATGCTAATAAGATTTTAGAAAAGTCTGAGGAAATAAAACAAAATTCTAATTCCTGCAGAGATGTTATTAAAGGCTTATTAAAAGAGTATTTTGAAAATACTGTAAAAGAGATGCAAAAAGAAACTGATGTGATAATTGGTGATGTTCTTGAGCAGTTTAATGTACTTAATGATAGTCAAAAGGATACTGTAACATCTTTAACAACATCAATAGAAGGTTCTGTATCGGGATATATTCATGATGCCATAGGTGATTTGAAATCTTATGTGGATATTAAAACTAATTCTTCGGATTTAAAAGATAAATTGGATAATCTTGATAAGCAAATGCAAAGTGCTTTACATGAGACTACCGGAAATATTACTAAATTGCTCAAAGAGAGTATTTTTAATGATTCAATAGAAAATTTAAAAGCAACAAATCAAATTCTTGTTGAATCTATGGCTGAGAAAATTAATTCTCAATTTGAAGAATTTATAACTGAAAACATATCAAAAGATTTTAGTAATAAAATCAGTATGTTTGATAAAAATGTTACGGATACTATTGTAAATAAATTTGAAGAAGTTAAGGTTTTATCAGGCGGTTATACAAAATCTTTTGAAAGAATTTCCGTTTCTGTTGAAGAACTTGTTTCTAAATTTACTGAATCAAAAGAAGAAGTTAACAAAAATCTGATTAATTTGGCCGGAGGGTTGAATCAATCTGTAGATGAGTTAAAAGCAGAATTTCTTGCCCTGAAAGCTCAAATAATGAATAAATCTTTTGATGAAGCTTTCCATGAAGCAGTTAAAAACCAAATAACAGGTGTGGAAAAACTTATTCAAGAGCAAATGGGTTATCTTGAAGATGTTCAGGATTTATGCTGTGATAATCTTCCTGAGCTTACCGAGTTAAATACTTTGGTTAAACACAGTATTATGCAAACAATTGCAGATATTAAAACAAAAGTGGAAGAACAAAATGCGGATATACCTCGTGAGCTTGATAAATTAAAGGCTGATGTTATAACACAATTCTTAAATATATTTAATCAAATTTCTTTTGTAACTGAACAAGAAGAAATTAACGATTTTATTCAGGAAAAACATAATGAGCTTATAACAATTCTCAGTCACATTGTTACTTCTTCAGATGAAGTTATAAATGTTAAAGACAATCTTGCGGTTGTTGATAATAAAATAGATTCAATAAAAGAAGATATTGATCTGATAAATGAGAAAATTACTTCTATAATGTCGGCAGAAGGCGATATTGATTATGTATACAGCTTGCAGGATTTGGAGTCTGATATAGCAAATTTAAGACTTGTTTTGAATGAAATGAAGGCAAATGATAAGGCTAAAGAGTTTGAGGAATTGATTAATTCTACAAATAATATTTATAGTCTTGTTGAAACGATTAAAGCCGAAATGCCTAACTTTGAAGCAGAAGAATTTAAGAAGGAATTTAATAATTTATCAGAAGACATTGTAAGCATAAGTACAAGAACTAATAAATTGTTGCTTTCTTCAGATGAGTCATATAAACTGCTTCAAGACAATTTGCATGATTTTAAATTGGTTATAGATGATTTGGACGAAAGAACAAGAAACTTCTCTAAAGAGTCAGGAATTGATAAACTTGAAACGAAGTTATCTACATTAAATTCAATGATGCAAAATGGTGCAAAGACAAATCAAGTATTTAATCAAGTATTTGAATATCTCGCAGAATGGGTTGACAGAGCAGGTATTCAGATAACGGAAATATCCGATAAAGTTAATTCTTTGGATGAAATATCTCAAATAAAAATTATGCTTGAAGATTTGAAGGCTGAATCTCAAGACAACACAGAAAGTGCAGAGCTTGTAGATGCTTTGAGTGCAGTATTTGACAAACAAGCAAAAAGAATTGCATCTCTTGAGGCTAAGCTTGACAGAATGATAGTTGATTCTACAATAAATAGTAAGACTCCTGATTTCGATATTACACCAATCGAAGATACACTGAATAAATTTTTAGTTGTAATGGATGACAAGATGTCGCTTCAACAATCAAAAATAAATTCATTGGAAGAAAAATTGGAAGAAGTGATGTCTTTGGTGGATAATAAAGATACGGCCCAATTAACGAAAAAAGTCGGCGGTATGGATAAACAACTTGCAAAACTAAATAAGAGTATCGAAAAAATAGCATCAAATGTTGTTGAAAAATAGAATAGATGATTTAAAAAAAATAATAAAAAGGGATAATATTCTTTCAAGTTTGGAGGAAAGATATTGTTATGCTGAAGATTCTGCTAATTTTAGAGAACAAACAAATATTCCTGACATAGTGATTTTTGTTGAAACTGTTGAGGATGTGCAGAATGTTTTAAAATATGCTAACACACACAATATACCTGTTATATCCCGTGGTGCAGGAACAAATACGGTAGGTTCTTGCGTACCTTCGCAGGGCGGTATCATATTGAATTTTTCTAAAATGAATAAAATTTTGGAATTTAATCCGACTGATATGACAATGAGAGTGCAACCGGGAGTAATATTAGGAGATATCAAAAAGCTTGCTGAAAGCGAAAAGTTATTTTATCCTCCTGATCCTTCAAATTTTAAAGTTTCTACTATTGGCGGTAGTATTGCACAATCATCAGGCGGTGCAAAATCATTCAAGTATGGAACTACAAAAGATTATATTTTGGCTCTTAAGGTAGTTTTACCGGATGGAGTGCTTATGAAAATCGGTTCCGGAACGATTAAAGATGCGGTAGGGTATCATTTAAATCAACTTATTGTAGGAAGCGAGGGGACACTTGCAGTTGTTGTTGAGGCTCAGTTAAAGCTTATACCGCTTCCCGAAACTTCTGCTATTATTACGGCATATTTTGAAAATTTTGATGATGCAACAAATGCCGTAAATGGAATAATACGAGAAAGGGTTTTTCCTGCAACGATTGATTTTATGGATAAAAATTCTATAAATACCGTAGAAAAATTTTATTCATGCGGATTAAAAACAGATAAAGAATGTATGCTGCTTGTTGAAGTAGATGGCTTTGAGTCTTCTATGAATACGCAAATGCTAAGGGTTGAAAAAGCATTGTTAGAAAATGGTGCAACAGATATAGTATCTGTTTCTGACAAAGATAAAATAGAAGCTGTCTGGACTGCAAGACGCTCAAGTTATGGTGCTGCTGCAAAACTTGCTCCTGATGTTGTAACGGATGATGTAATTGTACCACGTTCGGCTCTTTCTAAAATGGTTAACGGATGTAAAGATATTTGTGATAAATATAACTTACAAGTATGTATTGTAGGTCATGTCGGGGATGGTAACGTGCACCCTCAAATTGTGCTAAATTTAGAAAATGATGATGAGTTTAAAAATTTAACGAATGCAAAATCTGAGATATATCAGCTGGCATGCTCTTTAGGTGGAACAATATCAGCGGAGCATGGTGTAGGAATGGAAAAAATGGGATACATTGATAAGATTCTTGATTCAGCTTCTATTGATTATATGAAAAGAATTAAGAATGTTTTTGACCCAAACGGAATATTAAATCCTAACAAGATTTTTAAGATGTAAAAGGAGAAAAATTTATGGATATAATTGCTATTTATTGTACGGTACCTGATAAAAAATTAGCTAAAGAAATAACAAAAGTTTTAATGAAACATAAACTTGCGGCTTGTGTAAGTCAAATTGAAAATGTACGTTCTACATTTTCGTGGGATGGAGAAATTAACGAGGAAAAAGAGATTTTGTTAATCATAAAAACACGCAGAGCAAATTATGGTAAAATCAAGCTTGTAATAGAAGATATGCACTCATACACAGTACCTGAAATAATTGCTCTCCCAATTGTAGATTGTAGTGAAGATTATTTGAAATGGCTTGTAAAAGAAACAGAATTATAGAGTTAAAAAATTTTTTAAACTCTTTAGGCATTGATACAAACATATCCAAAACAAATGCAAGGGGACATAATGGAGTTTTTATCCATAAAACGGATGGTTTTAGAATAGATATTTCTAAAAAACTGGATGAAGAAAAAGTTATACCTGTTATATTGCACGAGTTTGCGCACTATATTCACTATTTATATGATGAAAAACTTAAATCATTAGATTTTATTTTTGGAGATTTTACGGAAGAAATTCGGGAAGAACTTATAAATACAACGGTGCATAGTGTTCCAAAAGATTTTGCAAAATCTTTGTATGATAAAAAAGAAGAAATAAATTCTGATATTAAATCTTTGGCTAAAAATATTAAAAATACTTATAAGGATTTTAAACTCTCAAAAAATTGTATTGAAATAGAAAAAAATTTTTCAAATCCGCTTAAATATCTTTTAAAGTATGACAGGATAAAATATTTTAACAAAATTTACTCTGTTTCAAATATTAATTCCGATTTTAATTTAACGGAAACGCAATTAGATTATATTAAATTAAAATCAAAACAAAGGTTTTTAAAACGTATAAATGCAAAAATTAATCGATTGAATAAATATTATAATAATCCTTTTGAATTGTTTGCTCGGTTTATAGAGTTATATTATACAGATTTTGAAAAAGCTAAAAAGCTTGCACCTCTTTGCTGTGCTAAAATGCAGAATACTAAGATAAACGAATTTGATAAGCTTAATCAAATATTTAAAGATTAATTAAATTTTGCAACTTCTTCTTTGAAAATTTTGATATATTTTGAATAAGTTCCTGTTAAGCTTTCAAATTCTTTTTCTAAAACACTTTCCATTACGTTATTTTCAACTTCTATTATAGGTATAATATTATTTTTAATGTATTCTTTGCCTTCTTTTGTCAGATAAATATGCATATTAGGATATTTACCGGCTTTAAGAGTTAAAATTCCATTTTTTTCGAGTTTTTTAATAGTGGAATTAATGGTTTTTTTGTTTATATAACTGTTATCTGCAATATCTTTTTGTAAACAACCTTCTCCGAGTTCTATTATAGAAAACAAAACAACATATTCACTATCTGACAGACCTTTGTTTATTAATAAAGATTGATAGAGATTATCAATCTCGCAGAGCATGTTGTTTAAATATTTAACCTTTTCACTAATTTGATATTCCATAAGCATAAAATCATGATACCACAAAATTTATTTCATACATTTTGATATTTCAGCTTGTATAGCATTAGCTCTTGCAATATACTTTGTAAGCTGAGTATATTTTTCAGATGCTTCACCATAAGTGTATTTATTTTTCATAAGCTCATTTACACTTTTGTTTATATTTTCGAGTGCGCTTAATGATTTTTTTATATTTATAAGATTTACAAATTTAGCCGGTAATTTTGACAAAATTGCATTATTGATTTTGACAAATATATTATTAACATCTTCTGTATTTGTTTTTGCTTTTTTTGCTATTTTACCGGAGATTTTTGCAGATAAACTAATATCTTGGTATGCGTATGTTAAATCTTTATATTCCTGCATAAGTTTATATTGTTGTGCTGTAAGCTCTGAAATTTGAATTTCATCTTTTATTTCTTTGGCAGAGTCTAATTTTGCACTAATGTCTTTTAACTTTTCTTCTGTCTTAGTTAATTTATATTCAAGTTGAAATATTGCATCCTTCACATCTTTGTATGCTTCTTCTTCAAGCATATTTGAATCGTAGTCGTTTATATGTTTTGTTGTTTCAACATTTGTTATTGGTTTAGTTGCAATATTCGAGTTTAGGAAAAAATTGTTTTTTTCTTCCAATGGGTTTGTATGCGGGATATTATTTTTTGCAAATATAAATCTATCGTTATTCATATCGTGATTATACAATTAAAATTTTATTTCTTCAATTCTTTGTTTCATAATTAAAGCAGGGTAATATTCCGGTACTAATTTTAAACATTCATTTATGTAAAAAAAGGCATCTTCGTAATTTAAAGTGTTCAAATAATATTTAGCAAACATATAATGAAGTTCGGCATCTTTGTAATAAATTTGTTTTGATTTTTCCATGTATTTGAGTGCTGCTTTGTATAATTTATTTTCAAGCATAACTCTTGCCGCAAATTTGTATGCTTCTTGATTAATTTCCGATAATATGTTTAATGCCCCTAAACATTGTTCAACATAGCTTATTTTATCATTTTTGAGTAAAAAATCTATGTCGATTTCCATAAAATTTCTAATTTGAAAATATGTAGGATAATCTCTTATGTATCCTTGTAATATTGATACTAATACTTTACCCCATTTAGCACGTGGAGAATCTATTCGTTCAAAAACAGCCTCTGCACTATCTAAATCATCGTCCAGAATGGCAAGATATGCATGCTCAACAGTATTTGGAAATATTTCCAAATTTGAACAATCTTTATCAAAAAAGAAAAAATTATCTTTACTAAGACCCTTCATGTTTTTTATTAATTCTTATCGAATGAGAATTTTTTTCTTCTACTACAACTTCATCTTCTGCAATAGAAGTTGCTTCTATCTTTTTGTCATTTAAATTAGAGCCGTTTTTAATTAATTTGGATACAGAATCAACTGCAGATACTTTTGAACCTGTTCCCATAAGGTTTGCAAGTTTAATCTGCAAATATATTTCTTCACGATAAATTTTAACACTTTTGTCTGCATTAATTGCTACTTTGCAGACACCGTTTTTGGCTTCGACAATAGTAATTTCTATATTGTCGTTTATCATTATTTTTTGACCGTTTTTTCTGGTAATTACGAGCATTTTTTTCCTTAAAACTAATCTTCTTTAAACATAGGATGACTAATGTCATATCCTGAGCCTGACAGAACAATTTGTCCTGCTTTTTGGTTATCAACATTGAATATTAACGGAGCAAGCAAGTTAATTGTTGTTCCTTTTGGGTTATCTTGAGGAATCGATGTAACATTCATAACCAAAAGGCTTTCTGCATTTTTTATCTCTAATGCTTGTATTACATCATCCGAAATATCTATCGAATAATCATAATTAAGTGATGCAACAGATATTACAGGGAATGCTAACCCCGGTTCTTCAATTGATTGAAGCCATTTGAACAAAGTATCCTGACTCGGATCCAATAATATATATTTATGAAGTTCATCAAATCCGATAATCGGTAGTACAAATTCAAATACGTGTTTATCGTCGACTTCTATTTCACCAAATTTTGCTGTATTTAATATCATTTTCTACTTTCTAAAAACTTGCTGTCATTTGACTTGTCATTAAAGCTTGAATAGCCTCCGGACTTAAACCGGATGCTCCTTGATTGTTAAACATTAAGTTTAACATGTCATATCCACCTTTATTCTGATTATTGTTTGAACCTAATAATGCTTGAAGTTCCGCATTATGCCCGTTCACATTTATCATATCACTTAAGCCTGCAGCTTTTAATACTCTTAAAGCATTAACTATTTCATCATTTGTAGGTGCGTATGAAGAAAAATCTCTGTATTCTTTGAATTGTTGCGGTGCAATTTCATTATTTCTGTTAATTTCACGTTTCATGTTTTCAATTTTTTCTTTTTCATGAACACTTCTTGCTTTTTGTGAGAAGCCTGAACCAAAAGAACCTTTAATAAATCTGTCTTCAGGAGTTAGATTTTCTTCTTCTACTTTTACTGTAGCATGGCATGCAACCGGTTCTTCAATGCACTTTACACCTTTCTTTGCATAACTTCCCAAAATACCGTTTGGTGAGAGTTGAATGGCTTTGTTATAATTTTCAATAGCTTCATCTTTTTTACCAAGTTGTACGGAAGTCATTCCTAAATAGTAGTAAGCAAGTGCATTTGAAGGGTCTTTGCTTACAATATCAGAAAATGTTACATATGACTTAGTATAATTACCTGCTTTATATAACTTTATTGCAGAAGCTGTTTTTGCATTTGTTGCAGCAGGTTTTGCCATAGCAGAACTTGCAAAACTTCCGATTACCAATATGCTGATTAAAAATAGAAATGTTTTTTTCATATTAAATCCTTTTTATGCTTTACTCTTCTTATATAATATCCTAATTAGCGGATAGAAACATACATCATATAATTGAATTATACACCATGTTTATAAGGATAACAAGTTTTTAGTCAATAAAAAATCACAAATTTCGTTTTCCAGATGTATATTGTAAAGATTATTAATCTCTTTAATAAAGTAACACGGACTTGTTACATTTACTTCAATTATTTTTCCGTCGATTACATCTAAACCTGCCATTTTTATTCCCATTGAGTCTAATTTTTCCGCAATAGGCTTAAAAATGTTAAGTTCTGTTGCGCTTAAACCTGATTCTACAATATGTTTATCATCATGCGTATTAAACTTAAAATCATCGCAGGTTGGCAGTTTTTTTATTGCATACGGTAAAATTTTGTCTCCGAGAGTCAAAACTCTAATATCTCCCTGTCTAACCTCAGGAATATATTTTTGTACCATAACAAGTGTTGTTTCGTTGTTAGTCATGGTATTAATTATTGTTCTCGTATTTGGATCCCCGTCATACAAATACATCACACCGGAACCAAAACACCTGTTAAGAGGTTTTAATACAATTTGTTTATGCGTATGTAAAAATTCTTCAATATCTTTTAGTGATGAAGTGACAATGTTTTCGGACATATATTCTTTAAAATAAATGCTATGTAATTTTTCGTTAAAATCTCTTATTGCTCTCGGAGAATTAATAACTTCAACTTTTTTTACAAAGTCAAAAATGTAAGTTGCATTAATATAATCAATATCAACCGGAGGGTCAGGACGAAACATAACCAAATCAAAATCATCTATTTTGTATTCTTTTATTATGTTTTTGTAAAATATGTTGTTGTCTTGAACAAAAGTTTCATAGCATTTTGCATACGGTATATCTGATTTTAAAGATAAATTGGGATTTGTAGTAATATAAACTTCACAATTATTTTCCAAAAAGTTTTTAATCATCCAGAAATTAGTGACAAGATTATTAAATTCAAAGTATTTTAATTCAATTTTATCTATTATAAATAATATTTTTTTCATAATAACTCCCTTTCTGCAGTTATTTTAACACAAAAAGGAAGCCATTTTATTACTAATAGTTTACATATGTCTTATGATTCTTGCCATTAAATCTTCTTTTTTCCTCATTCCGCTAAAGCGGTCGATTTCTTCTCCGTTTTTCATTATTAAAAAAGTTGGGAATGAGTTTATATTAAATTTTTCGGCAATTTTTTGCTCAGCATCCGCATCAACTTGACCTATCCAAATCTTATCCATAGCTTCCAGTTCCGGTTGTTGTTTTTTGCAATATCCGCACCAATTTGTATGAAATTCTATAAGCTTTAAGCCGTTTTTTGTTTCTTCGTTAAAATTGTCGTTATTTAATTCTTTAATCATAATAAACCTCCTTAATATAAAGTTAAGGGATTTTATTTGAAATTATAACGGTAATTTGGCTATATTCTTTTTACGAATTTTATTCCGTATTGTTTATATATTTTACAAAGTTTTTCGTAATTTGGTAAAAGAGCTTTTTTTGTTTGTTCAAGCATATTTTTGGAGTTTTCGATTTCATCCTTATATTCAATGATTTTTTTATAGGCTTCTGTTAAATGATTTTCCAAGGAATTGATTTTAATATTGTTGGCAGTTATTTTGCATTTGATATTTTCAACAGATTCAGTTAAGGATTTAATATTTTGCTTAATTGTTTCAACTTCATTTTTTGTTCGATTTGGATTTTCTTTTAATGAATTTCTTTTATATTTCCATTTATTTAATTTGTCTTCTTCTATTGCTAAATTGTTTTGATGTTTAGAAAGAGAGATTCTTTTCTTGTTAAGTTCATTTTCATAACGGGGTATGATTTGTTCAATTTTTTGAATTTCTTTTGTATTATTTTGAATGGTTGCATATAAAGCATCTTCGGTTTTGCGTAGTTCAGAACTTTCTCCATATATCTTAAC
>Ga0310691_10006541_pt1 | contig 12392 bp, 14 predicted proteins | sample 176DNAGHGlowgp2_FD_203887 | JGI IMG/M metagenome (GOLD analysis project Ga0310691, IMG submission 203887) | Sheep rumen microbial communities from Palmerston North, Manawatu-Wanganui, New Zealand - 1766 DNA GHGlow gp2 (v2) (version 2) | ecosystem: Host-associated > Mammals > Digestive system >... | reverse complement strand
GTTTCAATGAAAGGGTATCCGTCAAGTTTCATAATTTTGAAACGAACAACGAATTGAAAGAATGTGCACACCATATAAGTAAGAAAAAATATAGTTCACTGCCTCCAATTGAAGAAAGAGGAACAATAATTCCAACAAAATACTATTGTTATCCTGGACTAAAATGGGATCCTCCTCTTCAAGCGTATTATAATAATATCGAAATAGGTATGTTGTTTGCTAGCAATAGATATGCAAAGCCTTTTGTATTTGATAAAGCAATGTCCTTAGACAATAATTCCTTTGTCATTTTGGGCAAAGACATATATGGAGCAATAAAACCGTGGGTGGTTTACGCTGTCAGTTGGAATGGAAGAAACTATTATCATAAGGTGTCATCTCATTTCGATTATCAGAGTGCTCTTAAAGACTTTACACTCGCACAAGGAAAGGAATGGTATGGAGGTGACACAATGAGTGATTGGTGCTAAATGATTAATGGGACATCAGGGGCGTGTGTCTTTTCCCCCTGTCGATTATGTCCTAGAACTAATCCCTTTATCCTCTTGACGAATCAATCAGTTCTGCCCAATGATTCGATATGATGAATTTTTTATAAATATTTTCCCGTTCTATCACAATAGAGCGGGATTTTTTGTACCTTTGCAGTCCTTTTTTAAAAAAGAACTTTAAAACAATCTTTTGTAACAGATGGATAATAATTATCTTAAAGAAGAATTGCGCGAGGCCAAGCGAAATATGTATCGTGAGCGCGAGCGCTTGCAGGAGCAGATAGATATGCAGAACATCTATCTGAAGTTTTATGAGCAGTATGAGTATATGGTTGAGCGAGTCGAGCGGCTGGAGAGTGAACTGGAACAGCAGGTGGCTGAGAACGACATTTTGCATCAGCAGTTGGACGACAAAGATATGAAGTTGAATGAGATGAGCAAATTCTCTGTCAATATGGCCAAGAAATCGTCGCAGGAGGGGCTTGAGAAGGCTTTCCGCATCTACCTCAACACGTCGAAGCGCAAGACGCAGGCCAAGCGTGAGGTGGCCCGTGCACAGTTGCTGGATTTTATTACTACAGCAAAGTTGGAGATGCCTGAGGACATTATGGAGCAGCTTGATCATCTGGACGATGAGCAGCCTGAGAGTGCTCCGATGACTAACGTCACCGTTCAGGCGGGTGGCATTAACGTACAACAGGCTAATAAAGTTGGGAAATGAAGGAGGGGGCAGACTTTTCGGGTGTTACCCACTATACACACGTTGACGTTCAGCCTGGCGGCATCAACATTCAGAACGTGGAGCATCTGTATCAGGCCGATATCCTGAAGCAGCTGGGCATAGAACTGGAGGTGAAGCGTGACCAGACGGGGCCTGCTGTAAGCGTTGAGGACGGTATTATGGAGAAACTTATGCCAATATTCTATAACAATGAGGCGGACGTGCGCCAGTTCCTTACCGAGATTCATGGTATGGCCACAGAAGATATTACCGACCTGGTGAACCGTTGGGTGAAGGACAAGCGTATCTCTGACTATGGGAACAGTAGGAAGGGGGTGCTGTGGGGCATACTGCATGAAGCAAAATTATACTCAAAATCGAAATCAAATTGGAACGAGAGAGTCATGTGACTCTCTTTTTTTTTGCCGCTACTTGTCACTATTACTTGTTGAAACTTGTTTTTACTTGTTATTACTTGTCGCACTTTTCAATAGTCCGTTGCCCCTGCTTCAGGGGCTTTTTTTATGCCTACCTTTGCATCGTCAACAGGACAAAATACCTGATTGACGGTGATGTTTGACATAGTGATACAGAGTAACTTTTTTAAGGCACAATAACAAATTAAAAATAACAAATAAACTATTAAAGGTCGCATTAAAGGACGCGACGTAAAACAAAAATAAATTATATGGAACGTTATTTTCAAATCAAGGAGCAGCTGCCTCTCAGAGAGCGCTCCTACACTGACCAGCAGGGTCAGCAGAAAGTTTTTGCCAGTACAGGTTTCGTACTGACAGATGGTATCAATACCGTGTTTGCAGAGGCCGTAGGCGATATGGCAAGGGCACTGGATCAGCAGAAGCCCGACCCGAAGGTGCTGCATCTGGTGGAGTTTGAACTGGGATGTCGTGAATGGCAGGACAGTCAGAACCAGCGACGATTTGAAAACAGTGTACGCATCACTAAAATGGCATAAGCTATGGAACAGGTGAGAAACGTACACGGCATCCTGGTGAACAAAGGATGTATGAGTTGTCAGCACAAGGAAATCCTTGACGGCGTGCGCTACTGCAAACTGACGCAGTGGGAGGTGGCTGGCAGCGATGTGTGCAAGTGCTGGGAGATGAGTGACGGCGTGAAGAACGCCGGATTAGCAAACGGTGGCGTAGTAAGACTACGCGGAACGCTGGAAGTAGTTATCAAATAAAAGTAAAAAAGTAAAAAGGTAAAAAAGTAAAAAAAAATCGGGCGAAGGTGTGGTGAAGGAAGTCATCGATGTGAAATTGAAATTAGCGCTAAATATATTCCTACACTCCCCTTCAACCACAATTTCGCAAGATTATGAAAAAGACTATAAAAAAGCAGACATTAGTGACACTGACCGCTGAGGTGGCTGTCACAGAGACAGAGAATGGTTTGGATTGCGTACAGGTGTTGCCTGAGAATCCGCGTGTGGGACTGGTAAAGCCGTTCTGCGGCTGGGGTAGGGGGCAGATGCTGTCGAACGGTAGTTTCGACTTTGTGCACAAGCCCCGCAAGCGCAGGAAGCCGGATTTCAAGGAGGGACACGTCAGTCTGTCGTTCGGCGATGACGGCCTGGACCGCGTCATCTTCGTACTGCCCAACGGCCAGCGCGATGAGCTCACCACGCTGTTGCCGAAAGAGATTAAGAAGGTGGTTGCTTACTTAAAGGAGAGAGGACTATGATGCAGATAGCAGGAAACTTACAGCATACAGGCAATAAGAATCGCGGATATGCTGAGTCGTGGACTTCGGAGCAGCTGGACGGGCTGCTCTCCGAAGACTGGCTCAGGAAGATGGTGAGCGATATCCGCGGCGGCGACGAGAAACAGAAGGAACAGCTGCCTTATATCTGTCCGCACTACGCGGCTTTCCGCAACAACCACCGTGCCCAGAAGGATATCATGCCCGAGACATTCACGTTTATGACGTGTGTGGATGTAGATGATAAGGCATTGGTGCAGAAAGCCATCGAACAGGCGCTGGCCGTCAACGAGGATGCGTATTCCGACTGGCAGGATCAGGTGCTGCGCATAGAGTATTCGGCCCGCAAGAAGGTGCATATCTATATTCGCATACCTAAGGGAATGACCATCGAGGAGACGCAGCTGGCGTTCTGCAAGGAGATAGACGTGCCTTATGACGATAGCTGTATCACGCCCGAAAGGTTTATCTACGTAACGGGACGGGACGAGGAGGTTTACCGGTCACCGCATTGGCTGGAACCGCTGTCGGAAGAGGAACTCAGCGAGCGTCGCGAGGCCTACCTGAACCGAGGGCTGGACGTTGACGGACGACCGTTGAAGAAGGGAGATGTAAGAGGTAAGATGGATGAGGGAAGATGTAAGAAGGATGATACTCAGCCCTCAGACATCATACATCAGCCATCAAATAGCCCTCAGCCATCAACAGAGCAACCTACTTCCGTATCGCTGGAAGCCTTTGACCTCTGCGTTGAACTGGCAGGTCTGAAAGCTGACGAGATGGATGTATGGGGCGTTCACAACTGGCATGCGAACCTGATGTCGGTGCTGTCGGTGGGCGTTGCCAAACTGATGAGCAAGGAACAGCTGATTGCGGTTGTTGCCCAGCGACTGCCCAACTACTCGCAGACAGCTGATTGTCAGAACCTTATCGATTATTTCTATGATAAGTATGATGCCAACAAGGGCTTCATGAATACGGCCCTGAGAGCCATCAATGCCAAGGCGCAGCAGAAAGTTGGGGTAGGGGACGCTTCCCAGTACGCGGAAGCAGGTCAGCAGCCATCAATACCGCCTGAGATGCCAAAGAAACTACCGAAACTGATAGAGTTGCTGACATCGAAGACGCCTGTGATGTATAAGGCGGCAGTGGCCCATGCGGTATTTCCGCCACTGGCTACACATCTCTGTGGCGTGCGGTTCACCTATACAGATAACGCAGAGCATGAGGCCACACTGATGAACTGTCTGATGGCAGGTACGGGCAGCGGTAAGAGTTGTATAGACCAACCCGTGAAGCATGTCATGGCAGATATCAAACGGCGTGATGAGGAGAACCTGCGGCGCGAGGCTGAGTGGAAGAAGGACTGCTTGAAGAAAGGGGCCAACAAGGATAAGCAGGTGCGTCCGGAAGGATTGGTAATCCAGATAGTAGACCCAGATATGACGAAACCTGCCCTGGTTCAACGTATGGACGAGTCTGAAGGCCATTTTGTCTACGTGAAACTGAATGAGCTGGATCTCTTTGAACAGTTGAAGGGACAGAACGGTAAGCAGCACTTCCAACTGATGTGCCTGGCTTTCGACTCTGACGCTGAATTTGGTCAGACGCGTATTGGACTGCAATCCGTGACGGCTCGTCCTATGTGCCGGTTTAACTGGAATGCGTGTACAACGATACTCAAAGGACGTCGTTTCTTTCGTAAGGTTTTGACTGATGGTCCTATCAGCCGTATCAACTTCTGTACCATTCCTGAGCAGGAGATTGGCTGCGAGCAACCTGTCTATGGTAAGTATGATGCTGAGTTTGATGAAGCGCTGAAACCATATATAGATAATCTCATTGGAGCCCGCGGATTGGTGGATTGCCAACAAGCTTACAAGTTGGCCAAGAAACTACAGCAGGAGTGTGCGGAGTTTGCCCAACTGAGTCAGAATGACGTGTATTGGAACCTGTCGCACCGTGCTTGTGTCATAGCGTGGCTAAAGGCCTGTGTGCTGTATGTTGCCAATGGCATGAAGTGGGAGAAGGCTATCGAAGAGTTCATCCGTTGGTCGCTGAACTACGACCTGTGGTGTAAGATGCAGTTCTTTGGAGAAGATATCAGAAAGGCTGAATGCGCAGAGGATTCAAGATTGGTTTCTCGTGGTCCAAGAAGTTTGCTGACGCTTTTGCCCGATGAGTTTACCATTGAGGATGCAAAGCGAGTAAGAAGGCAGGAAGGACTTACTAATGAAGGCAAAGCCTGTCAGAACATGATACGTCAATGGGTGTTCCGTAAGCATGTGTTACAGATTACAGATTACAGTTTTGTTAAGAGTGATAAAGTAAAAAGGTAAAAAAGTAAAAATGATTAGTCGAGGAATAAGAAACAACAACCCATTGAACGTTCGTCGTTCAAAGGATAAGTGGCAGGGTATGAAGGCTCTGCAGACAGATGCAAGTTTTGTGCAGTTTGAAACGATGGCGTATGGCTGGCGAGCAGCGTTTGTATTGCTGACGCGTACTTACTACCATACGTATAGGCTCTTCACCATCAGGGCGATTATCAGTCGCTGGGCGCCGCCAAATGAGAATAACACTAAGCGGTACATCGAGAATGTGTCAAGGTTCACGGGCATCGGGCCCGACGAGCCTTTGGGCATCCCCAGCGAAAAACCTGCACGCTGGATGAAACTGGGTGCCGCGATGTGTATTCAGGAGTGCGGCGCGGAAGGTCTGGATTGGTTAGCCTTGCTGGATGGCTGGATGCTGGCGCGAGAATAGGGAATGAAAGACGTAAGCGATTCAAAAAAAATATCCGTTTAGTTCGTACTAAGCGGATTTTTTTATATCTTTGCACCAGACGTATGACGAATAATTGGAGAAAAACGATATGAAACGGATATACGTGATGAAGAAACTGCCTCTGCGCAAAAACTATTATGCCATCTGCTTGTTTGGCTTCGTGTTTTCTGTTCGCCCATTATCACCAATAGAACAGAACCACGAACTGATTCATGCTGCTCAACAGAAAGAGCTTCTGTATATCCCATTCTTCATCTGGTACGGCATAGAATGGCTCGTCCTGTTCTTCAAGTACAGAGATTCAGAGAAAGCCTATTTCAATATCCGTTTTGAAACAGAGGCCTATCGTCATCAGGCTGACCTGAATTATCTGAAACACAGAAAACATTTTCATTATAGGACAGCAAAGAACAATAGTCGGTAGGTTTTCCCCAAAAAAATAGGAGGCGGAGCAATGATGCTTCGCCTCCTTGGTTATATGTTTGCTAAAAGGGGAATCGGCTTACTGGATGCCGTCCTCGCGCAGCTTCTGTTGCCAGCGCCAAGCGGTCTTGAGTACCTCCTCGGTGGGAGTCTCAGCCTTCCAGCCCAGCACCTTGTTAGCCTTGTCTACGTTACCCCAAACCTGCTCGATATCGCCTTCGCGACGGGGAGCGTAGGTCCAGTTAACCTTGACGCCTGTGGCCTTCTCGAAGCCCTCTACAACCTCGAGGGTTGACAGACCCTTACCGGTACCGATATTGAAGATCTCGACAGCCTCGCACTCGGGATTATCGAGCACACGCTCCATAGCCTTGACGTGAGCCTTAGCCAGGTCAACGACATAGATATAGTCGCGGATACAGGTCTTGTCGGGGGTGTTGTAGTCGTTACCGAAGATCTTCAGCTGCTGGCGGATGCCCATAGCTGTCTGGGTGACGAAGGGGATGAGGTTCATGGGCACACCATTAGGCAGCTCGCCGATGAGGGCAGAGGGGTGTGCACCGATGGGGTTGAAATAGCGCAGGATGATGCTCTTGATCTTTGCACCACTGTGGATATAGTCCTGAATAATCTCCTCGTTGATCTGCTTGGTGTTGCCATAAGGCGACATAGCTTTCTGGATAGGTGCGTTCTCGGTTACGGGCAGATTCTCCTGTGAGGGCTGACCATAGACGGTGCAGCTTGATGAGAAGATGATACCCTTCACGTCGTACTTAGGCATAAGCTCCAAGAGATTGATGAGCGAGGTGAGGTTGTTGCGATAATAGAGTAGGGGCTTCTCTACGCTCTCGCCTACAGCCTTTGATGCGGCGAAATGAATGATACCCTCAATCTTGGGGTACTTCTTGAACACGTTCTCGAGGGCTTCGAAGTCGCAGCAATCAACCTTCTCGAAAGCGGGACGGATGCCTGTGATTTTCTCGATACCGTCGATAACATTAGCGTTAGAGTTGGACAAATTATCGATAATTACTACTTCGTAGCCTGCCTGCTGCAGCTCTACGGTTGTGTGGCTTCCAATGAATCCGGTGCCACCAGTCACTAAGATCGTCTGTTTCATAACAATAGTTTTGCGATTTATGAGATGCAAAGATACGAATAAAAAGTGAAAAGTGAAGAGTGAAAAGCGAAAAATTTGCTTAATTTAGTCCAAAGAGGGCGCGCAAGCCGTTGTCAACACCCGAGAATCCCATGAAGGCGAGGCTCAGCAGACCTGCAGAGACCAGTACGATGGCCATGCCGCGCATGCCTTTTGGCACATTGGTGAGCTCCAGCTGTTCGCGAATACCTGCAAAGACGGTAAGGGCGAGTCCAAAACCGATAGCCGTAGAGAGGGCGTAAACGATAGACTGACCCAGGTTCATCTCTTTCTGGATAACGAGGATAGCCACACCCAGCACGGCACAGTTGGTGGTGATCAGCGGGAGGAAGATGCCCAGCGCCTGATAAAGGGCGGGTGATACTTTCTTCAGGATAATCTCGACCATCTGAACGAGTGAGGCGATAACCAGGATGAAGGCTATGGTCTGCAGATACTCCAGTCCGGCAGGTACGAGGACGTAGGTCTGGACGAGCCAGGTGACGAGCGTGGCCAGCACCATGACGAATGCAACGGCTGCCGACATACCCAGCGAGGTGTCAATCTTCTTGGATACGCCGAGGAAGGGACAGATACCCAGGAACTGCGCCAACACGATATTGTTGACGAAGATGGCGCTGATGAAAATCAATATATATTCCATAATCTAATGTCTTAACTTCTTAACTCCTGAATTTGTTCACAATAGCAATGAGATAACCCAGCGTGATAAAGGCTCCGGGAGCCAGTACGAAGAGCAGAATGTTGTAGTTTTCAGGGATGAAGGCGAAACCGAAGATGGCGCCTGAACCCAGAATCTCGCGAACGATACCCAGCAGGGTGAGACCAAGCGTAAAGCCAAGACCGATGCCGATGCCGTCGAAAAGCGAGGCAAGGGGAGAGTTCTTGGCTGCGAAGGCCTCGGCACGACCAAGGATGATACAGTTGACCACAATCAGCGGGATGAAGAGTCCCAGTGACTTGTCGATATCAGGCAGGTAAGCCTTGATGAGCATCTGGAGCAGGGTGACGAAGGCAGCGATAACCACGATGAATACGGGAATGCGCACCTTGTCGGGCGTGATACTCTTGATGCATGAAATCACTACATTGGTGCAGATGAGCACAGCCATCGTGGCCAGTCCCATTGCCAGTCCGTTGGAGGCCGATGTGGTGGTGGCCAGCGTAGGACACATACCAAGCATCAGGACGAACGTGGGGTTGTCCTTGATGATGCCGTTTTTGATGATTGATATGTAATTCATAATTCTTTTCGGTATTACGTTACTACGTTATTTCGTTACAACGAGACATTTTCTTGTATCGTTGCGCCAGTCTGCGCGTCGGCCTGAGGTACCTTATAGGCATTATAGGCATTGTTGACAGCCTTCAGGAAGGCACGACTGGTGATGGTAGAGGCGGTAATGGCATCCACCTGTCCACCATCCTTAGACACTACGAGGGGCTCGGCAGGTGTCAAGCCAATGATACTGCCTTTGCCGTCGGCCTGGAACCATTTGTCGGCCTTAGCACCCAGTCCCGGGGTCTCAGCATGTTCCAAGAGAGTATAGCCCAGAATCATGCCCTCGGGATTGAATCCTACGAGGACGCGCAACTTACCGCCGAAGCCGTCGGTGGTGCTCTCTACGGCAGCGCCGAGGTTCTGCATGTTGGCATCCTGAGTGTGATAGATGACGAAGGACAGTTCCTTACCTTTATTATCTGTTTGCTTCACGGTGTCGGTGCTGGTGACGACTAAATCGTCACACTGCATCACGGCCTTGATACCGTCGGCCAGCGCTTTCTCCTTCTGGTCGGCAATAGGGCCGCTGGTCACGCTGTTGACCCATGCGAGGATGGCACCCATGATAACGGCTACGCCTGTGAGTACCAGCACCATATTCGTTAAAGATGATTCGAGTTTCTTCATAACTTTTACTTTTTTACTCTTTTACCTTTTTACTTTTTGGCAGGCACTTCACCGAAGCGCTTGGGTTTCACGTAATTATTAATAAGCGGTGTGAACGCATTCATGATTAGAATGGCGAACGACATACCCTCGGGATAAGCACCCCAGTTGCGGATGATGATGGTGAGCAGACCAATGCAGACACCATAGATAATCTGACCCATAGGTGTCATAGGCGAGGTGACATAGTCGGTAGCCATGAAGATAGCACCCAGCAGCAGACCACCACTGAGAATCACCGTTGTAGGATCAGCATAGATGGGGTTGATGAGGTGCATGATAGCGCTAAACACAAACACGGTGCCGATGATACTCACAGGGATATGCCAGGTGATAATCTTACGCCAGAGCATGAAGAGGAGTCCGGCAATCAGGGCCAGTCCGCAGATCTCACCAATGGTACCTGCGCCGCCGCCAATAGAATAGTCGCCCAGGAGCAGACTGAACGCATCAGGCAGTTGGTTGAGCACGTTGGCATCGCCATTCTGAATAGCCTGCTTCATCACGGCCAGCGGTGTGGCACCTGTTGCGGCATCGGTATATTCCAGCAGATGACCGGGCTTAGGCCAACTGGTCATCTGAGCAGGGAAGGCAACGAGCAGCACGCAACGGCCTACCAATGCGGGGTTGAAGATATTGTTGCCCAGTCCGCCAAAGGTCATCTTACCCACGCCGATAGCGAAGAGGGCACCGATAATGATGATCCAGATGGGGAGGTTTGAGGGCAGGTTCATGCCCAGAAGAAGACCCGTGAGGGCAGCCGAGCCGTCGAGAATGGTATTCTCCTTACGACCGAGGATAAACTTGTTGATAGCCCACTCGAAGAGCACACAAGCCAATACACTTGTGAGGCACACGATGGCTGAGCCAATGCCGAAATAGAAGAACGAGACGAGCAGCGCAGGAATCAGGGCAATGATGACCCCGTACATGTTGCGCTCTACGGAATCCGTTCCGTGGGCATGTGGCGAAAGTGATACAATTAACTTATTCATATTGTTTTATTGAACATTGACCATTATTTCTTTGCAGCACGACTGCGGATGATGCCCATCACGGTCTGCTTGCCCTGACGGATATTATCGAGCAACGGACGATGGGCAGGACAGGTGAACTGACATGAGCCACACTCGATACAACTGGTGATATCCTCGCCCTCGGCGCGCTCCCAGTTCTTGAAGGCTGAGAGTTTAGCCAGCAGGTAAGGCTCCAGGCCCATAGGACAAGCACCAACACACTTGGCACAACGGATACAGGGCTGGGGCTCCTTGCGACGGGCATCATCGCCAGAGAGAATCGTCACGGAGTTGGTGCCCTTGCAGATAGGCACTTCGGTAGAGGTGAGTGCCTTACCCATCATTGGACCACCGGCGAGGAGCTTGTTGTCGCCCTCTGGCATGCCGCCACAGAGGTCTATCAACGTCTGCATGGGTGTACCCATACGAACGAGGTAGTTGCCTGGATTCTGAAGGCGCTTTCCGGTAACGGTGGTATAGCGTTCGAAGAGAGGCTTATGCTTCATAACTGCCTGATAAACAGCGAAAGCAGTACCTACATTCTGAACTATTGCTCCAACGTTAACTGGGATGGCAGGAGGAGCAGGAACCTGACGGTTGATAACGGCATCGACCAGCTGTTTTTCACCACCCTGAGGGTAGCGCTGAGCCAGGGGTACCACCTCTACCTGGTATTCCGAGGCGCGGAACGCCTCGGCACATTTTTGGGTCAGCAAATCGATGGCGGCAGGCTTATTGGTCTCGATGCCGATATAGCCCTTTGTCACTTTCGCACCCTTCATCAGCAGTTCCAAGCCTACGAGAATCTCGTCGGCATGTTCCATCATCAGACGGTAGTCGGCGGTGATATAAGGCTCGCACTCTACGGCATTGATTATCACGCACTCAGCCTTGGCTGTAGGGGGAGGGGTCAGTTTGATGAAGGTGGGGAAACAGGCACCACCCATACCAACGACACCAGCTGCCTTGATACGTGTCACAATCTCCTCGGGCGTCAGCTCGGGATGATCTTTCACCAGTTCCAATGTCTCGGAACGGTCGATACTCTCTTCCCATTCGTCGCCTTCCACATCGACGAAAATGACGGGCTTGCGATAGCCTGTGGCATCGATAGCGGTGTCGATCTTGGCCACCGTACCACTCACAGAAGAATGGATAGGAGCTGACACAAAACCACCAGCATCGGCCAACAGCGTGCCTACCTTTACCTTGTCGCCCTTCTGGACAACAGGCGTAGCAGGAGCACCGATATGTTGCGAGAGTGGGAAGATGGCCTGTTTGGGCAGTGGAGCCACCTGTGTGGCTACCTCGTGGGTCAACTTGTTTTCCTCGGGGTGAATACCACCTATGCTAAATGTCTTAATCTTCATGCTTGAGCCTCCTTTTCTTCTTTAACAGTTTCTACGGGTTTAGGAGCGGGGAAGTTGACAGCGTGGATGGCCTGCTTGGGACAAACGGCAACGCACTTTCTGCAAAGGCGGCATTTGTTGAAGTCGATATAGGCCAGATTGTTGCCAACGGTGATAGCGCCAAACGGACACTCCTTTTCGCACTTGCCGCAACCGATACATGCCACCTTACAAGCCTTCATGGCTACCGCACCCTTGTCTTTGTTGACACACGACACGAACACGCGACGGCCCTTGACCCCCTTCTTTCGGAGTTCGATGATGCCACGTGGACAAGCCTTTGTACAGGCACCACAAGCGGTACATTTGTCCTCGTCGACCTCGGGCAGGCCCGTCTCGGGATTCATGTGGATGGCGTCAAACTGACAAGCGGCGACACAATCGCCACATCCCAGACAACCAAAACCACAGGCAGTCTCTCCGGCACCACAGGCATTCATCGCTGCACAGGTGCGCAGGCCGGCATACTCTGCTATCTTGGGACGATTAGCACAGGTGCCGTTACATCTGACAACGGCAACCTTGGGCTCGCCATTAGCAATAGCCATACCAAGAAGGTCGGCCACCTGGCCCATCACGTCGGCACCACCAACAGGACAGTTCAGTCCGTCGATGCTCCCGTTGTCGGCACCTTTTACCAAGGCGTCGGCCATTCCGCCACAACCGGCGAAACCACATCCGCCGCAGTTGGCACCAGGCAACACCTCGTTGAC
>Ga0310691_10006540_pt1 | contig 12393 bp, 9 predicted proteins | sample 176DNAGHGlowgp2_FD_203887 | JGI IMG/M metagenome (GOLD analysis project Ga0310691, IMG submission 203887) | Sheep rumen microbial communities from Palmerston North, Manawatu-Wanganui, New Zealand - 1766 DNA GHGlow gp2 (v2) (version 2) | ecosystem: Host-associated > Mammals > Digestive system >... | reverse complement strand
CAACACGAATTCCTACGATGCCGGAGACAGCATCAACCAGATGAACTGGGACAGAATGATTCTCAATCTCGATGTTGTTGCCTATACAAGAAAAATGATCGCTCTGCGCCGGGCATGGAAGGCCTTCCGTCTGGATAATGGCGCGCAGGTGGAAAAACAGGTACATTTCTCCATCGGTGAGGGATCCACGGTGCTGTATGATATCGACTGCCGGGATGCAGTGCGGCATTCCGACGGCGTGCGGGTGATTTTCAATCCTTCCCGGGATGAACGTTACTTCCATTTTGAGCGGGAGTGGTCGATCATCGCCGATGAAAACGGGAATCCCCAGCCAGGCAAGCGGGCCGAGATTCATATCGGACCGTGTTCCTGCATTGTTTTGTCCAGAGAACTTGAGGCGGACTGATGTCTGCCTTTTTTCTTCTGTTATAATTGAAACCTGTAAAGGAGGACTGGCTATGATGAAAAGAATTCTTTCGATCCTTCTTTCCGCGGTCATGACTGTTTCTTCCGGAATGATTGTCCAGGCTGAAACAGGCAGTGCGGAATTCGATCGTTTTATGGACCAGGAATTTATCGATACCCTTGCGTCGGATTATCTGACGATGCATTATTCCATCCGGGATTATAAAAGCGCAGGGATTGAAAAACCGGAGCTTACGGTCGGAGATGCCGGATGGGATTCCTTTCAGGAAGCAGTAACGACCTGTCAGGAAGGACTGGATCGGCTGAAGCAGTTTTCCTATGAATCTCTGAGCGACACGCAGAAACGGGACTATGATGTCTATCAATACTATACGGAATGCATGCGGGACATGAACAGATATCCCCAGGCGGCCGGATACTTTGACCCGGGAAGCGGAATTCACGATATCCTGCTCACGGATTTTACGGAATTCGTCTTCTATGAAAAAGAGGATGTCAGTGATTATCTGACGGTTCTGGAAGATGTTCCGAACTATCTGGATGACGCGCTTGAAGTAACAAAGCGGCAGGCGGAGAACGGCTTTTTCCTGACGGACTCCCAGCTGGATGAAACCCTGGACAGCATTCAGAAGTTCACCGCCAAAAAAGAAGACAATGAACTGATTGTCGTCTTCAACAATAACATGGACAGCCTGTCATTTCTTTCCGAGCAGGAGAAGAAGGAATACCGGGAAAAGAACCGGGAAATCGTTCTGAACCGGTTTATTCCCGCCTACGAAAAAGTCAGCAAACAGCTGGAGGCATTGCGCGGAAGCCGTTCCTTTGAAGGGGGTCTCTGCAATTATGAAGACGGCGGTGAGGAATACTACCAGGCGCTTGTGAAGTACAAGACCGGCAGTTCCGCATCCATTGAATCGCAGCTTCATGAAATGGGATATTTCATGATGGATCTCATTGATGAGTATGTGGAGCTGTATGAAGCGGATCCCTTTCTTGACTCCAAATATGAAACCAAGACCGTCAAGCTCAAGACCCCTGAGGAAATCCTGAGCTATCATCAGAATCATCTGCAGGATTATCCGGAAGGCCCCGAGGTATCATACCAAAGCTCCTATCTTGACAAGAGTGTCGCTACGGATACGGTGATTGCCTATTACATGACGCCGCCCCTGGATGACTACAGAAACAATGTGATCAAAATCAACGGATCCAATATTGAAGATGAAAACAGTCTGTATGAGACGCTCGCTCATGAAGGGTTCCCGGGGCATCTGTATCAGACCACCTGGTATCTGAGTCAGAACCCATCCCGTATACGTACGATTATTGATCAGATCGGCTATTCCGAAGGATGGGGCATGTACGCGGAGGTTTCCAGCTGGGACAATGCCGGTCTTGATCAGAATGTGCAGAGGCTTCATCAGATCTGGACAACACTGGCCTATTGTGAGGACGCGGCCGTGGATCTTGGCGTCAACGGACTTGGCTGGAGTATTGAGGATACTGCGGAATGGCTGGAAAGCATCGGGTTCAATCCGGATTCGGCCGAATCTCTCTATGAGTATGTGATGGATCATCCCGGTCTGATTCTGCCGTATGGATTCGGACTGATGCGCTTTCTCAAGCTTCGCAGCACTGCCGAACAGTTCATCGGTTCCGGCTTCAGCCGGAAGGAATTCAATGAAGTGCTTCTGTCTGGCGGACCGAGACAGTTTGATCTCGTGGAAACGGATGTGGAACGCTATATCGAGGAGAAAACCGGCATCGGTTCTCTTCAGCAGGGAGGCGCTGCCTCCGCAAAGCCAGAGCAGCCCGGGGGAGAGGAAATCTTCCTTCCATGGGAAGAAGCGTCTGTTCCCCGCCGCCCTTCGGGCTTTGTTCCCGCATTGATCGGGGCGGGAGTGTTTGCCGTACTTTTAATTGCCGGAATCATTTTTCTGAACCGGCACAGAAAGAAGGATCCGCTTGCGTAGAAATTGGCTGTGCGCTCTGCTTGCCTGCTTACTGTTCAGCGGCTGCGGCGCCGTGAAAAAAGAAGAAACGGCTCAGGATGCGGAACCGGTGAAGGAAACGCCGGCTGTCATTGCGGAAGAGATGTCGTTCGGCACGCTCAGAAAGCTTGCCGGAACGATCGGAAGAGCGGTTGAAAATGAAGCCTGGGAGGAACTATCCTCCCTCTTTTGGGATGGTCTTGAAAAAAGACCGGACGCTGTGAATATTGAAGAGGCGTTCTCTGACCTGCATGCAGGGGGAGTGAAGCTTGCGGATACAGCGGCGCTTATGGATACGGATGTACGCGGAGGATATGCTGTTTTTGAAGGAGAGAACGGAATCTATGAAGCGGTATTTACCGCAGATGAGAATCTGCATCTGCTTTCACTGGTCTTTGCGGAGCGGCGCACCGGGTCCAGGCCGGAATCCTCCGATACATTTGAGGAATATGAAATCACTGCCGGAAACGCTCCCAGGATTTCCGGTATGCTTACCATGCCGAAGGAAGCGGAAGAACCCGTTGTCGCGATTCTTCTTCCGGAAGAAATCGATGACGCGATGGATGAATCCGGCTCAAACCTGACATTTCGAAAGGATCTTGCCCATGGTCTTGCCGAAAAGGGAATCGCCAGTGTGCGCTTTGACATGCGCTGCTGGGAAGATCCGCTTCTCGTACCGGTTTTCGGCATGAGTTTTGATCGGACCATCTCCCGGGATTTTGCGTCCATTGTTCACACCCTGGAACAGTATCCTGTCAATGCCAGAAAGATCATCTATATCGGACATGGTCCGGCGGGATCACTCGGTTACTCCGCTGTGGCTCATCACTATGAAATGGACGGAGGGCTGGTGCTTCTGAACAGCCCCTATACCGAAGACGGGGTCCATCTGCTTCAAAGGGCTGCCTGGCTGGAGGAGTCCGCGGCCGAAGAAGCGAAGGAAATGCTGGAAATGGAAAAGGAAGAGCAGTATGAAATCGCAGGCTTTCCGCCTTCCTTCTGGCAGGCATGGCAGGAACACGGGGCTTTGAACTACACCCGCCGGATTTCCATTCCGATTCTCATTCTGCAGGCGGAAGCGGACGGCGTCGTCTATTTCAAAAAGGATTATGAAGACTGGAAGAGTCAGAAGGGATCCAACGTGACAATGAAAAGCTACCCGGATCTCGGTCATGATCTGATCAATAAGGAAGAGGTATTCGAACCGCAGATCTGTGAGGATATCGCGGCATGGATCAACGGGGAGGATATCAACAAAAAGAAAACTTCAAAAACGGGAGGAAAATCATGATTCATAATGAATGGTTCCCATGGCTGAAACAGGAATGGGATCAGCCGTATTTCAGAGAACTCTCCGCTTTTCTGAAGACACAGTATCAGACAAAGGAAATCTATCCGCCCCGGACACTGGTATTTTCCGCGTTTGAAGCGTGTGATCTTCCGGATATAAAGGCTGTAATTCTTGGCCAGGATCCATACCATGAGCCAGGCCAGGCACATGGCATGTGCTTCTCTGTGAATCCCGGCGTGGAGATTCCGCCCAGCCTTCAGAATATCTATCAGGAGCTGAAAAGCGACTGCGGCTGCTTTATTCCGAATAACGGATATCTGATGCCCTGGGCGAAGCAGGGAGTGTTTCTTCTCAACACGGTCATGACAGTGGAAAGAGGCCGGGCCAACAGCCATCAGGGGCGGGGCTGGGAAACCTTTACGGACCATGTGATCGCAAAGATCAATGAAAAGAAAGAGCCGACCGTATTTCTCCTCTGGGGAAGAAATGCCCGTTCCAAAATACCGATGATCGATGAGTCCCGGCATCTGGTTCTGGAGGCGGCACATCCATCCCCGCTCAGTGCCTACCGGGGATTCTTCGGCTGCCGTCATTTTTCAAGAGCCAACGCATTCCTGAAACAGAACGGAAGAGAGCCGATCGACTGGCAGGTACCGAACTTATGAGATTTGAAACGTACGAAGAGGCAGCCGCTTACGCGGCAGGCAGAAGTAATATGGAATGCCGGTTTGAGAATTTCCGTGACGCGATAAACGAAATCGGCAATCCGCAGAATTCCGTACCATGCGTGCATGTGGCCGGGACAAACGGGAAGGGCAGTACCTGCAGGTATCTGTATGACATTCTTAAAACAGAATACACGTCGGTCGCTCTGTATACGTCTCCGCATCTTGTCGATGTCCGTGACAGGATAAGGATCGATGATGAATGGATTCCGAAGGAACAGTTTACGGAATACATGAATGAAATCCTGCCTCTGGTTGAAAAGTATTCCCTTTCTCAGGTGGCAATTTACACCATGATGTTTTTCCTGTGGTGTCAGAAGAAAAAGCCGGATATTGCGGTGGTGGAAGTATCTCTTGGCGGCCGCTGGGATACCACAAATGTGATTGCCTCGCCGCTGTGCTCGGTTATCACCACGATTGATTATGATCACATGCACTGCTTAGGAAATACGATTGAACTGATCGCCGGCGAAAAAGCCGGAATCATCAAATACGGCTGTCCGGTACTGCTTGGCAATGTCCGCAGGGAAGCGCAGAGCGTAATCCGGGAATGTGCCGCCGCCATGCATGCAGAGGTACATGAAAGTCTTCCCTATGAGGACAGTCCGGATGGCGTATGGATCAGGGACAGGTTCTTTCCGGTCTCTGGAAGCGGGTATCAGCGCATGGATGCGGTGTTTGCCCTGTCCGCAGCGGATCTGATCGGCATTGACATCTTCAGTGAATCCGTAATGGAAGCGGTTCGTGGGTCCTTCTGGCCCGGACGGTTTGAAACGGTCTCGCTGAATCCGCGGATCATTCTCGATGGATCTCATAATGAGGAAGGCATCCGGGCTCTGATTCAGGAGATTCCGAATCTTCCCCGACCGGTTATCGCTGTCTTCGCGGTTCTTGCGGACAAGCAGGGAAAAAAGATGGCCGCGATGCTGAGAGAAGCGGCAGACGAACTGATTGTGACGGAGTTCAGACATGCCCGGGCAGACCGCGCGGACCATGTCGCATCATCCGATGACCTGGTGGTGAATGATTACCGAAGAGCGATAGAGACGGCGGTAAGCCACGCTGGCAATGGAACGGTTCTGATCACCGGCAGTCTGTATTTTATTGCGAGAGTTCGAAGAGAATTGAAAATTGAAGATAAAACAACCGAAAATTGTATATAATGTAAGCGTATTCAAATTTTATTGTTCAGGGAGGCAAATTATAATCATGAGAGCGAACAGTATGGTGGCCATGATTCTTGCGGGCGGAAGAGGATCCCGTCTGTATGATCTGACCAAGAAAGTTGCGAAGCCGGCTGTCCACTTCGGAGGCAAGTACCGGATCATCGACTTTCCACTCAGCAACTGCGCGAATTCGGACATCAAGACCGTTGGCGTGCTGACGCAGTACGAATCAGTACTTCTTAATTCCTATGTCGCACGGGACCACTACTGGGGTCTGGATACGTACGACGGCGGCGTTTACGTACTGACACCGCGGGAAAGAGACACATCGAATCTCGAAGTATACCGCGGCACGGCAGATGCGATCACAGCAAACATCGACTTCTTAGACAACATCAATCCGGAATATATTCTGATTCTTTCCGGAGACCACATCTACAAGATGAACTATGACAAGATGCTTGCATACCACAAGGAAAAGAATGCCGACGCGACGATCGCCGTACGTGAGGTTCCCCTCAAGGAAGCGACACGTTTCGGAATCATGAACTGCGATGCGGATGATATGATCATCGACTTTGAGGAAAAGCCGGCGAAGCCGAAGAGCAATCTCGCTTCGATGGGTATTTACATCTTCACTTACAAGACTCTCCGCAAATATCTGGTGGCTGACGCTAAGAATCCGGACAGCAATCACGATTTCGGAAAGGATATCATTCCGCAGTATCTGAGAGACAAGAAGCGTCTGACCGCGTTCCGTTTCCGCGGCTATTGGATGGACGTTGGTACGGTCAACTCCCTCTGGGAAGCAAACATGGATCTTCTCAAGGAGAACGCAGAGCTTGATCTCGGTGATCCGACCTGGAAAATCTACACGGAAGATGTCAACGCGCTTCCTCAGTTCATCGGCAAGGATGCTCATGTGGAACACTGCTACGTTACTCAGGGCAGCGTGATTGAAGGAGATGTCAAAAACTCCGTCATCGGCACCAATGTCGTGATCGGCAAGGGCGCCAAGGTTGTGGACTGTGTCATTCAGCCGGGTGCTGTGATCGGTGAAGGCGCAACCGTCACAAGATGCATCGTCGCAGATGATGTCGTGGTTCCGCCGAATGCAGTATTCGGATCCGCCAAGAGCGAGGATATTCAGCTCGTTGCGGACAAGGTAAGTGAGTAAGGGAAGGAGATTGAAGATATGCGTGCATTAGGAATTATCAGTTTTGAAGACAACACGGCCAATATCGAAGGTCTCTGTGATCATCGTCCGGTTCCGGCGATTGCATTCATGGGCCGTTACCGTATCATTGACTTCATTTTGAGCAACATGACCAACAGCGGTATCAACAACGTTCAGGTTTACTGCAAGGAAAAACCCCGCAACCTGATTGAACACCTCGGTGATGGAAGTCACTACAATATCAACTCCAAGCGCGGAAAGCTCCGCATCCTCTATGGTGAGAAGAGCTTCTCCTCCGATGTGTACAACCACGACGTCGCCAACTACATGCTCAACATGCAGTATATCGAAGAGGATCCGAATCCGTATGTCGTCGTAGCGCCGAGCTACTTCGTATATCCGATTGACTTCAACGATGTACTCAAGCAGCATGTGGACAGCCGTGCCGATGTCACGGTTCTCTATACCTCCGCAAAAGACGCCAAGAATCAGTTCCTTGGATGCGATGTTGTAAAGCTTGACAAGTTCAAGACAGTGACCGGATTTGAAAAGAACCGCGGCAAGCTCAAGAGCCAGCAGATTTCTCTTGAGGCCTATGTCATGACAAAGAAACTGTTCATCGAACTCGTTACCAAGGCAGCGGAGACTTCCTCTCTGTACTGGTTCAAGGATGTTCTGGCGGACTCCGTTGACGAGCTGACCATGAAGGGGTATCAGGTCAAGGGTTATGTGGCATGCCTGAACTCTCTGTCTGAATACTTCCGTGTCTCCATGGAACTCATCGACCACAAGAAGGCGCTTCAGCTGTTCAAGCCGGGATGGCAGATCTACACCCAGACCAACGACAGCTGCCCGACCACATTCTCCGAAAGTGCCCGGGTCACCAACAGCGTTGTCGCCAACGGCGCCGTGATCGAAGGCAAGGTGGAAGGCTCCATCATCAGCCGCGGCTGCACCATCCGCAAGGGTGCTCAGCTGAAGAACTGCATCCTTCTGCCGGGCGCTTATATCGGTGAGAATGCCAAGCTGGACCATGTGGTTGTGGACAAATATGCGATTGTACATCATGTCAAGAAGCTGGAAGGCACCGACCAGCAGCCGGTATATGTACAGCGCCGCGACCGTATCTGACGGAAAGGATATTTTATGGGAAGATCAATTCTCTTCGTCGGCGGTGAAGCGCTTCCGTTCATCAAGACGGGAGGGCTCGCTGACGTCATGGCAAGTCTGCCCAATGCGCTGGTAAAAAGAGGACATGATGCCAGAGTTGTGATTCCTCTTTACAGCAAGATCATAGAAAAGTACTATGACCGACTGGAGCGGATCGGAACCATCCAGGTACACAGCGGATGGATTGATCAGCCGGCAACCTTCTATACCGCAACCGTAGACGGCGTTGTCTACTACTTCATCGAACACCAGCACTACTTTGAGCGGGAAGGCCTGTATGGCTATGAGGATGACGGTGAACGGTTTGCCTTTTTCCAGAGGGCTGCGCTCGACATGATCTATTTCATCAACTGGTGGCCCAACATCATCCACAGCAATGACTGGCAGGCCGGCATGATTCCGCTGCTGTGCCACGCATGCTACGCGGATGATCAGAGATACCAGGCGATCAAGCATGTCTTCACGATTCACAACCTCGCCTTCCAGGGCAACTTCGGCGTTGACATGCTGCCATCATGCCTTGGTCTGGATTACTACTATTTCGACAACGGTTCCATCAAGTTCGATACCGGCATTTCCTTCATGAAGGCGGCCCTGGTCTATGCGGACAAGATCACAACCGTATCGCCGACCTACTCCAGTGAGATTCTGACGCAGACCTATGGCGAGAAGATGGACAGCATCCTTCGCTATCGCCGGGATGATCTCTGGGGCATTGTCAACGGCATTGACACCAGGGAATGGGATCCCAAGACGGACAAGCAGCTGGCAAAGAACTATGATGTCAAGAGTTACGCCAGCGGCAAGAAAGCAAACAAGCTTGCTCTGCAGAAACAGCTCGGACTCAAGGAAACCAATGATGTCTGCGTGATCGGCATTGTCTCAAGACTGACCAATCAGAAGGGAATCTATCTGATTACGGACCGTCTCCAGGAAATCATGGGCATGGATATCCAGTTTGTGGTTCTCGGTACCGGTGAAACCAACGCGGAGAATGCGTTCAAGTGGATGGAGAACGAGTACAAGGGCAAGGGAGTATACTACTGCGGATACAATGAGGAGCTTGCGCACCTCATCTATGCAGGATGCGACCTGTTCCTGATGCCTTCTCTCTATGAGCCATGCGGCATCGGTCAGCTGATTGCCATGCATTACGGAACTCTGCCGCTGGTCCGTGAAACCGGCGGACTCAAGGATACCGTACATCCTTACAACCAGTATACGGGTGAAGGAAACGGATTCAGCTTCTGGGCCGCGAATGCGGATGACATGATGTATACGCTTCGCTGGGCAGTCGAACAGTACTATGACAACAAGCCAGGCTGGAAGGGACTCATCAAGAGTGCCATGACAACGGATGTCTCCTGGGAGAAATCCGCAGGCATTTACGAGCAGCTCTACTACCAGCTGTGCAACTGGCCTGACAACTGAGCATGAGAAAACCGTGTGTGCAGAACGCACGGTTTCTTTCTCTCCTGTAAACATGCAAGCATGGTGGGCGGCCGGGTGATCCGGAAATCATGCCATATGAAGAAGCAGTGAAATCACCGCTTACGGCGGCTCGCTCTGGGAGAAAGAAAAAAATATGATCTTTTCCCGGTAAAAATCACGCTTTCCTCGTTTACGGGAAAAGGGGTCAGATGGTATAATGAGTTGACTTAATAAGGAGGAGATTCATAATCTATGTCTAAGGTTACTGTTAAGGATCTGGACGTTAAGGGCAAGCACGTTATTGTACGTGTGGATTTTAACGTTCCCCACAAGGGAGATGTCATTACAGATGACAACCGCATTCAGGCGGCTCTCCCGACCATCAATTACCTGACAGAGAATGGCGCAAAAGTTCTGCTCTTGAGCCATCTCGGCAAGGTGAAGACGGACGAAGACAAGGCGAAGAACGACATGAGCATCGTCGCAAAGCGTCTCGCGGAAGTTCAGAACGCGCCGGTTACCTTCGTCAACGCAACCCGCGGCGAAGAACTTGAAAACGCAGTCAAGGCACAGGAAGAGGGATCCATCGTTCTGATGCAGAACACCCGTTATGAAAAGGGTGAATCCAAGAATGATCCGGAACTCGGCAAGTACTGGGCAAGCCTTGGTGATGTGTTTGTTGAAGACGCATTCGGAAGTGTTCACCGTGCCCACGCATCCACAGTCGGCATTCCTTCCAATCTGAAGGAAGTCGCAGTCGGTTTCCTTGTTGAAAAGGAACTGAATGTTCTCGGCAAGGCACTGAATGATCCGCAGAGACCGTTTGTCGCAATTCTTGGCGGCGCGAAGGTTTCTGACAAGATCGGTGTCATCGACAATCTGCTCAAGATCGCTGACAAGGTTCTGATCGGCGGCGGCATGTCCTACACATTCGCAGCTGCTAACGGCGGCAAGATCGGCACTTCCCTGCTGGAAGCGGACAAGATGGATCTCGCCAAGGAATTCATGGCCAAGGGCGGCGACAAGCTCTGCCTGCCGGTTGACACCGTTGAGGCAAATGATTTCTCCAACCCGACCGAGATCAAGACGGTCAAGGCCGGTGCGATCGATGACGGCTTCATGGGCCTCGATATCGGTCCGGAGACCGTTGCGTTCTTCCAGAAGCAGCTCGAAGGCGCAAAGACCGTATTCTGGAACGGCCCGATGGGCGTGTTCGAGGATCCTCGCTTTGCGGTAGGAACCGAAGAAATCTGCAAGACACTCGCAGGTCTTGAAGGCGCAACCACAATCATCGGCGGCGGCGACAGCGCAAGTGCTGCCAAGAATCTCGGCTTCGCGGAGAAGTTCAGCCACATTTCCACAGGCGGCGGTGCGTCTCTCGAATATATGGAAGGAAAGGAGCTCCCGGGTGTAGCAATCATCCCGGAGAAATAATCTCATGGCAAGAAAACCTATTATTGTCGGTAACTGGAAAATGAACAAGACCCCTTCTGAAGCAGAAGAATTCATGAAGGGAATTGAGCAGGTTCTTACCGGAAACGAAGCTGCGGACTATGGTGTCGGCGCTCCGTTTGTTGATCTTGATGTCTGCGTGAAGAACGCGAAGAATCTGATCATCGCGGCAGAGAACTGCAACGAAAAGGATTCCGGTGCCTATACGGGTGAGGTTTCCGTTCCGATGCTCAAGGAAGTAGGAATCACCTACTGCATCATCGGCCACAGTGAGCGCCGTACTTACTATGCCGAGACAGATGCGCACTGTGCTGCCAAGGCGAAGAGACTGCTTGCGGACAACATCATTCCGATTCTCTGCATCGGTGAAACGGAAGCGCAGTATGATGCCGGCGAAACCGCTGATGTCATCAAGAGCCAGCTGGCCGGATCTCTGGCAGGTCTTACCGGTGAAGAAGTAGCGAAGATGGTAATTGCCTATGAGCCGATCTGGGCGATCGGAACCGGCAAGTCCGCTGATGAGGCAACAGCAGAAAACTGCTGCAAGCTCGTCCGCGACACAGTAAAGGATCTCTATGATGAAGCAACAGCCGAGGCTGTCCGCATTCAGTACGGCGGAAGCGTAAAGCCGACCAACATCAAGTCCTATATGGCATGCCCGGATATTGACGGTGCATTAATCGGAGGCGCGTCCCTCAAGGTTGATTCCTTCAAGGAAATCATCGACGCAACCAAGTAAGGTTTCAGGAAGACTCGGTCTTCTGAAATATGAAGCTAAGGTATTGAAGGAGGAAAAAAATTAATGCCTTATATCGTAAGTGTTTATGCTCGTGAAGTACTGGATTCCCGCGGCAACCCGACAGTAGAATGCGAAGTTACCACAGAGTCCGGCGCATCTGGACGTGCTATCGTTCCGTCCGGTGCATCCACCGGTGAGCGCGAAGCGCTTGAACTGCGTGACGGCGACAAGAAGCGTTACCTTGGAAAGGGAACTCTGAAGGCTGTTGCCAATGTCAACAAGGTCATCGCACCGAAGATCATCGGCCTCGATGTAACCTGCCAGAGCGAAATCGACAAGATCATGATCGATCTCGACGGAACAGAGTTCAAGTCCAAGCTCGGCGCCAACGCGACGCTCGCGGTTTCCCTGGCCTGTGCCCGTGCTGCAGCGGATTTCTATGGTGAGCCGCTCTATAAGTACATCGGCGGTGCCAACGCAAAGGTTCTCCCGGTTCCGATGATGAACGTCCTCAACGGCGGCAAGCATGCGGATTCTGCGGCTGACTGCCAGGAATACATGATCATGCCGGTCGGCGCGAAGAGCGTTCACGAAGCAATCCGTATGGGTGCGGAAGTATTCCATGCCCTGAAGAGCGTTCTCAAGAAGTATGGTTATAACACTGCTGTCGGTGACGAAGGCGGATATGCACCGTCCTGCGTACCTGGCGGCAAAGGACCGTTAGAGAAGTTCGGAAACGAAGGACCGCTCGAGCTCATGGTTGAAGCTGTCAAGGCAGCCGGATACAAGCTCGGTGATGATGTCTGCTTCGCAATGGACCTCGCT
>Ga0310691_10006539_pt1 | contig 12398 bp, 10 predicted proteins | sample 176DNAGHGlowgp2_FD_203887 | JGI IMG/M metagenome (GOLD analysis project Ga0310691, IMG submission 203887) | Sheep rumen microbial communities from Palmerston North, Manawatu-Wanganui, New Zealand - 1766 DNA GHGlow gp2 (v2) (version 2) | ecosystem: Host-associated > Mammals > Digestive system >... | reverse complement strand
AGCAAGTGGACCAACGCCACTGAACAAAACAATCCGATTTTTCATTACGTCGATTGGACCGGTTTTTCAGAAAGCTGGGGCAAGGTCATAAAGGCGTGGTGGGATCTTTACAAGAGCTGATTGCCGAATGGCGCTCATTTACAAAGCGCGCTCGTTTTGATAAAATCTTTTTTTATTGGAGGCATTTAAAAATGAGCGACAACTTTCCTTTGAGCCATGAGCGGCTTTTGGAGCTGGCGAAAAAATTCCCCACGCCCTTTTACCTTTACGACGAAAAGGCCATCCGCGACAATATGGCGGGCTTTACCAAGGCCTTTTCGATTTTCCCAAAATTCACAGAACACTTTGCCGTAAAGGCCATGCCCAATCCCTACATGCTAAAAGTTTTGGCCGACTGCGGCTGCGGCGGCGACTGTTCAAGCTTGCCCGAACTTATGCTTTGCCAGATGAGCGGAATCACGGGCGAGCGCGTGATTTTCACTTCAAACGAAACTCCGGCCGAAGAATTCCAGCTTGCATACAAGCAGGGAAACATCATAAACCTTGACGACATCACCCACATAGAATTCTTGCGCGACGCCTTGGACGGAAAATTTCCGGAGCTGATTTGCTTCCGCTACAACCCCGGCCCGCTAAAGGAAGGCAACGCGATTATCGGAAAGCCCGAGGAAGCCAAGTACGGCTTGACCCGCGAGCAGATTTTTGAGGCCTACAAAAAGTCGCGCGACTTTGGCGCCAAGCGTTTTGGCCTCCACACGATGGTCGCCTCAAACGAGCTTAATCCCGACTACTTTGTCGACACCGCCAAAATGCTTTTTGAGCTTGCGGTGGAACTTAAGGAAAAGCTTGGAATCAAAATCGAATTCCTTGACTTGGGCGGCGGAATCGGAATCCCCTACAAGCCCGGCCAAAAGAAAGTGGACTTGTTCGAGGTGGCCAAAAAAATCCGCGCTCTCTACGACAGCATGATCGTTCCCGCGGGCCTTGACGGCTTGGAAATCAAGTGGGAATGCGGCCGCCCTATAACCGGCCCTTACGGCTGGCTTGTCACAAAGGCGATTCACAAAAAAGACACTTACAGAAAATACATCGGCGTTGACGCTTGCATGGCCGACCTTATGCGGCCCGGCATGTACGGCGCCTACCACGAGGTTACGGTCAGCGGAAAAGAGGCCGCGCCCAAAACGGAAGTCTACGACGTTGTCGGAAGCCTTTGCGAAAACTGCGACAAGTTCGCGGTCCAGCGCCCGCTTCCAAAAATTCAAAACGGCGACCTTGTCATCATTCACGACGCGGGCGCGCACGGAAGGGCGATGGGCTTTAACTACAACGGAAAGCTTCGCGCCGGCGAAATCCTCATGCGATGCGACGGTTCATTTAAGGAAATCCGCCGCCGCGAAACTGTCCAAGACCTTTTTGCGACGCTGGACTTGGACGGAGTCAAGGACTTTAAATGAGCGGCTCTAACGGCGCATTCTTCAAGGGCGCGGCCTGCCTTGTTTTTTCTGCCTTCAACTTTGCCCTGATGGCCGCGCTCGCGCATTTGGCGGGAGACCTTCCCTTTACAGAAAAGGCTTTTTTTAGGAACATCGTCGCGGTCTTTGTGACGCTCTTTGTCTTGCTAAAGGGAAGGGCAAAGAACAAAAGCCAAGGCCAAGAGCGCGGCCCCTTGCTTCCAAAAGGCGCCTTAAAATTTTTGATTTTGCGCGGCCTTTGCGGTTCCGCCGGAATCTTTGGAAACTTTTACGCCTTGGATAGAATACCGATAGCCGACGCCGCGATATTGAACAAGATGTCGCCTTTTTTCGCGGTCGTCTTCAGCCTCTTTTTGCTTGGAGAAAAAATCGCGCCCCTTCCTCTTGTAGCGACAATCGGAGCCTTTTGCGGCGCGCTTTTTGTGATTAAGCCCGGCGCGTCGGCGCTTCATTCGCTTCCGGCCTTGGCGGGCTTTTTGGGCGGAATGGGCGCGGGCTTTGCCTACGCTTGCGTGCGTAAGCTTGGAACGCTAAAGGTCAAGGGCGCCTTGGTCATCGCCTTTTTTTCCTGCTTTTCCTGCGCGCTTTGCCTGCCCTTTATGTTCTTGAATTTTACCGCGCCCTCCGCGACGCAGTTTTTGTGCCTGCTGGGAGCGGGCGTCGCGGGCTGCCTTGGACAGTTCGGCATAACATACGCCTACTTTTTCGCGCCCGCGCGCGACATTTCTATTTTTGACTATTCGCAAATTATTTTTTCTTCGCTTTTGGGCTTTGTGATGTTCAAGCAAATCCCGGACGCGCTAAGTTGGATTGGCTACGCGGTCATCATTTGCATGGCGGCGGTTGTGTTTGTTTACAACAAAAGAAAATTTACCTTGGAGGCAAAACAATGAATTGTGGAATTGCCAAAAAGCGTGGACGCTTTGCCGCGCTCGTTTTCGCGCTTTTTGCGCTTGCCTTTGCGTCGCTTTTTGCGTCTTGCAAAAAATCCGCTTCGCTTTACCCGGAATATTTCCAGCTTGAAAACGGCCTTAGCGTCTTTGTCCGCGAAGACCACAAGGTTCCGCTGGCATACATAGAAATCGCAGTCCGAGCCGGCGGCGTCACCCAAAGGCGCGACAACACGGGAATCTTCCACCTTTACGAGCACATGATGTTCAAGGGAAACTCTATGTGCAAGGATTCCGCCGCCTTCCAAAAAACGCTTTCCGAGCTTGGCGTCGACGACTGGAACGGAACGACAGGCGAGCACTGCGTGAATTATTTTTTCACGATTCCGTCGGAAGACTTGAAGAAGGGAATGGAATTTTGGTCGGCGGCGATTCGCGAGCCGCTTTTGGACAAGGCCGAATTCGAGGCCGAAAAAAAAGTCGTCATCTCGGAAATTCAGGCCAACCTTAATTCGCCGGGAACAATTTTGTCGGCTTTCTTTGACAAAACAATTTTTCCAAACGCTCCCTGGCAATTGGATCCCAGCGGCGCCGTCGCCACCGTTCAAAACGCAAGCCTTGACGAACTAAAGTCGATAAAAGAAAAATATTACGTTCCAAACAACGCCGCGCTTTTTATAGGCGGAGACGTTGACGCAAAAGAAGTCCGCCGCCTTGCCCAAGAAATTTTCGGCGACTGGAGGCGCGGCTCCTTCGACTTTGATTCGGAATGCGCGGTCCAGACGCAAGAGCCATTTGACCAAACAAGATATTTTGTAATGCCCAACGAGCAAGTCTCTCCGCAAATCGCGCAAATTCTTGTTTACTACCGAGGAGCCGACGCGGACTTTGACCGGGAGTCCACATATCCCTTGGATGTCTTCACCGACTACATAAACGATCCTTCTTCGATTTACGCCAAGGAATTATGTGACGACAAGGAACTTAAAGTAATTTCGGGCGACTATGTTGGCGGAGGCTATTCAACCCGCCGTCGCACAGGCTTGATTCACTTTTACGCCACGGTGCTCGACCCAGAAGCCGCGCTTCCGTCGCGCGTCCAAAAATTTTACGAGGCCGTTTCGCAAAACATCGTTCAAGACTTTGCCGACGGAAAAAAAGTTGTCGGAAAGAAAAAACTTTTGGAAATGAAAAAAAGCCGCGGCGACAGGCAGATCATCGCCGCCGAAAATTTTCAGTCCCTTTTGAGCGACGCGCGGGGCTGGTGGACTCTTTGCGACAAGGATTATTATTATTCCTACGAAAAGAAAAAGGACGCGGTCGCTGATTCGCAAATCGCCGCCGCGCTCAAGAAATATGTCGTTGGCAAAAACGCGTTTGTCGTTGCCGTTGTCAATCCAACCGTTTATAAAAATCTTAAAGAAGAGTTTGACCAGCTTTCTTTTGAAGAAGTCAAAAAAGAAAACGCTTTTTGGTTCAATGACGAGGAGTAGGGTATGAAAAATATTTTTGCGCGCGGCGCGTTAAGGTCTTGCAAATTGCTTGCGATCGCGTTTTTTTCTTGCGCGATAATTTCTTGCGGATCGAAGCCTGCCGAAGACGGTTTGGCCTTTACTTTGAAAAACGGCGTTCCTGTTTATTACAAAAACGTCGACTCCACAAAAATCGCTTCTGTCGTAATTTGCGCAAAGGGCGGAACGCTCTTGTTCCCCCGAGACCAGTCGGGAATCGAAAAAGAGCTTTTTGAGCTTATGAGCCACGGCGGCTGGAAATACCACTACAAGGATTTGACAAAACTTTCTTACGACAAAAGCATCGACATAGTTCCAGGCTCCAGCTACGCCGGGTCGTCTCTTTCGGTCTCATGCATTTCAAACTATTTTGACTTGGCCCTCGACGTTCTCTTGGACTGCTTTTTGAACCCTTCGTTTGACCAAACTGAATACGAAAACATTATGACCGAATGCGACCAAGAAATCCAGCGCAGGTCAAACGATCCCGAAAGCCTCTTGTTCTATACAATCAACAAAGAGATTTACAAGGACCATCCCTTGGGAACGTCTTCGATGGTTTTGCCGGAATCCCGCTCTAACATGACGCTGGATAACCTCAAGGCGCATTACAAAAAAATCATTGACTCGCGCAGATTGTTCGTCGTGGCCGCTGGCGACGTCAATCTTAAAAAGCTGCGCGGGGCTTTGGAAAAGAGCCTCGCGAAAGTTTCCGCCGGCCAAGAGGAATTCGCGCTTCCAAAAATTCCAGAAATTTCCATAAGCGCGGACAAGCTTTCCCTTACAAGTCCGGCTCTCCCAAAAGCCAGCGGCCACATCGCGCTTGTTTTTAAAAGCCCGTCGGTTTTTTCGGAAGACCTTATTGTCGCCCGGCTTGCGGCCTCTATGTACAACGAATCCCTTTATAACGTCATAAGAAGCAAGCATGGCGCCTGCTACACGCCTTCGGCCTCTGTTGGCTTTTCTCCCGCTCCCTACGGAATGGTGTTTTTGTACAGGGTCAGCGACATGAAAAACGCCGCGTCCTACATTCCAGAGGCGGAGGAAAATTTTTTGCAAAGCGACATTGAGGGCAAGCTCAACGGCTACATAAAAAAATACCTCAATTCGGCCTACCAAAATCAAATGACTTGCGCGTCAATCGCAAGCCGTTCCGCCACGGCCCTTTTGACCTTTGACGACATTGACGGCTTTGACAAGCTGGCCGCCGCCGCCAAAAACGTCACCGCCGACGACGTTCGCAGGGTTTTTAGGCAATATTTCCAGTCAAATGACGAGCGGATTTTTGAAATTTCGGGCGAATGAAAAAAAAACGTTTTTTTATTCTTGACTTATAGCCAAAATAGTATAAAATAGTAAGGTATGAGTGATTATCTTGACATAAATAATGAAGAATTGCTAAAAGATTTTTTCACTGAGGCCCAGTCTCAGGTAGACACTCTTGAAAGCAATATTCTTGTAATAGAAAGCGATCCTTCCAATCACGAGGCCATTGACGAAATCTTTAGGGCCGCCCATACGCTTAAAGGCGGCTCGGCCACAGTTGAATTTACGGAACTCGCGGAGTTTACTCATAAAGTCGAAGACGTTTTGGACGAGCTTAGAAGCGACCGTTTGGCCGCCAACGAAGAAATCGTCGACTTGCTCTTAAATTCGATCGACGTTATCAAGGCCATGCTTGACGCTCGCGCCAACGGCTCTGTTTACCAAGAGGACGTCGGTCCGTTAGAAAGCCGCCTTAACGCTTTGATTCCGGAAAAAGGCGACAAGAAAAAGAAAAAGGCCGCGCCTCCGGCTGGAACCGCTCCCGCCGCCGCTCCGGCTTCGACGCCCGCTCCGGAACCTGCCGCGCCAGCCGCCGCCGCTCCGGCCGCTAGCCTTCCGCCGCTTAGCGCGGACGATTACAACGAGCTTAGAGACGGCTTGCAGGGCGCCCAAAAACTTTACAGCGTGGACGTCCGCTTTGACGAAAACAATCCGATGAACTCAGTCGGCGGCATTCAAGTCTTTGCCGCCCTTAAGGCCTGCGGAACCGTTCTTAAAACCGTTCCTGATTTTGACGCCCTTTACGAAGACGAATTTTATCCGCAAGTCGTTTACTACTTGGCTTCCGACCAAGAGCCCAGCGCGATCGAAGACGTCGCCTTCCTTAGCGACGTAACCCTTAGCACTGACTGCCAGCCGGTAACCGGCCCGACAGCAGGCGCCGCCCCTGCGGCCTCCGCTCCCGCAGCAGCCGCTCCAGCCCCGGCGCCAAAAGCCGAGGCTCCGGCTCCAGCCGCCGCGCAAGAAAGCGCTCCGGTTTCCGCGCCCGCTCCGGCTCCCGCCCAGGAAGCGCCAAAGGCCGAGGCTCCCAAGGCGGCCGCTCCGGCAAAAGCCGCTCCCGCTACAGGAACCCATATCCAGCAGAACGCTGTTTTGCGCGTGGACTCAAAGCGCATCGACTATTTGCTCAACCTTGTTTCAGAAACCGTTATCATAAAGGCGGCCTTTAACCAGTACGCCATGCAAATGAACGACATGCAGGTTCAGTTGATGACTTGCATGGCCGGCTTTAGGGAAAAGTACCGCCGCCTTTTTGAGCAGCTTCCCGAATACCTTAACGACATGCAGAACGGCACTCCGGCAAAGGACGTTAAGGCTAAAATCGTTCAGGAATACGGCGACTTGATCAATTATTTCGACCCATTTACGGCAACCTTAAAGGACCTTAACGTAAAGTTCCGCGGCTCAACGCAAAACCTTGGACAGATTGTAGGCGAGCTTCAGGAAGGCGTAATGAAAACCCGAATGGTTCCCATTTCGCAGATTTTCAACCGCTTCCCCCGCGTTGTCCGCGACTTGCAGCGCGACCTCAAAAAGAAGGTCGAGCTGGTCATGGAAGGCGAAGACACCGAATTGGACAAGACTGTCGTCGACGACTTGCTTGACCCAATCATGCACTGCGTCCGCAATTCAGTTGACCACGGAATCGAAGAGCCTGATGTCCGCAAGGCCGCGGGAAAGCCCGAGACCGGAACCTTGCTCCTTAAGGCCGCCAACGAGGGCAACCAAATCGTCATTGAAATCTCCGACGACGGCGCCGGCATCAACGTTGACAAAGTGCGCAACAAGGCCATCAACCGCGGCCTCATACATCCAAACAAGTTGCTTACGGACCAAGAAGCCTACAACCTTATTTTCATGCCGGGCTTCTCGACCGCCGACAAAATTTCAAACGTTTCCGGCCGCGGCGTAGGCTTGGACGTTGTCCGCACGATGATAGAAAAACTCAAGGGAACGGTTTCCGTCACTTCGGGAGCCGGCAAGGGCTCGACCTTTACGATCAAGCTGCCCCTTACTTTGGCCATCATCCAGGGCCTTTTGGTTCGCGTCGGCACACAAGTTTACTCGATTCCGATTACGTCGGTTATCGAAAGCCAGCGCGTTCGCAAGGAAGAAATCAATACAATAGACAATTACGAAGTAATGAACGTTCGCGACGAAGTGATCAGCGTTTTGCGCTTGAGCCGCCTCTTCCACATAAAGAGCGCCAACACAAGCGACTATTGCTTTGTTGTCATTGTCGGAACGCAAGAAAAAAAGATCGGCGTTATGGTTGACTCATTGATCGGCGAGGAAGACGTTGTAATCAAGGCCTTGCACGACCAGTTCACCAATTCGCCTGGAATTGCCGGAGCCTCAATCTTGGGCGACGGTTCGGTTTCTTTGATTATCGATGTAAGTCAACTGCTTGAGCTTGGAGTTCGGCAGGAAAAAGACGCGCAACAGCTTCAGGAAAAAAGGGCGTAGCTTATGGAAGAGACAGCAGTGGCGATTAACAGCCAGACAGACAATACTGAGCGTGGTTATGAAGAAGACGAAGAGCGCGAGTCGGTCGCCTTGTTCGACTTTAGAATGGCGGCCTTCACTCTTGCGGGAAAAGACTACGCGATTGACATTATGCACGTAAAGGAAATCGTAAAAGCCAGCCGCTTTACTTACGTTCCCAACACTGTGCCTTTTGTTTTGGGCGTTTACAATTTGCGCGGAGAAATCATTCCGATCATCGACTTGCGCAAATTCTTTAACATTGAAGTTCCTCCGAGAAAGGCTGACAACATCGAAAACCTTTTGATCATCACAATCGAAGACCATGTCTTTGGCGTTGTGGTTGACCAAATCGAAGGAATTGTCGGCATTCAAAAGTCTTCAATCCAGCCGCCGCACCCCTTGTTCGGCGACATTAACATTAAATTCATTTATGGAATAGTGGAGGCCCGCGACCGCCTCTACGTTTTGCTGGACATTGCCAGAATCTTTGGACAGAATTCCGATGACGAAGGCCGCGACGAGCCTAGAAGCTACGAGCTTCCCAAAGATGAGGCTCCTGCGGAAGAGGGCAAAAAAGAGGCCGCCGAAAAGGCTGTCAATCCTGACGACGACATTGACGAGCGCTCAGGCGACGTTCCTCCGGCAAAGGCCGCCGCTCCCGCCGCTCCAGCCGTTGAGGCAAGCGCCGCTTCTGACGATCCCGACAGAAAGTTCGTCATCGACGGCCTTAATGAGTTCAAGAAATTCTACATTACGGAAGTCAACAAGTCTTGGTTTGACAGCCGCTATTCCGAATGGAAGGAAAGCCGTGCCGGGGCTTCGGTCCAGTTCGCGTCGGCGAATGACGCGGACGAGTTCCTAAAGCCCTTCTGGTCAAGCAACAGCGGCGCCTTCTGGACAAAAGAGTACGCGGACGCGGTTTTCAATATTTTGCCGGACAACGCGGCCAAGCAAATTTTGGTTTGGAACCCCGGCTGCGGAAAAGGCCAAGAGTCTTTCTCGCTTGCCTGCGTTCTTAAAAAGCGCTACCCGCAGTCAAAGATCCGCGTTTACGCGCACGAAACTGACTTGCTTAACATCGCCAACGCTCCCTTGCTCACTGTCTCCGACGCGGACGCCGCCGGTTGGCTGGCTCCCTACGTTCAAAAGAGCGTGACTGGGGAATACACCTTTACACAAGAAATAAAAGACATTATAATGTTTGAGTATCACGACATTAAAAACGCCAACGCGTTGCCGATGACAGACATTATATTTGCGCGTGACGTGCTTTCGCTGATCCCGCCGGAAGGCCAAAAGATGGTTTTGGCTGACTTTGAGGAAAAGCTCAAGGGCAACGGAATCTTGTTCTTGGGAGAAAACGAAAGCGTTGGTTCTGGCTTGAACTGGGGCGAAAAGACCCAGGGTTCATTGACGTATTATAGCAAACAATAATATAAGGAGAAATGCATGAGAGTTGAGTATATCAATCCGTTTGTAGAAACTTCATACAGGGTTCTTAAAGAGGTTCTCGGAGGAGCTGAAGTAAAACGCGGAGAATTGTCTCTCAAATCAGTGGCCATGCCTGTTATGGGCGTTGCCGCGCTTGTCGGTTTGGCGGGCGACGTAGAGGGTCGCGTTCTTTTTGACATGACTTACGAGACCGCCCTTAACCTCGCTTCAAAAATGAACGGGGAAACTCTTACGCAGTTTGACGACTTGGCCAAGGCCACAATCAGCGAGCTGGCCAACTTGATTACAGCCCAAGCCGTCACAAAGCTCCACGAGCTTGGATTTAAGTTTGACTTGACGCCGCCAACGTTGTTTGCCGGCGAAAAGATGGAAATTGCGGCTTTGCCGGGTTCCGCTCAAAATGTAGAGGCCTTGATTGTTCCTCTCATTTCTGAGTGCGGTGAAATTGAATTGAACGTCGCTATTCGCGAACGCGCTGAATAAGGTTTAAAGGGAGAAGATAATATGAAAACAAAAGGCGATTTTCCTGCAATTAACGAGCGTCCCCCTGAAGGAACAAAAGACGACGGATCTAAATTCCGCGTCTTGGTTGTAGACGACTCAATGTTCGTCGCAAAGCAGTTGGGCCAGATTCTCGCCAGCGAAGGCTACGAAGTTGTCGCCACTGCCGGCGACGGCAAAGAGGGCGTCGACAAATACAAGGAATTGTGCCCCAACGTTGACATCGTCACGATGGACATCACAATGCCGCGCATGGACGGAATCACCGCCCTTGAGCAGATTATGGCTTTTGACAAAAACGCGCGCGTCGTAATGGTAAGCGCTCTTGGAAAGGAAGAGTTGGTTAAAAAATCATTGCTTCTTGGAGCCAAGAACTACATCATCAAGCCCCTTGACCGCAAAAAGGTTTTGGAGCGCATCAGCGCCGCCCTTAAATAGAGCTGCCGTTTAAAGGCAATTTTCTCGATAAAAAAACCGCTCTTTAGGAGCGGTTTTTTTTGTTTTAGACTTGCTTGTTATTTCGGCGCGATTAGAGGCTGGCGGCAAGCTTTTCCGTTTCGGCCTTGACTTCTTCAAAGAAGCGGGCGATGTGGAAGCCGTCGGCCACGGCGTGGCTGATTTGCATTGTAAGCGGAATCTGCGTCGCGCCGCCGATTTCCTCCGCCTTTCCGATTGTGACGATAGGCGCCAAATACTTTCCGCTTTCGGACATTTTCATGTTGACCGAACTGTAGTGCAGCCAGGGAACGTATGAAACTTCAAAAACGCTGTCGGGAAACTCGTCGGCGTTGAGCGTGGCGCATTTTTCGCCTTTTTCTATGTCGGCCGCGGCTCCCTTGGCGAAAGACTTGTAGTCTTCCTTCCATTCAGTGCAAATTCGGGTGAAAGTCTCCGTGTCGGGGTGGAAAACGCGGTGGATGGGGCAAATGTAGTCCCAAACCATCAATTCTCCGTTTTCCTTGCAGTAGCCGACGCGGAATTCCTTGCGCGCGTTGATTACTTTTGTGATGGCGTAAAGGAGCGGAATGTAAATGTCTTCGCCCGCTTTCTTTGCCAGGGCCGAAATGTCCAAATTGGCGGTTACGGCGCACATTCCCTTTGAGCCGTGCGCGTAATAGTTGTAGTAGGGCGTTCTGGCCCATGTCTTCATATCCAACGGCTTGTAGCCGGCTTCTTTTACCATAATGAATGCCTCCAAAAATACCGATATTATAGCGCGCTTTTCGCTTTTTTTCCATATAAAAAGGGCTAAAAAAAATTTTTTCTTTAAAAACTTGCATTTTTAAGAGAAGAGTGGTATAATTACAATGATTTAAAATAAGGGGAAAGTACGTTGGACTTTTTTATAGGAGAATGGCAATGAAAGCAAAATCAATTTGTTTGTGCGCCTTGTTTGCAGCTGAAAGTTTGTTCGCTTTTGCGGTTCCCAGCGCTTCAACTGTCGCCCAGGATTTTGTAACTGTAATCCCCTCTGGCCAGACGGTTCAAGTGAATAATTTTGCGGGAACCATTGGATCGCAAAGCATCAAGGGCTTTTCCATCAGCAAATTTGAAGTCACCCAGGATTTATACAACAGCGTAATGGGAGCCAATCCCAGTTCATTCAAGAACAATCCCGCCGCGGGAGAAGTTCAAGGCCGCCGCCCGGTTGAAAACATCACTTGGTACGACGCGGTTTTCTTTTGCAACCAATTGACCGCCCAGACTTTGGGAGCGGCCGCCCAATGCTACACAATCAACGACGTCAAGCGCGACGCTGGCGGAAAAATCGTAAGCGCCACCGTCACCTGCGACCTTACAAAGACAGGCTACCGCCTTCCAACCCAGGCGGAATGGGAATTGGCGGCCGGCGGCGGAAGCCAGTTGGCCAGCTACATGTATTCGGGCGGCGACGACGTAAACGAAGTCGCTTGGTACTACTTTAACAGCGAAAACAAGACCCGCGAGGTCGGCAAGAAAAAGCCCAACGAGCTTGGCATTTACGACATGAGCGGAAACGTTTGGGAATGGTGCAACGACCTTAAGTCCACAAACGGAAAGTGCGCCAACCGCGGCGGCGGCTATGCCGGAACCGACACGATGTACTACGAAATCACCAACCGCAACTGGGATCCGGCGGATTTTTCCAACTATTACCTGGGAATGCGCCTAGCCCGCACCCTATAAAGCTTTTATCAAGCCCAAAACGCGCCCGCCAATCCGCGGGCGTTTTTTTTGCCCGTCGTCGTCGCTGGGACCCGCCTTGTCGCCGCCTTGTTCTTTTGCGTTAATATAATGAAAGAATTAAGGTAGTAAAGAAAAAGCAAAAAACGCGGAGCGGCCTCTTTTTTTTGCGTGAATAATAATGAAAAAACACAATTAGGGTAGAATGAAAAAAAAGCGGGCGGAATAGGGCGGGACGCAGAAAAAAAGAGCCTTGGTGGGGCCCCGTCAGCGAAGCGGCTTGGCCGCAGGCATTAAGCCGCAAGCGGAGGACGGGGGGAACCTAAGGCTCATTTTTTTCGTCGCTGGGACCCGCCAATTAAGCCCTCTTTTTTATTTGTTATACTATTGATTAAGTTTATTCAATTCATTATAATTAACGCTCACACTGTATAGTGTATTATTGTCTAAATTAGAACTTGGCTCCAGTTCGAGTCTTGAGTTCTACATGGAGGTTTAAGGTGGTCAAAATCAGACTTAAGAGATTTGGCGCGGCCAAAAGGCCCTGCTACCGCATCGTTGTAATGGACGCGAGAAAGCCCCGCGACGGAAAG
>Ga0310691_10006537_pt1 | contig 12399 bp, 10 predicted proteins | sample 176DNAGHGlowgp2_FD_203887 | JGI IMG/M metagenome (GOLD analysis project Ga0310691, IMG submission 203887) | Sheep rumen microbial communities from Palmerston North, Manawatu-Wanganui, New Zealand - 1766 DNA GHGlow gp2 (v2) (version 2) | ecosystem: Host-associated > Mammals > Digestive system >... | reverse complement strand
CAAAGCCTTGTACGTTCGTACACGGCATCCCTGCAGGTTGGACGGTTGAGACATCCCCGATTGTCTATGCTCATCTCAACAGTGACGGTGAGGGCAACTACTGGGCTACCTTCTACAACGAGTCTGCCGGTTTTACGGCTGATGCCACCACTTCTGTCTATACGGCAAAGGTAAGTAGCGGTAAGGAGAAGGTGGAGTTGACAGCGGTTGATGACAAGACCATCCCAGCGGGTAATGCTGTGGTGCTGAAGTCCTCTGCAGCTACTGCTACCCTGACATACGATGTCGCCGCTACAGGAACGCTTGCCGACAATGAGTTGTTGGCTTCCGCTACCGACATCACCACACCTTCCAATACCTATATGCTGACTAAAGGAACGAGTGGGGTGGGCTTCTACCACTGGACGGGTACGGATATTCCCGCTAATCGCGGCTACCTCGTTATCAGTGGTGCTGGAGCCAGAGAGTTCGTGCCTATTGACGGCATGGCGACAGGTATCAGTGAGATGTCAGATGTAAGAAGGAAAACGGATGATGCGTATTACGACCTGCAGGGTCGCCGTGTGCTGTATCCCACCAAGGGCATCTATGTGAAGAATGGTAAAAAGATAATTTTTAAGTAAGGAGGAACGTATGATGAATATAAGAATAGATGATAAAGACAGACGACCCTATGAGTCGCCCATGATGAATACCTACCAACTGCAAGGTGGCAAGCCCCTGTTAGATGGTTCTGGTGACCCTCTGAAGATGGTTTTAGAAGAAGAATGGCCGGGTGACCAGCCACTGCCGTGGTAGTGATACCCTATGCTGTCAGCACGTTAGGATGGCACTTACGGTTCGTAGGTGCCATCCTTCGCAGTTGAAAGTGCCGTTGTAATCGATGTGAAGTGCCGTTGTTCGCAGTTGTCAGGAGTATCCTAATCGTCTGTCGACTCCAGTCGACATGGTTGCTGACTCCAGTCGACATGGTTGCTGACTCCAGTCGATATGGTTGCTGACTCTAAGTCGACAGGGTTGCTGACTCTAAGTCGACAGGGTTGCTGACTCTAAGTCAGCAATTATTTCTCCAGTCCTTTGCTGTTCATCAGCAGGTCAACGAGGTGCTTGTCCTTGAAGGTATGCTTCTGCTGGTCCCAGAAACCGAAGTCGGCATCGTAGCACCAGGTGGTCCATGCGATATTGAACTCGTCGAAAACGGTGAGCATGTCCTTCGTCCACTTATAGGCAAGTTCACGGTCTACAGGCTCATAGACTCCCCACTCGCCACAGAAGAGTTGCAGGTCATATTTCTTTGCCGCAGCGATGGCATCTTTGAAATCGGCACGGATATGGTCGATATTCCATTCTTCCTTGGTGTATGGCTCCAATTGCGACTTGATGGAGTCAGGGGCAGCGTCATAGTCTTCCTTCGACACTAGGACACCAGGGTAGTTCACCTTGCCAGTGTATTTTGCCAGTGGTGTCCACCATGCGCCGTAGTGTGTCAGCAGCATGGGGTTATAGTAATGGAAGGACAGTACAATGTTCTTGTCGCCTTCTGGTACTTTCAGAAACTTCATGGTCTGATAGCCCTGCCAGAGGTTGGAACCGATGACGAGGGTGCGCTGTGGTTCCCGCTCACGAAGTGCCTTGTGTACCTTGGCAATCAGTTGGTTCCATTGCTCATGGTCTTCTGCCACGGGCTCGTTCATGAACTCATAGGCGACGGAGTCGGTGCTGTAACCCTTCAGTTCGTCCGACAGCTGATACCACATATTGATGAGGTCCTGTTGTGCTTTCTCCGACGTAAACAAAGTATTGGCGTTAGCACCCTCCTCATTGACGGCATTGAAGTAATGCGAGCGGATGATGTGAAGGTCGACGATGGCACGCAGATGGTGCTTGCCGCACTGGTCGAGGGCGAAGGTCAACAGTTTCCATGCCTCAGGGAGTTTGTTGCCCTGCTCGTCCCAGAACTGTACCTCGTCGATGGGGATGCGTACGAAATCGAATCCTAAGGAGTCCAGACGTGCGAAGTCGTCCTCCTGGATGTGTTTCTCACGAGCCTCCCCTCGGTCCTCATTGTTTTGGGAAAGCCAGTGGCTCAGGTTTGTGCCGCGTTTGATGCGGAAGTTATTCACTCCGTCGTTCGTCTCACTCTTGGTGGCGCAGGAGGCAAGAACCAACGCCATCATGACCATGATGGTCAAAGGAAATAAAATCTTCTTCATAAAATTATAGTTTATAGGTTTGCGTGCAAAGGTAATCTATTTATTTTAAACTTCGATTCTTTTGGACAAGAAGAATTGCTCGGTCTTGAGGAAATAGAGGATGACTCCGACAGCATTCACGACGGCGACCGTCCAGAAGGCTGTGCTGTAGCCAAAATGTTCTGCGATAGCTCCTCCAGCCAGGATGCCGAGTCCCATTCCCACGTCCCATGAGATCAGGATGGTGCTGTTGGCGGTGCCCCGTTCATTATGGTGTGCCATGGAAATCATCATGTTCTGGAAAGCGGGCCACATGTGACCGTTGCCCAGTCCGATGAGGATGGCGGAGGAGTAGTAACCTATGTAAGTGAAGAGTGAAGAGTGAATAGTGAAGAGTTGGCTGCCGCCTAAGGTAGGCAGGAGGATAAACAGGGTGTAGCCGACGAGTGAGATAACCATCCCCTCAGAGGCGTTATGGGTCAGTCGCCCTTGTCGCAAAGCCTTGCCACCTTGTATCCGTGAGAGCATGAGTCCGATGGAGCAGAGCATAAACCATGTTCCTGTTCCCCCAGTCATACCCAGCACCTGTTTGCCATAGATAGCAAGGTAGTTGCTCATCACACCGAAGCAGAATCCGAAGAATACCATATTGAGTCCTAGCAGCCAGCCACGGGCAAGGAAAAAGCGGTCCAATGAAAGTTTAGAGTTGGGCTTTAAGAGTTGAGCGTTTCTGGGTTTTAACTCCACCGTCGCATCCACAATCCATCCGAAGGTGGCGATGGCGAGGGCAAGCCAGAAGAGGAGTTGGAAGTTATGGGTCTGCGCATAGGTATAGATGGCAAAGGTGGGAGCGATTGCCATGGCAAGGTTGTTGCTGAGACCGTAATAGCCGATACCCTCGTTACGGCGGGAGGAGGGCAGTATGTCGATGGCGACGGTGGAGTTGGCAACGGTCAAGGCACCGAAGGGACCGCCATGCAAGGTACGGACGATGGTGAAGAGCAGCAGGGTGCCTGCCGCAAGATAGCCTGCGAAGAAGATGGCGAAGGCGGCAAAGCAGACCATCAGTACCTTCTTGCGTGGAAAGGAATCGACGAAATAGCCGCTGAACGGACGGAAGAGCAGTGCCGTGATGGTATATCCCGACAATACCAAGCCTATCACGTCCTTCGTTGCCCCGAAGGTCTCGTGCAGATAGAGGGGTAGTAGTGGGGTGAGCAGATAAAAGGCGAAGAACAGCGAGAAGTTCGCCGTCATCACCTTGATATAGTTCCGATTCCAAAGGCGTTCCATTGTAACTAGTATTTCTAGTATTCCTAGTTCTTCTAGTGCTCCTAGTATTACTAGAATTGTCTCAGGGCAGCAAGCAGTTCGTTATTCTCGTTGCGGGTACCAATGGTGATACGCAGACAGTTCTGACAGAGTTGTATACGACTGCGGTTGCGGACGATGATACCTTTGTCAACGAGGTAGTCGTAGATACCTTGTGCGTCGGTCACTTTGGCGAGGAAGAAGTTGGCATCCGTCTTATACACCTTCTCACAGATAGGCAATTCGAGGAACGCCTGCATCAGTCTGCCACGCTCTGTCAGCAACAGTTTCACCCATTTATCCACCTCGTACGGGTCTTTCAGTGCCTCTAAAGCCTGTTGCTGTGTCAGCATGTTGACATTATACGGATACTTCACCTTATTATATATAGCTATAATCTCTGGTGCGGCAAAAGCCATACCGAGGCGGATACCTGCCAGTGCCCAAGCCTTCGACATCGTATTGAGGATAATGAGGTTGGGATATTTTGCCAATTCAGCACGGAGTGTCTTCTGCTGGGCGAAGTCGCTATACGCCTCGTCGACGATGACAATCCCCTCGAAACCCTCTATCACCTTGATGATCTCGTCACGGTTGAGGGAGTTGCCCGTAGGGTTGTTCGGTGAACATATCCAGATGAGTTTCGTATGACTGTCGCAAGCCTTCAGCAGGTCGGTAGCCTTGAAGTCATAGTTGTCGTCCAGCAGCACTGGGCGATACTCGACATCGTTGATATCCGCGCAAACCCTGTACATACCGTATGTCGGTTCGATGGCAACCACGTTGTCCTTGCCTGGTTCGCAGAAGATGCGGTAGGGTAGGTCAATCGCCTCGTCACTGCCGTTGCCGAGGAATATCATCTGCTCGGGAACACCCTTCACCTTCGAGATTTGTTTCTTCAACTCCCGCTGTAAAGGGTCAGGATACCGGTTATAAGGTGCTCCATACGGATTCTCGTTGGCATCGAGGAACACATGCGCTTCCTTGCCGGAGTATTCATCACGGGCACTGCTGTATGGAGCGAGGCTCCAGATATTCTTTCTGACTAGTTGCTCTAAAGGTTTCATAGGGCGGGTATGTATTATAGGTGTGTTAGGTGAGACTCTTGATGCGGACCGTCATCGCATTCTTATGGGCATCCAGTTGTTCTGCCTCTGCCATCAGTTCCACGGCACGGCCGATGTGACGGATACCTTCCTCTGTCAAGTGTTGGAAGGTGATCTTTCGACAATAGCTGTCGAGGTTCACCCCATTGTAGGCAGTAGCATAGCCGTGAGTCGGCAGGGTATGGTTAGTACCGCTGGCATAGTCACCGGCACTCTCACAGGCATATTTCCCGAGGAAGACACTGCCAGCATTGACCACCTTCTCGGCAAGCTGCTCGTAGTTTGCCGTCTGTATCACCAAGTGCTCCGGAGCATAGAGATTAGTCAACTCCATCATCTCGTCATAGTCTCTTACGAGCACATAGCAACTGTTCTCCAATGCTTTGGAAGCTATCTCTCTACGTGGTAATTCCTCAAGTTGTTTGTCAACCTGCTGGTGAATCTCTTCCAGCTTACTCTCCGAGGTGGTGATGAGCAGTACCTGGGAGTCGATGCCATGCTCTGCCTGTGAGAGCAGGTCGGCAGCCACGAACTCCGCGTTGGCTGTCTCGTCGGCAATGACACACACCTCCGAAGGACCGGCAGGCATGTCAATGGCAACTTCGTCGAGACTCACCTGTTGCTTTGCTGCCATCACATACTGGTTGCCGGGACCGAATATCTTATAGACCTTAGGGACAGACTCTGTTCCGTATGCCATGGCACCGATAGCCTGTACGCCACCAGCCTTGAAAATCTTGCTGACACCAGCCACACGTGCCGCATACAGGATGGCAGGATTCACCTTTCCCTCCTTGTTCGGAGGTGTGCAGAGCACAATCTCCTTGCAGCCGGCTATCTTGGCAGGAGTGGCAAGCATCAACACGGTAGAGAAGAGTGGGGCAGTGCCACCAGGGATATAGAGTCCCACTTTCTCGATGGCGACACTCTTCTGCCAGCAGGTCACACCCTCCTGTGTCTTGATTTTCTGTCCTACGAAACGCTGGGAGATATGGAACACCTTGATATTATGGTGGGCGAGAATGATGGCATCCTTCAAGTCATTACTGATGAGGCTTTCCGCCTCGTCCATCTCCTGTTCTGTAACGGCAAGGGAGGTCAGTGCCACCTTGTCGAACTTCGCCTCATACTCCTTCACCGCCTCGTCACCCCGTTGTTTCACGTCAGCAAGGACAGAGGCAACCGTAGCGTTGAGCTGTGAGAGGTCCAGGCGTGGGCGTTCAATAATCTCAGCCCATTGTTCCCGTTTCGGATATTTGATGATTCTCATTTCAATTTCTCAATCCTTTAGTTCTTCAATCTTTAAAGAATCATTTTCTCAATTGGAGTCACGAGAATACCCTGTGCCCCCATCTCTTTCAGTTTACCGATAATCTCCCAGAATCGCTTCTGGTCGAGGACGGTATGCACGGAACACCATTCCTCGTCAGCCAGTGGGATGATGGTAGGACTCTTCAAGCCCGGCAGGACATTGATGATCTCCTGAAGGCGTGCCTTCGGAGCATTCATGCGCACATATTTCTTATCCTCGGCATCCTTGACAGCCTTGAAGCGGAAGAGCATCTGCTCAAGGATGTCACGTTTCTCCTGCGACATACCTTTATGACCAATGAGCAATGCTTCGCTCTCCATCACCACCTCTACTTCACGGAGGTTGTTGCTTACGAGGGTAGAGCCGCTGCTGACAATGTCGAAGATACCATCAGCAAGCCCGATACCCGGACTGATCTCTACAGAACCGGTGATGACATGAATCTCTGCCTCAATATGATGTTTCTCCAGGAACTGGCGTAGGATATTGGGATAGGATGTGGCAATCTTCTTGCCATTAAACCACTCCACACCTTTGTAGTCAATCTCCTTGGGGATAGCAAGGGAGAGACGGCATTTGGAGAAACCTAAACGGGAGATGATCTCGGCATCCTCCCCTCTTTCTACGAATTCATTCTCACCCACTACGCCAATGTCTGCTACTCCGCTTGCCACACTCTGCGGGATATCGTCATCACGTAGGTATAGCACCTCCAGCGGGAAGTTGCTTGACTGTACCAAGAGGGTGCGTCGTCCTGAACTAACCTTAATATCTGCCTCTGCGAGCAGGTTCATCGTGTCGTCAAACAGACGACCTTTTGACTGTACTGCAATTCTTAACATACGATCTAATTAGCTAATTTAGTGCACAAAGGTACATATTTCTCGTCATATTTCCAAGAAAAGTCGTACCTTTGTCGCCAAATTCCAAAGAAATTGAAGCAAAAGAGCATTTATATTCATCTTTTAGGTCTGTTGTTCATGCTGACGGCATGTACTCAGAAACAGCAGGAGCCACCGATGACACCATGGGGTGGGGAGGAGGAGATGACCAACTCGACCACCTTTGACTTGGAGCAAATAGTGGCTAATGGTGAGTTGATTGCTCTTGCCCTTACAGGACCAGAGACCTATTACGACTATCGCGGTCGTCAGTTAGGAACAGAGTATATGCTCTGTCAGCGTTTCACCAATAAGATTGGGGTGAGCCTCCGTGTGGAGGTCTGCCGTGACTCTGCAGAGATGCTCCGCCGGTTGACGGACGGGGAGGCGGACTTGGTCCTTTTCCGTAATGACGGGAAATCGAAACAACTGGCGTGGCGTATTGGAAAGGACAAACCCGAACTTACCAAGGCATTGAAAGAGTGGTATCGTCCGCAGATGCTTAATGAGGTGCGTAAAGAGGAGGACTACCTGTTGTCATCCCGTTCTGTCAAGCGTCGTGTTTTTGCTCCCATGCTGAATGCCAAAGGTGGTGTCATCTCCCATTATGATGCCTATTTCCAGCAATACTGTCGCAGCATCCGTTGGGACTGGCGTCTGATGGCGGCGCAATGTTACCAGGAGTCTACCTTCGATCCCCAGGCTCGCTCATGGGCTGGTGCCTGTGGACTGATGCAGATCATGCCATCTACTGCCGACCACCTCGGACTGGCTCGCTCGGATATGTTCAATCCTGAGAAGAGCATAGCGGCGGCAGCCAAACTGATTGGTGAACTGGACCGCTCGTTTAGTGATATCCGCAACCAACAGGAGCGTATCAAGTTTATCCTTGCCGCTTATAACGGGGGTGCCAACCATGTCCGTGATGCCATGGCACTGGCTCGTAAGAACGGGCGTGACCCGCAGCGTTGGTCAGATGTCAGTCATTATATCCTCATGCTTTCCCAACCAGAATATTATAACGACCCTGTAGTGAAATATGGTTACATGCGGGGTTCCGAGACTGCTGGTTATGTAGAGAAGATCATGCAACGCTGGAATGGTTATCGTGGTGTGAAGTCACCCTCCCTCGGTGGCATCTCAGGAACTCCCCAGCGTGCCACTCATGAGAAGAAAAAGTATAAGATATAGTTCGTTATATACTTTTGGGAAAAAGTGTAAAAAGAAAAAACGGCACGTTCCTAACGAGAACGTGCCGTCTGTTTATGTTTCTTTTACTGATGCTGCTCGCGGAGCAGGTCGTTGACTGTCTTCACGGGATTGAAGGTGCCAAGAGGAACCTCCACGAAGATGGTGTTCCAGTCGCTCATCGCACCATTCCACAAACCGGGCAACTCCAGTGCCTGCAACTCCTTGCCGCTCTTTGACTTCTGTGAAATGAAGCCTGTTGTCGGATCTACATACTTAGGCAAGTCGAAGGCATTGCCTTTGTAGTCCTTGACAGCACATACGAGGTCGACGGGGTTGAAGTGTGTACCCTTGGTGAACATTTCCATATACTCCTTGTTCGACTTGTCGATCTGTGAGCTCTCCAGAATCTGCAGGGAGACGGTACCATCCTGATTATAAGTGAGGAATGGTCCACCACCAGGTTCTCCGACATTCTTCACCACACCACAGACACGCATCGGGCGGTTCAGTTTGTTGCGCAGATAGATGACGAGATCCGCATCCTCCAAGTCCTTGATGTCAGCTTTGCGGCAGCAGAGGTCCTGCTGTACGAAGCGGATCATCTCCTCAATCTCTTCATGGGTATACTTACCAGTATCCAACAGGCGCAGATACTCGAAAGCTTTCTTCTGTAGGGTGACGAGGACACCGGCGATAATCTGTTTCCACTCCACTGTCTCTGGCTTCAGACGGTCGGGCACCACGTTATCGATGTTCTTTACGAAGATGATGTCAGCCTCTATCTCATTGAGGTTCTCAATCAATGCACCATGACCACCTGGGCGGAAGAGCAGCGAACCGTCACTGTTGCGGAACGGGCTGCCGTCGGGGTTGGCGGCGATGGTGTCGGTAGATGGCTTCTGCTCAGAGAAGGTGATATCATACTTGATACCATATTTCTTAGCGTAGATGTCAGCTTTCTGTGCCACTTTCTGCTTGAAGAGCTCCATGTGCTCGTGGCTGACGGTGAAGTGGACATGAGCCTCCCCATTAGAGGCAGCATAGAGTGCGCCCTCTACGAGATGCTCCTCCATAGGTGTGCGGGGTCCTTCTGCATAGTTGTGGAAGAGCAGCAGTCCCTTTGGCAACTGTCCGTAGTTCAGTCCCTCTGCCTTCAGCATGTTGGCAGCGACAGCCTTGTAGTTACCCTCGGCAATGAGTGCCTTGATGCCCTTGCCCTCATTCTTCTGGCAGACAGCATCCAGCTCACCATAGAAAGCAAACTTCTCGATATTGTCAAAATACTTCTTCTCGAAATCAGTGGTAGGCACGTCATAGTCTGCATCGACAAAGGCGAACATGTCCTTGAACATACGACTGGCTGCACCACTGGCTGGCACAAACTTCACGATACGCTTGCCGGCAGCCTTATACTGCTCCCAGGCATTGACATACTTCTTACGGTCGTCCTCGTTAGGAGCTACAATACCACGCTCGATACTGGCGGCGGCCTCCAGCTTCAGGAAAGGAAAGCCTGTTTTGAACTGTCCGAGCTGATGCTCAATCTGTGCTTCGCTGATACCCTTCTGGGCAAGTTGTTTTAGGTCTTGTTGTGATAACATAATATTAAAAGTTATTTAGTAGATTCTATCATGCAAAGATAAGGAAAATCCATGATAACACCAAATGTTTTGGATGAAAGTGCAAAATAATTTGGTTTTTTGCCCAAATTACACTACCTTTGCACCCAATTATAATAATGTATAAGTCAAATTAATCAAAATAAGAACGAAAAATGAAAGCATTTGTATTTCCCGGACAGGGAGCACAGTTCGTAGGAATGGGTAAGGACCTCTACGACAACAACGCCACAGCAAAAGAACTTTTTGAGAAAGCCAACGATATTCTGGGCTATCGCATCACTGACATTATGTTTGAGGGTACTGATGAGGACCTGAAGCAGACGAAGGTGACACAGCCAGCCGTATTCCTGCATTCTGTTATCTCTGCCATCTGCATGGGTGACAAGTTCCAGCCAGAGATGACTGCCGGTCACTCGCTGGGTGAGTTCTCCGCACTGGTGGCTGCTGGTGCCTTGAGTTTTGAGGATGGACTGAGACTGGTTTATGCCCGTGCTATGGCGATGCAGAAAGCCTGTGAGGCACAGCCCTCCACGATGGCTGCAATCATCGGTCTTCCTGATGAGAAAGTAGAGGAAGTGTGTGCCGGTATCAACCGCGAGGGAAATGTAGTAGTATGTGCTAACTATAACAATCCTGGTCAGTTGGTTATCTCCGGTAACATTGACGCTATCAACGAGGCTTGTGAGCAGTTGAAGGCTGCTGGTGCCAAGCGTGCGCTGCCTCTGAAGGTGGGTGGTGCTTTCCACTCTCCACTGATGCAGCCAGCCAAGGACGAGTTACAGGCAGCTATTGAGAAGACAGAGATCAATACGCCGAAATGTCCTGTCTATCAGAATGTGGATGGTAAGCCTCATACAGCCCCTGCTGAGATCAAGGCTAACCTGATTGCTCAGTTGACCAGTTCTGTACGCTGGACACAATGTGTTCAGAATATGATTGCCGATGGTGCTGACGACTTCACAGAGTGTGGTCCTGGCAAGGCATTACAGGGTATGATAGCAAAGATAAATAAAGAGGTATCTGCTCACGGCATTGAGTAATCAATGAAAGAAAAAGTAATCATCTACCAAGTGTTCACCCGTCTTTACGGTAACAGGAACACGACTCGGCAGGAAGACGGTACTATCGAGGAGAATGGTTGTGGAAAGATGGTCGACTTCACCCCTAAGGTGCTGAAAGACCTGGCACAGATGGGGATTAGTCATGTGTGGTATACTGGTATCATCCGTCATGCCACGACAACCGACTATACCGCTTATGGAATTCCCCGCCAGCATGCTGCTGTCGTTAAGGGAAAGGCTGGCTCTCCATACGCTATTACTGACTATTATGACGTAGACCCCGACTTGGCGGTAGATGTCAACCAGCGTATGCTGGAGTTCGAGCAGTTGGTGGAGCGTTCACATGATGCAGGATTGAAAGTCATTATCGACTTCGTCCCTAACCATGTGGCGCGACAGTATCACTCTATCTGTAAACCGGAAGGTGTGAGGGATTTAGGTGAGGATGACGATACCAGCAATGGATTCAATCCTGTTACGAATAACTTCTATTACTGCCCTGGACAGCGGTTTACACCCTATTTCGACTTGTATCATGGAGAGCAGGAACCTTACATTGAGGAGCCAGCCAAGGCAACAGGTAATGACCATTTCGACAATGCCCCAGGTAAGAACGACTGGTATGAGACAGTTAAACTGAACTATGGTGTAGACTACTATGCTGGTGGTGTTGGTCATTTCGATCCGATTCCTGATACGTGGAAGAAAATGACGGACATCCTGCTGTTCTGGGCATCGAAAGGTATTGATGGTTTCCGCTGTGACATGGCGGAGATGGTACCTGCTGACTTCTGGGCTTATGCCACTACTATTGTCAAGAAGAAATACAAGGATATTGTCTTTGTGGGTGAGGTATATAATCCTAACGAGTATCGTCATTATATCGCCTCCGGTTTCGACTGGCTCTATGATAAAGTAGGAATGTATGATACTATGCGTGCGGTCATCTGCCATCAGGCTCCTGCTACAGCCATCAGTGGCGCATGGCAACAGACAGATGATATCCGTGACCACATGCTCTACTTCCTGGAGAACCATGACGAGCAACGTATTGGAAGTGATTTCTTTGCGGCAGATGGCTTGAAAGGTGTACCTGCTATGATTGCTTTGTTATTGATGCAACAGAATCCCTTCATGCTTTATGCTGGAGAGGAGTACGGTGAGCATGGTATGGATAAGGAAGGATTCAGTGGTAATGATGGTCGCACCACTATCTTTGATTATTGGAGCATTGATACGTTATGTCGTGCTGCTGAGAAGAAATTGACTGTCAAGGAAAAACAGCTTTTCGACATCCATAAGCGGGTGATGCAGATTGCCCGTAAAGAAAAGGCTGTCAAGGAGGGTGTGTTCTTTGACCTGATGTATGTAAATCCGCAGATGGAGCGACAGTATGCTTTCCTCCGTAAGGCAGGTAAAGATCTCCTGTTAGTTGCTGTCAACTTTGATGACTATGCAGTTGCCGTGGATGTGAAGATACCTGCGCATGCTTTTGACTATTTGAAGATTACGGAAGGGGTGTATGAAGCCACAGATCTGTTGACGAAAGAAAAAGAGGACACCGCCTTGAATTGCGATGGTGTATTGCGTCTTACCATGGATGCCAGAGGGGCATATGTCTTGAAGTTTAGAGTTTAGAGCGTTATGGAAGATTATGTGTTGAACGATCATAACAAAGAGGAGTTTCCTCCTGCACATACTGCAGAACATCTCCTGAATCAAA
>Ga0310691_10006532_pt1 | contig 12402 bp, 12 predicted proteins | sample 176DNAGHGlowgp2_FD_203887 | JGI IMG/M metagenome (GOLD analysis project Ga0310691, IMG submission 203887) | Sheep rumen microbial communities from Palmerston North, Manawatu-Wanganui, New Zealand - 1766 DNA GHGlow gp2 (v2) (version 2) | ecosystem: Host-associated > Mammals > Digestive system >... | reverse complement strand
TTATAATAATACTTATGGTAGTTGGCATATATTATTTAATTAATAATATAAGTGCACAAAGTGGAATAGAAAAAATTAAAAGTAGTTATCTAAATGCATGTGGTGAAGCACCAATAGGTGAATTAGTTGATAACTATATGACAAATGTTAAATGGGAAGAAAAGAAAAGTGATAAAGGATACAATGTATATAATGTTACTGGTAATATTATGTATGATGGAGAAAAATCACGCGCTCTTATTCAATTTGCTAGAGATGAAGATAATATAATAGTAAAAGCATTTGAAATTAATAAAATAGAAAAAAGTAATAGTACATATGCAGCTTTAGTTAATGAAATGTGTAATGCATCTAAAAAAATTACTATACCAGATGTAAAGAATATGACTGAGGATGATGCATTAGAAGCTTTATATAGAGCAGGATTTAATGGAACATATGAGTATCAATATGATGATAGTGATGATATAGCGTTTGGTAAAATAATTAAAACTAAACCTGAAGCTGGTAAAATAGTAAAAGCTAATTCAACTATAATACTTTATAAATCAACAAACTCAGTAATTAAAAATATTGATATGACAGTAGAAATAGATAAAAATGGTACTGCTACAATAACTGAAAAGTGGACTGCAAGTCCTAAAGAAGGAACTGAAGGATGGCACCCATATAGTGGTTTAGATAATATGGAAATTAAATTAATTAGTGCATCAATGGATGAAAAAAAATATGAAATAGTAGAAAATTGGAATGAAAATGCTAGCTTACAAGATAAAGCTTATAAAGCAGGATTATATCCAAATGATAGTGAAGGATATGATATAGTATTTGGTATAAGTGAATATGGTAAACATGAATACAAGATCACTTATACAATAACTAACTTTGTTAGAAATTTAATTGATAGTGATGTAACTTACTTTACTTTATTACCATACAATTTTAGTTCAGAAACTAATTTTAAAATAAAGATTAAATCATATTATGATTTTGATGATGGTTTAACATATAGAATAAGAAATAAATATGATATTAAATCTTATGTTAAAAAGGGTTCTTTATATATTGAATCAAAATCAGGATTAAAAACAAATGAGTATATAACTGTATTAATTAAATATCCAAAAGACACTTATACAACTACAGTTAAAGAAACAGAATCATATGCAGATTATAATCAATGGTTTGATATGGTAATTGATGATTAAAAGAAAAACTATTAGTTTTTCTTTTTTCTATGCTATAATTTAGATGGTGATAATATGTTTGAAAACAATATTAATCTAAACTTATATAAAGTGTTTTATGATGTAGCACAGTATGGTAGTTTCTCTAAAGCAGCAGAATTTACTTATACAACACAATCAGCTATATCTAAATCAATAAAGAAATTAGAAGAAGAATTAGGAGACAAATTATTCTATAGGAATCCACATGGAGTAGAACTAACAGATAAAGGAAAACAATTATTATTCTATGTAGAAAAATCATTTGGTAATTTACTAACAGCAGAAAGATTAATGTTAGAAACAGAGAATCTAGAAAGAGGAAAACTTACTATAGGATTACCTTCTTATATATCTTCATTCTTCTTTATGGATAATATAACTCTTTTTCATAATAAATATCCTAATATAGAAATAACTTTAATTAATGGACCACATGCATATCTATTAGATTTATTAGATAAACATCAAATAGACTTTATGGTATATTCTAGTATTGATATAAATGATAAAGATTTAGATACTGTTAAACTATATACAGTTAAATATTCATTTGTATGTAGAAAAGATAAATATGATAAATATAAAAATATTAAATCAGTAGAAGATTTAGAAAATATACCATTAGTACTTCCAATACCTTCTACTAATAATAGAAAGTATATAGATGAAATATTTATTAAACATAATATTATTCCTAAAAAGACTATTAATATTCATACTAGTGAAGGAATACTAACAGCAGTAAAGAATGATTTAGGATTAGGATATGTTATAGAAGATATATATAAAGGTGATAATACTTATCAGAAGGTAGAAGTAAAAGAAAAACTAAGAGAAGAAGATATTATCTTAATATATAATAAAAAATTCTTAACTCCAGCACCTAAGAAATTTATAGAAGAATATATAAATGTACAAATTAAATAGATATTCCCTTAAGGAATATCTAATATGCCAAACAATCGCTATGCAACATAGCGATTTTATTATACACTAATTTAAGAAAAGGAGGGATATTATGGAAAATATATTAACTAGTAAAGAAATAGAAATATTTTTAAATCATTTTAATCATAAAGAATTAGAACAGATAAGAAATCTATTATATTTAGGATATTATAATTTAAATAATATATATGATGAAATAATAAAAATATTAGATAAAGTTGAATTAGATAAACCAGATGGTCCTAAAAGATATAAAACTAAAATACAGAATCTAAATAATAAAGAATTATTATTTCTAGATATGTTAATAGATAGTGCATCTTTTTCTAATATAGAAGAAATAGATGAATATATAGAATCTAAAGATGAAGATTATAAATATAGTTATACTAGTTATATTCCTAAAGAATATGATAGAGATATTATAGAAGATTTAATAATAAAAGAAAAAGATATAAGAAAGATAAAGGAGTAATTATGGAAGAAATATATATGTTAATAGCAGAATTAACTTCTAAGATGAGTAAAGATCCTAATACTAAAGTAGGATCATGTATTATTAGTGATAAAGGGGAAATATTAAGTGTTGGATATAATGATATACCTAAAGGATGGATAGGAGATTTTAATTGGAATAGAGATATTTCATTAGGAGAAGAAAATACTAAGTATCCATACGTAATACATTCAGAAGCTAATGCTTTAAATAATTATAATGGGAATAAAGAAGATTTAGAAAATGCTACTATCTATGTTACATTATTTCCATGTAATCAATGTTCTAAACAAATAATACAATCAGGTATTAAGAAAATAATATATAAAGAAGATAAATATAAAGATACAAAAGATAATATGTTATCTAAACTATTATTAACAAGATGTGGTATAGAATTTATACAAATGGAGGATGTAAAAGAAAATAGTAAACATAATAAAGAAAAAATACTGAATTAATCAGTATTTTTTTAATAAATCAACATCACATGCATATAAGATATCATTTACTTGATCAATATCATATATTTTATTCTTTATACACCATCTAATAGCTATACCAAAGTATTCATTAGTACCCAAATGTGAAAGATTAGATTCTAATAGTTTATCAAAATCCTTTTGATTTAAATTAAGTGCTAATCCAAGGCGTATTGCTGTATTCCTAGAAACATACTTAATATCACCAGTTCTAATCTTAGAAAAAGTTCTTCTATCTACTTTTGCTTTCTTATATACTTCAGGATCAGTTAAATTCTTTTTATCAATGAATTCAAATAAGACTTCTTTAAATGGAGGGGAAAGTTTAATCTTTTTAATGGATTTCTTTGCCTCATTAAGTTTTTCTTCACTCATAGAAACTGAATATCTAATTATAGGTTGTTTTTCTTGAAGTTTTTTTCTTTCTTGAAGTTCCCTTAATTCTAATCTTAAATCATCCGGAATATCAATTTTTTTTCTCTTAAATAAAAACATAAATGTCTCCTTTACTGCGACATAATTAATCCATATGTATGCTATAATTATATCATAATTATTAAGTTGTGAGGTGGATAGTATGATATATTTAGAAAGATTTGAACTTTTGTCTGAGGGACAAGAAGGTGGAATGTTTGTAAACAGGATGAATATCTATAATAATTATTATCCTTTAAATATTTTTCCTAATAAAGAGTTTAAAAGTATTATATTTGAACCAATAACTATTTTCTATGGAGGTAATGGTTCAGGTAAAACAACACTCTTAAATATTATTGGTGGTGCCTTAAATGCCTCAAAGAGAAATGTTGATAAAAGAGGAGATATATTTGATAGTTATGTTAATATATGCAAGCTTTCAGTAGAAATAATACATAAAAATGAATGCAAAAGTATCAAATATATATCAAGTGATGATGTATTTGATTGGTTATTAGATTTAAGAGCAATAGACTCTGGTGTTAATAGAAGAAAAGAAGATTTGATAAAAGAATATAATGAATATAAATACACACCATCTTCAAATTATAATTCTAGTTTAGATCAATATGAAGAAATAAAGAATAAAGTAGATGCTAATAGAATGACAGTATCAAAGTATGTTAGATCAAGATTGACGAATAATAATATATTACAGCAATCTAATGGAGAAACAGCATTAACTTTTTGGGAAAATGAAATTCAAGATAATTCTCTCTATATAATAGATGAACCAGAAAATAGTCTATCAGCAGCAAACCAATTAAAATTAAAGAAATTTATAGAAGAATCAGCCAGATTCTATAATTGTCAATTTATTATCGCAACACATTCACCATTTTTATTAGCTTTAGATGAAGCTAAGATATATGATTTAGATACTATTCCAGTAAAAAGTAAAAAATGGACTGAATTAGAAAATGTAAAAGTATATAATGATTTTTTCAAAGAACATAGTAAAGAATTTGAAAATAATTGAAGAGTATCAGAATTAAACCTGGTACTCATTTTTTTAAGGCCTAATGGAACTTCAGAAATAATTTCTAAAGAATGCTTAATTCTTAATAATTTGATTATTTCTTTCTTAACCTTGCTATAGTTTTCGAAACTAATATTAAAAATATCTTTAGCTGAATTATAATGTTGCTTTAAAGTGGCTTCACACATTGCATTTCGGTAATAAGAACTAGCAATATAGAAAGATATTACTTTAGGCATAACATATGTAATAACAAAGTCATTATAGTTCTCATAAAAGGGATTGATTATCTTATCTAATTCTTCATCAGAAACATCTTCACTATCATTTTTTAATGACATACTATACCTCCTATTGTTTTGTATTAATCGCTCTAAAAACAAAAAATTGAAAGTTATATCGAAAAATATCATGTTTTTTATATCTATATTTACCTAAAAATGTGATATAATGTAATAGTGAGAATAGGAGGATTTAATTAATGAAAAAAGAAGTTATAAGTTCCCCTATAAGATGGGCTGGTTCCAAAAAAAAATTGTTGAATGAAATGCTTGAAAAAACATTTGTGAAAAATAAAAAAAATTATGTTGAATGCTTTTTGGGATCAGGTGTAGTCTTATTAAATGTATTAAATAATTCCGAAGAATTAAAATATTCAAAATTTTATGTTAATGATATTAATTCTAATATAATTAATTTTTATATCCTGCTAAAAAAGGAACCACAAACATTTCTTAAAATGATAAAACCATTAGCTAATAAGTATAATGAACTTACTATAGAAGATAAATCAACATTTTTTTATGAAATAAGAGATAAATTCAATTGTTCCAAAGATTCGACTGAGAAATCTATTATGTTTTATTTCTTGATGAAAACAGGTTTTAATGGTGTATACAGAGAAAATAGTAAAGGTGAATACAATGTCCCTTTTGGGAAAAAAAATAAAATAGTTATTAATAATGATTATTTATTAATGGTTTCAGAATTAATAAGAAATGTTGAATTTTATAATATGAGATTTGAAGATTTTCTTTCACTTATGAAAAAGAAAAAAGTATTAGATGATGCTTTTGTTTATTGTGATCCGCCATATTTACCAGATGACTTGCTTGTATATCAAAAACAAATGTTATATACAAAGGATTCTTTTAATCATCAATTGTTATTTGATTCGATAAATAAGTTTAATATTGATTTTGCCATGATTTCTATGGCAGAATCAAAAGTGGCGGATAGTATCTATAATAAAAATCCATTACATAAAATTGATGTTATGGATATAATACGAGTTGTTAATCCTAAAAAACTTTTTTCATCTAAAGAAATTGCCTATATCAACTATGATATTGAAGAGTGAATAACTCTTTTTTTATACCGAAATTTACCAAAAAACGGAAATAATTTAACAATATTTGACAAATATTACCAAAATGTGTTATATTATGCTTGTAAATGAGGTGAGTTATTTGAATACAAAACAGGAAAATTTTAAGAGAATTGCTGATAATAGAACTCATAAGATTGTTGAATTAATATCTAAACTTCACAATTTATCTAATTCTTCATTTTATGAATATACAGATGAGCAAATAGATGAAATGTTTAATTCTATTCAAAAAGAACTTGATAAGCAACGAACTATTTTTTTACAAGAACGCAATAAAGCTAAAAAGAAGGTAGAATTATGATGGTAAGTGAGTGCTTTCATGCTAATAGAATTATTCCAGATTATAGATACACTGATGAATATTTAAATTTTATAATAGAACAAATAGTATATAAAAATAAAATAGTTTCTGATCAAGACTTACTTAGAGAATTGGAAAATGTTTACGATTCTAATGAACTTAAAAGTTCAGCATTAAAAGAAAGATTTCGTTTCATCCTTGGAGAAAAGGAAAAAGGTAAGTATCATGCTGATGAAAAGATAATGAATGATATGAATCTATTTGAATCTTTCAGCAAAAGAGTAAATGATATATATGATTTAGAATTGTTCATTTTGTCAAAAAACCTTAATATAAAAATTGAAACATATGATAAATTTGAATATTACTTTATTATATTTATCTGTTTATATTCTAAAATAAATAATTACACTAAATTTGATACCACTATTTTTGCTTTCAATTATTTAAAAATGTTTGATGCAAATATTAGCAAATTAAAAAATACTATTGAAAGAATAAAAAGAAATTATATGCCTTTATCTATATATGATGTATTTGAATTTTCAGAACTTGAAAAAAGAATGTTAATAAAGGCTAATGTTAGTACTTTGGAGGACTTTTGTAGTATTAATTTATTTGGTTTGATGATTCTATTATCAATACATTTTATTGATTTTGTCAACGTATTAGATACCTTTAGTATTAACATAAAAAAAGTAATTGATGATGCTTATTCAGTCATTGAAGATAAAAATCTAGATATTTTATACAAAAGAAATGGATATACTGATTCAAAAAGATATACTTTAGAAGAACTTGGTAAAGAATCAGATGTTACACGAGAACGTATCAGACAGTTAGAGGCAAAAACTGTTGTTAAAGTTAAAAACATTGCAAAAGAAAATAATAATATTTTATATTCTTTTTATAATAGTGAACTTGGCAAAAGAAAGCCTTATATTACATTAGATAGATTAAAAGCAAAGTATGATTCTGTTTTTATTAATAAAATATTGTTGTTATTTGAATATGGTGAAAGAAATATTACTTATGATAGTAAATATCAAATCCTTTATAATAAAACAACAAATGAAATAACAACTATGATTAATGATGAAATAGATAAAATAGGAATAGTAGCTGAACCTGCTGAAATTGAAAAATGTGATTTGTTTGCTTTGAATATAGTTAAATATAATTATAGAAAGATTACGGATAATTTATTTATCAAAAGTGGATATGCTTATAGAGATTTGTATTTAGATTTAATTGAAGAAGCATTTCCAAACGGATTTTATGTAAATAATGATGATTATGATAAATTTGTCTATACTGTTAAGGAAAGATATAAAATTAATGAAGATATTCCTTCTAAACATTCTCTTGAAGCGATGATAGGAAGAGGAGGATTTGTACAATTTGATAGAGGTGCATATATTTCAAGCAAATATGCAGTTAGTCTAGAACCGGACTTTGTAGATAGAATATTAGATTATATAGGTCAAAATGAATTTACATACTATAATGCTATTTTCGATGAATTTGAGAAGGAACTAACAAAGATAGGTATTAAAAATAGATATTATTTAAAAGGATGTTTGGATAAATATTTGCCAGATGACATGACAACTAAGAGAGATTATATAGTATGTGGTAATATAAATATTACTCCATATGAAGCTATTATTAATAAATTGCGTTCTTTTCCTGGAAGATTTACTAAAAATGACATAAAAGAAGCTTTTGCAGGAATAAAAGAATATACGATTTATAATTATTTATATAGTGAAATAGAAAATGGATTAATATGGATTTCGATGAATGAGTATATCTATGTTAATAACTATAATATAGATGCTGATACAAAAAAGCAATTAAAAAATTATATTGAATTTTTGTTTAAGAATGTTGGAAGTAAGTTGCTAACTTCAAAAAAAGTTTATGCCAAAATGCAATTTACTAATAAAGAATTATTTGAAAAATTAAATTTAACTAATGGCCATTTTGAATTATTTTCTATTATTAAGGCTTTGTTTAAAGAGTATTATTATAGTCGACCATATATTTACTTAGATGAGGATGAATACAATACTCGTTCTTCAATTGTACAAAACTATGTAAGACAGTTTGATTCGTTTAATTATAAAATGATACAAGATTATCAAAGTAAATTAAATTTAGGTGTATTGTATAGTTATTTATCTTTCATGGAGAATATGAGTGATGAGTATGTTCAAGTAGACGTTGATGAGATGGTAAAGATAGAAAAAATGAATCTTAGTGAAATTAAATTAAATGAAATAAAGAAATCTATTGATTTAATATTAGATAATTTTGATGTGATTGATACAACTAAATTTAATGGATATTCTTTGTTACCAAAAATTGGATTTATATGGAATAAATATTTACTCGCAGGTATTGTTAGAAGCTATTTTTCTGAATTTTATGATATTAAAAATACAGATAATAGATATATAAGTACAGATTTTGAGATAAGGAGAGTGTAGTATGAGTAATGATTTAAATAATAAGTGGAGATTCCCTGGTAATAATTATACGCAAGATCAAGGAATCGATACTCCTGACATGGAAACTTTTGCACAAGATCCAATTGCTTCTTTAGCAAGAGAAACATGTCAAAACTCTATTGATGCAAGAATAGAAGGAGAAACCGCAAAAATTCATTTTAAAACTTTTGATATTGAAAAAAATAAAATTCCTGGTATTGAGAGAATTGAAAAAGAAATTGATTCATGTATGGAATATAGAAAAAGTAACAAAAAGATATATGAATCATTGAAGTACATGAAAGAACAATTAGATACTGGATTAATACATTGTATTAGAGTAAGTGACTATAATACAATTGGTCTTGCCGGCGTATCTGAAACTGATGATAGTCCATTCTTTTTATTAACAAAGGGAACAGGTATTAGTGATAAATCGGGCTCAAAAGGTGGTTCAAAAGGAATTGGTAAATTCGCATCATTTGTTGCTAGTGCGTTTAATACTGTATTTTATTCTACTCTAAATTTAAAGGGTGAAAAAGGTTATATTGGAATATGCAAATTGTGTTCTGCTAAAATGGATAACACAGATGAAAAAACTATTGGTATTGGATATTATGGATCTAATGATAAAAATATGCCAATAATTGATGATTTAGATTTAGGAATTAATTATAAAAGAGAAACACCAGGAACAGATATTTATATCTTTGGATTTAGAAAAGGTAATAACTGGAAACGTGATTTGATAACTAAGATTTTAGATAGCTTTATGAGTGCAATTTATTATGGGGATTTAGAAGTTGAAGTTGATGATTTAGGAATTAATACTGATACTTTAAATCAAATAATTGATAATGAAGATTTTGTTATTAAAAAAAGTTATAGTAATATTAAATCACAATATTTGCTTTTAAGTGATTCTGAGGTATATAGAAATGAATTAGATATTGAAGATTATGGTAAAGTTTCTATTTATTTAAAACCATTTAGTAAAGATAAATCAGATTTGGCAACTAATGAATGTGTAATGATTAGATATCCGTATATGAAAATAAAATCTTTACCAAGAATTTCAAATGTTCCTTGTTCTGCAATGTGCATTATTGGTGATAACACATTGAATACAATTCTTCGAGATATAGAAAATCCACAACATACTAATTGGGAAATTAATAGAATTGATGATGATGATATAAAAAGTGAAGTCAAACATATAATTAAGGTATTAACAGATAAAATAATTGATTATGTATACGAAAAATTATCAAGTAGTGATGTTAAAGAAACTGATGTTGAAGGAGCTAGCGAATATCTTCCAGGTGTTGATGATAGTAATATTGGTATGGGTGAGGATCAACAAGTTGTAGAAAAGCCGAAAATTGTTAAAAAAGTAAAAAATAAAGTTAAAGATAAAATAGGTCTTGAGCAAAACGAAGATGGAAATGCTTTAACACCTGATATAGGTGAACATACTGAGGATGGTGAAGGTTCTCCAATTCCTTATGGCAATAATCAATCAGGTGGTGGAGATCCACATAACGGAGATCAAGAAACAGGTCATAAAGAAGGGGAAGATGATAAGGAAATAATGACTTTAACTCAATTAGTTGGAATGCAATACAGAATGTTTGTTACTAATAAATCGACTGGTGAATATGTTATCTCATTTAAATCTCTATATAATGAAGATAACTGTGAGTTAGAAGTTAAGTACATGGATGACTCAAATACTAAATATGATATTAACATTAAAGAATGTATCATTAATAATGAATCTTATGAAATTAAAGATGGTAAAGTAGTTGGTATAAAATTGATCGAAGGGGAAAAGTATAAAATTCAATTATCAACTGGATTGAATGGTTTATATACTTTTGAGGTGAAGATGTATGCGAATAGGTAAAAAATTATTTCCATATCCTACATTAAATAATTCTAAAAATATGAGTTGTTTTAAGGATTGTAATTTTTCGTTAGAATATGATGATTATGATGATAATGAAAATTTAGTATTAAAAAATGCTCATATAGTTGTAGATGATGACACTATAAGTAAATTGCTAGATGAAGGTAAACTAAAATCAACTGTAATTGTAGAGTGCTCTTCAACTATTTATAGAAGAAACTTTGAAGTTAGTAAGGTTGAAAGAGATATTACTATTCCATTAAATAATTTAAGAGAACAAGTTGTTATTTCTTGCTTTGTGTATGCTAATGAAGATTTTATATTTAATAGTTCTAATTTTTTAGAAGATTATGATGGATATTCTTTTGATATTGAAAAATACGATATAATTGCTATAGATGATGGATTTACCACAAGAGTTGAATATGATGAAGAAAAAGACAAAAAAGTATCTTCAATATTCACTGTTGTAGTTGATGAAAATATTACTGATAAAGTTATGAAGATTGAACCAACTTCAAGAAAGATAATAATACATTTACCTGAGGAACAGTTTGGATGTTATGAAAATATGAAAAATAATGATAATTATAGAGAATTATTTTTCTCTATTATGACTGTTCCAGCTTTAATATTCTGTATGCAAAATATCCAAGATAGATTGTTATATAATGAAGAAACTCTTGATAATGTTCGCATTGATTATAAGTGGTTCGAGTCAATTGAAATAGCATATAAAAATAATTTCAACGAAAACTTAACAGATGATGTTTTTAAAAAATGCGATATACCAACATTGTCACAGCAATTAATGAATTATGCTAGCGTTACTGCTGTAAGCGATTTATTTAAACAAGAATTTAGTAAATTAATAAGAGGTGAAGATGATGAGTAACATGATTAACATTTCTTTTATGTGTGAAGATGCTATTGATACTTTAAAATCTAACACAAAAAAAGCTAATAACTATATAAAAAATTGGAAAGAATCAAGTGATTGGCTTAGTGAAATTTATTCTGGCCAATTATTTGAAGAAAAAAAATATAAGATTCCAGATTTTGAATTAGCAACAAGCGAAAACGGAAATTATGACGAGGTTGATTTTGAAAACTCGATTATACTATATAACGCATTAAAAGAATTGCCACTATATATACTTACTGATGAAAGATTTTGGGCATGGATTAACTTCAAAAAAGGTTATAAAGCTGCAATTCAAGCAATGCCAGTTAAATCTGATTCAACATTCGCAGATCACTGGTTATTTACTCAAGGAAACAGAAGAGGTATATTTTTTGGAGTATTGTCAAGATGCTTTTTCAGGGTTGCGTTGACAATTAATGAAAATACAGAAGATGATGAAACTAAATATGAATTAACAAAATTTATAATTGAAAATCCAGAAAGATTTAGAAATTTATCTTGGAGATCAAGTTCAAGTGAAAAACATATTGTTCATGGTGTTATAAGAGCAGAAAAAGATATTTATGATAAATATGGCGATAAAGTTAAAAACTCCTTATATTCTGAAATTGCAAAATACGTTTCGTTGTATTGTAGTGTTAGATTGGTAGATGTTATAACAGAAGAAGATATTTATTCAGTTGTTTATGATTACATGGAATCGCAAATAAATAAAAAAGAAGATTAAATCAATCTTCTTTTTCTATTATATTTTCAATTTCAGATCCGATACGT
>Ga0310691_10006531_pt1 | contig 12402 bp, 7 predicted proteins | sample 176DNAGHGlowgp2_FD_203887 | JGI IMG/M metagenome (GOLD analysis project Ga0310691, IMG submission 203887) | Sheep rumen microbial communities from Palmerston North, Manawatu-Wanganui, New Zealand - 1766 DNA GHGlow gp2 (v2) (version 2) | ecosystem: Host-associated > Mammals > Digestive system >... | reverse complement strand
CACTCATGCAAAGATAACATTTCTTTGCCACCTTAGCAAAAAAAACAGCCGCCCGGCGATGGGAGGCTGTGAAATGGAAGTGTGAGATCTTACTGAATCTTCTCGCAAACAAACTCGTATTTGTCATCCTCACCCATAGTGGAAGGATCGGCCTCATACTTCTCCTTGGTGTCATAGAGCTTGAGCTCAACCTTTACGCAACCATTTGCGTCAACATCCAGGGGATAGTAAGCAAGCTTTGCAGCATATTCCTGCTTGACCTCGGTCTTGTCATCGCTCACAACACCATACCACCAGGCGGTGCGCATTACGGATACGGATGCGCGGCCAACCAGACCGGTCTCATAGAACCAACGCTTTACCTTTACGTCCTCGTCCCACTCACCGTGGATACCGGCGGCGTTAGGCTGGCTGTAATAGGTGTGCATCTTCTTGCGCCAGCCCTTTGCGGTGGTCTGTTCTGATACCTGCTCCTCAATGCCGACGCGGCCCCACCATTCGATGTTGCCTTCTTCGTCAATAACCTGAACGGTGTTGATCTTGTCCTCTACTTTTGCAGTGAGGAGGAAGTTATTGGCATCGTAGGTGCATTCAATCTTGGTCTTTTCACTGAGTTCAGTCTTTCCAGCCTGCTCAATCTTGGTAGCAAGTTTCTTGTCATTGACGGTAATGGTAGCGATAGGCTTGTTGTCGGCCTTTTCATCAACTACAGAAACGGTGTTGCCTTCCCATTTGAAAGCATAGGTGCTGTACACTTCACCATCATATCCAAGATCTACTTTGGATACGGTGCCATCGGCATTCCATGTGTAAGCATAGAAATCTTTGCCGTGAGTGTAGCTCTTTACACGGTAGGTGGGTTTGGCAATGCCCTTCTCGCCTTCGTCGTCGACATCGTTGTTTTTCTTCTGGCAAGAAATTGTTGTCAGTGCCAGAACTGCCATCAGTGCAAATAATACTTTTTTCATAATGGTTTAATAATTAAAGGGTTAATAATAAAAATATGATTTAATGGAATTAAAACTAGACACGATATTGTATGCGGGATCGTCAGAAGCCTGGATGATCCTATATTCAAACTTTGCCCCTTTGCTTTTACAGGCATTGTAAAGAGCGTTCATTCCCATATAGTTGGAGTCATCTTCTGTACCACAGAAGTAGATATCCTGATCTTTTACCACATTGAACGTCTCTCCAACGGCAGGGTTGATGTAGTAGCTGCGTTTGAAGGTGGCGGAAGGAAGGGCTAGAGCCTCGGCGGCGCCTTCTCCATAACCGAGAACCAGCTTTTTGTTGTTAGGGTACTTGGCATCCCAATACTCCATCCATTGTGTGAGTGACTTTTGGGACACGTCGCAGGGAAGCATCACGTAACCGTTCTCAAATCTTGGATCATATATGGCCGAAGACATAATACCATCCAGGACAGAAGGCGTGAGTTCATTCTTATGAACAATTAAAAGCGCTGTCCCTGTACCTTTTTCAATGTATTTTGGTGATGTAAATACACCGTCCTCATTCTTGTCTATATTAACATCGGGATTATTATCGGAGTTATTATTTGGACTCCAGATGTTATTCCCGTTCATATAGTAGTCGAACATCGGGAGAACCTCGTGAAGGGCGGGATTCCATACTGAAGAGGAGTGACCGCCGTCCACCACGCGGTACTCGTGATCATAACCATTGTCACGCATCACGCAGTGTAGTTCATCATTCGCGTAAAGGAGATTCTTTTCATCATCTCCGCAGATCAGATACCAGTGAACGGTAGAAAGCTGCTCCTTGTTCTGGGCATTGAAATAATGGATGGGACAGTGCTGTTTGTAATATTCAGTGATTCGGCCTTCTCCCCTTTGTCCTACACCGCCGAATATGATGCCCCACTGGTTCTCCCAGCCGCTCTGGGACTCTTCCATATACTGCCAGTCCGTGCGTACGGACATTGACAGGGGAGCGCTGCACTCGAAGACTTCCGGGTGCTTTTCGGCCAGGGCAATGGTGCCGAAACCGCCCATCGAGTATCCGGTGACGGAACGGTGCTGCTTGTCCGGAATAGTCCTGTAATTCTTGTCAATAAGCGGGATAAGTTCATTGACGAACATATCCATATAGTTGTATGACCCGTCGTAGAAATTGCAGTAGTAACTGGAAAAGCCCTGAGGATATACATAGATCATCTTACTCAGACCTGCTGATTCCAGCGATTTGATTTCCGAGTTGGCGTGGAGATAGCTTCCGTTCCAGGAGTTGTTGTTGTCTCCAAGGCCGTGAAGCATATACACTACGCTGTAACGGGTTTCAGTGTCCTTGTCATAATCGGCCGGAAGAAAAACGGAATACAGGACTCGTTCTCCAAGTATTTCACTTCTCAGCAACAAGTCTTTGACATATCTGGTATCTGTCACTACCGGAGTTACAGGGGTAACATCCGGCTCTTTCTCTTTTTCCTTCTGCGGCTGCTGTTGGGGTGCATTGCAGGAGGCCGCCATCATAATGGTGGCAAGTAGTATGATAAGATTGTTACTCAGCATCATATACAACCATTTCAGAAGCATAAAGTTCATAATCCGGATGAGGATTGTTGAGGCGGAGGGTAAGCGTGTGCTCCCCGCTGTCAAAACAGTAGGCGCTGAATATCTCGTACTTCCGCGTGATATAATCAACGGGCATGGTAAAAGTTTCCAATTCAGTGCCGTCCAGAAGGGCCGTGACGGATGCTACGTAACTGTTGTCCGCGTGGCCGGTTTTCCGGACGCTTCCTTCCACCACTATGCTGTTGCCCTTGAAAGAGAAATCGGCCTTTGTAGTGAATGCCTTCTTAAGCACTCTCTTTTCCACGGGCTTTATTCCCTCAAAGCACTGTTCGTAGCGGACGGGCTGTGGTTTCTCAACATTAAATAAGATGCCGTTATCCCCAGGTTCGTTGCACTGGAGGATGAGATTGTAGTTTTCCTGACAAACCTGGTCAAGGCTGAGGGAAGTGTAGGGGAAGGGGATGTCCTTAATGCGCTCTGCGCCCTTCTTCCAGTAATCGGGGATGGCGTCATAGCCGTACATCACGCCAAGGATGCCTGCGGCCGATGCAGGATTGCAGTCGGAATCATTTCCGCAGCGGGTGCTTATGTCCATGGTCTTCAGGAAATCTCCCTCTCCGTAAAGGAGGCCGATAACCACGAATGCGCTGTTGATGGTGGCGTCAATGTTGAAGCCGTTCCAGACGCCTTCAGGGCATCCGACGTCATTGGCGTGGCGGTTTGTGACCTCAAACCAGCACTGCTTCCAGTCTTTGGGATACTTCTTCCAGAACTTGATGCAGTCGGAGATTGTACTGTGGAACTTGGTGCCTTCGGGGATAGTTTTCAGGGCCTCAGTCACAATTGTGGGGATATCGTTGCAGACATAAGCAAGGCAGTACATGGCGCCAATGAAAACGCCTCCGTACCAGCCGTCCCCGTAGTTCATGATGTGGCCGATGCGGTCGCTGAGCTCGGAGGCCTTATTTACCTGACCGGGGTAGAGCATACCTATGAAATCGGCCTCTATCTGGAAGTCAATGTCATCGGCGTGGGGATTGTATTTCCAGTGCCCGCTTTCCGGGGCGCCGCGTCCGTTCAGGATATTGTATCGGGCGGCCTGGTTTGCGTGCCAGAGCTTGTAATCGGCATAGGCGAAAGCCTTGGCGTATGAGTCCACAGGCGCATCCAGACCCTCTTTCAGCATGGTTTCCATGAAGGTGAGGTCCATGTAGACGTCGTCATAGAGGCCGGGGTCCTCCAGGTAGGTATCGTAGATGTAGTCGTCGTACCAGGGGATGGGGATTTCCTCCATTATGAGGCCGCCCTTGTACTTGAACTCCGTGGGGCCGCCGTAGGTGCAGCCTATGGTCTGGCCGTACCAGCCGCCCTTGATCTTGTCCATGAGGGTGGCGTTGTCAAGGCTCACGGTTTCTCCGTAAGGAACCTTTGGGGCCTCGTGGCTGCAGGCTGCGAGGAGGATGACTGCCGCTGCACTAATTATGGTAATACGTATCTTCATTCTGTTTCTCGCTGTAGTATTCTATGGCGTTTATCCTGAGGAGGTAGGTGTCCGGTTTGGGGTTACGCCACACAAGCTTTACGTTGTGGCGGCCTTCTTCCATGCAGTACTTCCATGCGGGCTCAAGTTTACGGGACGTGCCCTTCATGGGAAGGATGGAAACCTGGTCAAGGGCGCCGTCTATCCACACTTCAATCTCTGCAACGTAGGGGTCTCCTTCCTCGGCCATGGCAAATACCTCTGATCCCACATGCTTCTTGGCAACCCTCTGGGCATAGTCTTCCGTGATACCCCTGAGGCACACAAGGTTACCCCAGATAACAAAGCCGTTGCCGGAGAAGTCAAACTCATAGGTGTCCCTGAGCCATGCATCTTTCTGGTCCCTCATGAGGGGATATGTGTTCACAAAGTTCTGCTCCAGGGGAAGTACTTCCGGCTTTGCAACAGGGATTATCACATCGGCCTCACTTACCTTTCCGCCGTTCTTGGCAATGAGCTGAAGGGCGTGGTTGAAGGAGTATTGGCTGCCCTTTGCAAGGGACACGTCCGTGCCTTCAAAGTCCAGGTCCCAGATTTCCATCACGGGATCCTTCCAGAAGGCGGGCATATTCTCAAGGCCGCACACAACGCCAAGGACTCCGCCCACGGTGGCAGGGTTGCAGTCTGAATCCTGGCCGCAACGGGTGGCAATCTCCATAGACTTTCCAAAGTCTCCGCCGCCGTAGAGAAGGCCCATGGCAACGTAAGCGCTATTAAGTTTTGCGTCGATGTCAAAGCTAAGGCCTACTCCCTTGGGGCATCCTGTATCGGCCCCCCATTTCTTGAGGAGCTCGAACCAGGTGGCCTTCCAGTCGGAGGGATATTTCTTATGCCAGATGCGAACGTCGTTGAGGCACTGCCAGAAGGTGCTCTCCCGGGGGATTGCCTCAAGTGCCATATCCACTATCTTTGCCGGGTCACTCTCAATGAAAGCGGCGCTGTATAGGCCTGCCACGAAGGCTCCGCCATAAAATCCGTCTCCGCTGTTCATAATATGGCCCACGCGATTGGCGATATCCAAAGCTTCTGGGAGCATCCCCGGGGCCATCAAGCCCACGAAGTCTGCCTCAATCTGGAAGTCAAGGTCATCAGCGTGGGGGTTGTTGAGCCAGTTGCCGGATTCCGGTGGCATAATGCCCTGGCGCACGTTGTATCGGCCCGCCTGGTTGGCGTGGGCAAGGTGATATGGAGCGTATGCGAAGCGCAGGGCAAGCTGCTCTGCCGAGGCGTCCAGCCCAAGCTGCTCAAAGGCTTCCGCAAAGGTAAGATCGTTGTAAACGTCGTCAAACAGGCCGGGCTTGCGGTCCCACCAGTGTTTCACGTAGCCTTCTCCCCAGCCGATGGGAATCTCTTCCGGGATAATGGTACCCTGGAATTTGAATTCGGTGGGGGCACCGTACACCACGCCTATGGTTTGGCCGGCCCATCCGCCCTTGATTTTGTCCATAAGGGCTTCACGGGTCAGGCTTACCTCTGTCTTTTCAGGCGCGCTTGTGCACGCGGCCGCAAGGAACAGTGCTGCCAGTATTATGCTACTTCGCTTCATAAACAGACAGTTCAGTTATTGAAATGAATGCCGATACATCCTTGGTGTATTTGTTCCAGTGGATGAGCACGGCGTCGTCTCCTATCACGCGCACGGCCGTTGTGGTGACGGCGGGGAAGGTGAACACAAACTCTCCGTTGTGGGGCTGGAAGAAGACCTCGTCGCAGTAGGGCCAGTCCGGGGTGACTTTGGCTTCCAGGGGCTGCCACTGACCGTTTTCATCCAAATACTCGGGGTGGAGGTTGGAGTACCAGCCGCCAAACTCCTCAAGAGGTCCGTAGTGGAAGGAAATCATATCCGTTGTAACGGGTTCATCCCAGCGGTATCCAAAGTAGTCACGTTTGGGAGCGTTGGACTTTTCTCCAAGTGAGTAGAATGCTGCACCGGGGCCGTCCACAATGCCGTCATTTATTACATCCACGGTATAAGCGCGGTATGTGACGGGGATTGTGAGCCAGCAGGAATCCAGGGTGGCGCGGTCTGTCTCACGGGTGAGGGCTAGGATTTCAGCTGCCTCGGGAGCCAGGTTGCGGCCACTGGGCTTTGGCAGCTCAAACAGAGCTACAGGCTCATTGGCCGGGACAAAGCGTGCCTTGGGATTTATTGTGTAAATCTTCTCTCCGTTTTCTTCACGTACCTTACCGCCACGGGCCAGGATATTTTTCTCGGCCAAAACTACCGTGCGCTCAATGAGATCTTCGATTGAGGCGTCCGGCATATCGTAACGGGTCACGTTGATGTAGCGGTCGTTGAAAGGCTTGGTCCAGTGCTCAAACGGCATTGCGCGGTCTGTGGGCACTGATTCTACGCCATTGATTACACCCAGAAGGCCGCAGATGGTGGCGGTTTGGTTGTCGCAGTCAAAGCCAAGGGCGCAGCCGATATTGAGGGTTTCCTCAATGTCACCGTTGCCGTAAAGGAGGGCAAGGATGCCCATAGCACCATTTAAATCGGCATTCCAGATACTCTTGGTGATATCGGGCTCATTAAAGTACAGTTCATCGGCAATTACCTTGCGGGAGGCTTTCCAATTGTCCGGATTCTTTTTCCAGAGGTCCAGGCACTCGTCTATGATTGCCCTGAAGCGGTCTCCCTTTGGAAGATATGCCTTGGCATGCTTGATAAGCGTGGGTATATCTTTCTCGAAGAAGGCCTCTGAGTACATTGAACCGTACACTACGGTAGGTGATGCGGCCCAGTCGTCCGAAGTGATGCGGGCGGCCCAGTCGGAGATTCCGGCGGCGTATGCCGGCATTCCGGGGGCGGTGTAAGCCCAAATCTCATTGATGAGCTGGGGGTCAATCTGGAACCAGTGCGGGTTGTACTTCTTGCTTCCGGTGAGGGGAGGAGTGAAGCCATAATGCATTAGGCCCAGTGCAGCACGGTTTGCAAGCCACACCCTGTCACGGATGTGGTACATCCAGTGCTCACGTACCTGTGCATAGGTAGGATCAACGCCGTTTTTCTCCATCATAAGAAGATAGAGATACTCCACGTCTGTGTCGTCGTCAGAGAATGCTCCGTCTACGGCTTCCATCTTGCGCATTGCCTTGTTGAATACAAAGGGGCCTTCACCGGGCTCGTCCACAAACTTGTTTTCATATTCAAGTCCGTAGATGTTGCCCACCATCTGGCCGATCCAGGCTCCGGCAATCTTGTCCTTAAGCTCCGTGCGGGTAATCTCCATCGGCTTTTGGGCGCAGGAGGCAAGAGCCAGAAGGCAAAGGAATATGAGTGCTGAGCGTTTCATAATCAATATCCGGGATTCTGGGGATTAAGATTGGGGTTAGCGCTGCGCTTGTCCTCAGGAATAGGAAGGAGGATGTGTCCGGGATCTGAATCGGCCGGTTTTGCCCACCAGGCTTCCAGATACTTGTCAAAGCGTACAAGGTCGTTATGGACCCAGCCTTCAAGGGCCATCTCTTTCTGGCGCTCCTCAAAGAAGCTGTCCAGATTGAGGTCTGCTGCGGCGATGGGAGCAAGACCCGCACGGGTGCGGATTTGCTGGAATTCGGGAACAGCTGCAGCATCAACTGCCTTGTTATCACGAAGGAGGCACTCTACATACATCAGAACAACATCGGCATAACGCATCAGGATGAAGTCGTTCTCCATATCCACGCTGTAGGAGGTGAGGCTGCCGTCTGTCTGATAGGGCCACTTGATGAAACGGGCGCCTTCCATACGGTCAAGACCTCTTCCGAAGTGATCTTCAGGAATGGGGGTGTCAAGAAGGCTGTATGGAAGTTTGATGGGTTTGCCTTGGGCATCAAGGTCGTCAACCATCACTCGCTGGCCGTTTGAATCGTAGATGTCTCCAAATAACCAAGTGTCGGTTTTACGTGTGTCATTGGCATCATATCTGGCCATAAAGTCAGGTTGTCCCATATGGGTGCCGTTCCACGTGCCTGCGGTGATGTTGTAGGCGGGGAAAATATCCTCGTTCAGGGTGAGAACAAAAGGATAGAAGGTATGGGAAGTATAAATACTGCTATAGGGTATAGCAAGAATGGCTTCTGTTGAACCTTCGTTATGTATTGCAAAGTTCTGTGCGTAAGTAGGCGTCAGATGGAAGTGACCGCTGTTCATAATAGCTTCGCACTGCTCCTTTGCCTTTGCCCATTGTTCCGTTCCGGTGTAAACCTTTGCGTTGAGATAAAGTTTTGCCAGCATAAAACGGGCGACATCCTGCGTTACACGGCCGTATGTCTTGGTCGTGGGAGTGTCTTCCAGAAATTCCAGATTTGTTAGCAACTCCTGCTCCATCCAAGTGTACATCTCTGAACGGGATTTTACCTCTGGAAGGGTTGTAACGGTTTTGTCGATGGAGAACGGAACTTTGCCCCAGAGGTCAACAGCCATAAAATAGTAGTAAACCCTCAGAACCTTGCACTCTGCAATATTCTGTTTTACCATCGGGCTTTGTTCAAGCTTCTCAAGCTCATAAATTGCATCGTTACAGGCCGATATTCCGTTGAAGCAGAAATCCCAGCCAGTTCCGACAAGTTTATTGCTGGTGGTGATGTTATGGGTCTGGAGTTCAGTATAACGGGCTTCGCCCCAGTGCTTGTCATACGATTTGGGGACGGCGAGTTCATTGCCTAACTGAAGGACAAGAGTCCAATAACTCTGCTCTTCTCCCCAGTTCTGCAATTTGGTATAGGGACGGGAGGTATACTGAGCGATGACCTCGTCGTGCTTCATAAACTCTTCCTTGGAGATCTGGGAATAGAGTTGCTCGTCCAGGTTGGTGCAGGCGGCCATTGCCAGCACTGCAAATGCTATGGTGACAATCTTTTTCATACTCTTAGAACTTTACGGTGGCACCAAGGGTGAACATACGGGTGCGGGGATAATAGCTTGTTCCCTCGATACCCGGGGTAAGGCCGGAAAGCTGAACTTCGGGGTCTACGCCGGTGTAACCGGTGATGCAAAGCAGGTTCTGTCCTACCAGATATACGCGCATCCCCTTTACGAATCTGTTTTTCCAGGGAACATCATACGAGAAGGTGACATTGTCAAGCTTTACGTATGTGGCGTCTTCAAGAGTACGGCTGGAATATACCACCTTTCCGGTGTATTCCGTATAATTGAGCCAGGAAGCCAGGACGTTCTTTACGCCCATCTCAGAGATATTCTCATACAGGGCCCTGAGCTGGTTGAAGGCCTTGCCTCCAAAGGAGCCGCGGATGGTGGCGCTGAGAGAGAAAGGACCGTAAGTGAGAGTATTGCTCCAGCCAAGGGTGAAGTCCGGGTATGCAGATCCAAGATTTACCCATTCGTTCTGGTCAATATTCTTGAGCTTCTGGTTACCGTCTCCGGAGAACTTGGTGAAGAGTGGTCCGTAGAAGGTACCGATGCTTTCTCCTTCAATAAGCCTCTGGCAGTTTGCTCCAAGAGGAGTGTTGAGCCAGCCGATGCGGTATTCCTGTCCCTGGAACTCCTCATTGGTGAAGGAGATGAGTTTGTTGCGGTTCATTGAGAACACGATGGAGGTGTTCCAGGTGAAGTTTTTGGTCTTCACGGGATCGCCCCACAGGGTAATTTCCAAACCGGTGTTGGAGATAGCTCCCACGTTGGTGAAGTACTTCTCATAATCGTACGGAGGAACAGGAACCTTATAGTTGTAAAGAAGGTTGCTGGTGAGGCGGTAGTAGTAATCTATGGTGCCGCCTGCGCGCCCGTTAAGGAATGAGAAGTCCAGACCTACGTTCCATTCGCTCTTCTTCTCCCACTGGAGATCAGGGTTGGCGTTGCTTGATGGAGCGTATGAGTTGGACCACTTGCCGTCATAGTAGAAATATCCGACGGGCTCTACCCTCAGGATAGACTTGTAGTTGGCAAAATCCTGGTTGCCGGTCATACCAAAGCCGGCGCGGAGCTTGAGCTCGTCTATCCAGGTGATATTCTTCATAAAAGGCTCTTCAGTGATGCGCCAGCCAAGGCTTACGGCGGGGAAGAGGGCCCACTTGTTGTTTACGCCAAAACGTGAAGAACCGTCGTAACGCAGGGAGACGGAAGCCATATACTTTTCGGCATAATTGTACATTACGCGGCCGAAGAATGCGATGTAGCGGCTTCCCTCACGGTTGGAAGACATATCTGCCTTGCCGTCCTTGATGGCGCTACCGGCACCCATATTGTTGGTTTGGAAATAGTCCAGGTCAAATCCGTAGTTGGACATATAGTTGCTGCGGGAACTAAGTTCCTGGAAAGCATAGCCGGCAACGGCCTGGACGTGATGGTTTCCAAACACGTTACTGTACTGGAGAGTACTTTCAAACTGGATGTCGCTGTCAAGCTCGTTGGAAATCTCTGCGATACCTTTCTTTCCACTCTCTCCGGGATAATTCCTGGTGCGGTAATCTCGGTTTTCATAGCGTTCTACGCTGTAGCTCACAAAGTTGTCCCATTTGAGGCCCTTCACCGGGAGAATATTGAGGGTAGCACGGCCGTTTACGCCGATGTCGTCAATCTCAGTGTTGGAGTCGCGCTCGTTGAGCATTGCCACAGGGTTGTAGTAATCCATTGACTCGCTTTGGGTGAAATAACCTCCTCTGCCATTCTCGTCATATACCGGTTCAGTGGGGTTGTGAAAGAAGGCCTGACGGAAAATGCCCATACGGGCGCCCTTGTACTGACGCTTTACATAGTTTAGGTTAACGTCAAAATTGAGCCAGCCCTCAAGGGCTTCCTGACGGATATTGCTCTTGATGAGGTATTTGTTGGCATCGTTCTTCTTGAGGATACCCTGGTTCTGCTCCACATTGATGACAGTACGGTGGCTGAATTTGTCTGAGCCGCCGGATATTGCCAGGTTGTGCTTGTGGCTAACCGGAGTACGGGTGACTTCCTTGAACCAGTCGGTATCATATCCATAAAGTTTATTCTTATTGGCGGGCAGATACTCGTTGATGGTATTGGTAAACTGCTCGGCATTCATAGGTACGGCCCTTGAGCGCACGGTTTGTACGGTAACCTGGCCGTCATATTCCACATTGGTGTGGCCCGCGCGTGCGCGCTTTGTAGTAATAATGATAACGCCGTTGGTGCCGCGGGTACCGTAGATGGCGGCTGCGGAACCATCTTTCAGGACGTCGATTGACTCAACCTCCTGGAAGTTGATGCTGCGGATATCGGCACCCACTACACCGTCAATGATGATGAGCGGGCCCTGGCCTGCGCTGAGGGTGTTGGTGCCTCTGAGCAGGATTTCGTAGGATGCGGTGGGGTCTCCGCCGTTGGGGTTGGTGACGCTGAGGCCGGCCACCTTGCCCTGGAGCATACCCGCTGCCGATGTGAATGAACCCTTGTCAAAGTCTTCGGCCTTTAGGCTTACCACTGATCCGGTGACTTCCTTCTTGGTGGTAGTACCGTAACCGATGGCTACGGATTCGTTGAGCATGGTCGCCTCGGAGGGACTCATGGAAATATTGTACTGTGCGGCTCCCGTTACGGTGAACAGATAGTCGTCATATCCCAGATAGGAAACCGTAATTTCCTGCCCCTGGCGTACGGACATGGAGAATTTTCCGTTGGCATCCGTGATGGCGTACGCCTGGCTTCCGGCAGCGACCAGGGTTGCTCCGGGAAGGGGTTCGGAACGTTCATCCCTAACAGTGCCGGAGATGGTCTTGTTCTGTGCGAATGCGGTGATGCCGGCCAGAAGGAGGACGGCGGCTGCAATCGTCATTTTCTTAATTGTAATCATAACCAGTTGTGAATTACATTCCTGCTACAACAATACATGACAGTCCGGCCACGAAGAGGGCGAACATGAGGGCCAGAAGGCTATAGACATTCTTCGAGGCGCCTTTGAATTCCTTCCAGATGAATACGCCCCAGATAGCTGCAATCATGGGTGCGCCCTGGCCAAGTGCATAGGAAACGGCTGCGCCTGCTTCACCTGCGCTGATGTAGTTGAGAGATGTACCCAGGGCCCAGATGGCGCCGCCGAGCATGCCTACGAGGTGCGTTTTGAAGTTGCCCTTGAAATACTGGGCGTAGGTGACAGGTTTTCCCACGAAGGGTTTCTTCATCACGATGGTGTTCACGATGAAGTTGCTCAGGAACACGCCCAGGGCGAAGATGACCATGGCGGTGTAGGGGGTGAGCTTGCCGGCAGCCGGGTGACGGAAGTCGGCGAGGTCCACACCATTATATACAAGAGCGCTGAAGAAGGACATGATAAGACCGGCACAGACGGCCAGGGTGATGCCCTTGCGGTTTTGTTTGGGGTCTCGCTGCTCGTTGGAAACCTTGCCGGAAGCAACGCCATT